>Ga0164292_10001409_pt1 | contig 19343 bp, 19 predicted proteins | sample GEODES117metaG_FD_111486 | JGI IMG/M metagenome (GOLD analysis project Ga0164292, IMG submission 111486) | Eutrophic lake water microbial communities from Lake Mendota, Wisconsin, USA - GEODES117 metaG | ecosystem: Environmental > Aquatic > Freshwater > Lake | place: USA: Lake Mendota...
AAGTAATTGATTGGAATTTGGTAGATAAGAAAGAATATCTTTCAGCTATGGAACGTAGTGTTGTTAATGACGTTGAAATAAAAAATTTGCTAAGACAGGCATTGACTGATCAAATCCATGATCGTATCCTATTTATGAAAGGTGTTGATATCAGCTATTACTATGAGGGTTACAGCGAATTTAAAACCAGTCAGCTATAGAATTAATAAAAATTAAATACAAATTTATTTGTAGATATGCCTGCTAAAAAAGGAACAAAATATCTTAATGCAAAAACCTCTTCTATCTTATCGCAATATAACCATGAAGATATGCAGAAACTCTTAAATAGCGGGGAGTTTAAATCAATTATTGCTCGCAGGCTCGGGGTACATATAAAAGCCTTTAACGCTTATATAAGTGAGCATAATTTAACTTATAAAACTCCTAAGCATAAAGGAGGCATTCAACCTAATACAAAAGATAAACCTAAAAAAAAGAATTCAGAGCCACTAGAAGAACCATTGGATAGATTTAAAAGACTGTTTCAAGAGAACAAACAGAAAAGAACCTTGCAGGAACTAAAAGACGGTTATTATTAGTGAAGTGTAAATATTGCTTACAAACTACTAATGTGGTCAAAATTGGCAAATTAAGCTATGATCAGTATTACAAATGCAGGAATTGCAATAAACATTTTGTTTATACTTCGATAGATCAAGTTGACCCACAAGAAATACAGCATTTATTAAGTAGTGGTATTCATAGATATGCAATTGCTAGAAAATATGGGTGTACTCATAATGCTATAAATAAATATATAAAAAAGCATAATTTGATTGAACCAGCTATAGAAAGGGTTATTTTTAAAAGTTAAATTAAGGCAATTCATGATAAAAAATACAGATTTTAAATTAGAAGAAATATATAGTCCTGACAATGCTAACGTAATTTATTTTGCATATAAAAATAAATTGGAATCAATTGTATTGATGAAGCTTTGGAAGTGTACCAATCTAAAAAAGATAAAACAATCAATTGTGTAAAGGTATGTTTTTCAGACAACAAAATAAGCATAAAATACTATTCTCATGAATCACCTGATAATATATTTCTTTCTAATAGAATTTTTAATAATAAAGAAATTGAACAATTTTGAGGATGGAAAACAAAGTATAACGATAAAATCTAATGCAAAAAATAATCTTAATAACTTTCATGCTAGTTCTTTCTGGTTGCTCTCATACTAGAGACTTTACTGATGAAGAAATGGAAGAATATATGGAAGAAGAAGGACGCAAAGAATTGCGTGATCTTACAGGACAGGACATAATGTTTTAAAAAGCTGTTTTAAGAGCGATTTTAATGTTTTAGCTATAACCCCATATACTAATATTAAATATAACGCTAAAAACCGCTTAAAACGAGAAATAAATATATAAAATAAGCTAGGAAAGGATAATTTACTATGATATACAGATATTTAGACCCGACAAACCATGTAGCATTTCTGTAACGTAAAGTCATCTTATTGAATTGTCTAGCTGTAGACCGAGTGTTTTGTTACATGTACCTTACTAAGCTGTATAAAGCCAGTAATGACTTATAAAGCATTTAGGATGATAAATTCAAGAGTATTATTTAATATAAAATGTCTTACATAGAAATAGGTTTAGGGAATAGATGTTATTCATTAAAAATTTAAATGATCTCCAGGTATTGTTATTATTACAAGAAAAAAAAGGAATATTAAGTAATCCAAACAATGTTTTAGCATATATTATTGATACAGATAACTTTACTTGTGATACAGCATTATTATATCAATTACTTGATAAAATAGATCAGAGAAGAGTCAAGGAATATGTAAAACATATTGATAAATATAGATTTATAATTTCCAGAGGTATATTAAAATACTTTCTTAGTTTTTTTACTAAAAAACATTCACCAAAAGATATATCTCTCTCTTATAAAAGGTTTGGTAAACCATTTATGATAAATAGCAATATAGAATTTAATATATCACATTCACATAATTTAATTATTTATGCGTTTAACATCAATAAGCCAGTAGGTATAGATATCGAATTTTTGAACAGAAATATAAATATAAATTTAATGATTCCCTATGTAATGACAAAGCAAGAATTGTATATATACGAACAATTAGATGTATTAGAACGCTATACCTTTTTTTATACTCTTTGGACAAAAAAAGAATCTATTATAAAATTTATAGGTCATGGCCTTCATTATCCTATAAATACAATAGAAGCTTTTACTAAATGCAAAAAAAATATTACTTTGGAAGATAAAACAACACTTTATTGCAACTCTTTCAAAGTAGCACCTAATTATTTGGGAGCTATAACGACAAAATATAAACTAAACTATATAGCATATCCTAGTTTTTATAACCTCAACGATACCTAACTTATAATAATCAATAAAGTGGGTTTAATATAGAATACACGGTGTTTTACCCTCATGTAATTCCTTACAATATTGAACAGTTTTATTTGATGCAATTAACATAGGATCATATAGAGTTAATCCGTTATATTTTAAATCATCTAGAATTAATGGTAATTCTGTACATCCTAAAATTACATGAGTAATATTTTTGCTTTTTATGTACATAAGTACATCTGAAATGGCATCAATTGGATGTAATGCATATTCCTTTAAACCATAAATATTGTTATAAAATTTTTTAACTTGTATTACAGAATTGTTTCTGTCTGATATACCACCTTTTATTCCGTATATGGCATTGTGTATTATATGAATTTTTGATTTTGGCAGATTTAAAACTTTAATGTTATATTGAGAAAACTTTTCTTTATAAATTTCTGATTTGAAAGTACCTAAACTTGCTAACAAACCAATATTTTCTATTGTATTATTTTTGGCTATATAGTCAGCAGTCTCTGCGATAACATCGACAATAACTATCGTTGTATTTTCTTTGATTTTTTTAAGAAAAGCATGTGCTGTATTACATGCAATTAAAACAATATCTACGCCTGATTTTTCAAAATTTTTAATCTTTCTTACATAGTAATCAATTATTTCTTCTTTGTGATTGATAATTGCATCTGATCTATCAATTAAATTAGGGTCGTTATCTACGATTACTCTATAGTAGTCCTGATCTCTATAAGGACTTAATTTATTTTGCATTACAAAAAAAAGTTTTTTTTGTACATCTATAGTTGCTTCTGGACCAGTACCACCAACTATTCCAATGGATGGATAATATTTTTTTGAGTACATTTCTAATAGTCATATTTTTTGTGCAACTAATCCAAAAAATCTATGTTCTTGGTAAAATACAGTTATATTTTGAAAACCTAAAGTACAAAGCATATCAGTATGATATTTTATTGTTGTTTCTTGATCATTTTCTGCACACTTAATCTCTCTATCTTTCTTTATTAAGTTATTTATTTCTAGCTCCTCTATTTGAAATGATAAATCAAGTTTTTTATAAGTTTTTTTTTGTATTTGTTTGCATGCAATAAATTCAAGTAAATTATTTGACAATTCAGAATCAGTATTATGCAGATCATATAATATAAATAAACTACTTTTATTCATACAGTTGTATATTTTATTTAGTAAAGCTGTTTTATCATTTTGATTTAAATGATGTATTGCAAGAGCTGAAAAAACCAAATCAATACTATTGTTAAATTTTTCTAGATTTATATGATTGAAGTCATTATTAATGAATGTTATTCTCTCTAACATTTTATGCAGATTTTTATTAGCTATTTTAATCATAGATTTAGAACCATCTACAAGATAAGCATGCATTTTAGGGAATTTTTTTAGAATTATTTTTGAAAAGAAACCTGTTCCGCAACCTAATTCAAGAAGTGAGTATGGTGTATTTATTATATTATTTTCTATAAAAAATTCTAAAACATGGTCTAAAAATTCAACATGCACATCTCTATTGCCCTGATTAACTGTTGAATCATTATCATACTTATTAGCCCTCTCAATATCATATTTTTTTATACTAATAGTATTAGACATTTACTACTATCCTTCTTATACACAAATAATAACCAAAGCTTGAATTTAACAGTATCATAAAATTATATATGATGTATAGTGGTTTGTTGTGCAAATAATTATAAAAAAAATTGGCGATGTGTGGGATAGCAGCAATTTGGAAACAGGATAGTAATAATAATAAAGAGTCAATCTTAAAAGCAGCTAAATCTATGCATCATAGAGGCCCAAATGGTATAGGTGTTTGGATTAACGATGATATAGGAATTAGTTTAGGGCATTCTAGATTGAGCATAAACGATATAGAAGGTGGTAAACAACCTATGATTAGCTCTAATAATGAAATCGTAATTGTTGTTAATGGAGAGTTTTACGATCACAGAGAAATTAGAAAATCTTTTTTGGAAGAAGGATATATATTCCAATCTAAATCAGATAGTGAGATTATTATTCCTCTATATATGAAATATGGTACTAATTGCCTTAAACACCTACATGGAGAGTTTGCATTCATATTATTTGACCTAAGAAATAATACAATCTTTGCAGCTAGAGATAGGTTTGGTATTAAACCATTGTTCTATACTATTTATAAAAAAGGACTATATATTGCATCCGAGTGCAAGGCTTTTTATAGCATAGGGATACCTTTTTACTGGTCTATTAACGGTATATATTCTTGTGAAATATATATGCATAGTGAAGATCATTCAATATTTGACAATATAAAAAGTATAAAACCTGGTCACTATATCTTGTATAATTCGATAAATTTTGAAGAAACTTGTTATTGGGATGTTAATTATAACAGATCTAAACTTAATGACATTTCAACTCAAGATATAAAAAATGAATTAAGGATTAAGTTAGTCAAATCAATATCAAGAAGATTAGATACAGATTCTCCAGTTGCATGTTATTTAAGTGGAGGAATTGACTCTTCATTAATAACAAAACTTGTGTCTAGTATAATAGGGTCAAATTCAAAACTGGAAACATTTACCTTATCTTTTGACGATCCAGTGTATGACGAAAAGAACTTGGCAAATATATTAGTAACTCAGACAAATAATATAACTTCTAATATCATTAATATTACTAATAATCTGATCACTGACAATTTTATAGATACAGTGTGGTCATGTGAAAATCCTATATTTAATTGTGCCAGTGTTGCAAAATATGTATTGAGTAATGAAGTAAAAAATAGAGGATTTAAAGTTGTACTAACAGGAGAAGGAGCAGATGAGGTTTTTGGAGGGTATTTTTCATTTAGAGAAGATGTCTTAACAAATACTAAATCTGATATTATAAATAGCTTAAAAAATAATGATCAGGTATCGAATGGCATATACTTTACAGATACAAATATTTTAGATACTGATATTTCAAAATTCAATAAATTTATTAAAAAGTTAATAGGATATACACCCTCTCAGCTAAAAAATGCAATATCACGTGCATATTTATTTTCAGATTTTAAAACTGATATGTTTAATTTAAATGATTTTTTACTTTTTATTAAAAAATATTTTATGAACTCTAATAAAATAAAAGCCCTTAATAATTTAGAAATATTGAATAAATCTTTATATATATGGCAAAAATCCATTTTTCCTTATATCACACTTTTACAACTTGGGGATAGAGTTGAAATGGCTAATTCAATTGAAGCTCGTTTACCTTTTTTGGACGTAGATGTGGTAGAGTATACAGAAATTATTCCTACTCACATGAAAATAAATGGCGAAATAGAGAAATATATATTAAGAGAGGTTGGTAGAGATATCTTACCTGATGCAATATGGAAAAAAAGGAAACATCCGTTTTTGAGTCCTTGCTTAATAAAAAAAGGAGAAAGTCTTTACAACTTATTCGGTGATTATATCAACAGTAATTTGTTAAGAGAAAATCCGCTTTATGATACAAAAAAAGTAAGAGAGAAATTTGATTCTATCTCAAAAAGCAATAACAATTCTGCAGTTGAATCAATCTTTCTGCACATAGTGAGTACTCTTATAATACAGGAAAAATTTAGGATAAACTGATGATACTAGATTTATCTAGGATTCTGTAATTGATTCAAAAGACTCATAGTTTATTTTATGTATTACTCTACCTAAGTCGCCTACTGTTTCTATCTGCATCAATACTCTTTCATCTAACTTTGAAATATCTAGTTCTAGGTCTTGGCAGATTTTTATAATAAGCTGTATTAAAATAACCGAATCCACTCTTAGGTCAGTTAACTTCGTGTCTAAGCTTATTTTTCTGTTTATTTTTCTTGTTTTAGAAAGTATCTCTACAAGTAATTTATTAATATAGTTCTTATTCATTATATAGTTCCTCAATTTCACTTTTATACATTTCGTATATGAAATTCCTATTCTTCTTTCCCTGATTTAATAAAGTGCCATCTTTCATACTAAATCCTTTTTCTAAAATCAAAAAATTAAAAATTTTGTTCTCCCCTATTAATCTAGAATTGACCTGATTTATTTCTAATTGTACCATATGCAGTTCTGTCTTAGGGTTAGAAGTAAATAGTGCAACTATATAAGGTCTATTATTACCAAAAACACAACAATTTTGAATAGAGTGTAAAGATTCAAATTTTTTTTCAATTATTTCTGGGTAGATTTTTTTTGCATTAGATAATACAATAAGATTTTTAGACCGTCCTTTTATGTATAAGTACCCTTCATCATCAATATAACCAATATCTCCTGTTTTTATATAACCGTTTTTAGAAAAGACTTTAGCATTTGTTCTATCAGGTGTATACATATATCTGTTACACAGAGGGTTTTTTAGTTTTACACAAATTTCTCCGTTTTTTAAGATTTTTACTTTCCTTCGTGGTATAACTTTACCAGAACTACCTATTTTATTATTATTTTCATAATTTTTTGAAACTATACAAGTCTCAGAAGTTCCATAACCATGGTATATAGAAACTTTATTACTCTGATATAATCGTACTAAATCTTCAGATATAGGAGCAGATCCACTCCATAAATATTTAATTTTTCCACCTAAGAAATTATTGAGAGTAATATTATAATCTTCAGATTTTTTTTCAGTATATTCCTTATATAAAAATTCATACAAGTAAGGAACTCCCATAATTACCGAAGGCTTAACAATATTGAAACAGGATAGTAAAAACTTCATATCAATCACTGCTATATCATAATTAAATAATATAGCTGAATATATCCAATACCTTTGTTGAAGTAAATGTAAAGGTAAAACAACAAGTATTTTTTGACCTTTATGAGAAAATAGTTCTTCTACACTGTTAAGACTATCTTCTATACCACCAACCATAGCTGGCATAATTTTTGGATTACCAGTAGATCCAGAAGAAGTCTTATAAGTAACTACATCGTACTTTTTATACTTGACTATACTAGGCAAATTATTATTTTCTGTATTATCTTTTAATTTAAACAAATCATCCAAACATATAATCTCTGATGAAGGGTTATTTTGAACTATCGCTTCATCAGTTATAAGCGCACAAATACCAAATTGGTTTTTTATCTTATCAAAATCTTTGTATGAGAATTTTATAGGATCCAAATAAAGTGTTTTGATTCCTAAGCTTATCAAAGACAAATCGAGAACTATCATCTCATAACTATTGAAAGATGTAATGCCAATTATATTGTTCATCCCTAGCTTAAGTTTATTAATTACTTTAGATAGATTCATTACATCCTTATAAATCTCTTTAAAGCTTAATTTAACAAGAGTATTGCCACGATAAATTTCTAAAAAATTTTTATCATTCTTGAAATTTTTACTAATATCGTGAATTTTCATATTTAACCTACTACTTTCTAATTTGATAATATGATATGATGTAGGAACCACCCTTACCCGTATCAATACATAAAATATTAGAAGACTTATTTGTAGAATAACTTAAATCATACAAATTAACTACATAATCTAAAGAATCTAAATGACCATATTTACCTTGATTATCAGTAAAAAATTGATTACTAGTAAACCCTATATTTAATAAACACTCTGCTACAATATCAGTGTTAGCATTTTGCATAGATATCTTTTCAAAATCAGCCGGGCTCTTGTTATTTCTCTTTAGTATTTTATATATAATATTTGTTATATTTTTAAAGTGTATAATAACTGTATTAGCAGATTCTTGTTTTAAATAATCTTCAGAAGATATAAACTCACTATCAATAAGACATATATTACCTTGATCTTTTTTACTTAGAAGCATCAAGCCTGCTGCATCTCCTATAACACCATATTTACCAACAGATCTACAGTTAATATCATTAATCTTTACTACTCCAATTACTAAGACATGTCTTATTTTATTACTTGAACATAAGATATTCTTAGATAACTCAGTGGTTAAATGAAAATTAGCGCAGTTATTACCACTGATACAAAATGTTATTGCATTATGAAATCTGTAGTTTGTTTTTATAATTCTTACTAAATTCTTAGTATTATAGTTTGCATTTTCCTGTGCTAAAATTATTGCGTCTATTTCACTCGTATTTATATTATATGTAGAAACAAAGTTTTTACACAAGATCTCTAGCATGTGCTGATCACTTGTTATTTCAATGGGAATACTTGAAAGTTTCAATTTTTTTGTTAAAAAAGAAAGATACTCTAGCTTGTTATCAAAAGTATCAGATAGCATTTTAAAGTCTATATTTTCTACAAATTTAGCAATAGATAACTTTTTTTGGGGTATATAGTAATCAATATAGTTTACATATATCATAATTAAATAGCTTTCATTATATCTTTCAGTAGTGTTTCCGTATTTCCATTGCTACACATCAGCTTAAGCAACTTTATATATTTTTTAGACATTTTATCTATAAAATTCTTACTATACTTAGTATTATTATACTCTATTCTTAGATTTAACTGATCATCTACTTCATAAAAAATAAAGAATAGAGCATTTTTACTGGTAATATCATTAGTTTTAACTAATTTTATATCCATTTTATCATTCATTTTAAATAGATAATAGTTCCTTTCTTGATCAATAAAAGAGAATGTAACTTCTGAAAAAGGTAAAGTAAAAAACTCTTTACTTTGGTTTACATCTTTGTCTATTAAGTTAAATGGATATTCTAGATTTTCTATACATTCATTATAATTAATAATTATATTTTCAATGGCTTCTATAATGGTAATATTTTGAAAAAGAGAATTTCGCGTTGGTAACATATTCAAGTATAAACCAAATGTTTTTACATGATTTTCATATATTCTATCAAGAACAGGGACAATAATAATTATATCATTACTTTTTGTAAAAAAATGTACTAACAAAACAATAGAAGCATAAACTCTAGAACACAGGTTTTGTTGATTTATAGAGATATAGTTAAAGTTAAACAGATCCTTTTTTAATAAAAAATTTGATATCTCTCCTGAAAACTGTTCATATTTTTTTAAATCACCGATTATATATGTTTTTTTAAAACTTCGTTCATATACCTTATTCCAGAAATTTTTTTGTTGATCTAATCTACCAGATTGAATTTGTTTTTTCTTAATTAAGGAATAGTTGATAATTTTTTTTATATCTATGTTTTCTATTAAATCTTTTTTATCTTGACCAGATTGTAATATAAAGTAATATTTTTTAAAATCATTTAGCAAAATTGATATAGATTCCAAATCAATACAAATATGATGAATATTGATAATTAAATAGAAACTATTTTTGCGCAATTGCAATATAAATACTCTTATAGGTATCTCTTCATCAAGTTTAAATTTATATTGCAACTCTCTATTTAAAATTTGATTTAAATACTTATTATCTATTTTTTGTATTACATATACAGGACACTTTTCTAGTTCAAAACTTTTTATTTTTTGAATATAGTGATTGTTTTTAAAGTAGTATACACTTCTTATTGCTTCATATTTTTTAATTATGCATTCAAAAGAGTTTTTTGCCTGATATATATCAAAATCTCCTGTAATTTTATAAGCAAAAAATAAGTTATATGGTAGATATTTTGAATTTAAAATATTCGAAACAATCATTCCTTTTTGTATACTAGAAATCTCAATTTCAATAAGATTAGTATTAGATAAATTTGCTTCCGTATTCTGTATCTTAAGATTCTTATAAAGAAAATCTACTAGTAAACCTACAGTTTTATATTTTTTTGCATCCTGTAAAGTTATTTTAATACCAAAAACTCTATATATTTCAGACACCATTTCAATAAGTTTTATAGAAGAAAAATCAATGCGGTAAATTATAAAATCAACACCAATGTTATGAAAACCATAAACTCTTCTACAAATTTTGTATAAATTTTCTTGTATTGCTTTTTTATTAGTAATCATATTATTATTCTATTTTTATATAAGTTAAAAATATTTTTTAATTCCTTATAATCAATTTTACCATTAGTGTTAAAAGGAAATTTATCAATAGCAACATAGTGTGCAGGAATCATATATTGGGGAAGCTTCTCTTCTAACTTTATTCTTAATCTGCAAGATTCTATTTCATTTTCAGCAATATAGAAACACACTATCATCTCGCTCTTGGTATTTTCATCAGCAAATTTTACTACATGTGTATCACTAATTGATGGTATACTTAATAATTCTTTTTCAATTTCTGCTGGCTCTATTCTGATGCCATTTACTTTTATTTGCCTGTCAATTCTGCCTATACATGTTATACTTCCATCATCATTTACTATTCCTAAATCACCAGTTTTATAAGTGATTTCTTTTGAATTATTTTGAGAAAGTTGTAAAAATTTTTTTCTAGTTAAATCTTTATTTTTGAAATAACCATCTGTTGCATAACATGTTTTTATTGTAATTTCTCCACTTTCTCCACTACTACATTTTATTCCATTACTAATACAAAAAACTTCAGTATCTGATATACCAGAGCCTATACTGATGGGTTCATAATCTACATAGTATTCATTTTTTGCAACGTAGTATGATTTTATAAGTGTAGTTTCGGTACTTCCATAAAAATTGACTATTTTTGTTGATTTATTAAATGCCTTCCAAGCATTAATATCTCTTCCATAAACTTGTTCTCCAGCAAGCATAATGTATTCTAATGAGCTTATAAGATCATGATAATATTTTTTATCATATTTTATTATTTTACAAATTAACCTATAAAGAGAAGGAACAGTATGAATCAATGTAATACCATGTCTAGAGAACCATTCTAGACATTGCATGAGATTTAATTTACTTTCTTCAGAAGGAATTAGTAATGTACCTCCAGTAGATATAGGTAGCATAATATCTCTAAAACTTGCATCAAAACTTATATTTGACAGTAATGGTATAATAAAATCACTAATATTATCTTTTAGTAAAGAGTACTCCCAGTCAATAAAATGTCTGATACCTTCGTAATTTCCTATAATTCCTTTAGGAAAACCTGTACTACCAGATGTATAAACCACATAAGAAAAATAATTACCATGATGTTCATATTTTTTATTTAAAATCTTTCTTCTAAGAAAAAGATTATCCTGATTAGATAGTTGTAGGTCAACTTTTTCATATATATGATCTAATTTATCTATAATAGGATCGTCTTTATATAATATTATTAGCTGAGGTAATGTATCGTTAATAATATGAACTTTTCTATCAGTCGGGTACTTTATATTTATGGGAATTATTCTTTGGTTTGATTCAACGCAAGCAAAAAAGCAATTTATATAAAAAATTGAAGGTTTAATAATTATTGCAACGCTAAGGTTTTTTATACCAATAAGTAGTTCTTTTATCTCTGATACCCTTGTATAAAAGTCACCATAAGTTTGAAATTTTCCAGATTCCTCCTCTATTATTGCATTATTATTCACAAAACGAGAATGATCCTTGCAGTACTTTAAACAAATAGACATAACAATATAATTAAATACCTATTGCACACGTTTACATTATATGGTTAAGTGAGTGATTAAGTAAAGAAGCTTATAACTGAATTTTATGATTTATCTTCTGTGTTTTTATGAAATTAAATTCGACTATCGTAATAAATGATAAGCAACTCAAGAATTCTTGTGTTATCTTAAAATTACTAAGTTTCGATGATTTTGATTGTATGTCTGAAATAATACTACACCCCGATTTATGGAAATTTTTTCCTAATCCTATATATACCCAAGAGGCTTTAAAGATTTTTATTTCTGATGCTATGACATCTAATAAAAGTAAGGATAAAATAACTTTTGCAGTATATGATAAAAAAAGCTCTCAACTGGCTGGAAGCACTAGTTTATTAAACTACTCTCAGGCTGATAAAAGAATAGAAATAGGTTTTACTTGGATAGATATAAATTTTCAGAGAAAGGGGGTTAATAGAGCTTCAAAAATTTTACTTCTTAAATTTGCATTTGAATCATTAAAATGTAATAGAGTAGAATTTAAAACAGATGTGTTAAATATATCTGCTAGAAGATCATTAACTAATTTGGGTGCTACAGAAGAAGGGGTACTTAGAAAGCATACATTTATGCATGGAGATTTGAGATACAGAGATACAGTATACTATAGTATTTTAGTAGATGAATGGGAAGAGATAAAGAAAAAAAATATACAATACTTAGAATAAGTTTTAGATGAATAATAATTCGTTAATGATTCAATCTTTGGGATCAGATTTTGATGTTGGATATAGTCATGGGAATATTTTAAAAAAAGAGATAAATTATCTCATAGCAGATGATTATTTTCGAATAAATAAAGTAAGAATTACCCCATTAAAAGAAGATGATATTTTTGCTTATGTTAATGAGTGCAAAGAGTTCATAAATCAACATTTACCTTGCTTATCAGAAGAAATAAGAGGATTAGCTTGTGGCGCCAAAATTGATCTCAAAGAAGCATATATGATACAAATGCGTAGAGAACTATCTATGTTAAACGAAAGGATATTTGTTCAAGGTGACTGTACAACAATTGCAGCCAGACATAATGGAAAAATAATATTATGCCAAAATATTGATCTAAATTCAGACATTTCATCGTTTGGTATTATACACAGAATTTTTCAAAAAAAGAAACCAAATATTATAATGTATAATTTTTGTGGAAGTCTGGGATATATGGGAATGAACAGTAAAGGTATATGTGTATGTATAAATTTAGTTGTATCTAACTCAGTGAAACAAGGGATTCCTCCATACTTAATGGTTCGGGAAATTTTAAAATGCTCTGATATTAATAGTTGTATTGAATGTTTAAAATCTTTACCTAGTAGCAGCTCAAGAGCTTTAACTATTACTGATGGATGTGAGTTAATAACCGTAGAGTTTACACCTAATAAGATTTCATTTTTATATCCTCAACTTCCATTTTGTAGAACAAATCACTTTCTACATGATGATATGAAAGAATATGAGCAGATGAATTATTTATATCTAAATTCTTCTTTTAGGCGTAAGACACTTGTTGAGAACTTACTTACAAAGAATAAGAATTATTGTATTGAAAATATGCTACAAATTTTAGGAAACCAAGATTTATATCCTATAGGTATATACGCTTATTCAAATGGTAACATCCGTAATGTAGAAACAGTGGCTACAATAGCAATGGATCCTTCTGAATACTCTTTTTATGTTACTAAAGGCAATCCTTGTTATAATAAAGCTAGCAAATATGAGTTAATATAATGCAAAATTGTTTTGACATGATAGGCATTGGAATTGGACCTTCTAACTTAAGCCTTGCATGCTTGTCTGATACTGTAAATATAAAAAGTATTTTTTTAGACAAAAAAACTAAATGGTCATGGCACCCAGGATTACAAACAAAAGGTAGTTTTTTACAAGTAAATTTTTTAAAGGATTTAGTAACTTATATAGACCCTTGTAATCGTTTTTCATTTTTAAATTATTTACATAAAAATAATCTACTGTGTAAATTTTTAAATAGAAGAGATATGGAAATCAATAGACAAGAGTTTGATAAATACTATTCATGGGTTGTTAACAATCTATGTACCCTTAATTTTGATAATAATGTAATTAAAATTGAATATATAAAAAATATTTTTTATATACATACAAATAATAAACTATACAAAACAAAAAATGTTGTTATTGGAACGGGAAAGAAACCTAATATTCCTAAAATGTATAAAGAACATATTTCTGAGAAAGTATTTCATAGTTCCAATTATAGCAATTTTTTACAAAAAATAAAAAAAAGCAAAGGGAATAAGGTATTAGTTATAGGAGGAGGTCAAAGTGGAGCTGAAGTGGTATATGATCTTATGAATTTACATTTACATGATGTGCATTGGTGTACTAGAAGAGATAATTTTATTCCATTAGAAGATACCCCATTTGCAAACGAAATTCATTCACCAAGTTATATAGATAAATTTCGTACTTTACAAAAAGAAGATAAAGTTAAACTAATTAAAAAGTTTAAAATGACCAGTGATGGTATTTCAGCTAGTTTATTAAATAAGATATATGAAAAACTATACGAAGACACATTATACGAAAATAAAAAAAATTTCTTATATATTATGTCTGAAGTTCTAGATATCCAATTACAAAATAATGGGCGTTATAAATTAAACATCAGGAATAATTTATTCAATACAATAACAAGAATACTAGATATAGATTACATTATACTTGCTACAGGATATGTACCTACTTTTCCTGATATTTTTAATATACTTATAGATAGTACACACTCTAATAATTTTGAACAATCTGTTATAGAAATAGATGATGATTACTCTATAAAAAATTATTTTGGGGATTGTAAACTCTTTTTACATGGAACAGAAGCAAAACACTTTGGAGTATCCGATGCAAATTTATCTATCATACCATGGAGAAGCGCTGTAATTCTAAATAGCATAATGAAAAAAGAGCTATTTAACTTAAAAATTGATAAATATATTTTAGGGTAAGGATTGTGATAAATAAAGGTTATGACTTAGTGATTGTAGGAGCAGGAATAGTTGGAGTACTAAGTGCATATTATGCTTGTAAGAATAATAATAATCTGAAAGTTCTTTTAATTGATAGAGGATTGATATCTAGTGGTACTACATCAAATAGTTTGGGTATGGAATTTAGATACGGACAATCAGTAAAAAAATTATTATACGCTGAAGAAGGAGTATATGAATGGAAAAAAATACGACAGGAAATAAAAGATATAAAGTTTTTTAAAAAAGAATTTTTAGGAATTATTTCAAATGGTAAATTTGATGATTTTAGAGAATCACCATTAAATAAACATTTCAACACACCAACTAATCCAAATAAATATAAGGAATATTTTAAAAATACAAAGATTGATTTCAATAATTACTCTTTACTGTCTAGTAACTATGCAGGTTACAGTAATGTTATACATAGTTGCTACAAAATAATAGACTACTGCAAAAAGAATTATAATGGTTTTACGCTAATGGAATCTATCGATATTAAAAATCTAGAGTGTAGTAATAACAAAATAGCCCTTATGACGTCAGATGGTCGTACCTTTATATCAGAATACTGTATACTAGCTGTTGGTCCCTGGATACTTAATCAAGTATTTAAAAATCTTGTTAATAAAGTAAAATTAAAATTAAAAAAAGTAGTTAGCTTTGAATTAAAGAACAATAATACAAATAATTTACCTTTATCTTTAATATATTTTTTTGACCATGATGCTTTTTTGATGTCAAAAAATGATGATGAATACTACTTAAGTATACACTCTAATCAATATTTTCTTGGTTTTGATAGAAATAAAATTGATATAAACATAGATGATTATAATATTGCAAAAAAAATAATAAATACTTTTTTCAATAAAAATAATTTTTCTATTCTTGGAGGTAAGGTATTCATGGATGTTTATACACCTAATTGTACACCACTTATATTAAACCCTATAAGTAACTACAAGTTATCAGTAATTACTGCATGTTCTGGCTCTGGCTTTAGATTAGCACCTGCCTTAGCATTAGAATCATTACGGAAATTGAATATGGTAAGTTAAAATGAGAAAATATAATAGAAATGAGCTAAAATATTTTCAAAAATATAACTGTCGACTAAGAAATATAAGCGACATATTTAAAATTGAAGATCCATTAATAACTTTGTTAGAAATATCTGAAGAAACCATAAGACATATGCATTTTGAACAAGAAATTTTATATGTAATAAAAGGAAATGGAAAGGTTGTAAGCGATAAAAACACTTTACATATCTCGGATGGTGATATTATCTCTATAGATAACCTTGAAAAGCATAAAATTATAAATTCTTCGAAAAAAACGATGCTACATATACATAGTATAGTTCCAACTAATTTAAATAAAGAAAATTATCAAAATAAAAAATTAAACAACTTAGATGCTAATTATTATAGTAAAAAATCAACTGAATTAATCATTAGTACTCCTCCAACTCCAAATGGAAATTTGCACTTAGGACATCTTGGAGGTCCATATTTACGAGCAGATATCTTCCGCAGAATAAAAAGTTTGGAAGGAGTAGAAGCCATTCATATTACAGGCTCCGATGATTATCAAAGCTATATACCATTTTTTGTAAAAAATAAAAACACAGAATCATTTTTAAATTCAAATAATTTTCAAATCAATGATTCTTTAAAAAGAATGAGTATAAATCTACACTCTTATAGCAAACCATCTGAAGATCCATATTACTCTAGTAATATCCAAAAGATTTTTAAAGTTCTTTTTGATAAAGGATTTATTATAAAACGAGAAGATAGCTTACTTTTTTGTAAAAATTGCAATCAATACCTTTTTGGTGCTTTTATGAAGGGAATTTGTATCTATTGTAATAAAAGAACAGATGGAACAATATGCGAAAATTGTTCAAAACCTAATATGTCATATAAGATTAAACAAATAATATGTGCATCTTGCAGTTCAGACCATACTGTACATAAAATAAAAATTAAAAGACTATATTTTTCTATAAAGCAATTAAAACATTTGATTTATGCTCAATTTACTAAAAAAACTATTTCTAGTTCAATTAAAGATTATATAACAGAAATACTAACTTGTGATGATTTCTTGGAATACCCAATTTCTAATATATCAAGTTGGGGAGTAAAAATTCCAATAGAAGGATATAATAATCAAGTAATAGATGTATGGTTTGAAATGGGTATCAGGCTACTACTGGAGTCTGAAAACATATCACACATACATGGTGATATGTTTAATGTAACCTACTTTTTTGGTTATGATAATTCTTATTTTTTTGCAATATTATTTCCTGCAATATTTATTGTTTTAAACAAAAATTATTTATTTCCAAATAATTTATTTACAAATTATTTTCTTCATTTAGAAAATCAAAAATTTTCTACTAGTAGAAAACATACCATTTCTATACAAGATTTATCAAATAAATCACATACAGACTATATTAGGTACTATTTAGCAAGTCTAGACTTATATGATAATTGTGCAAATTTTACTATTGATGATTTTAGGAATAAAGTAATACAAGATCTTCATGATAACTTTTTTAAATGGATAAATAATATAGACAGTATATTGATAAATGAATTTTCTTGCGAGGTTCCGTGTCCTGGGTTATGGAATCAAAATCACGAATTATTATTTAAAAAAATTAATGATTTTCGATTTAATACAAAGCTACTGTATAACAATAGTGAGTTTTCATTAACCCCTATCATCAATGAAGTAATTTATTTCGTTAATTTACTAAGTAAATTTTTATATATAGACAGACTTTCAAAAGAAGATATTGATTATTATAGAACGTCTATATCTTTACAGTTATCTGCTCTGAAACAAATTATACTAGCTCTTAGCCCTATTATACCAAATATTGCTAACTTTATTTGGAACAAAGTATCAAACGAAAAACTAGATTTTAATAACAATATTTGGGTAGAAAGTAAAAAAAAGTTAGAATCGTTTAAAGTAAATCATGAAGAATTTTATTTCAAACTTTAAATAAATAATTAATATGCTAGAGCGTAATGCTAAAAATATATTTCTTTATATCGAAGGTGGAGGAAGCAGGGTAAAAATAGCGGTAAGACTACTAGCTAGAATTGAAGATGAACTACGTAAACACACAACAGAAATTTTTGATTTCTTTTCAGGCCTTTCATCTGGAGGCATGCTAGTAACTTTACTAAATCTAAAAGATAATGATACTGGGTTGTATAAATATTCTGCAACTTCAATTGATAAGAATTGGAAAAGTTTTATGAATTATGAGCCAGACATCGAAAACACAGATTTTATAAAATTTATTCGAGACAAAAAAGTATCACTCTATGAGATATGCAAATCTGACAATTTTTTTATTAAACCAGACAATTATAAATGTTTTTTGAAACAAAATCAATATTATCATTGTCAGATGATAGATTGGTATTCTGAGTATTTAACAGGAACAATAAGATTGAGTGATACTATTAAACCAATATATATTAATAGTTTTTTACTCAATAAAATAAAAGTTTTTATCTTCTCAACAAATGGTGCAAAAAAATGTAAGGATCAAAATTTTTATCTAAAAGATGTACTAAAATCTTCAGTGGCATTCGTATCATCAAATGATATATCTCAAGTCAATTTAAAAAAAGAAACATTGTATTTTACAGATCAAATATACACTCCTGGCTTTAGTGAAGCAATTAATCAATATCTTTTAGATTATGGGAAAGATATTTTTGATAATACAAAATTTGTCTATTTAGGTACTGCAGTTGGTATGGGAAAAAACATTCCTAAAAAATGTGATATTGGTTTTGGATACAAAAAATGTGATATTTTTAAAAAATTAATGCATCTATCTGGTTTAGATAATAACAAAGTATATGATATAATCCGCTCTTTTGGCTACAATGAAAAGATCATTAATACAAAAAAACAAGAATTTTATTATAAATTCACTTCAAATTCTTTAGATATTGCAGAAAGGGCTGGTATACCCAAAGAAAGATGTTATATTTTTGAACCTGAATATAATAGAGTAGGTAAAATACCGATTGCATATATTAATAAAGAAGTAGAGAGTCAATACGAATCAATAGCAGATGAATACTTTAATAAAAATAAATCAAAAATCATAGATTTTATTATGAATTAACTTAATCTTTAATAAACCTAAGGGTAGAAAGCATACAAAAGTACAAAAATGGTAATCTGATTTCTTTTTTTAATAAAAAAGAAACTTACGTTGAAAAATCGAGTCTTTTGAATCAATTGTGTAAATTCAGCCATAAGCACCTTAAATTCTATCCTCAAATTTTATCAAAAAATGAGCCATGGC
>Ga0164292_10001410_pt1 | contig 19342 bp, 22 predicted proteins | sample GEODES117metaG_FD_111486 | JGI IMG/M metagenome (GOLD analysis project Ga0164292, IMG submission 111486) | Eutrophic lake water microbial communities from Lake Mendota, Wisconsin, USA - GEODES117 metaG | ecosystem: Environmental > Aquatic > Freshwater > Lake | place: USA: Lake Mendota...
AATAAAAAAAAATAATTAAAAATATAAATAATAAAATTTATAATTTTTAAAATAAAAAATTTTTATTTTTAATTGTTTTTATTTTATTTTTTTTTTTTTTTTTTTGGATTCATTATAAACCCTTGCAAGAACTAAAGTTCTTAACCAATGAGAAGCTCTAAAACTTTTACTTGTTAGTGGACATTGCAACAAGCATTCATAAAAATACATACAACCAAATTGATTTAAATGTAAATAATAAGAAATATCAGCTGAAATATTTTTTGGTATTTTGATCGAATTATTTTTTAATTTTTCTGTTAAATGTTTTGCGTCTAAATAAATTTGATTTGATATACCCATACTTTTATTAGAAGTGCCTGTCCAGAATAATGGTTCCTCTATTCTCAAATATGAATTTCTTGCTAAGCATATTGCTACCGCTGAGTATATATCTGGAATTATAGAATAATAAAAATAACCAGAACACTTTAACTTTATCTCTTCATATAAAGATTTTTTTATAATTCCAGTAGTATAGAGTTGAGGCATATCCAGAAAATTATGAAGACCTAAAAGTGCTTTATACAAATCATTTTTAGTGGAGCGTATTTTGTCCTTAAATTTAGAACTATAGGCAACGACTAAATCACCATAAATATTTTCACATCCTTCCCAAAAATAATAAGCTCGAGCTGATGAAATAATATCCACATCAGAATATTTTAAAATATATTTATCTAAACTTTCAAATATGTACGGCATAACAGCATCATCATCCCCAAGGATTGTAATCCACTCACCAGTAGCCTTGCTAATCGCAAATTCATAATGGCCAGCCATTGGTAATGCTACATCTGGCTGAATTACTCTTAAACGAGGGTCAGAAAAGTCTCTTAAAATCTTTGCAGTATTGTCTGTTGAAAAATTATCAGAAACAATAAGTTCAATATCTGTTCGGGTAGATTTAAGAACACTTTTTATTGCAAAAGGTAAATATTCAGCTTTATTTCTTGTTGGTATTACAATTGAATATTTAATTTTCATTTACAATTTTTTATTTTAAAACATACAATTGCAAAATCATCAACGTGAAGGAATTCACGTTTAGCATTTCTAGTTCTACATATGGATATCATTTTTTTTTAATTGTAACTTAATCAAATTTTTTAATCAACGCTGGTATAATATGACTTACTTTTTTATTATATTTATCTTCATGTCCAAACACATTAGATATTAGTCAGTATAACACAAAGATAATCAATACTGTGACTTTTGCCGTATTGGTAATTATAATTTTTACACATCTTAATTCCTGCAGTTTTTTGCAATAGAATATGGCTCATTTGTAGGTTCAAGTTTTACTGTCAATAACTCTTCTTCTTTAATTGGCTGATTTGTATTTTAATAAATACAACTAGACCCTAAAAATAATATTTTTTACTTCGTATATAAATGCCAAGTGAATAATATTTGTCTGAATCATTATATTTTGATAAATAAATTCTATTGGATATTTGTTATTTACATAAATACTTACGACTTTAGCAGCCGCAATATAAACTTGATCTATTTTTTCTTTTTTAAATAATTCTTGAACGAACTCTTGATTAATTAAACTAAGTTCATTTTTTTTATAATAAGAGTAATTTTTTTTAAAAGACGATATAAACTAGATCCAACTAGATCTTCATGAGCTTCTATGAATATTTTTTTTCTCGAAAACTGGATTAGATTTTTATTTATTGTTTTAGTTTAATTTAATTTTTGCTCAATAAACTTAGATCAGGAAAAACTATTTATTTTACTAAGATCTTAAAATTAATTTTAGTTGTCCATCCTAGTTTTTTTGTTTTACTTGCATCTCCTATTAAGTAGTCAACTTTATTGAGTCTAAAAAACTTAGAATCTATTTTTATTATATTGTTGACATTCAACGTTCCTATTTCATTTAGGCCCTTGCCCTCCCAAATTATGTTTAGGTTTAAAAAATTGTTTGCTAAATTTATAAAATCACGAACAGAATAATGCATTCCGGTTGCGATGACAAAATTCTCAGGAATCTTTTGTTGTAGCATCAGCCATGTGCTTCAACATAATCTTCCGCATGGCCCTGGTCACGCTTAGCTTCAAGATTTACGAGGTATAACATTTCATTTGATCCAAGCTTTATTTTACTGAGACTTTTTGAAATTTTCTTAGTTACAAAATCATCTCCTCGAATAGAGAATTCATGGTTAAATAAAATTCAATTGCAAGAATATAAATCATAAGTCTCTCGATAATTAAGTACAATCCAATAGACAAAAAGTTTTGACACACCATATCGACTCCGTGAACCAACCCTTAAAGCACTGATGCTGAAGCTTGATAATATTTTATTTTATTTTTTAAATTTAAAATGCAGATGGATTCAAAAATTTTTAAAGTTACTATAGCATTAGTATTAGTTGTATATTCTGGCTCTTTAAAAGAAATAGCTACATCGCTTTGTGCCTCTAAATTATATATCTCATCTGGTATTACATTTAGGATATAGAATAATTCAGAATTTATTTCCCATTTTTGATCTACAAGCATCAAAATATCCAAGTAATGTAAGACTAATTTTTTGAAACTTATTTTTTTCAAAAAAAATAATTCCTATCAAATTATATATCTCCCAATACAATATAGATTTAATAAGAGCATAACTTTTACACCATCGGAATATTAGATATAATCCATTACGAGCAGCATAATATCGTCGCATAGGTGAATAATGAAAAACATTAATAGGCCTCCAGAAAATATATCTTTTTTCCATATCGCCTAAATTAGCATACCAGTAAATTTTATTTATAGTCAAACAACGATAACCATAAGAGATTGCTCTTAAAGTCAAATCATAATCTCCATATCCCATAGCAAGATCCTCATCGTAAAAACCAATATGTCTATACACACGAGAAGGGATTAACATACCGTTATCAGCAATTAGTGTGGTTTCTTTGGTTTCTCCTAATAATTCTGATGCAGTTTTTTTACCGATTTTAACCGTCGGCGCTAAAATACCGATTTTTTTTTGCTTATCATTCTCATAATATTCCATCATCTTAAAAACAGCATTTTTACTTAAATAAGTATCATCATTTAACTGGAGAATATATTTAGCACCTTGAAAAATAGCTTTTTTTATTCCAAGATTTGCCGCCTTAGAAAAATAATAATTTTTTTTATTAAAAATTACAGTAATTCTTCTTGGAAAAATTTTAACAAGTGAATTGATAACTAATTTAGTTTTAAGGTCAGAGTTATTATCAACAATAATTATATTATTAACCTGCCTAATTATTTTTTGAACTACACTCTTAAGTTTTTTATGTTTGTTAAAACTAACAATTATACAGGTTGTTTTTTTATGGACATTATTCTTTATAGTTCTATCTATTTTCATATTTTTTAAATATTTTAAGCTTATTATAAAAACTATTTATTTAAATTGCAGATTGTTTTTTTAACCATTCATTAAAACTACCTTGCCATTTTAATTGACCTTCTTTTAACAGTAATATAGTATCACATTTTTTTAAGGCACTAATTCGATGTGCAATTATAATAATTGTTAAATCATTTTTATTTTTAAGAATTCCATCGATTATAAACTTTTCAGTATTTACGTCCAACGCGCTTGTAGCTTCATCCAAAATAAGTAACTTTGGCTTGTGATAAAGTGCACGTGCAATTGAAATTCGTTGGCGCTGACCTCCAGAAATTTTTATCCCACGTTCACCTAAAAAAGTTTGATATTTATTTGGTAATTGGGTTACAATAAATTCGTGAATATTAGCTATTTTTGCGGCACTCTCCATAGCCTTTTGATCAAAATTTTTTGGTTTAACACCAAAAGCAATATTAGCTTTTATAGTATCGTCCGATAGAGAAATATGCTGTGGAACATAACCAATAAGGCTGCGCCAACCTTTAAGATTATGAGGACCGATAACTTGATTATCAATCTTAATTGTACCATTCTGAACTTTATGTAAGCCAAGAATTATATCTACTAAAGTAGTTTTGCCGCTACCAGTGGGTCCTACTATTCCTACGGTGCTTAAAGCGGGGATAGTCAAACTGATATTTTTTAGTATTTGTTTAGAAGTAAGAGGGTATTTAAAGTAAACATTTTTTAGAAAAATAGCTTTTTTAAATAATACTGATTTAATATTATTTTCTAATTTTTCTTGTCGAAGACTAATTAAATTCTTATAGATATTATCAAGCGTTGGTGTTGAAAAGCGCAATTTAGTAATGCTATCATACACCACATTTACTGAAGGAAGAAGGCGATAGCCCGCAAAGGTAAATAATGCTATGGTAGGTAGAAATTCATTAAAATTATTGTTTTGTTCAATTAGAAATATTATAGAAAACAACACACCTCCAAAAGCCATAGCTTCAAGAAAAAATCTGGGCAACTGCATAATAATTTGAGCGTACCTCTGACTAATAGCATATCTTTTAGCGGGCCTGGTAAAACGATTAATAAATATATTTTCTAGACTACCAATTTTAATTTCTTTAAAAGCGTTAAAAATTTGATTAAGGATATATTGACGTTCTTGATCTGAATTTAGACTTATCTTACCAATAAAATTTAAAAAATTTCGGCTTTTTTTGAAAATAGATATATAAAAAAACAAAAACAAAATCATTAAAATTAAAACTACTTTTGGGTTAAAAAAAATTAACATAGAAAGTATCGTGATTATAACAGTCCCATGTGTGATGGCAGCTGCAAGGGGTAAAAATGCGTTATATATTAAAAAATTTATATCTGTAATTATAGTCTTGCCTAAGTTTGAAGTACGTTGATTTAAAAACCAAGCATAAGGCCGACTAATATAATTTTTTATAACTCTTTTACTTAAATTATATTCCTGCATCATAATAAACCCTATCTGCAAATATAAAGTCAAAGTCTTAAAACAGACTGAAAAAATATATATAATAAAAAAAAAGATACCCAAAAATATCAAAAACTCTTTAGTATTTTTAATCCCATAACTTACTGAAATAATATATAAATTTTTAAGAACAGTATTAGTCTCAAGCAAATCAGGGTTAGTTAGCAAAGCTAAAAATGGTAAAATTGATAATACTCCAATTGTTTCTAACAAGGCCATTATTAAAATCATTACTAATAATAACAATGCCTTTACAGGTTCTTTATATGTAAAAAGATATAGTAATTTTTTAAAAGATTTCACGTTAATTTAAAAATTAGGGATAAAATATTATAAATTTTATGATTAATTTTAACTATTATTAAAAAATTTTACATTTTCGTTAATGTGAATGCCATTAAAGTCTAAATTGTGAATATAAAATATGTCTGAAACAGAGGTTGACGAAAACATATGATTAGATTTATTAAGTTTTAAAAAAATACATTAAACTTTCTAATAAATATATCAATATATACTATCATAAATAAATAATAAAAACTCAAATTAAAACTGATTATCTTATAGTGTATACTAAATTTTTTGGATGCATTCTTGCAAAAAGAATTTCAAGTGTTCTGAAAAAAAAGAAATTATTTTAGAAAAACTTCGTAGTCTACGACAGCTCTATAGTAAGAATTGGTTTTGAGGTGAGTTTCTCGGTTAGATGATTTTAGCGGTCATCCCTATCGTACTTGGCTACCCGACACTGCAGCTGGCGCTACAACCGGTCCACGAGCGGGTACGTTAAACTAAATTAAAATTTTTATTGTTATTTTTTAACTAAAAAATAAATTTTGTGTAACTATATTTAAAATTAGTCGAATAATAAAAATTATAATATATTAATTTTATTAAATTCTTGAAATGAGAGATTTTGTTTATCTTTTTTAGAAATTATAGGTGTTTTTATGGGCCATTTAATTTTTAAATCTTTATCATTCCACAATATTCCTGTTTCTGATTCTTTGTGTCTATATTCTGAACATTTGTAATGAAAAACAACATTTTCGGTCAACGAACAATATCCATGAGCAAAACCTTTTGGAATTAATATAGACCTGTTATCTTTCTCGGATAATATTGTTGTAAAAAATTTACCAAATGTTTTAGAATTTTTTCTGCAATCTAAACTTACATCAAATATTTTACCCATTAAAACGGTAATCAATTTGGATTGTGGGTTTTTTAATTGCAAATGCAATCCCCTTAAAACATTTTTTTTAGAAAAAGACATATAATCAAATGGAAATTTTTCTTTAAAATGATTTTGTCTAAATAATTCTTTAAAATAACCTCTGTTATCTTTGAGAACTACTTTTTCATAAATTAATAAATCTTTAAATCTTGTCTTTAATAATTTCATTTTCTGAGCAATTTTTTGAAAATATTGCATATATATTCAAGATCAGGTTTTTTCATTCCATGATGGCACCCTAATAATATTCCATTTTTCATTACGTCATCAGCTATTTGATCACATTTAGGATGCTTTTTATATTTTCTATTTTTCATAACCGGTTGTCTTAAGATATTTCCAGTAAAAATAGTTCTTGTTTGAATATTATTTTTTTCGAAAAAGATCTGCAATTGTTTTCTATTAAAATATTTATTTGATTTAACGACTAACGGAAATGCTAACCACGGCGTTTTAACGCCTGGGTTTTGTTTTGGTAACTTAAATAAATCATCATATTTTTCAAAAAAGTTTTTTAAATAATCAAAATTTTTATTTCTTATAGAAATATTATTTTTTAGTTTCTTAATTTGTTCTAATGCAAAAGCTGCTGAAATTTCTGAAGGTAGGAAATTATAACCAAGTTCAGAAAATATATATTTTGCATCGTAATCAATGCCTGAAACTTTAATATTAAATCTTTTATTTGCACTTTCAGATTCATTGAATAAAGATGACGACCTGCCCCAACCTCTTAATAATTTTGCTTTCTGATATAAGTTATAGTCGTTGAAGCAAGCTATGCCACCTGTGCCAGCACCATTAATAATATGAGAAGCATAAAAACTATTGGTTGCAACATCTGAAAATTGTCCAACTTTTTTTTTGTTAATTGTATAGCCAATTGTATCTGCCGAGTCTTCTATTACTCTTAAATTATTTTTTTTTGCGATTGAATAAATTTTTTCCCAATCAGCTATATTACCCAATAAATTTGGTATCATTATAGCTACCGTTTTTTTATTTATACATTTTTCAATTTGAGTTGGATCTGCAATAAACTTATCATCTTCAACGCCAATAAAATGTGGAATTAAACCTATTTGGTAAATTGGAGCAACAGTAGTTGAAAAGGTTAAGTTGGGAGTTATTACCTCAGATCCTTTTTTAAAGTTAAAAGAGGATAATGCTAATAAATTTGCTGATGATCCTGAGTTAACCATAAGCCCAAATCTTTTTCCAAAAATTTTAGCAACAGTTCTTTCAAGTTCTTTTACTTTATCACCATCAGTTAAACTCAGGCTGCTATTTTTTAAAACATTAATTACAGCGTTTATTTCTTTATGATCGTAAACTGCTTTACCATAATAAATTTTTTTCATGAGGTTTTTTTATATTGAAATGTAAAAAAAACAATTAAATTTATGTCTTTATTAGCTCAGAAATTTTTTGAATATTGCTATTTTCTGGTTTCCAATGTTTCAATTTCTTAAAATCGAATATTTTTTCATTTATAGTCTTATTTGAAAGCCACTTAATTTTAATTTTTTTTTTCGAATTTTTATTAAGTTCTCTTATCACTTTATCTATACGAAAATTATTTTTATTTTTAAGCAAATAAGTTCCAGATTTAATTTTTTTTTTTAGAATTAATCTAATTGCATTGGTAATGTCTGAAATATTCAATAGATTTAAATATAATTTTTTTGAAACAATAGACGTTGTTGTGTTGTCTTTATAATTTTGCCTTATTACATTAATAATCTTTTTTCTTTTATCTAATTTGCCAAAAGTATCTGATATCATTAAATTATAAAAATTCACTTTAGGGTATTTTTTTTGATAATATTTTATTAAAAAGCTAAAACTTTTTTTGTAAGCAGCATACAAGTTAAATAAATTATCTTTTTTTCCATTATAATTTTCCCAAACAGTTGAAAAATTGATAATTTTTTTTACTTGCATTAGTTCAATATTTTCAAGAATTATATTTCCAAATAAAATGTTAGACTCTACCAATTTTTTTATATCTTTATATGTATGATTTTTAACATAGTGAGTTGCGCAATGAACAAGAGTATCAATTTTAATTTTTTTTAGCTTACGATTTAATTCATCATAGTTTTGAAAGTTAATTTCAGTAATATTTTTACTTTTAAAATTTTTTTTTTTTTTATTTCTGCTGGTTATAAATATTATATAATCTTTAGAGAATTCACTTAATATTTGTGATCCAATAAATCCTGTAGAGCCTGTTAGTAATAATCTCTGCATCAAATAATTTAATTTATTAATCTTTTTAAGTAATTTGAATATTCGCAGTTTCCATAAAATTTTATTTGGTTAAGAATTTCCTTTTTATTAATCCAGCCGTTAATAAAGGCAATTTCTTCAATGCAGGCTACTTTTAAACCTTGTCTATTTTCTACTGCTTGAACAAAATTTGAAGTTTTGTAATAATCACTAATTGAACCAGTGTCTAGCCAGGCGCCTCCACGTCCAAGAAACTTGGCATAAAGTTTGTTATTTTTTTTATACTTTCTTAGTAAATCTATTATTTCAAGCTCTCCTCTTTTAGAAGGTTTTAATTTTTTTGCATATTCAACAACTTTTTTATCGAAAAAATAAATTCCTGTTACAGCGTAATTTGAGATAAATTTTTTAGGTTTTTCAACTAAATTTATAATTTTTTTATTTATTTTATTTATTTTTGCCACTCCAAATAATTCAGGATTTTTCACGTTATGTAGAATTATTTTTGCACCCGTTTTTAAATTTACACAATCATAAAGTAATGTTGATAAATGTTGTCCATAAAAGAAATTGTCTCCTAGAATCATTGCTACGCTTGAGCTATCTATAAACTCTTCACCAATGATAAATGCATCGGACAAACCTTTTGGGCTCTCTTGTTCCTTAAATGTGATTTTTAATCCTAAATTTTTTTCATTAGGTAAAAGTTGTTTAAACTGACTTAGTTGACCTTTGTTAACTATAATTAATATATCTCTAATCTTTGCTAGCATTAAAACTGATAAGGGATAGTAAATTAAGGGTTTATCATAAATTGGTAAGAGCTGTTTATTAACCGCTTTAGTTAGCGGACTCATTCTTGTTCCTTTTCCGCCTGCTAAAATAATTCCTTTCTTAATCATTTCTACCTAATCTCATAGTAATATCTTTTTTTGATAATGATTTATAATAATCTTTGTTATCTTTGTACCAATCAAATGTTAATTTGATACCCTGTTTAAAGCTTGTTTTAGGAAACCAGTTTAGTTCTTTTTTAATTTTATTACTATCCAAAGCATACCGAATATCGTGGCCTGGGCGGTCTTTAACAAGGTGAATTTTTACTTTTTTTCCTAATTTAATTTTTTTTTTTGAAACACTGATAATTTTTTTACAAACTTCTAAATTATTTAAATTTTTATTAGATCCAATATTGTAAAATTCTCCAACTTTTCCTTTTTGAAAAACCTTAATTAATGCTTCACAATGGTCTTTAACAAAAATCCATTCTCTTGAGTTTGTTCCATTTCCGTAAATAGGCAAAGGTTTATTATGCAATACGTTATATATTAATTTAGGTATTAATTTTTCAGGATGTTGTCTCGGGCCATAATTATTTGAACAATTTGTAACTATTGCAGGAATTTTATATGTTCTAACATAAGAACTTACCAAATGATCAGCCGCTGCTTTGCTTGCGGCGTATGGGGAACTTGGTTGATAAGGGTAATTTTCTTTTGATCGACCAGTTAAAATATCTCCATAAACCTCATCCGTAGAAATATGTATCAATTTTGATTTATTTTTTTTTGAAAATTTTTTAAAGCTTTCGAGTAAATTAAAAACTCCGACTATATTACTTTGAATAAATTTTTTTGGGCTATCAATTGATCTATCTACATGCGTTTCTGCTGCTAAATTAAATATGCAAATTGGTTTATATTTAAATACAATTTTATTTATTTTTTTATTTTTAATATCACATCTAATAAATTTATAATTTTTTAAATATTTAAACTGATTTAGATTATAAAAGCTTGATGAATAAGTTGCTTTATCAATATTAATTACAAAAAAATTTTTTTTTAATAACATTTTTATAAGATTACTACCTATAAAACCTAGACCACCTGTAACAATTATTTTTTTCATTTGTGCATAATATATTTATGATTTAGAAAAGTTGCTTTATTTAATATTTTCTATTTGAGTTTAGCTTCTAAATTTGGCATGATTATCAATTACCGTCAATCCGGGTAGAACATTTTTTGTTACAACAGCGCCCGCGCCAACAATGCTACTATTGCTAATTTTAATTCTAGACAAGATCACTGAGCAAGCACCAATAAACGCTTTATCCACGACTGAAATACGCGCACAAAAAGTAGCGCCTGACTTGGGATCAAACATGTGTTTCGGCTCAGAGTAAACACTTTGACTTAGACTTATGACTGCGCTTGGATGATTCACCTCTGGTATATTATGTCCATACTTAGCTAAATAAAATATGTACGGAAAGTCTATCAATTCAACGATTGCCACCAATTGGTTCTAACCCAAAAGTTATTTTATCTTTAAATTTTTTACTTTAAACCCACAAGCTAAATCTTAGCTCACTAATAATTAATGAAATATCTGTAACCTTAAAACTTATATTAAAATATCAAGTAATGCAACTATCTGCCCCTCCGACTCGATAGCCTCGCACACGTCCAACAAAGCCAGCAAGAAAGCGCTAAAGGTTAGCAAACCTCCGTGTGCAATATCTGTTTGGATGTGAGGTCAGGCTTGATTTTCCAAATCAGCTCTTGCATGGGCCACCATGTCTTGGAGATACTGAATGACTAGGCGTCCAAGTGATGTAAAATTGTATGTTTATTTCGCATTTAGAGGAAGTAAATTAAATACCTGCGTGGCTGTCAGCAGCTCTTGATTAAGACCATTAGCGATCACTCGATCATTAACCTCATTGTCAAATTCATTCATTGATTAGCTTCCTTATAGTTAAAACGGTGATTAGTCATTTCTTTGATCTCTGCTAAATAGTTTTGGTTCATTACGTATACTGTTGCTCCATCTTTTAATATCTTCATTCCCTGACTTGGAGAATAAACTTTTAAACCGGTCACAGGCAGAAATTTTCCTTGCTTAGAGGGATTAATATCAATGACTATATTAATAGGTAGCCCCATTCTTTCTCGCAACAATGAAAAAATCACTCCTTTAGACCCCCCCCCACACGGCAACATCTTTTTTTTCTTCTATTCTTTGCTGACTCTCTTGGGTAGAGTTCAAATCCATCAAAAAATTCTCTGGGAAAAGTAACTTACATGCTTCATTATATTTTGGCTGACGAAGCGTTGATAAATCTGCAATTACATAAAAATATTGATCGCCAAAACAATGACCACATTTAACCACCCGCCCGAACATTCTCTTAAAATCATCCAATCTGAAATAATTGACATGCTCATAAAATATATCAAACCATGTCCTATTTTTTACAATCCAGTCAAAACATGGTACTTCAATATAGATCAATCCTTGATCACCATTAGATTTTTTTACCTCAGACAAAAATTTTACTGGATTGGGTATATGCTCAAGAACATGGCGCAATATTAAGCCTCGAGCTGGCGATTTAATTATTCCTGGCTCAAAATTTTGCTTAGTAATTTTAGGATTAGTACCATCGTACTCTGAATCAAAAATACAAACAGGAACTGTCTTTTTTTTAGCTTCCCAATAAATTTCGTTTTTTTTGGTCGTTACAACTAAAGCCAAATCGTCAGGATATCTCTCAATCAGAAATTTTGCTATTTTTTTTCCTACAATACCGTCTGCTAATAGTACCAATCTCATTTAACTTTTCCTTGAGCGGAATAAACCTGAATGACAGTCTGCACTACACGACTTAAATCATCGTTGGTGATCTCATGGTAGCTTGGTAAATTTATTGCTCTCTCTGATATATCTAAAGCATGTTTATTAATTTTATTTGACTTAAACATAGGTAAAATTGACAATGGCCAAAAAAATATACGGGCGTCGATATTTTCATTTGCAAAAGCCGCTTGAAGTTTTTCTCGAGTTATTCCACTTTCTTTAACAAAAACGATTGTTGGCATCCATGCGCCATTGATGGTCCCTTTAGGTTCATAATTCATACTTACGCCTTGTAATAAGGTAAAATGCTTTCGATATATTGCTAAGATTTCTTGCTTTCTTTTTATAAGTTCTTCGATTCGATCCATTTGTGCGCAGCCAATCGCAGCTTGGATATTGGACATTTTATATTTAAAACCAACTATATCTGACCAAAATTGTTTAGGTTGGCTGCGCGATCGACCATGATTACTAAGTGTAAGCACTTGTTCAAAAAAATCTACATCGTTAGTCACAAACATACCACCTTCACCCGTTGTAATTGTCTTTGATCCATGAAAAGAAAATGCCCCAAACTTTCCCATAGATCCAGCACGTTTACCATGGTAAACTGATCCTATTGCTTCAGCGGCGTCCTCAATAATTGGTATTCCATACTTTTTGCTAATATGAAGTAATTCCTCCATTTCGCAAAGATTACCGTACATATGAGTAGCGACAATTGCTTTTGTTCTAGATGTTATTAACAGTTCTGCCTTTTTTGGATCAATGCACCAAGAGTCTGGCAAAATATCTGCAAAAACTGGGGTAGCGCCAAGATGAACTACTGGTGAAACAGTAGCAATCCAATTTGTATCAGCTAATATTACTTCGTCGCCAGGTCCAATGCCAAGAGCAGCCATGCCCATGTGCAAAGCGCCTGTACAACTAGATGTAGCAATTACATATTTTACTTTTAGATGTTTTTTAAAAAGTTCTTCGAAACGATTAATATAATTATAACATTTATCACCCCAACCATTAATTGCTGCATCGGTTGCATAGCTAACTTCTAATGAGGTTATAGACGGTTTTGTGTATAAAATTCTTGATTTCATAAAATTTTTAACTGTGGAATTGCAACTAGAAACTGAGTTCCGTTTTTTTTTAAAATAGCATTTTGGAATTTAATTTCATCAGAAATATTCCAAGGCAAAATTAAAACATAATCTGGCTTAATTTCAATAATATTTTGAGGTGGTAGAATTGGAATATGACTACCTGGCATAAAATAACCTTGCTTTGATTGAGCCGCATCAAATACCATGGGCAATAAATCTTCTTTTATTCCGCAATAATTTAACAATGTATTTCCTTTAGCGGCAGCCCCATATGCAACTACTTTTTTTCCTTTAATTTTTTGTTCTGATAAGAATTTTATTAAATCATTTTTAACTTTATCAACGCGTAATTGAAAATTTTTGTATGTATAAATTTTTTGCAAACCGCTTTTTTTTTCTTTTTGTAGTAATAAATCTACCGTATTTTGTGTTTTACGAACGTCATCTATGTGACAGCCATAAATACGCAAACTTCCTCCATGAGTATTTAATTCTTTTACATTAAAGATTCTTAAACCTGCTTTTTGAAATATTTTGCAAGCTGTATAAAGAGATAAATATGAAAAATGTTCATGATAAATTGTATCAAACTGATTATAATTCATTAGATTCATAAAATGTGGAAATTCAAGTGTAATAGTTCCATTTTTTTTTAAAATTTCTTTAAGACCCATTGTAAAATCATTAATATCTGGAACATGGGCATATACATTATTTCCAATGATTAGATCAGCTTTCTTTCCATCTAAAGCAAGTTTGTGAGCGAGACTTTTTCCAAAAAACTTTCTTAATACTGGAATACCAATTTTTTCTGCGGCATCAGCTGTACCATTCGTTGGTTCAATTCCTAAACAGGAAATTTTTGCAGCGACAAAATTTTTGAGCAAATAACCATCATTACATGCGATTTCAATTACGTAGCTTTTGTTGTTAAGATTCAATTCTTTAATTATTTTATCTGTATAATTTTTTGCATGAACTAACCAACTAGGAGAGGTACTGGAGAAATATGCATATTGTGAGGTGAACAATTTCTCAGCGTTAGTATAGTCCTCTGTTTGTACAAGCCAACATTGATCACAAACCAAAACTTTAAGTGGGTAATGGATCTCAGATTTATGTAAATTTTTTTTAGTTAAATAAGCGTTAGATGGAGGTGAATGACCCAAGTCTAGAAAAATATTTTTTAAGAATACTCCACAATGCCGACAATTCATTAAATTTCGATTCCTGGAAAATTTTTATCTAGCATAAGACTTTTATTATCACGCTCAGATCTCTCTGTAATAAATTTCGGCCACTTGATTGAAATGCGGGGATCAATAGAGTTAATAACACCTTCGGCATCCCTATTATAGTCTTCAGTATGAAAATATAACATTTCACAATTAGGTACAAGTGTTTGAAAACCGTGAGCGAATCCCTCTGGTATAAAAAAGCATTGAGGATTATTTTCACTTAAATTTACCCCGTAATATTGCAAAAAAGTTGGAGATCCTTTTCGCAAATCAACAGCCACATCCCATACCTCGCCTTTTATGCACGAAACTATTTTGATTTCTGCAAAAGGAGGATTTTGAAAATGCAAACCTCTTACCACCCCTTCTTTTCTGGTAAATGTTCGATTAATTTGGCGAATAGATTTACTTTTTAAAAGAGGTAATAAAGTTTTTTGACAAAAAAATCTATTTAAAGAACCTCTTTGATCTTCATTTTTATCAAGATCAATTAAATAACAACCTTTTAGCTTGGTCTCTTGAAATTTCATAATAATTCTAAAATATTAACAAACATAACTTAATTAAAATAATTCAATATTTGGTCTTGAGTGGCTTTTAAAATATTTTTTTTTTCAATAAATTCTTTAAACCAAAGAGAGGTTAATTTTATACTTTGTGCAAGATTATATTTGTTTTGCCAATTTAATATTTTTTTACTTTTATTTGAATTTAACATTAATATTTTACTTTCGTTATAATCTTTTTTGTTATTATTTTTTTTAATTACTTTTACAGAATTGTTAAAATCTTTATTTATTAAATTAATGACATTACTTACAGATTGATTACTCAATTTTCCTGGTCCAAAATTAAAGCTGCTATTTGCTAATTTTTGCTTTTTATACAATTTCATCATCAACAAAAGGTAACCATTTAATGGGTCGAGTACGTGTTGCCATGGTCTAATAGAATTTGGTGATCTTAAAATTAATTTTTTATTTTTTAACAAAGAACGAAAATAATCAGGCACAATTCTATCTTTTGAAAAATCACCTCCACCAATGACATTCCCGGCTCTTGCAGTTGCTACATAAATATTCTTTTTTTTAAAAAATGAATGATTATAAGAATTAACAGCTAATTCTGCGCAGGATTTCGAGCTGCTGTAGGGATCAAGTCCGCCCAAAGGGTCGTTCTCTTTAAAATAACTTTTATTATTATTATTAAAATAGACTTTATCAGTTGTAATTATTAAAGCAGATTTTATAAAGCTTAATTCATTTAAAATATTAAGAATATTGACAGTTCCCAAAGTATTTACTTCGTATGTATATTTTGCGTTATCATAAGATTCTCTGACCAAAGGTTGGGCCGCCATATGAACAATAAAATCAGGTGAAAATTTATAAATACATTTTTTTAATTTATCATAATCCCTAATATCTCCAATTATAGAGGCATAAATTTCTCTGTCTAATTTAGCTAAATCAAAAAGATTTGGATTTGTGATAGATTTTAAAGAATAGCCAACAACTTTAGCTCCAAGCAAATTTAGCAAAATAGAAAACCAGCTACCCTTAAATCCTGTATGACCAGTTAAAAAAACTTTTTTGCCTTTCCAAAATTTAATTAAAATTTTTAGTTTATTGGTCATTCCAAATTTTCCAAGGAGCTTTTTTGGACAGCCAAAGATTGTTTAAATATCGCTTATCTCTCAATGTATCCATGCAATACCAAAAATCATTGTGTTTATAAGCTGCTAATAATTTTTTTTGCGCTAAAATTGACAAAACCTCTCTTTCAAATATTGGATTTTTAGAAACTAAATATTTAAAAATATTTTTTTCACAAACAAAAAAACCACCACTAATCCAAGCTTCCTTTTTTTTATTTTTCTCAAAAAATTTAATGACTTTATTACCTTTAAAAACCATCTTTCCAAAATGCGGAAGTGGCTTAACAGCAGCTAATGTGGCTATAGATTTGTTTTTTTTATGAAAATATATTAATTTATTTATATTAATATTGCTCAAACCATCGCCGTAAGTTAAGCAAAAAGTATCGTCAATATACTTTTTTACTTTTCTCAATCTTTCTCCTGTGTTGCTACTTTTTCCAGTATTAACAACCTTAATATTCCATGATCTATTTATTTTTTTTTTAAAAAAATTTTTAATAAAACTTATTTTATAACCACCACAAATTATAAATTCTGAAAATCCAAAAACTGAATAATATTTAATAATGTGCCACAAAATTGGCATGTTGCCAATTTTAACCATGGGTTTTGGAATATAATCAGTCTCTTCTGAAATTCTTGTTCCTAAACCACCAGCAAATATAACTAATTTCATTTTAATAAAAAATTGAAATTACAAAGGATTTTAAATTATTTACATTATAATTTTGATACAAATTAAAATGTAAGATAAAGATATATTTAAATAAAATCACTACTTTAATTTTTTTTAGGAGTGTAAACAGCAATTGTATAATCGGTACGCCGAACCATGCCCATAAATAGGGATAATCATAAAAATTAAGGGGTTTAATTAAACTTACAGAAGCATATAAAATTTTTTTATTTTTCCCGAGCTTAGTTGATTTAATATTTATATTTCTAATAAATTTTTTTCTATCATCAGTCATGTGAATATATTTTAATTATATACTTAAAAAAAATTATTTATATGTTTATCAATATTTTTTGATTGAACATTTGGTTTTTATGGTTGGGATTTTATTTTTTCATTAATCACTTTAAGTAATCTTCTAAGACTTTCATCGTTGCTAAATTCTATATAATTTTTAAGTTTATTGTATATAATAGAATTATTTAGTTTAATTGTAGAATAACCTGAAAATTTAAAATAATTTAAAACATCGTTTAAATAAGTGCATGCTACTTTTAAATGGTAAATAGAATCCGGAATTTCAATTTGATTTTCTAGACTACCCAAATAGTTAATTTGTTTCTTTCTTATAATGTTTTTGTGATCAAATGAGTCACCCCAGTAATATTCATGATAAAATTTGAAACTTAAATTTACATTATCTTTTGGTTTTTTTTTATCTTTTAATATTTCGATTATTTTCTCAGAAATTGGATCAGTCCAGTCTAAATTAGTTGTGGTTGATGACTGAAAAAATTTTTTATACTCAATTAAAAGATTTATTATTTCAGGTTCTTTTATAAAATCGTTTGACCATTTTTCAAAATTTTTAGCAAGTTTATATAACCCAAAGCCATCATAAATTTTATCTATTATCGTTGCATTATTTTTCCAATTATCAACTCTTTTTTGTTGGAAGTTTGATAACCCTATCTCATCAACATTATGCATGTCTTTTTTTATTCCTAATTTTTTTAAATTAATTGAATTTTTTTTTAAAGAATTTTCTAAAAAATTTTTAATATTTAAGTTTTGATAATTTTTAAAATTTTTAGAAAAATACAGTAAATATAAATTATTTACTAACCAAAAAGAAATGCTCTCTTTTGTATTCCAAAATCTTAAATTTGAAATATTTGATAACCAAAATTCAATTGGACAAAAAACATTTAAAATATAAATTTTATTTTCAATTTCTTTTTTTTCAAAAGCTAGACAACTATTTCCTGAGTAGTATGAAAACACATAGCTTTCATTGTATTTTTCTTTATACATCGTATAAAAATATGATTTTATGTAATTAAATTTATAATCAATTATATCTTTGGCACTATTTTTTAATGCTTCTAATTTAAATTTTTCAAAGTGTTTCATTTTATTATACTTTTTTATATCTTTTTTAATTGCATATTTAAAAAGACCAGCCCACACCCTTCCATTTTTTTGTTTAAGGTTTAAATTTAAAATTTCGAAAATTTCTTTTATACTTTTTTGTTCAATTTTTATTTTTCTATACATTAAATTATTGAATTTAATAAAGTTTTGCCCAGGTAAAATTTTTAAATATTTTAATTGTTTACATAAACTTGTGACTTGTTCAACGCCAGTATAGCCGTGAGTGTTGAAACAAATAAGTCTTGGAGATCTTATTTTTTTAGATTTGTACATATGATATCGCAGGATCAATTCTAAATCGATTTAGTTTTACATTATTGAGCCCTAAAGTTTTTTTTAGAGCTACAGTTTCGCCTGGATAATTTTTAAAGTTAAGTTCATCAAAAACAATGATTGAGCCTTTTGTCATTAAAGGATAAAACGTCTTAATAGCAAATTTTGTTGGTTCAAAAAGATCTAGGTCAAGATATAATAAGGATATAATAGTGTGAGGATTTTTTTTTAAATATTCTTTTGCTGTCTTTTTAATGTCTCCTTTAATAACTTCTATTTTATTTATATGAGAAAGAGGTCTGTTTATGTCATATATTTTTATAGCATCTAAGATATCTTTATAAGTGGACCCAGATAATCCTCGTTTTTTTAAATTATCCGAGAATGAATATTGTTTGTCAGTTTTTAAAATTTTTGGAAAACCAGAAAATGTGTCAAATCCAATGATTTTTCTTGTATGATTAACCGGCTCATATATGGAGGATAGTTTTGCAAAAGTAAATAAACTTGCCCCATTTAATACACCGCAGTCAACTATTGACCCATGTACATTTATTATTTTTTTAAATAATTCATGCCTAACCAAGAACCGTGCTAAAGATTTTTTAGAAGCAAATTTAGGAAAAGTTTCAATTTTATCATCAAAAGACTCTTTTGTTTTAGAAAATAACTCTTTCCTTAAAGCTGATTCCAAATAATCATTTTTATTTTGAAGATTTTTTTCTCTAGAAATTTTTCTATTCACTGTTTAATATAATTTTTTAAATATTTTTTTATCTTACATTTTAATTTGTACCAATAAAAATTTTTTCAGTGCATAAATCAAGCCAATTGAGCTATTAGTAACGGTAAGCTTAACGTGTTACCACGCTTCCACACCCGTCCTATCAACGTCGTAGTCTACGACGGCTCTATAGGA
>Ga0164292_10001411_pt1 | contig 19340 bp, 9 predicted proteins | sample GEODES117metaG_FD_111486 | JGI IMG/M metagenome (GOLD analysis project Ga0164292, IMG submission 111486) | Eutrophic lake water microbial communities from Lake Mendota, Wisconsin, USA - GEODES117 metaG | ecosystem: Environmental > Aquatic > Freshwater > Lake | place: USA: Lake Mendota, Wisconsin...
CACCAACGACGGGCCCGAATACCCGATTCCGGCTGTCGGGGGCACCGGTCTCGGCAAGGCGCTCAACATCATGACCCACCCGGTGCGCACCGACCTGCCGATCTTCATGGGTGCCGAAGGCCCAAAGAACGTCGCCCTGGCGGCTGAGATCGCTGACGGCTGGTTCCCGATCTTCTACGCCCCCCGACACGAAGAGCTCTACGCCCCCCATCTCGCCGAAGGGTTCGCCCGACCCACGGCGCGTCGCACACCTGACGACTTTGAGGTGCTCGCCATGGTGAACGTCGTGATCAACGACGACCTAGTGGCCGCCTATGACGCCATGCGACCGATATTGGCGCTGTATGTCGGTGGGATGGGGGCCAAAGAAGCGAACTTCCACGCTGACGTGTTCCGCCGGCTCGGGTACGGCGAGGCGGTCGACAAGATCCAAGACCTCTACCTCAGCGGTCAGCAAGCTGATGCGGTGGCGGCGGTGCCGGACGCCATGGTGGACGAGATCTGTCTTGTCGGACCTGCAGCAAAGATCCGTGATGATCTTGAGGCGTGGCGGGAAAGTCGGGTCACGACGATGCTCGTTGGCGGGCCACCTGAGACGTTGCGGCAGGTGGCGGAGCTGGTGCTGGGGTGACGCCCCTAGAAATCGGGGGTCTCAGCTGTCCAGGTGGAACCCAGCAGAGGCGCGGATAATGAGTGAGCGGGATCTGCCACAGCTCTATCTCAAGACAGTGGTGTCGATTGAGGAAGACGGCTTACTCGTGCCAGCCAGCAACGCACGCTGCGTGGCTCAAGGCGTAGTCCATGTGCTTACTGCGTGGAACCCCGGTGACGAGCGCCCGAGTCGTGAAGAGAACGACGCTGCGAGCGAGAAGCTGCGGATCGAGCTCGTGTCCCGAGGCCTGAGCCCGTGTCGAGCAGTTGGCGCGGATCCCAACTCCGAGCACGCCGAGGAGAGTTGGGCTGTGTGTGGGCTCAGCGACGTCGAGGCTCGTGCAATCGGTGCGGCGTTCGGCCAATTAGCAGTGTTCCGCATGACCGCAACGGGTCAGGCGGTGTTGGGGTGTTTCGAGGACTGGGCGGTCTCACGCTCGTGGTGAGGAGCCATCGCTGATCGGCCGTTGCAGTGGTGCCCCACCCACGCTGAAGGCATGAGTGCATCGCCGGATCAGATGTTCTCAGCAATCTTCGAGGCTGGAGCTAACAGATGGCTGGTTCGCTTCTTTGAAGGTATCTGCCGGGAGGGTGCTGACTTCCATCAAGCCCCTTCTGACGAACCGACGGGGTCTGCGTCCTGGCGACATTCAACCCGGTGCAGCTCCCTGCAGGTGCACGGTAGAATCTCGGTGGGTCGGGTCCGGTCTTCCCCGCACACGCGGGGGTGCTCCGATTGGAGTTCTATCCGACAGGTTTCGCCCTGTCTGGCGGGCCCGGCCCACTTTCTCCTTATGGTTGATAACGCGAACCGCCGACGATTGTCGAAACGCACACGCTGGCGTTTCCGGCAGCTCGGGTACACCAATGCCCAGGCGGAAGCCCTCGCGGCGTGCGGTGCGACACCCAGCATCCTGCTCAGCTACCTCGATGGGGCCGGCCTCGACGGCGATGTGCATCGCTACCGGCTTCACAAGCGTTTCGCCGGCCGGGTCGATGCCATCCGCAGCAACAACGTCTCCGACGAACCCGAGGCCCTGTCTGCGATCGGGCAGCTCGCGACCGACGCCGCCCCGGCGGGAATCCGCCTGGATGAAGCGCTGTGGTGGGGTGTGTTGGTCAACGTCCCCAGAGACGAGTTCACGCTGATCTCGGCGCTTCCCCCGTCGATCCGGACAGGCATGAGGTACCACGCCACTGAGCCTCTCTACGACATCTGTGACGGGTGCAGCATCAGCGACCTGCGTCAGGAGCACGTCGACATCATCGGGTCGGGAGCGGTCGTCGCTGACTCCACGGGCGACTATGCGCTCGGCGTGTTCACCGGTGGTGCCCGCCTGTTCGAGACCGGTCTTCTCGATAGCGGGATCAGTCTCGGTGACCTTGATGAGCGGATCCCCGCTGATATTCAGGCGTTCATTGCCCTTGGCGGTCTCGCTGAACTCGCGGAGCTGCACAGCGACTGCGAGCAGTACTTCCAACAGTTCGTGAATCCTGTCATCGGCCGTCGGTTGATTGTGGATCCGACTGGCCCGCCGCCGCCCGGGCAGGTGAGCGGCGAATCGTTCTGGAAGGTGGTCCACGCAATTGGTCAGCTGATGGTTCTCGACGCCATGGCGGACGCCTACCGGCACGCCTACGAACAAGGGCGGCTGAGCGAGTACTGGGCCGATCTCGTCCTGACAGACTGAGTCAGCGGACCTCGCCGGCAAGCGCCAACTCTCACTGCGGGATTCGGCCACTTGGGCCGACTGACAGTGACCGGTTCCCGTCATGCCGAGTGGCGCCACCGGCTTGCCAGCCCACCAGAGGTGACCTCAACCACTCCAGCGGACCCAGCTGCCCTGTACGTCGCTCGGCTCGGTACCGAGCACTCTCGAAAGACCGCCCGATCTGCGTTGCGGACTCTCGAGCGCGCCTACGGCGCTTCGCCACTGCCATGGGAAACCCTCACTTACGCCGACATCGCCCAAATCAGCGCCGAACTGTCCGACCTGTCGGCTACCTGGGGGTCAACGTGTCTCAGCGTGCTGCGCCAGTGCCTGCAGGAAGGGCGTCGCCTCGGCGTCGTTGACGCCGTCCTCGTTGACCGGGCGTTCGAGCTGCCGCCGCTGCGCGGCACGTGCGGGCGGCTCGGACGGGACGTCACCGACAGCGACATCGCAGCGCTCCTGGCAGCCGTCGACCCTGCGACGCTGTCGGGTCGTCGTGACGGCGCCGTACTCGGATTACTGCTTGGGGGGCTGCGGTGCAGCGAGACCACTACCGTCGATGTTGACGATTACGACCCGGGCACCGGTCGGGTGACCGTCCGGCACGGTAAGGGGCGTAAGCAGCGGGTCGTCCCGCTACGCAGCGCCGCCCGGCAGCTGATCGAGGATTGGGTGGCCGTCCACCCCGGGGACGGTCGGCTACTTCGCCCCATCGATAGGTGGATGAACGTCGGTGACCGACTGTCGGCGAGGACGGTCCAGGTCGTGCTCGCTGGATTGTGTGCCCGAGCCGGGGTCGAACACCTTTCGCCGCACGCACTGCGCGCCCACGCCCTCACGAGAGTCATCAGCCTTGGTGACGTGTACCTCGCCATGCGCCTGGCCGGGCACGCCAAACCCGACACCACCGCCCGATATGACCGCAGAGGCCTCGACGAACTCGCGTCGGTCATCGACCAGCTCGACGAACCGACGGCCCCACTACCGCTGCGGCTTGTGCGATGACCCCCGAGCCACCACAGCACACGGTCAGTCCTCGCACGCCAGCAGCCCCGTTCGGCTTGAGTGGCTGCATCCGGAAAAATTCCTCCGAATCTTAGAATCCGCAGTGCATCAGGCCGATTGCAGCGGTGACAGATTCACCCGTTGATGATCGGAGACCACCAATGCCCTCACTCAAGACAATGACGGTTGAGGAGGCGAAAGCGGAGATTGCGCTCCTCGCCCTCCAGGGGGACGCACTGCCCGCTGCGCGGGAATGGCTCAACCGCACCACCCGCATTAGCCGGCCCGAAGGCCAATGGGACGGTGGCGGACGCTTCTACCCAGCGCCCAACGAGTGGCGTGACTGCTGCGACGGCATCCGCACTCCGTCTCGGGCCTACCCGTACTCGCTATGGGCCCACGTCCACTCGGCCACCCACGTGGCCGCTCTCTACGGCGAGACTCCGGCGGTCGTGCGCCGGGCCGCAAAGCTGCTCGAGATTGTGGAAGGCAGCGCCGCCGAGCACCTTTAGGAACGCTGTGACCCCCGGCTCGGCTGGACGCCGCAGCCGCACACGACTGCCCTTGTCGCTGAGGGTCCGGGCCTCGTGGGCCCTCCGGATGCGGTGAAGAGGGAAGCGCATGTCACAGCATGGACCTACAGTCTGGTGGAGGAAGTGGAGGTAGGCGTTTCGTCGCGGGGATCCGTCGCTTCCAACCTGGAGAACCGAGTGGGAGCACGTAGATGACGGCCGAGACCCTTGATGTGTTCGATCTGCGCAAGCAGGTGATTGACGACTACCGGACGTTTATCCGTTCCTTTCTCGCTATCGACGACCCCCGGGTGCGGGCTGTCATAGACGAGGCCCTCGATTCCGGTCGCTTCTGGCCCGACCCGTGGGTGGCCGTGAACCCCAACTTCGCTGCGGGTGGGCACGTCGACGACCTCGTTGAGCAGGGTCTCCTGCATCCCGAAGCCGCCCGTATCTTTCGTGCCGGCAAGACGGAGTCGAACCCAGTCGGTCATGGGCTTCGCCTTTACCGGCATCAGGTTGAGGCGATCGAGACGGCTCGCCGGGGGGAGAACTACACCCTGACGACAGGTACCGGATCGGGCAAAAGCCTCAGCTACATCGTCCCTATCGTCGACCGAATCCTCCGCACGGGACGGACCGGCAAGGTGCAGGCCGTGATCGTCTACCCCATGAATGCGCTGGCGAACAGCCAGTGGGAGGAGCTGTCCAAGTTCCTCTCCGTTGGCTACCCGGAGGGGCAGGCCCCGGTGACGTTCGCCCGGTACACCGGTCAGGAGGATGACGCTGAGCGAGAACGCATCCTCCGCGACCCTCCGGACATCCTCCTCACCAACTATGTCATGCTCGAGTTGATCCTGACCCGGATCTTCGAGCGTCAACTCGTGGGGGCTATGGAGGGTCTCAAGTTTCTGGTCCTCGATGAACTCCATACCTACCGAGGTCGGGCCGGCGCCGACGTGGCGCTGCTCATCCGTAGGCTCCGGGATGCCGTGAAAGCATCAGAGCTCCAGTGCGTCGGGACGTCAGCAACCCTCGCCTCGGGCGGTTCGCTCGCCGACCAGCGTGAGGAGGTGGCCAAGGTCGCGTCGCTCCTTTTCGGCGCCCCGGTACTGCCATCCGGCGTCATCGGCGAGACCCTGGAGCGCCTGACCGACCGAACCGAATTCGAAGGTTCGTCGCTCGACGATCTCCGCTCGGAGGTGGCCGGTATCCCAGCTTGGCCCGAGGCAGACAGCTTCACGACGAGCCGCCTCGCCTCGTGGCTCGAGAGCACTTTCGGCATGACCGAGCGTGAGGGCACGTGGGTTCGCGCCGACCCGCGGCAGATCTCAGGAACGGAGGGTGCGGCCGCCGAGTTGGCCGCTCTCGTCGGAGTCGACCAATCACAGGCCGAAGTAGCCATCCAAGCGGGTCTGCTCGCAGGCGCCCGCTTCACCGACCCCAACTCGGGTCGGCCGCTTTTCGCCTTCAAGGTGCACCAGTTCGTCAGTCGCGGCGAGAACGCTTTCGCCACCCTCGAGGGCGAGGAAACCCGAACCATCACGATGCGCTCAGCCCGGTTCGCTGAAGGGGGCGATGAGCGCAAGCCGCTCCTGCCACTCGTCTTCTGTCGAGAATGCGGGCAGGAGTACTACGTCGTCGAGGAGGTCACCGCCAACGACACCGCACGGCCCAGCCTCATCCCGCGCGACCTCGGCGACCGCAACACCGACGATGGCCAGCGCACGTTGGGATTCATCCATATCGATACCGACAAAACGACCGCATGGCCCCTGGACGAGGGCGAGCGAAACCGGTTGCTCCCCGAAGACTGGGTCGAGTCGACGCCGGCGGGCGGCCTCAAAGTTCGTTCCAACCAGCGCAAGTACCTGCCGCGACCCGTGACGGTCTACGCCGACGGCGGCATCGGTGTCGCGGGCGGTGACGGAACACCCGCCCACTTCCTCCCCGCACCCTTCCGCCAGTGCCTGAACTGCCACGTGGCCTACGTGGCACGTGTCCGCTCCGACGTCCAGAAGCTCTCGTCTCTCGGTATGGAGGGCCGGTCGACCGCCACCACCATGCTGACCATCAGCACGCTGCGCTACCTCGAGTTCTCCAGTGGCAGCGGCGTTGCCCAGAAGGTGCTCTCCTTCACCGACAACCGCCAGGATGCGGCGCTGCAGGCCGGCCACTTCAACGACTTCACCCAGGTCTCCTTACTCCGGGCAGGCCTCTACCAGGCGCTTGCTACGGCAGGCGATCAGGGTCTCACCCACGAGCAGTTGACCCAAAGGGTGTTCGAGGCACTCGACCTCCCCATCGAGGTTTACGCTGCCGAACCCGGGGTCATGTACGCCCAGCGGGAGGCAACCGATCGGGCCCTGCGGGCCGTATTGGGCTACCGGCTTTATGTCGACTTGCGCCGCGGCTGGAGGGTGACGGCCCCGAACCTTGAGCAGTGCGGTCTTCTCCACATTGACTTCACTTCCTTCGACGCCGTCGTCGCCGACGACAACCTGTGGGGCAAGTGTCATCCGCTGCTCGCCACCGCCACAGTCGACGTCCGAGCCCGGGTGCTCCGGGCGATGCTCGACCTCCTACGCCGCGAGCTTGCCATCAAGGTCGACTTCCTCGATACCGAGTACTACGAGCAGATCCAGCAGATGTCGTCGCAGCATCTCGAGGGCCCATGGGCGCTTGATGAGAGCGAGACACCGGAGCGGCCAGCGGTGGTCTTCCCCCGCAGCAAGGCGCAGCATGACCGGAACGACTGGATGCGACTCTCGTCGCGATCGAACTTTGGCATCTTCCTGCGGCGTCGAGTGTTCGCCGATCAGGATCCGACCACGCAGGACATCGAGACGGCCATTGCCGATCTGTTCGCCCACGTCGCACTGCCAGCCGGGTACGTCGCCCGGGTTCTTGAGCCGCCGTCAGGCACGACCGTCCCCGGCTACCAGTTGCAGGCGTCAGCCCTGCTGTGGCGGGTTGGTGATGGCACCGAGCCCGTCCGTGACGAGGTACGGGTTCCCCAGTCACCCGCCGGCGGCGGACGCAGCAACCCTTTCTTCGTTGACTTCTACCGGCTCGTTGCGGGCAACCTCGGTGGCCTCGAGGGTCGAGAGCACACCGCTCAGGTCCGAAACGAGGACCGGCAAGTCCGCGAGGCGCGCTTCCGCTTGAACCGCGGCGAACAAACCCCGGCCGGCGACCCACCACTTCCCGTCTTGTTCTGCAGCCCCACAATGGAGCTGGGCATTGACATCAGCTCGCTCAACGTGGTCGGGATGCGTAACGTGCCACCCACGCCCGCCAATTACGCGCAACGGTCAGGCCGGGCCGGACGGTCAGGACAGCCGGCGTTCGTCATGACCTACGCCTCCACTGGCTCGTCACACGACGCCTACTTCTTCCGTCACCCGCAGCTCATGGTGGCTGGAAAGGTCCGCCCGCCACGGCTCGACCTCGCCAACGAGGACCTCGTACTGGCTCACGTCCACGCCATCTGGTTGGCCGCAAGCGGCATGGACCTCGGCCGGTCCCTGTCGGACATCCTTGATCTCGACGGCGACCCCCCGGAGCTCAAGCTGTTGCCGTCAAAGAAGGCCGACCTCGTCGACGCCCGAGCTCGCCGCGTCGCCGAGGAGACGGCGAAGCGAGTGCTTGCCGGCCTCAGCGATCAACTTGCGGACGCGCCTTGGTGGACCGAACACTGGCTCACCGACCGTCTCAACAGCGTCGAGCGCTCGTTTGAGGATGCCTGCGACCGCTGGCGCTCACTGTTCCGAGCTGCATGGCAGCAGGCTGAGACTCAGCACCGCATCATTCAGGACGCCACCCGGAATGTGCAGGACAAGCGACAGGCCCAGCGTCTCTACAACGACGCCCGCACCCAGCGGGACCAACTGTTGAACGAAGGCACCCGAGACTTCCAGGCCGACTTCTACAGCTACCGGTACTTCGCCAGTGAGGGGTTCCTGCCTGGATACAGCTTCCCGCGGCTCCCGCTCACTGCCTATCTGCCTGCTCGACGGCGTCGGCAGCGGGATGAGTTCGTGAGCCGCCCCCGGTTCGTTGCCATCAGCGAGTTCGGACCCGGCAGCTTCATTTACCACGAGGGCGCCGTCTACGTCGTTGACCGCGTGGCGCTTCCCGTGGGCCATGGTTCAACTGACCAGGATGTCGACGTTCTCACTGTGGATATGGCCCAGTGCGGGAACTGCGGTTTCGTGTCCCGCCGTGCCCCCGGAAATGACGTCTGCGGCCAGTGTGGCGAGGCGATGAGCATCTTCTACGACGCCATGTTCCGTATGACCTCGGCCACTGCCAAGCGGAAGACCCGTATCAGCAGTGACGAGGAGGAGCGCCAGCGTCAGGGCTACGAGATCCGCAGCGGCTACGAGTTCGCCCAGATCGACGGCACCCCCCAGGTACGCACGGCTGCTGTGAAGCGGGGCGAGGACGTTCTGGCCGGCCTCACCTACGCCCATACCGCCACCCTTTACCGAATCAACGTGGGTTGGCGACGGCGCAAGGATCAGCAGCAGCTGGGCTACGGGCTTGACACCGAGTCAGGGAAGTGGGCGAAACGACACGCCGACGACGATGATCTCGAAGACCCACAGAGCCCGATGAACCGCACGGTCATCCCCTTCGTTGAGGACCGGCGAAACACACTCGTCGTCCGCCCCTTCGTCGAGGACCCCTCAACCGAGTTCATGGCGTCGCTCGCTGCGGCGCTCAAGGTCGCCATCCAGACGACCTACGAGCTCGAGGACTCAGAGATCGCCGTCGAGCCACTCCCCAACTGGGAGGACCGCCGATCATTGCTCATTTACGAGGCGGCCGAGGGTGGCGCCGGGGTACTCCGCAACCTCGTCAGCGAACCCGGTGCCCTCGCCCGTGTCGCGGCCGCAGCGCTGGAGCGCTGCCACATGGACCCTGCCACCGGCGAGGACGCACCCGTCGAGGGAGTCGAACCGTGCCAGGGGGCCTGCTACGACTGCCTGATGAGCTACTCGAACCAGGCTGACCACCAGCGTCTGGACCGAGACCTCCTCCGCCGCTACCTGCTCGACCTGCAGGCAACCGACCTAGAGGCGTCACCGGTAGTGCAGTCCCGCCAAGAGCATCTCGAGACGCTCCGGGCGCGTTGCCAGACCCAGCTGGAGCGGGACTGGCTTGACCTCGTGGCCGATAGCGGCCTCGCTCTGCCTGACGATGCGCAGGCCCGCCTCGACGTCGTCGGTGGGTATCCCGACTTCATCTACCGGGGCCGACAGACAGTGATCTACGTCGACGGCCCCCACCATGAGTACGCCGACCGTGCTGCACGCGACCAGGTCATCACTGAGCGGCTCGAAGACCGAGGATGGACGGTGCTGCGGTTCGCCCAGCACGACGACTGGGAAAAAGTCCTCGCCGACCGTGCCGACATCTTCGGGGTTGGTCGATGAGTTTTGCCGTCGGCACGTTGGTGCACGCCCGCGGACGCGATTGGGTGGTTCTGCCCGAGAGCGACCCCGAGATGCTGCTGCTCCGACCTCTCGGGGGCGGTGACGAGGAGATCTGCGGGATCCTGCCTTCACTTGAGGACGTACGTGAGGCGCACTTCGACTGGCCGGATCCGACCACGCACCTCGGTGACCACCGCTCAGCCAAGCTGCTGCGTGACGCGCTGCGGCTCGGGTTCCGCTCGTCCGCTGGGCCGTTTCGCTCGTTCGGCAGCATCGCCGTGGAACCCCGCCCATACCAGCTCGTCCCGCTCCTTATGGCGCTGTCACACGACCCGGTTCGCCTGCTCATCGCTGACGACGTCGGCGTCGGCAAGACCGTCGAGGCGGGCCTCATCGCCCGAGAATTGCTCGGAACTGGCGAGATCCAGCGGCTCAGCGTGCTCTGCCCACCCCACCTCGCCGCACAGTGGAAGGCGGACCTTGCCCGCTTCTTCCACATCGACGCCGAACTCGTGCTGCGCTCAACCGCCGCCCGCCTTGAGCGTCATTGCGCCGTCGGGCAGTCGGTGTTTGAGGCATTTCCCTTCACGGTGGTGAGTGCTGACTTCATCAAGTCAGATCGGCGCCGTGCCGAGTTCATCCGCTCGGCGCCAGAGATGATCATCGTCGACGAGGCCCATACCACCGCAGCGGACAGGTCGAACCGCCGTACGTCCCGACACCAGCGGTACGAACTCGTCCGGAGCCTGGCCGACAACCCCGATCGGCATCTCGTGCTTGTCACGGCCACACCCCACACCGGCAACGAGGGAGCGTTCCGGTCACTCATCGGTCTCCTCGCCGACGATCTCGCCGAACTGCCAGACGACCCTGACACCCTGTTTACGGAGCAGGAGCGGGTCCGACTTGCCGAACACTTCGTCCAGCGGCGGCGCGCCAACCTCATCGACTATCTCGACGAAGAGACCCAGTTTCCTCAGCGGGAGGTCCTCGCCGAGGAGGCATGCCAGTACCACCTGTCGGCGCAGTATCACGACTTCTTCACCAACGTGATCGAGTGGGTGAGGGACTCAATGGAGGCTCCCGGACTCGACGAGCGCACTCGACGAGTCCGCTGGTGGTCGGCGCTAAGCCTGCTGCGAGCCGTGGCGTCGAGCCCCAGGGCTGCGGCGGCGACCATGCGAAACCGCAGCGCAACAGCGGCGGCCGAGACTCCTGACGAGGCCGACCGTATCGGTCAGCAGACGATTTATGGGGACGAGGAGGCCGATACCGCCGTCGAGATGGCCAGCGACGTGGTTCCCGGCGCAAACCCTGATGATGGAGACACCAAGCTGCGTCAGCGGCTAAACAAGCTCGCAGACGTAGCCGAGACGCTCGAGGGCAACCCGGACCATAAGCTCGCCCGGGCGACTGAGATTGTCCGGGGACTGCTCGACGAGGGCTTCAACCCGATTCTTTTCTGCGAGTTCATCGACACCGCCGAGTATGTCGGCGAACACCTCGCCCAGCTTCTCGGGTCGGACACCAGAGTCGAGGTTGTCACCGGCCGTTACGTTCCCGAGGAGCGAATCGAGCGGGTCAATGGTCTCTATGCGCATCCTCGCCGGGTTCTGGTGGCCACCGACTGCCTCGCCGAAGGCATCAACCTCCAAGGGCTCTTCAGCGCTGTCATCCACTACGGATTGGCCTTCACCCCCACGACCCACGAACAGCGGGAGGGCCGGGTTGACCGATTCGGCCAACCGAACCCGGTGGTCCGCGTGGCCACGATTTTCGGGGCCGACAACCGGGTTGACCGAATCATGCTCAAGGTCCTCCACCGCAGGAACCGACTCATCCAGAATCGAACCGGCGTCTGGATCCCGGTGCCGTTCAGTGAAGTCGCTGCGGCCAATGTGCTGATGAGTGACCTTCTCACCCCCGAGCAGGGCGACCTGTTCTCCACTGCAGAGCCCGGTGTTGACCTCGCAGACGAACTCGTCGCCCAATGGGAAGCCGCCGCAGAACGCGAGGAGAAGAGCCGGGCGCGGTTCGCTCAGCGAGCCATCAAAGTCGACGAGGTACGCCGGGAGCTCGCTTCCATACGCGACGCCGTCGGCTCAGGGGTGGAGGTCGAGCGCTTCGTACGGGATGCGCTCGGTTCCATGGGTGGCACGTTGAGCGGAGGGGGACGCTCGGGTCAACCCCCGCTGCGGATCTCGCTCGGAGGACTTCCGTCCGACGTTCGCGAGCAACTGGTCCCAACGGTGCACCTCGATGGCGAGGGGACGTTCACCGCCCGGTTTGAGATGCCGGTTGCCGACGGGGAGATCTACCTCGTGCGCACCCACCCGTTCGTCGAGAACTTGGCTGCGGCTATCGTCGCCCGGGCCCTCGACGGGATCGTCGACAGCCCAGCTGCGCGAGCAGGAGTCATTCGCACAGAGGACGTGGAGGTGCGCACCACGCTGCTCGTTGTTCGCATGCGCTTCGACCTCAAGACCATTCGCGGCGACGATGAGCATTCGAACGTCGTCGAAGACCTCCAGCTCATCGCCTTCCAAGGTGCGCCATCAAATGCCGAGTGGCTCGACGTATCGGCTAGCGAGGCTCTTCTGTCTTGCTCTCCCTCGGTCAACGTCACGGAAATGCAGGCGACGGAGTTCCTCACCAAGGTCGTCGACGAGCACGACGCCTTAGTCCCGGAACTGCGTCGCCGTACCCAGGCGCGGGCCGACGAACTGCTCGGCAGTCACCGCCGAGTCCGCCGCGACTCGGGTCGTCGACATGTCCGCTACCTGGTCGAGCCCCATGAACCCGACGTGCTTGGCGTGTACGTGTTTCTTCCGGGCGGCGCACTGTGACTGCTGACCTCACCGCAATCACTACCGTTGGCGGCCTCCTTCCGGTGGACCTGTTGGCGCGGATCGCCGCCGGCGACAGTGACCTGCCGGCCATCAAGGCCTCTGATTACGGCCTCGCCGCCACTGAGCGGACCCGGGAGGCGATCTCGCGATCATGGAACCGGCTCAGTGGCCTGTGGCAGGCCTTCGACGACCGCCTCGCTGCGCTACCGGACGACGACCCTGCTACCACGCCGACTCGAGAGCTTTGGATCCTGCCACTGCTCGATGAGCTCCGGTTCGCTGGGGTGACCCTGAGCGCAGGTATCGAGATCGATGGTCGCGGCTACCCGATCTCTCACATGGCGGGCGTTGTGCCGATCCACGTCCTCGGTGCAGGTACCCGCCTTGACGTGCGGACCCCTGGCCGCGCTGGCGCTGCCCAACTCAGTCCTCACGCACTCGTCCAGGAGTACCTGAACCGTTCGGACGACCACCTGTGGGGCATCGTCACCAACGGTCGTCGACTCCGACTCCTGCGCGACTCGACGAGCCTCACCAAGCAGGCCTACGTCGAGTTCGATCTTGAGGCGATTTTCTCGGAGGGGCTCTTCGCTGACTTCACCACCCTTTGGATGACCATGCACGGGACCCGCTTCACAGGCGAGCGTCCGGAGGAGTGCGTTCTTGAGCAGTGGCTCTCGGTCGGCCACGAGCGCGGGGTCAGGGCTCTCGACCACCTCAGAGACGGCGTGAAGACCGCCATCGAGCGACTCGGAGCAGGGTTCATCAGCCATCCCGGCAACGGGGTATTGCGCGAGCGGCTCCGATCGAATGATCTCGATACGCAGGACTATTACCGCCAGTTGCTCCGAGTGGTGTACCGATTGCTTTTCCTCATCGTGGCCGAGGAGCGAGGGTTACTCCACCCACCTGATGCCCCTGCGGGCGTCCGACAGCGCTACGACCAGCACTACTCCATCTCTCGGCTCCGCCGTTTGGCGGAACGACGTCGCGGCACCGCGCACAGCGATCGCTGGGAGGGCATCAAGGTGGTGACTGCCGCGCTCGGCAGCCTTGAGGGCCAGCCCGCCCTGGGCTTGCCAGCGCTTGGTTCGCTCCTCTGGGCGAGCAGCAGCACTTCCGACCTGACCGGAGCTCAGCTCAGCAACGCCGACCTGCTAGCCGCCATGCGAAGTCTTGCCCTGGTTGAGGACCCCGATACTCGGAGGAACCGCCGCATCGACTACCGGAACATGGGGACCGAGGAACTGGGTTCGGTCTACGAGAGCCTCCTTGAGCTCGAGCCGGCGATACGCCTCGACGCCGGGTCCTTCCAGCTCACGAACACAGGTGGGGAGCGGCGTGACACCGGTGCCCACTACACCCCTCCAACTATCCTGGCCAAGGTTCTGGATTTCGCCCTGGATCCCCAGATTGCCCAGCGACTGCGTCGACCCAACCCAGAAGCGGCGCTGCTGGACCTTCGAGTGCTTGACCCCGCTGTTGGCTCCGGGCACTTTCTCATCGCAGCCGGTCACCGCATCGCACGGGCACTTGCGCAGGTGCGCACCGGCGAGCAGGAGCCCGCCCCCGAGATCCAGCGACAGGCGTTCCGTGACGTCGTGGCGCGTTGCCTCTACGGGGTGGACGTCAACCCCATGGCCGTTGAGCTCGCCAAGGTCGCCCTATGGCTGGAGGCGCTTGATCCCGGTAAGCCACTTAGCTTCCTTGACCACCACATCCGATGGGGAAATAGCCTTCTAGGTGTCCCGGTGGGATCGACGGTGTTGAGAAATCGAGCGCTCGTCGATCGCCAGCGGGAAGATCTTGCAGGGCAGGTTCGAGTCCTTGAGAAGCGCATCGCAACAGTCGCGAACGATCGGGACGCATCACGAGAGCTGACTCATGAGCTCCGGAGCGTCCAACGTCAGAGGGAGAAGGTCGCATACGACTCGTGGGCGGACGCTATTCCTAGCGACGCGCTGAAGGCCGTCGAGGAAGAGGACGACCGAACGCTCGCTCGGATGATGATCCGAGACAACAAGCGCGAGCGCCAGTCTCGGCAGTTGCAGCTGGGCCTTGACACGCTCGAGCTTGAACTCCCCCAGGACGTGGTCGAAGAGTTCAGCGAGCTCGCCCGGGGGGCAGAGAACAGCGTTATCGAGGTCACTGCAAGAGCGGAGCGTTACCGTGAACTGACAGAGAGCGTCGCCTACGCCCATGCTCTCCAGCTTGCCGACCTTTGGAGCTCTGTCTGGTTCTGGCCCAAGTCTGAGCCGTACATGCCGGTCCCGACGCAGGGAGTCTTTGAGCGGGTTTCCACAAACCCCACCGAAATCGAAACGGCTACAACGCAGCGAGTTGCAGCGATCTCTTCAAAGTGGGCGCTGTTTCACTTCGAGCTGGCGTTCCCAGAGGTCTTCTCAGTCCAACGTGGCGGGTTCGACGTCATCGTCGGCAACCCTCCCTACCTTGGCGGTTTCCGCATTACCGAAATCTACGGACGGCGTTACTCGCACTTCCTGAAGTCCAACACCACGAATGCATTAGGTGGTGTGGACCTTGTCGTCTACTTCCTAAGACGGTCCTTCGACCTGCTGAATCCGAGTGGTGAACTTGCATTCCTCACCACAAACACTGTTGCTGAGGGCGACAGTCGATCAGCCGGCCTGGGTCAGATCACGACTGAATGCGAGGGAATCATCGCCGGCGCACTGCACGCAGGTGCTTTTGAGGGCGACCCTTCTGTCAACACCGTCGTGGTTCACTTGACTCGCGATGAATCTCGACCTCGATTGCTGGACGGCCGTCCAGTTTCAATAATCGCACCGGACTTGACCGATGGCGATGCCAGAGAGCCGCAGCAGCTTCGAGCAAATGGCGGGTTGGCATACCAAGGTTCCATGCCGTTGGGGCGAGGCTTCATCCTGACGAAGGCAGAAGCCGAAGCGCTGGTGACCGCCGATCCGTCCAACGCGGAGGTCGTTAGGTCCCTCATTAGCGCAGAGGACGCAACTGACCGCCCAATGTGCAGCCCTAGGCGATGGATCATCAACTTCGGGGATCGGTCCCTAGATGAGGCCGAGCGATACCCCCTCTGCCTTGAACGAGTTCGAGAACTCGTCAAACCTCAGCGCGACCTTGATCGGCGCAGAAGTCGACGCGAGCGGTGGTGGCAGTTTGGCGAAAAGGCGACGGGGATGTATCAGGCCATTCAAGGTCTTGAACGAGTCATAGTGATGCCTCTTGTAAGCAAGACGATGCTCCCAGTGTGGAGTGAGCCCATGCACACGTTCACTAACAAGGTCGTGGTGTTCGCACTCCAGGACGACGAGGATTTCGCCGTCATCTCGAGCGGCCTGCACTGGATCTGGGCGGCTAAGTACGCAGGAAGCCTTGTCGACCGGCCGACGTACACCCCGACCGATTGCCTGCTGACCTTCCCCTTTCCCCCGAGTAGGGGGGAACTCGGTCCAGCCGGCAAGCAACTCCACGAATGCCGAGAATCGGTGATGCTAGAGCGGGGTGTTGGCACAACAAAGCTCTACAACCTAGTGGTCGACCCCGAATGTCACGATGAGGACATCCTCACGGTCCGGGCAGCACACGTCGCTCTCGATGAGGCTGTCGCCCGGGCCTACGGCTGGGACGATCTGATCGACCGCTTCGACCACGGGCACCACCCCACGGAGCGATTCGGCCTCCGGTGGACGGTGAAGCCGGAAACCCAGCGGGAGATTGAGCAGCGTCTCCTTGACCTAAATCTGGCGCGAGCTGCGGCGGAGAGGGAGTAGGAGCAAATGCAGACACAGGTGCGTAGTCCCGAGGACGTATTCGTTCACTCTCAGCGTCTCGTCGTGCCGCTCTTCCAGCGTCCCTACGTGTGGAATCAGGACGACCAATGGGAGCCCCTCTGGCATGACGTTGTGCATCTCGCTGATGGCCTACTCGGCGGGGCTCCTGAGTCGCCTGAACCGCACTTTCTCGGCGCCGTGGTGCTTCAGCAGACCCCCAATACCTCAGGATCGGTTCAACTTCGCACCGTTATCGATGGTCAGCAGAGGCTCACCACCATCCAGCTTCTCTTGGACGCTGTGCGACTGAGCCTGACTGACTGCGGCAGCCTCCTTGAGGCTTCTCGCATAGAAGATCTCGTCTCCAATGCTGAGAAGTACTGCCGCGTTCCGGAGGACCGCTTCAAAATCTGGCCGACGAATCGGGATCAGACAGCGTTCGCCGCCGTAATGGGGGGCGCAACCAGCGATGACGTTGCGAGCAGCAAGCTCCACCAAGCCCATGAATACTTCAGGGAGCAAGCTCGAGCGTGGCTCGCGGGGGGTGAGGAGTCGACGGCAGCGAACCGAGGCGAAGCACTCGAGCGAGCCTCGACCAAGCTGCTCCAGATGGTTGTGATCGATCTTGATCTGGATGAGAACGCCCAGGAGATTTTCGAGACCCTCAATGCCCGCGGCACTCCTCTGACGCCAGCCGACCTGATCAAGAACTTTGTATTTCAGCGGCTTCAGGCAGAGGGTGCTGATGTCCAAGGCATCTACCGGCGGCACTGGCAGGAGTTCGAGACTGCATTCTGGGAGAAGGAAGTGGGATCGGGCCGTGTGACCCAGCAGCGGTCTTCATTGTTCTTGAATCACTGGCTGGCTGCACAGACCCGCCTCGTTATCCCGGCACGTCAGGTCTTTGCCCAGTTCAAGAGGTATGTCGATCGGTCAGCCACCGTCCCAGTTCACGACCTCGTGACCAGGATTCACGAGGCCTCGACCGGCTACCGCGCCTTCACGGAAGTCGCAGCCGACGGCTATGCCTCGCTTGATCGACTTGGGCTCTTTGCCTATCGGACGAGCGTCATGGAGTCCGATGTGGTTCGCCCACTTGTGCTCTGGCTCTATGACCCGCACTCTACGCCCATCCCGCAGGAACAGCTCGAAAGGGCACTTGGCGTGATTGAGAGCTGGATGGTTCGAAGGATGCTGCTGCGACTCACGTCGAAGAGCTTCAACCGGATCATCGCTGACATTCTCAACGAGCTACAGCAACAGGACCGGCAACTCGCTGGGGACGTTCTTGAGCACTACTTGGCGCGTCAGGAGGGGCAAAGCCGGTACTGGCCGGATGATCACGAGCTTCGGACCGGGCTCGCAAGCCTTTCCGCATACCGTCAGCTTGCCCGTGGTCGCCTGAGAATGACCCTAGAAGCCATTGAGGATCACCTCCGGGGATTCCGCGATGGCCGGAGCGGGCTCGGTGCCGAGCGTGTGGCCCGCCATCGTCTGACGATTGAACACGTCATGCCTCAGTCTTGGTTGGCCAACTGGCCCCTACCCCTTGAAGGCTCGGAGCATGAACGGGCGAGTCTCATCGACACCATCGGTAACCTGACATTGCTGACCGCGCCCCTCAACACGAAGGTTTCAAATGGGCCCTGGGACGGTACGGATAGCAAGAAGTCGGGTCTCCACAAGCACGACGTCCTGTTGCTGAACCGTGACCTCTTAGACAACGTCACCGGCGAATGGGACGAGTCCAATATCCAGACCCGAACGGAGCGGTTGGCCAACTACATCGTCGAGATCTGGCCCGTACCCGCAGGACATCGCTCCCGCGGAGAAGAGCCATCAGTGCGCGCCCAGCGCACGGCGGCTCTAGTGGACCTGATCTCCGCCGGGCTTCTAGTGCCAGGCCAACGGCTGTTCCCCCGACCGGTCGAACACCGAGAAATCGAAGTCAGCCTCCTGAGCGATGGCCGTATCGACGTCGCAGGTACGATCTACGACACGCCCACCGGGGCCTCAAAGGCCATCGCTGGCCACCGAAACGGGTGGCTGTTCTTCCTGACCGACCTTGAGATGAGCACCGATCTGTCAAGTGTCTGGAGCGAGTACCTCTCCCAGATCGAGTCGGACGGCCCACTTGATGTCGAGCTCCTCGGTCTCGAACAAGCCCCTTGAGATGGTTGCTCCCGTCCCGCAGCGTCTCGTAGACGTCGTCGAATCCGGCGAGGTGACGCCTGACCCTCGGAAGTCCGTGACCATCTATCCAGCAACCTGGGTGAAGTGGATCAGACCCGAGGACACTCCCGGTGTACGTTGGTTTGACCCGACCCAGCCCAAGGTGACGATCGAGCGTCAAGACCTCGTCACATTGGCCGGCGCCATCGACACAGACGATCCAGTTGCCCTTCGAGGGTTGTTCGCTGCGACGATGATGTGGGGCTCCGGGCCGTGGAATGGTCGCGGGCCGCGGTATACGGCGCAAGCGCTCGCCGACCATCGGCTTGCCGACACACTCCGCGACACCCGCTACTCGGTCCTCCATAATGAGCCCGAAGACGCCTACGCCAGGTTCAAAGTGAACGGCATCGGCCCTTCGTTTTTCACGAAGTGGTTCTGGGCGGCTGGCCTCGGCTCAAGGCTGGAGGTCAAGCCGTTGGTGCTCGACGAGCGAGTCTGGGCGTCTCTCAGTGCCCTGGGCTGGAACAGCGTGGTCGCCGCAGGCGGGAGCCGGCTCCGGAAGCGTCGCTACCGGGCATATCTCGACACCTGCGCCCTGTGGGCGGCCGACAAGCCGAAGCTCTTCGGAGGACCCGAGGATGTGGAGAACGTCCTGTTCCAGTGGGCTGGCGGTCGCCGCGATCGACGCCGGGGGTCATCTCACTAGCCGAGCCTGTATGGGCTGTCGAAGCTATCTCCCTTGTGGTCTTGAGGTCTGCGCCGGGAACGCTGCCTGGGTTCGTCAGTGGGGCATTGGCGGCAGATAGGCAACTCGGACGCTTGTCGTCGCTGGGGTCTTCCGCTTCCACTCAACTGGCTTCGCAGGTACTCCTAGGCGCCAGCGAGGACCCCTCGGGTAATCAATACCTCCGGGCCTAGCCAGCAAAGTGGCGCGCTATCCCCGCTCACCCATTTTCTCAATCGCAGCGATCAACCGGTCAGTCTCAGTCCGCTGCTCGTGCACGATCCGCACCAACCAGAACCGCAACATCCGCCCCACCGAATACCGGATGAACAGCGCCGCCCCGGCGATCAACAGGGCTAAGCCGATGTAACTGCCGGTAGCGATGGCGGCGGTCTGGTCGGCGGGCACGGCACTTCCTGATGCTGCGATGCCACCAGCGATGGTGAGCACGATGCCGGCTACCAGCGCCACCGTCCCCACTGCCAACAGCAGCCGTTC
>Ga0164292_10001417_pt1 | contig 19328 bp, 21 predicted proteins | sample GEODES117metaG_FD_111486 | JGI IMG/M metagenome (GOLD analysis project Ga0164292, IMG submission 111486) | Eutrophic lake water microbial communities from Lake Mendota, Wisconsin, USA - GEODES117 metaG | ecosystem: Environmental > Aquatic > Freshwater > Lake | place: USA: Lake Mendota...
GTTCTCATTCCTCTAAATGTAAGGCGTAACCTATCTTTTGGAATACCAGTTAATGCTTCAATCTTTTGTTTGATTACACTAAATGTGTCTGACGTATTTACATCAAGTGAGAAAGTCATTTTATCAAAATGTTTTATAATAATTTGCATACCACCAGTCATTAATTTAGACCTTTTCGATTGTTTTTTTATAAAACTGCGTTTTCCACCCCTGCGAATATTGGGGTCATTATTATTGTTGTTGTTATTGTTGTTAGGATCTTGAACAGATTGTAGGTTTGGAAAGTTGTTTCTTGACGTTTGAGCCATTGATGCCATCATATTACCAGGAGGTTGAACAGATTGAGGCAAAGAAACAATATTACCCACAGGTAAAGGGTGTACTGCCCCAGCACCTGGTGCCCAGGTGCCTTGCCTTTTTCGTTCGGCTGTTAAATTTTCGTCATTTGCCCTAGCCTCTTGCATCTCTTTATCTCTCCTCATTCTTTCTTCATCCATCTCTTTATATCTCCTCCTTCTTTCTTCATCCATCCTCATCCTAGTTTCAAAATCCTTCCTCATAATTTCTGACTTCCTCTGATGTTCTATATCTTCTGGAGTTTTTTCTGATAGTAAAATTCCTTTTAAATCAAATTTACCTTTCCACCTAGAATCAAACTTAAAATGATCGGCTAAAAGGTTGGATAGCACAACATGGGTTTGAGTTTCTCTTTCTAAAATTAAACGTTGTGTATCAACAGGCATACCCGTTATTGCTTCAATCTTTTTTTTCACTTCACCAAAGTTATCATGGTCATAATCTACATCAATTGTAAAAGTTGTGCCGTCCGATTTTTTTATTTCAATTTGCGCACCACCAGTCATTAATTTAGACCTTTTCGATTGTTTTTTTCTAAAACTGCGTTTTCCACCACCAGGAATATTTTGAAAATTGTTAATGTGATTGTAATTGTGATTGTAATTGTTATTGTTATTTTGATTGTAATTGTTATTGTTATTTTGATTGTTATTGTTATTGGGTGGAGGTGGAGGTGGAATACGCCCTGTTAATTGATGGCAGTAATTGTTACTAAATCTATTCCAATCATTATCGTTTATACGCCGATTCATAGGGTCTTGTCCATTCATATGGTTATGTTCATTCATAGATAACCATTCACATAATGCTCTAGCATCGTAACAAACTCCATTAATTGAGGCTCTATATTCTGGGTCTATAGTTGATAATGGTTCTTGAGTAATTGGACAAATTGTGTTTGGGTCTTGTAATTGGACTGCTGGGCAATCACCTCCAAACTTATTAAATCGTTTTCGTAAACTATTTTTGCGTGAATTAGGCATTTTTATATATATATATATATATATTATTAAATCTATTTACGAATTTTAATAAAAAGGTCAAATCGTCTATCTAAATTTTGCACATGTCCCTCTAAATTTATTAGGTCATAATTGATATCTACGGTTCTTAACCAATAAAAATATTTAAGTTTATGATCCTGTATTTTTTTTTTAATTTTGTCGAGTTCATCGTGAATTCTAACAGATATATCCTCAATACCATGAAGGGCAATTAATACTGTTGATGTTTCAGTATCAGTGTTAGGTAATGAATGTATATAACTTTCTATTACTTCTAATTTATGTTGAATATCTAATTTTTCTAAACTCATTTTAAATAATTGTTCTCCATAAAAATATTCAGACAATATTCCACATATTTTTGTATTAGTTGCTGTAATAGACCGAATAATAAGATCCCTTTCTAATAATTCTGTTATAATTCTACCTCCAACATATATACCGCTTACTACGATCGACATTTTCTTTTATATGTATTATTAATAAAATAGTTTTTATATTAGTGCTAACTTATTATCTTGAAATAATATTTTTAAAGAAATTACCAAAACTACTCTCTTTATTATAATAGTGAAATAAGTCGCTAATACTAGTTCCTAATGTTTCATGAGTATTATTCGTAAGTTTAGTATTTATATGGATTTTTGCTTCATAGTTACTTTCATAAGGTATAAATTTATCTATAATATGTTTTTCAATCATTTTTTTATTAAATGTATTATGACCATCAATAGAAGGTTTATAATAATCCAACATGCTTAGTAAAATATAGAATAGGTTTGTATGTTGTCGTAGACAATTATAGCATTGGTTACATAATTCTCTGAATCGTTTATAATGTTTACTTTCAAATCCTCCCATCATATCAATCATATCACTAGTAAGCCGTATTTCACTACCTCCAAAAGTGCTTTTTGTTATGATTTTTGGATCGTAGCCTAAAATATAACTAAAATCGATATGGAATAATCTTCCATCCTCAGTTACCATAATATTATCTAGATGACGATCTCCAATACCAAGTAAATAGCTAATTACGCAATAACCCGCGCAACTTTTTACAAACCTGTCTCGCAATACTTCCATAGATAAATTTCCATTATGTTCTATTATATAATTTTGGATAGTAAATTTTAATTTTTCATGGATATTATAAACAGTTTCACAATTTTTAACTATTTCAACAAAGCCTTGTTTATCATCTAATGGTAAAATCGCATAATGAACTAAATCCATATTTATCCCAAGTTCACGATGTATAATAAGATCCATTAATAAAATTATTTTTGTTACAATATAGTCTTTTCTAATATCCTCTCTTTTGTATAATACAGAAAATATGTAATTTTCATATTCATTATTTATATTTTTACTAATACAATTGAAAGGTATTAATATTGGTCGTGTAGCACTTTCTTTTGAAACAATATTGGATATATCTATTCCAATAGTTAAATTACTAGGCTGTATTGGTAAACTAATCGGATAATTTTCAAAATAATTTATATGAAGCATATGGTCGCGTATAATGTCTTTTAATAAGCTTATATTTTGATTTTTTTCAATAATTAAACTTAAGTTTTTAAAAAAACTTTCACTGTTCATTAAAATCTCTTTATTCTCTTCATTACATTGTTCTTGAATTCTATCTAATAATTTAATTTTAATACTGTGATATATTGATTTATGCTCTTTATCAGACATTTGTATGTTTAATTCCCAATAAAAATAATTTAAAAAAATATAATTTTGTAAAGATAGATGTAATAAATAATCAGATATCTGACATTTTTGTTTAACCGTATTATAATAGAAGCGTATAGTATAAACTAAGTATGGTAAATAACTTAACAATTCTTCTATAGATGCTTTACTTAAACATTGAAAAATATAATTTCTTACTTCCTTTTCACTAATATATGGATATAAACATATTATAGCGTCTTCTGGTGTAAAACATTGATTACATTTATGAGAACACATTAACATTTCACAAGATATATTTTTTGGTTTGTAAAGTAGTTCTAATATTTCTTTTTTTTGAAATACTGTTATTTCTTTCCAATTGATAGATTTGATTAATGGAATAAGCCATCTTGAATGTCCCGCAAAATACATTCTGTTTTCCCATAACAATTTTTTCTCTCTTTTGGTATATTCATGGTCAGGTAAAAAATACTGAATATCTCTAAATATGGATAGATAAAATTTTGCGATTTTATTATATGACTTAGACACTGAAGCCATTTTTTTATAACTGGGAACATCCAAAATGATATTATTAAATATCTTAATTAAGTCACTTATTTCATTTATATTTTTAATTTTTTTATAACAAATTATGCAAACGCGATTTTCTTCAATGTTATATCCCAGTGCGTCAAGCGTTTTATCTCGTATATTGTTTGGTATATAATTTTTAATATCAAAAGGATTATATTCAGGTTTCGGGCAACTTTCTATACATTTGGGTATAACAACATTTAAATTACAACATTCCCAGCAAAAGACCCCACCACAACTTCTACAATGATGTCTTCTTCGAAACATGCCGAATTCTTTTTCACAAATTAGACACTTATTAGTCATATCATCTCTTACCCATGCGTGTCTTTTTCTATCCTCCAATAATGATGTACAATCATCAACTATCAAATAGTGATCATCATCTTCTTTATCTTTATCTATTTCCATATTATCTTTATCTTACAATATATTAATTAACTTTATATTTTTTAATATATTGTATTTTTATAATTTATATACATATTAACTTTTAATAGATAACAAGTTTAACTAAGATTGATAATGCTACAATATGCCATATACTATTAACTGGTCTGGCGACTGAAAACATATCTACAACATAGTTATTCCAAAGAAATTGCCCTAAAACCATAAGTAATAGGTAAACACCTAAATAAATAAGGAAAAATGAAATAAGTGCGGCTTTATTTTCTTCGTTGGGCATATGTGAGGAATAGTGTTCTTGATTTGTATTATTTTCTCTAATAAAATTTTCAATAATTTTTTGAAGTGACATTTTATATACTATAAATATATTTTTTTTTTCAACTTATTATATTTTTTACTATAATAAATAGTAATGGATATTAAATTAAAATAGTAAAGTATAAACCTAAACTAAACAAACTAAACTATAACTAAAAATAAATGTATTTAAATCATTTATCTTATCTAATAATATAAAAGAATATGACAAATTGTATAGACCATAATTTAAATAGAATATTTATAAATCTTAAAATAATTAGTAATATTAAAGAATATGATAAATTATTAACTTTAGAAGAAAATGATATAATTCAAATTGATAATGCTGGTTTAACGCAACCAATAAGAAGATGGTGGAATGGGAGAAATAGAAATGAAACTATTGAATTTTTAAATACATTTGTATCTGAAGCATTTATTATTATTGATGATACTCTAAGTAATGAAATCGCAGGTTCATCCAATACTAATTTTTTTAAAGAAAGTAATCATAATATATTACAACGATTTCTGCTTGAACTTACTAATTCATTGAAAGGTCTACATAATTTAAAAATAACTTATGGATATGATGTTAAATTTAAAAGTCAGCTATATACCTTAATAGAAGGGATTGAATTTCGTATTGAAAAAATAAAGGAAGCATTGCGTATTAATTTAAATTAATTTTCTTCCCCACAATTATTAAAATGCGGTGAACCTAAAAATATTTTAGATAAAGAATTATCTAATTTACTGTTACTTAAATCTAATATATCTATTATTTTTAAAATGGTTCTATATATATCAGTTTCATCTTGCTCTGCTAATTTATTAATATCATCTAAAAAATCACTATCATAATAATATATATTTTTAATATGTTTCTTTATAATTAAGAGATTTTGGTCATCAATGTTAACATTCCATTCATTTAATTGTAATTCAGTTTTATGATTATTTTTAATTTTTTCTAAAGTCATAGATAAAAAATGTGTAATTTTAAAAACATCACTAGATAATAACGACATTGTTTATATCATTTTTAGTATTTTTCTTTCTATATTGTTTCTTTTTCTCTCCATTTTTTTCAATAAATTGTATATTATAATTTTTAATGACTGCTTTTGGAAACAAAACCTCGCGATATATATTTAATTTTTTAAAACACTTAGATATTGTAACAGCACTTATCTTCGTAGCATTATGAACCATATTTTTATTTATACCTAAAGACAAAACCGTTGATATCAAAAATATTGCTCCTGCCGCAATAGACGGAGGCGTATTATCATCTAAAATATCCATACGAATAGCATTAAATACGATAAATTGGCAAATATATTTCATATCTGTATCCATATTTAAATTACTACAAAAACGATCAATATAATCAAATGGATTTGTACTTACTATATGTACCATAGTAGTTTTATTTTTTTGATTAATTATTTCCTCAAATTTCTTTTTACCACGAGTCATCTCACTCACACTAATACCAAAGATTTCGGACATTTCTTTGATAGATCTTGGGACATTATTTTTTTTACACGCGAAGTAAGCACAGCTTGCTTTTATGCCTTTTCGATTTGAACCTCTTGAAATTTTTTGTTCACTTACCATTTTATAATAGGTTTTGGCATCATCAATTATAATATTAGCAATACCCGCATGAAGACATTTATTTTGAATATCTGTAAATGTATTCCATAAACTTCTTTCTCGATAAGGCATAATATTATATTGATGATATTGTCTTAATCTTGAAAATTCACCATATTTATGTCCTATAATACTACCCAATGAACTTTCTGGAAGAAGACTATTTGTGGGCATACCCACTCTATTTGGGTCTACTCCTTTGGTATCACTATCACCATAAAATCTCCATTCTTGTTCCATATTTAATTTATGATCCTGTTTAACACCACATAAACGACATTCATATTGACCATCTACTATAATAAGACCATTGTCTTTTTTACAATAACTACAGAAAAATTCATCTTCTGCTAAGGAATTATCTTGTTCTATTGTATCATTGGAAATAAAAGAAGAAAATATATCCTTAATATCATCCCTACTTAAAGAAGAACTAAACATTTAATCTTTATATTAAGATATTTTCATGTAATATCTTTATATGGTTTTCAAATTTTTATAAATATAATATTTACATTATAAACATTAATAACTTATGCATATTGATATCAATATATTAATATGAATAATCTTTTATAAATATACAATTATAATTGTATAATTAGATATTATTAGGTACAATTTTTAAACACAATACTTTGTTTTATAGATTATTTAGTATACTGCTTATAAAATAATAAACCAATATTTATTATTTGTTTTATTATAACTTGCTTAATATATCCCTATGTATAAAAAATTCGTTATATTTACTTTTTTTTTTACTTTAGATAAAATATACTAATTTTAATGAATATAAATGATTCAATTGATTCAGATAATGATAATTGTCGTAATATTGTTATAAACAAAAAAGATAAAAAAGGAAATAAGAAAAGACAAATAACCATTTTAAATGTTAATCAAAATGATAATCAAAATGATAATCAAAATGATAATCAAAATAATAATCTAAATCAAAATCAAAATATTGGTATAAATGTATTAAAAGATAATTATTTAAAAAATGAAGATGTGTTAGAAGAACCTATTTCTAGAAATGCTTCAATTGATGTTCTAGAAAATACTGTAGAAAATACTGTAGAAAATACTGTAGAAAATGCTGTAGAAGATGCTGTAGAAAATACTGTAGAAAATGCTGTAGAAAATACTGTAGAAAATACTGTAGAAAATACTGTAGAAAAACAAGAAACTCTTGTTAAAGACGATATAATAAATTCGAATGATATAATTCAACACCAATTTAGTGCGACTGATTTCAAAACTGAAAAAATAGAACAACCTTTAATATTTGACCTTACATTACCATTTACTGAACATATTGGACAAACTTATTTAGTTTATGCTGGCGAAGATATTGAAAAATATGATATTGTTGAAATTTTTTATGTTGACGGCATTTTATCAGTAAGACCAGTTTCTGCAAGTAATAATAATTTTTATGGTGTCGCAATTCATTCTGCTGTTAAAAATAGTAAAGTAAGTGTATTAACAAGTGGAATTTGTAGAGTTAAATTATATAATAATATAAAATTGCCTGTAATGAAATTTTTTAATGGTAAATTCAATATTATACGTGACCAAAAAAATAATGTAATTTTTCAAGAAATGCCAATTAATATCAATAATGGAGACCTTCTTATACCAATGGGAAGTAATGATGATTTAATATGTGGACCTAAATCAATATGCACACAGTTTAATAATATAGAAAGCACTTACATGATTCCATTTAAAAACATTATTTTTAATAATATTAATTCTAATTATAGTTTATCTATAAATACTAAAGTTTCGATTGGATTAAGATTTGCGTATGTTTTAGACCCTGAAATTAAAGAGAATACCATATTAGTAAGAATATAATAATAAATTTTTTCTATTTATTTTAATAGTGTAATTTAATATTATTTTCTCGTGTGTATTTCATTATAAATATATATTGAATACATATAAATAATAAATAAATAATGAATTATTCCCCTATTTTAATGAAATCACTTCCTACAAAAATAAAACCAATAGACCATAATTTTGTTTATAAACGTGTTTTTGAACTATTAGATGTAAATACGCTTCAAACACAATTCTATGAAAATATATATCTATGTTTTTTTTCGCAAACTGGATTTCCTTTTGAAACAATTTACGATAAATCAGATAATAAAAAATATGAAGAATTAAAGAATGGAGATGTAATTGTTTTGGAAGAAATAATTAATTATAGTAGGTTATATCAACATGTTTCTAAAGACATAAGCCAATTTGAGTGTATATTTATTGAACAATATCTTGATAGAAATTCTGACCCAAATGTATTGGATATTTGGAAAAATAAAATACCAGAATTTCTTGAATATAAAACTATGGATAAATCACAAATGACTATTTATTCTATTTCAGAACTTCAAAATAAACAAGAATTACTTTTAAATGAATTTACCAATTTTATTGTAAAACATAAAAGTAAATATATACAGTATATTTTTCAAGACTTACGAACTAAATTTCCCGAAAAATACGAAGCAATAAATACACATTGTGATAATATTGAAAAACTACATGAACTGCTTTTTGAACAATTTTTTAATACATTATTCAATCAAAACGAGCAATAAACAATCATATAATCAACAAAATTTTACAAATAAGCTTTGTATTATTCCACCAAATAAACTTATAAACAAAATTAGTGGTATATATATTGAATTTAGTTTTTTGTTATAAACCATTATACATATGGGCAATAATATTATAGCGTTTATAAGTTGAAAAGTCTTACTCCACCATGTTCTAAAGTATACTTCTGGTTGGTTAATAAAAGAACTTGTTAGATTAAATATTGAGAATAATGAAGCAATCCCCACTATAATTGGAATTAAATAATGTTCTCTATAGAAATATACAGCTGAATATAAGGCGTATCTTACCCATATACATACAAAGTAATAAAGTGCTTTACGAATATTTACATAATTTGGGGAGCTTGTATCAAAAAAATTACCTAACATTTTATCAAAATTAGGATCACTATTAGGACATGGCATTTTATAATTAGTAATCTTATATATTATACAATTTATTTAAAAATATAATAACCCTAACACTGTAGCATATATTTTGGTATTAACATATACAAAATAATAAAATATATGTATTTATACAATCAACTAATAGATAAAAATAACATGTGCAATAAAGCAAGACATAAATCATTTAGGTATTATTTGGTCTACGAAGTATACACCGACCTATTATAAATACACCAAAAACACATATTATAATTAAGATTACTACTATTTCTATTTTCATATATAATATTTAATATCTTATATTTATTTTTGGTGAATTTTAAAAATATAAATATATGAAATGATAATATATGCTATGATAATCAATATTTCAATGATAATCAATAATTATGAATGGATTTGTAATAATCAAATAGCTATGGATATTGTTAAATTGCTTGGTTTTCAAGATACATTACATAATGCATTTAATGAAATTCGTAAATTAGCTAAGCTCCAACAAAATATAAACGACACTTTAATAAGTAGAGATATCACAATGGAATATATCTCTGCTAATAAAAAAGGTATTTTGATTGAATATAAAGGAATATTTGATTTTTTTTATGAGTTAAATAAGATACAGAAAAATAAAAATACTTATCTTCCAAACTTATATGGATTATTATTAATTTCAGATATCCGATAGGTTATTTACATAAAATGGTTGGACATTTTGTTTAATATATGTAGTTTCGTTTTCAAAATCCCATTCATAATCGACCACAATTTGTTTTTTTTTATAACAACATAATTTATCTAAAATAAGTTCTAATGTAAGACCTGAATTAGAAAACCAAAAAGTTGGATAAGTCATATTTCAAAAGTTATTAAAAGTTGTATACTATTTATATATATATTTTTGTATATATTTATAAATGTTTTTTGTTCGTATTTATTATATATAATGAATATTTTTATTATTATAGTAGTGACGTATATATTAGTATTGCTGTTAAATAATAAAAGATACTATTTTTGGTATCCAACAATAAATACATATTTATTAGGCTATGGTATACCTTATCCTGAGAATACAATAGAGATACCAATTATATTACGCGATTACATCTTTAAAAAAACACAACAAGATATCGATTTTTTCCATTTCACTGATTTAAGTGTTATACCCGCTTTTCAAACAATAATATCGGACAATAAATTTAGTAAAAAAAATATACAAAAATTATTATTTTCAAATAAAATTTCAAAACAAATTTGTATATATAAAAGCATTTATAATAGGGCTAGACCCCATCAAGTTGTACCAAAATTAATAAATATAGAAAATGGAACATTATTACAATCACAAACAGCATTATCACCTGCTTATCCATCTGGACATGCTTTTCAATCCTATTATTTAGCTAAGATTTTATCAATAAAATTTCCAGAAAAAAAAGAAGAACTAATTCAAATGGCTAGACGAATATCGGATATAAGAATTATAGCAGGTTTACATTTTCCAAGTGATAGAGATTTTGCCTGGTTATTAGTCGATAGGATGTTTAAATATTGATACTACTTATTTTGTTTGATACCATAAAACTTAAATATTAAACTTAAATATTAAAATCAATTTAAATGTATGTAAAAATTTGATTTGTTTAACCTAAATTTTAAAAAACAATTATAATAATCCATATGACTATTGACGAAAAATATCTAAATATTAATAACTATTTATATACTTGTTTTTTAACATTTGCCCTATTATCGTTTTTGTATATTATATGTAACTATACAATTTATATTATTCTAGCGTTAATTACAATATATATAAATATATATTATTCGGATAAAGTTAATTATTATAAAACTAAAATTATTGATTATGTTAATAATATATTTACAGGATATCTCGGTAATTGCACATTTGACCCATTACCAAAAACTAAAACTTAATAAAATATTTAAAAAAACAAATATCAGCATATCTCAAACCGTGCGTGTAATAATAGTTAAATAGTTATTTTTATTTATTTTATAAAATACTATTATAATTATGTATATAAAAATGATAATTTGTTTGTATTTATTTAAATTTAATAATATAAAATATTGTTATAGTAATAATGATTACTAAGTTCACTTATGATTACATAGATATTATGGAATTTGGATTAAATAAATGTCCATTTACATTAAATGTTTTAATTACAAACTTTATAGATAATCGATTTTTAGAAATTTGTTATACCGCAGAAAAAAACAGTAATCTCCCCAAAAATATGAATGAATTTTTATATACTAAACTTGGGAATACTGACTTTCGTGAATTTATTGAATATATCAATACACTCAATTCACATAGCTATTTACATTTTGAAGTAAATTTAAATAATTCTATTGAACTTATTCATAAACAATATATAACATGTAAAATATCAGAAATTACACCCATTTAAAAGATCATATTTTTTTACATTGTTTATGTAATATATATTATCCTTCACGCATAGTATGACCTATAAGAATTAAATTATCGGGTATATTATGTGATTTAAATGTTTCAGTTGCTTTTTGAATACTTTCTATAAAATCGGATATAGTAAACGTTTCTTCTACCGATTCAAATAATCTATTGATTTTTCTATAACAAAGATTGTTAGTATACATTCCTGTGATTACCTTTACAAAATGAAATGTAATATCTTCTGTTAGTTCCATTTCAATATATTTACTATTATATTCTTCTTCATCTTTACATTGACTAAGTTCGTCAAGTATATCATAATTAACATCAATACTATCCTCTTCATATAACACATCTATTACTTCATCAAGGTTATCACTATATCCTGAAACATAAACACGTAAATTTGGTATATCAAATAGGCCAATAATTTTACTCAAATTATCATATGTTAATTCTAAACTTACACTTACGCCCATTTCTGACTCTATTTGTTGACCCATTTTTAAAAATAAGAACTAATATATAATTCTATAGTTTTAATATAATTCAATTTTTTTTATTTAATAAAATGATTATTATTACAATTTAAAATGTAACTTAATTAACTAAATTGTAATAGTATTTGTTAATTGCGATTTGAACGCCGTGTTTTTAATCTCCGTTGTTTAGATTTGCGTTTTTTTCCACCTGTAGCACGATTTCTATGACCAGTTATTAAATTGTATGCTTCTAAACTATAACCATTCAAACGAAAGTTTTGAAGAAGTTGAATCAATATATTATGATTCAATTGAGATAATGTTACTACGTTTAATGGATAATTGCCAGAAAGTTCATAGATAATATCGTCTATATCCATATTAGCTACATCCTCAAATGGTTCAACATTAAGTGGCCACCGATTGGGATTGGCCCAGGCAGCAGGTAGGTCAGGGCCTTCACCTCTGCGTAAGCGTAATAAAATCTCTACTAATCGTCGACGGCTTAGTCCAGGAGTATATAACTCAACTTGTGGGTCTAAATCAGGATTAAAATGAAATCTATCTATTAATTCGGTGCGAAGCTCTTCTGTAGTCATAGCAGCAGGATGTATACCCGCAGTTCTATGCCAAGCTGGAGGTTGTTGCTGATTAGTATTCATTATACTATTTATAAATATATTATTTTATTTTATAAAATATATTTATAAATAATAATAAAATATTATAAATTCATAAAAATACATAATTTTTTTATTATTTTTCTTTTCAAAACATATATGGATAGACCTTTAATTATTAGAAATTTAATTACATCAATATTAAATGAAAATAATGAAATACTTTTTAAAACAAATCTACAATTTTTTTATGATATAGAGGACGGTATTTTGCGTGATGACCAATTAAACATGTATATTAAAACAAGAATTAAGAGTGCGGATCGTAATTTAATTTATAATGTATTTCTAAACACTTATTCAGGTGAAGACAATATACTTTTTTTCCAAAATTTTAATCTAAAAATAGATAAATACCTGAGTTCTGACCATAATATAGCTGATATTGAGGATATTATCTTTCCAATACATTCAATATTTTACCGTTTTTTTATAAAAGGAGGTGCGGCGTTAAAAGTTTTTGTTGATAATTTAGAAACCGTAGGTGTGATTGGACGTGATATTCCATATATTCCAAACATAGCAATTGACCCTACAGATATTGATAGTAATCTTATAGTTAATCCGTCATTTCCAGAAGTCGATGAACTAATCGTTATATTAAAACAAGTAATCAAAAATGTATCATTAAATATGTTTAAAAAATATAATGCGAAATATTGTAAATTTAGCGAGTCTCTTGTAAAGAAAATTCAAAGAAATGATATTTTTTCGCAGAAATTATCATCACTTTTTAATAAAGATATATTTATAACTGAACCTTCAATGGAAGAAACAAATAGAATATTAGCTAATAATGGATTTTCTATAAAACCTCAAAATTCATGTATGCGATTTACACTTTTAAATATGCCAATGCAGATATGTGTAATAAGATTATTACTTTGTGTAGATATTCATGAAACGCAAGTAGTAATACATCAAACTGAAAAAGGTGAAATGGGCTTACCTAATACATTATTTGTGAGCGAAGCAGAAGCAGAATTAATTGATATAACCTTATATGAGCAAACAAATCCAAAATATAATGATATTTGGAAATGGGCAAAACAAACATTACCTTATGATAGGCGACATACATTATTTCAAGGTATACATGATATGATAATAGATATAATACAAATGAATACTGATGCGGAAACTAGTGGAAATCCATCTCTTATAGCAAAACTGGAAAAAAGAAAAATGCGTCTTGATTATCTCTATTTTCTTTATTGTAATTATAGATTAATACAAGTAATACTAGACAATAAAAATGAAATAAATGAAAAACATATAATTCAATATTGTCATAAATTAGTCGAAGAACCTTTTTTAGAACTTAGATTATCCAAAAAACAAATGAATCAAATTTTACCCTACATCATTGGTAAAACAACTATTAATATGGATCGTATTATAATTGATTTTATAAAAAACTATATCATAGTTGATCAATCATTACAATATAAACTATCAAATATTGAAGGTGTATTGGTTAGTTCAAAATTAGATAAATCAGTTTATACTTTTATATTTCCTAGTAGCGCAATAAAAACAGTTGAAGATTATATCATTACAAATATTCCTACACTATCTAAAAAGAGTGCTACACTATTATTTATAGATTTAGTTGAAGGATATAAAACTACATATATGGAGGGTAATACACTTTTTATATTTATGTGTGCTATTTTAGATAAAGTTGGGTCGCCAATTAGACAATTTGTGTCATCTGTAATAACATCATATAATGATATGATTAAATCTATAAAATCAATACACAATCAATTAATACAATCTAATCAATATATTCAAACTATGCGAAAAAGTCAATTACCAACAAATTTTCAAAAAGTAATATTACGAGAAAATATAGGTAGAATGTGTTCTCAAATTATAGACAATTCCGAAATATGGGTTGATATTATAATATTAAATAAATATGCTCCATTTAAAATTTTATGTATTCCAAAAATAGATGTTAATATTTTACAAGTTTTAGAAAGTGTTTTTGAAATTATTAATAAATATTTAATTAGTTTAGCAGCGCCATATATTATACTTTATGAACTCACTCCAGAATATAAAATAGATGTTTATTTTCGATTTGTATTTACAAAAACGATAAACGCAATAAATTTAAAGGGAGATGTTGATATACACTTTTGTCGTTTTATAATAAAATATCGAGTTTTGCCTAAAAATATTGTGGTTCTCTATGAAAATCAAGGAAACACCTTATATCAAAGTATCTAATAATGCTATTTGAGTTATATATGATATTTTTATATAAATAAATATTATATATTCTCATTTTTTTAAAATAATATGAGCATGAATAAAAATAAAATATACATTGTAATATATATAAATTTCAAAAATGTCCAAGAAGGATGATTTCGAGCATAAAGCTAGTGCTACTATTGAAAACATATTGAAAGAATTAAAAAAAACCAGCAGCGATGCTGCGTTAAACGCTAAGTTAAACACTTTGGGAAATTCTTTTACTAGAGCATTTATAGACTTTTCCCAAACGGTAGCATGTTCGCTGCTTGTGAGGGCCGCGGCCATTATTTGTGATATTACCCCAGACAACATAGACGTTATCATTAGCGCACTTAAACAGCCTTCACGTGTGTTTACCATGAGCGATGCCCCAATTGATCCATATCAACATATTATGCGTTATATGGCACGAATGCGGCAAACCGTATGTGACCGTTTCAACCCTCAGGAATCTAATTTTGGAATTATTGCCGAATTATTTTGTCATGTAGCCGTCTATTATCTCATGGAGGCGCGGATTTGGGAATACTACTCAAACGAAATATGGGATTCAAGGGATATAATAGTAATTGAACTTGCCCAGTTTGCTTGGTTCTTTCGGGGTTCCGAAGTCAATAAACGGTTTGAGAAATTGTGTCTATCAACCCCAGAGGTGTTGGTAGGGGGGATACCAGATGGGGCTAATCGTGTTGGGTGCGGTGACCCGCCTGTATATGAGGCAATGAAGATAGGTTGCATTGATGAAATTCTTAAGTATGGTGGTAGGCATAAAGATCGGCATTCGGTCGCCGTTGCGACAGACCCAACCGAACGTCGCTTTCAACAACTTATTGCATTACAAACACTTTTGTCTAAAATTGGTAGTAAGTTCCCCAAAGAGCTTAAACGACAAATAAGAGGAGGTGGTAGTCGGCGCAGAACCAAGATACTGAAAACGCGTTATCGCGCTAACAAATACGGCAAACATAAATCCATATCCCGAAGAAGGAGGTAAATTTATACACAATATCTTGCAATCTTGCATTACAACGCATTAATTCGTATTGCGCGTCAAGGAAAAACCTTATATCAAAATATCTAATAATGTTATATGAGTTATATATGATATTTATATATAAATAAATATTATATAAATAGTATATATAAAATGTTTGAAGTCGCCACTAATAATTCTTTGAATTCTTTCTCATCCCACAAGCCTGACGCAAAGATTTCTCCTATTTTAGCAGGAGGAGCTATATTTGTTGGCAAAGCTATCGCTGGTGGAGTGATTGGAACTGCCGCATCTTGGGGAACTACTCGTTTTCTTGATAATCGTTTTCCACAAAAAAAGTAATGTTATTCAATATATGAAGATATTAATTAAGAAACCAAATGGAAAATTAATCAAAAATCAACACAATTACATAAATAAAAAATAAGTACTTAGAAAAAATTGATAGAATATTATTTAATATAAATAGTTAAATAGTATTTTATATTTTGCATGAACATTACGGATGAACACATACACGAATTTATTCACTATAGTGTCGACAAAATGTGTAAAAAAGAGCCAAAAAATAAAAATATTGAACAAGAAGTTCGACAATTCTATTCTATTTTCTGGGAGAGTGACCCATTAAAAATACGCAGTTTATTTAAAAATCCGATTCCAATGGTGGATGGAAATCCAGACAGGAGATATTTAAGAAGACTTGGTAAAGAATTTTATCTCATAAAAGATAAAGGGTTTTATCGTGTGTTTTATCAAGTTATTGATATTTTACAACTAACAAAAGACATGATACATGTTATTCGTGGTAGTAGTGGTAGTAGTGTTATATGCTATTTAACTGGTATTACACATATCGATCCAATAAAAAATAATATATCATTAGCAAGATTTATGCATGTTTTGCGCGATGATATGCCTGATATAGACATTGATTTTCCAACACATTTACGTGAAGAAGTTTATGCTAGAATTTTTAAAAAATATGAAGGTCGTGTAGCTAGAATTAGCAATCATGTCCATTATGGACATAAAACTGCTTTAAAACAGGCTTTGAAAAATAATGGAGTAAAGGGGTTTATTTCAAAAGATTTTAACTATAGACAGTTATTAAAGGAACGATTAGATATTGATAATGACGAAGAACTACATGAATTGGAAAAAAAGGTTTTAGAAGAGGCTAGGATATATGATGGTTTAGAAAAGCATACAAGTCTACATTGTGGTGGTATTTTTATAACAGAAGGTTCTATTCCTGAAGACCTTGTTCTAAACGAAATTGAATCGAATGGTGTAAAAGCAGTTCAAGTAAAATTAGATAAAGATGAAACTGAAGATTGTGGATTTATTAAGATTGATATTTTAAGTAATCGTGGTCTTAGTCAAGTAATGGAAATATACGAAGATTTGTTAAATATGGGTGTAGAATTACCTAGTTTTGAAAATTTGCCTGTAGAAAATTGTGTAATGCGGTCAATTACTGAAAATAATTTAGGTCTTACATATGCTGAAAGTCGTGGAATGTATAAAATATTTCAACGTTTAAATCCCCAAACAATTGATGATATTTCTGTAGCACTTGCGTTAATTAGACCTGCCGCATCAGCAAATGGTCAGAAGAGTGAGTACCTAAGGTCTCTACAGCAACCCAATGACCCAACCACTGGTGAAAATCGTCCATGGGTTATTTATGATGATGATGCGATTGTGTATATTCAAAAGCTAATTGGTGTAGACGAATCGCAGGCTGATATATATAGAAAAGCATTTAGTAAAAGTAGCGAAAAAACAATTGGAAAAAGAAAGGAGTTCTATAAACGAATGGTAAATTCAAAAAAATATACAACTGAGCAAATTGATGAGGTTATTACACAATTAGATTGTTTACAAGAATATGGATTTTGTAAAAGTCATAGTTATAGTTACGCATATTTAGTATACGCACTTGCTTATTTAAAATATCATTTTCCTAGAGAATTTTGGAAAGCTACACTAAACCATTGCCATAGTAGTTTTCGTAGTTGGGTTCATTATCGAGAAGCAGCAATACATTTAGAATTAACACATATGAATAAGCCTTATCGTATCTCTAAAGGTGGTAATCGACTTCTTCCATTGGAAGGTGCTACACAATTGCGTTTATGTTCAAAGCGTGAGGATGATTTTTATAAACTTGGTTATTGGTGTGGGCAGGAATTTATGCCTGGCATGTATTTTATAATAAATGTTGTTAGTGGAAAAAAAATAGTGAATTTTCGCGGTATGGTAGCGACATATCGACCATATTATGATTGTTCATCGCAATCTAAATTTAGAAAGATTACTTTTATTACACTAGGATATGATAATGGTAAATATATAGATATTGTAGCAGATGGTTATTATCCATTATCTAAATTTCCAATAGTAAAGGGGCATGGTGAAATGGAAGGTGATTATATTATTTGTAAAAAAATAACAATAGAGAGGAATTTTAAAAATAATAAAAATTGATGTATATGAACTCTTTGTGAATTGTAAATTAAAATTTATAAAAAATAGCAAAAATGGAACAACAGTTAAAAGATATAAAATTAATTATAAGTGGCTTAATTTATCAAAGAGATATAGAAGATATTGTTTTTGATAATAATGGTCATAAAAATAATGACCCAGATAAATGTCATGGAAAACGTGTATTAGATGGTTATAATTCACAAGCTATTGTAGATAATAGTAATAATTTAAAAAAATATGGAAGAAAAACAGGTTTAGATAAAGAAATATTTACAATCGATAATACTAAACATTTCTGTATAGGTTGGATTAAACCTAAAGATAATAATAATGTGGGTTATAATGTTATGACATATTATTATAAAGAAATTATAATAATGGAAACTACACAAAATTGTGTAAACCCTAACCCGCCAACGTATAAAGGATTTCGTCACTATTTTACTCCAGATGTGCTATTGTTCTTAAAACATTTTCATAAAACTCAAAATACAGATAATGCTATGACCTATATACGTCAAAATCCACATTATTTTAAACATCACACTACTAATACATATGCCTTAGTATTAAAAGCACATAATACTATTGAAGAAATAATACATCAAAATAAAAGAAATATGGATAATACATATAAATTAACACACAAATTATTAGTATTAGAACTAGAAAATAAAGTTCTTAAAAATAAAATTTCGGAAATGGAAACAGAAAAATCACGTGACGTTAGTTTCACTCTGCCTAAAACTAAAACTGAATAATAAACATTATAGTTTTTACATATTACAATAGAATGATACAATAAAATAACATATAAAAATTATTCTATTACAATAGAATGATACAATAAAATAACATATAAAAATTATTCTATTACAATAGAATGATACAATAAAATAACATA
>Ga0164292_10001419_pt1 | contig 19307 bp, 16 predicted proteins | sample GEODES117metaG_FD_111486 | JGI IMG/M metagenome (GOLD analysis project Ga0164292, IMG submission 111486) | Eutrophic lake water microbial communities from Lake Mendota, Wisconsin, USA - GEODES117 metaG | ecosystem: Environmental > Aquatic > Freshwater > Lake | place: USA: Lake Mendota...
AATGCCGGCAAGAGCAGCCTGTTCAACGCGCTGACGCGCGGCGGGGCCTTCGCCAACGACCAGCTCTTCGCCACGCTCGGCACGCGCGTGGAGCAGTGGAACCTGGGCGGCGGCAATGCCTGCATGCTCAGCGACACGGTCGGTTTCATCCGCGACCTGCCGCACCACCTGGTGGCGAGCTTCCGCAGCACGCTGGAGGACGCCGTGCACGCGCACCTGCTGCTGGTCGTGCTCGACGTGAGCGATCCGCGTGCCGAGACGCAGCTGGAGGTGGTGCGATCCACGCTGGACGAGATCGGCGCCACCACGCCGGAGCGCCTGCTGGTGCTGAACAAGAGCGACCGACTCGACACGCTCTCCGCGCGCGAGGCCGAACGCGTGCATCCGCTCTCGTGGTGGATGGAGCGGCATCCCGGCGCGATGGCGGTGAGCGCGCTGACCGGCGCCGGGCTCGACGCGCTCGCCGCCACGGTGCTGGAGCGCATGAAGGGAGCCGTGCGCACGCTGCGCCTGACCGTGCCACTGCGGGATGCGCGCACGGTCGACTTCCTCGAGAAGCGCTGCCCCGTGCAGGCGCGCGACTACGTCGATGCGAGCGTGACCTTGACCGTCGACATCGGTCGGCGCCAGGTGGACCAGCTGCTGTCGCGCGGCGCGCGCTTCGAGATCGAGGGGGTGCCGGCGAACGATTTCGTGCGCACGCGCTGGGATCCCGCGCCCGTGCGCCCCGATCGAGGCGCGCCGCCGCACGAACGGATGGTCGAAGGCTGGTGAGTGCGCGTGTCGCGCGTGCCTATCCGGCCCGTGACCGCAGCAGCGCCGCCCGGGCCAATGCCGCGCTCGCCCCCGACGGGGCCGGGGTGCTTCGGAGCCACATCTCCCCGCCGCTGAGCACCGGGCGCGAGCCCTCAGCCTGCAGCACGGTCCAGCACGCGATGCCCGCGTCGCGCGCAAGGCCGCGTGACCAGAGTCCGGTGTCGTCACGCCCGTAGGCCTGACGCTCGCCGCGGCGGGGCAGGCGATCCCAGCGAGCGATGTACGAACCCAGCAGCGCCTGATCGAGAAGGTCCGCGTCGCAGGCGCTGCTTCCCACGACCATGATCGCGTTGGCCTGACCCGGCATGCACTGCTGGGCGGCGCGCTCGAGCAGCCGGTCGAGCCGCGCAAGCACGGCCTGGCGGTCGGGCCGCTCCACGCGCACGTCGAGACGCTCGTTCGGCCGGTCGATGCGCAGGGCGCCGAGCTCGCGTTGCGCCGCATCGCGCACGCAGATCGACTCGCCGATGTCACCGTCGCGCAGGAAGGCCTCGAAGGCGTGGCCGAGGCGCCGCATGCCAAGGGCATTGAGCTGCGGATCCCATCGGATCTCCACGCGAGCGGGGCGGGCCCTGCGCAGGGATCGCCGCAGCGAGGCCGGGATCGTGGGAGGCCTGAAGGTCGGCACGTCGAGGCGCTTCACATGCACATGCAGGCGCTCGTTTCCACGTGTCAGCCGAAAGTCGCAGGTCCTGCCGGTGGGCGTTGGTGTTTCCGCCTCCACGGAGCAGCCGGCACGCATGGCTCGCTGCGCCACCAGGATCTCGGCGACCACGGCGGGCGTGCGTTCCGGGGTGGCTCGTTCCAGCCGCTGCACCAGGCGCTGCAGCGTGTCGAAGTTCTCGCGATCCGCGCAACTTCGGGCCTGGCGCCGCAGGGATTCGAGGATGCTCGAGATCGCGTGCGCGTTCATGCGGACCTTGGGGGGCTGAGGGCCGGAACAGACGGAATCCTCGTGGAAGGAAACCCGTGGGTCGGCTTCACGGTCGATGGAATACCGCCGATGCACGTTCCGGAGGGAACGGGATGGACCATGTTCGAGGAATCGGTCGTCGGGAGGCCTGGCAGTTCGCGGTCGTGCCCGTGCGGCGCGAGGGCGACGAGTTGGAGGTGCTGAGCACGGCGGCGCATGCCGGCCGCGCCATGCGTTTCATCAGCCGCGTGCTCGGACTTCGGCCCCGTGTTCGACTCGTCAGCGAGCAGGTTCTCGCCGATGCGCTGATGGAGCGATTCGCCTTCGAGGGCGGTCCACCGCCTGGCATGCGTCCTGGTTCGTTCGATCTGGGTCGGGCGCACCTGGGTGACAACGGCGACTGAGGTGCGGGCACGCGCCCTGGGGCGCGGAATGGCAACTCCCGGACTTGAACCGGGGACACCCGCATTTTCAATGCGGTGCTCTACCAACTGAGCTAAGTTGCCGTCGCGGCATTCACCGCGGGGGAGGCAAGGCTACGCCCGTTGGACAGCGTGTCAAGGCGCTCTCGCTGGGAGCTCTCCCAGCGGGCCTCGATGCCGCCGAAGAGCCGATCCGCGAGCCAGTGCCGCAGGGGCCGCAGGCCTGCATACCACTGCAGGCGAGGCAGGGGCCAGCCGTCGTCGCGCACGCGGTCATCGGGGGCGCCCAACGTGCCACGACGGGTGTCGGTCCAGAAGCGGCGCGCGGCCAGTGCGCCCTCGATGCCGAACTGGTCCATGGCGGCACGCTCGAGGCACCAGCCATGATGGTTCGCGAGGTCGGTCCACGCGGCGGCGTCGCCACGCGCGCACGCGACGGCATGCGCAACGCCATCGAGGTGGTGCAGCACACGCTCGGGTCGACTCGCGACGGCAAGGCCGGCCTGCGTGAGGTGCGCCAGGATCTCGTCAGGGTGCACGCGGAACGCGGCGAGTGCCTCGGCGGCCGAGGCAAAGCAGGCGCGGCGCACCATCGCATCGACATCGGCGCCAATCGGCACCGGTCCGCGCACCACCACGTCTCGTCTTGTCGCAGTTGAATTCGCCACGCGTGACCTGTGGCCGCAGTCTAAACCGGGTCGAGGCCTCGTCAATGAAATCCCCGACAATCGGGGTGATTCAGTGCGGAAGAGAACCGAGAAGTTCTCGGCGCATGTCGCGCAAGGCGGGGAATCTGGCTCGCCACGCGCGAACGCGCTCGGGGTCGATGTCCGCGAACAACGCCATCTTCTCGGAACCTGCCTCGGCGAGAATTTCACCGTCGGGCGCGACGATCAGGCTCCCGCCCGCGTAGGTCGCGTTGGGTTCCTGTCCCACGCGGTTGCAGGCCACCACGAACGCCTGGTTCTCGATGGCGCGTGCGATGGCCAGTGCGCGCCAGTGCGCCTGCCGGACGTGGGGCCAGCAGGCGGACAGGATCATCAGTTCCGCGCCCGCCACGGCGGCGTGTCGCCACAACTCGGGAAAACGCAGGTCGTAGCAGATGAACGCGCTCGACTGCAGGCCGCCAACTTCGGCGACCGCGATGCCGCGCCCGGGCTGGTACGCGCGTGGTTCGCCGGCCGGCGAGAAGAGGTGGTTCTTCGCGTAATGAAGCAGCGCGCGGCCCTCGGGATCCACGGTGGCCGTGACGTTCCGGAAGGCGGTGCCGTGTCGCTCCACGAAACCCATGTGAAGGAAGCACCCGTGCCGGCGCGCCAGCACTGCGGCGAACGACAGGCTTGCGCCGTCGCACGCATGCTCCGGATGCATGGTGAAGCCGCTCTCGGCCATCTCGGGGGTGACCACCAGCGCGCCGCGGACGTCGCCCGCGGTGGCGAGCAGGTCCTCGATGCCGCGCCGGCTGGCGGGCAGGTCCTGCCACACGGGATCGCATTGCAGCAGGACGCACCGCATGAAGAAGGGAGACCGACGGGGCTCGAACCCGCGACACCCGGGACCACAACCCGGTGCTCTGCCAACTGAGCTACGGTCTCCGTGACGAAGGGACAACTCTACGACCTTGCGGGGGGAACGGCAAGGCAGGGGTGCCCTTGGAAACGGGGAGGTTGGTTGCCCTCCGGGGGGGTGGTAAGATCGGCCCCTTCCTCTTCAAGGAGCAGACATGACGACCGCCACCCTTCGCGCGCTCGATTTCGGCACCGCCTCCATGCACGCCAACCTGCCGGTGCCCCGGCTGGTGGAACTGGCGCTGGCCCGAGGCGAGGGCGTGCTGGCGAGCAATGGCGCGTTGGCGTGCGACACGGGTGACCGCACCGGCCGCAGCCCGAACGACAAGTTCCTCGAGGACACCGCGGGCATCCACGGCAACATCGACTGGGGCAAGGTGAACCAGGCGATCAGCCCGGCCCACTTCGAGGCGCTCGAGACGCTCGCGATGGACCACCTGCGCCAGCGCCGCGACCTGTTCCGCTTCGATGGCTACGCGGGCGCCGACCCGGCCTACCGCTGCAAGGTCAGCGTGTTCACCGAGGAGGCGTGGCACTCGCTCTTCGCCAAGACGCTGTTCATCAACGCCGAGCCGAAGGAGCTGGCGAACTGGACCCCGGACTGGACGATCGTGAACGCGGGCAGCCTGCGCATCAGTGACCCGGCGCGCTACGGCGTGAAGGGTCCGGTGGCGATCATCCAGAGCCTGGAGAAGAAGAAGGTGGTCATCCTCGGCACACGCTACGCGGGCGAGATGAAGAAGAGCATCTTCTACGCGATGAACCACGACCTGCCCGAGCGTGGCGTCTTCCCGATGCACTGCTCGTGCAACGTGGACCGCAAGGACCCGAAGAACGTGGCGATCTTCTTCGGCCTGTCGGGCACCGGCAAGACCACGCTGAGCGCCGATCCGAACCGCGACCTCGTCGGTGACGATGAGCACGGCTGGAGCGACAAGGGCGTGTTCAACATCGAGGGCGGCTGCTATGCCAAGTGCATCAAGCTCACGAAGGCCGGCGAGCCCGAGATCTGGGACGCGATCCGCTTCGGCAGCGTGCTCGAGAACACCGCGGTCGACCCGGTGACGCGCCTGCCCGACTACGACAGCGCCAAGCGCACCGAGAACACCCGCGCGACCTATCCGCTGCATCACATCGCCAACGCGCGCATTCCGAGCGTGGCGGGGCACCCGACGAACGTCGTGTTCCTGTCGGCCGATGCGTACGGCGTGCTGCCGCCGCTGGCGAAGCTGACCGCGGAGCAGGCGCAGTACTACTTCCTGAACGGCTACACCTCGAAGCTCGCCGGCACCGAGGCGGGCGTGACCGAGCCGCAGCCGAACTTCAGCGTTTGCTTCGGCGCGCCGTTCATGCCGCGCCCGCCGATGGTGTACGCGACCATGCTGGCCGACCGCATCAAGAAGCACGGCAGCGACGTGTGGCTGCTGAACACCGGCTGGACTGGCGGCGGCTACGGTGTGGGCAGTCGCTTCAAGCTGGCCTACACGCGCGCGATGGTCACGGCGATCCTGGACGGTTCGCTGAAGTCGGTGAAGACCGTCGAGCACCCGATCTTCGGGCTGCACATGCCGGTGGCGGTGCCGGGCGTGCCTGCGGAGGTGCTCGACCCGCGCAACACGTGGCAGGACAAGGCGGCCTACGACGCGAAGGCGAAGGAGCTGGCGGCGAAGTTCCGCGAGAACGACCGCAAGTTCAGCATCACCGACGCCGTGCGCAACGCCGGCCCGAAGGCCTGAGCGAGGTCGCATGCCCTCCGCCGCGGTCGACGTGACCTACGACGACGTGGTGGAGGCGATGGCGCGCATCGCGGATGGCGTGGTGCGCACGCCGTGCCACGAGAGCGCCGCGCTGTCGGAGCTCTGCGGCGCCACGATCTTCTCGAAGGCGGAATACCTGCAGCGCACGGGCAGCTTCAAGGAGCGTGGCGCGCGCAACGCGCTGCTGCAACTGGAGGCTTCGGCGCGGGCGCGCGGCGTGGTGGCGGCGAGCGCGGGCAACCATGCGCTGGCGCTGGCGTTCCACGGGCGCGACCTGGGCATCCCGGTGACGGTGGTGATGCCCAAGGGCGCGCCGCTGGTCAAGCAGGTGCGATGCGCGCATTACGGGGCCCGAGTGCTGCTGCATGGCGACACGATCGCGGACGCGAAGGTGAAGGCGGACGAGCTGGCGAAGGCGGACGGCCTCGCCTACGTGCACGGCTTCAACGACGCCGCGATCATCGCCGGTGCCGGCACGGTGGCGCTCGAGATCCTGGATCAGGTGCCGCGCGTGGATGCGATCGTGGTGCCGGTCGGGGGTGCCGGCCTGATCGCGGGCGTCGCGCTGGCCGTGAAGGAAGCCCATCCGCACGTGCAGGTGGTGGGCGTGGAGCCTGCGCGCTGCGCCAGCCTGATGAAGGCGATGGAAGCGGGCAAGCCGGTGCACGCGTTCGACGGGCCGACGCTTGCGGATGGCCTGGCGGTGCCGCAGGTGGGCGATCGCGCGTACGCGATCGCGCGCGAGCGAGTGGATCGCGTGGTGAGCGTGAGCGAAGAGGACATCTCGCTTGCGATCCTGCGTCTGGTGGAACTGGAGAAGGGCGTGGTGGAGGGGGCTGGCGCTGCACCGCTGGCGGGATTCCTCGCGGGCAAGCTGTCGTTCCTGCGGGGCAAGCGGGTGGCGTTGCTGCTCTGTGGCGGCAACATCGATCCCATGGTGCTGAGCCGGGTGATCGAGCATGGCGTGGCCGTGGACGGGCGCCTGGCACAGTTCAGCGCGGTGATTTCGGATCGTCCGGGTGGCCTGGCGGAACTGGCCAGCACGATCGCGACGACCGGCGCGAGCATCCAGCAGATCGAGCACGAGCGTGCGTTCGGCGAGGCGGACGTGAGCCGAGTGACGGTGCGATGCCGGGTCGAGGTGCGAGATTCAGGACACTTGGCCGCGCTGAAGGCTGCGCTCGAGGCGAAGGGCATCCGCGTCGACCGATAACGAGGGTCGGAGGTTGTTATTCACCCTCAAAGCTGAATCAATGTCGAGCCTGCGGGCATGGCGACTCCGGTTGAATTCGCGGCTTGCGCGAAGGGGTGAATAACAACCTCCGACCCTCGTTCTGGGACGGAGGTTTGTGCGGATTGTTCCGCCTGCGCACTCAAGCGGGGCCCTCGCCGCGTCGATCCCGCCTGCATGAGCAACCTCCTTTCCAAGTCCGTCCTGACCACTGGCGAAGTCGCGAGCATCTGCAACGTCGCCGCCCGCACCGTCAGCAAGTGGATCGACACCGGCCGCCTCGAGGGCTACCGAATCCCCGGAAGCCGAGACCGCCGCGTGACGCGCGACGCCCTGGATCGCTTCATCCGAGACAACCGGCTTCCCGCGGTGGCTTCCGCCACCTCGGGCACCGAGCGGGTGCTGGTGGTGGACGCCGACACCGCCACCGCGACCACGCTTGCGGAGACACTCGTGCAGGAGACCGGCCGCGAGGCTCGAACCGCGCGCACGGCCTTCGAGGCCGGCGTGACCTGCGGCCGCTTCGCGCCCAACTGGATGTTCGTGGACACCAGCGTGGGCATGTCCGAGATCGTTGGACTCGTCTCGGTGCTGCGTGCCGAGGGTGCGCCGTGCCGCGTGGTGGTGATGGGCCACAGCTTCCTCTCGCAGGACGAGGCAGCCCTGCGCGCCGCCGGCGTGGCGCACGTGCTTCGCAAGCCCTTCACGCTTCGCGCCGCCCTCGAACTGCTGGACCGCCGCTGCTACGCGGTCGCTGGCTGAGGTGCATCGGCCGTAGCATGGGCGCATGCGGATTGCCGCGGCCCAGATCGACCCCACCATCGGAGACGTGGAGGGCAACCTGCAGCGCATCGACCGCGCGGCCAGCGATGCCGCGGCGGCGGGCGCCGAGGTCCTGCTGACGCCCGAGATGGCGCTGCTCGGCTATCCGCCGCGAGACCTGGTGCTCCGGCACGGTGTGGCGGAGGCCTGCGAGCGTGCCGCTGCCGAACTGGCGCGTCGCCACCCAAGCATGCTGCTGCTGGTCGGTCTCCCGCGTCGCGTGGAACGCCGCGGTCGCACGCTGGCGAACGCGATCGCGATATGCCGCGGCGGTCGCGTGGAAGGCTTCCACGACAAGCGACTCCTGCCCACCTACGACGTGTTCGACGAGGACCGCTGGTTCGCGCCGGGCGATCACGCCACCGTGATCGAGCACGCGGGCGAGCGGCTGGGCGTCCTGCTGTGCGAGGACCTCTGGGGCGGAGCCGACGTCGATGCGAGCCGCACCTATCCGGTCGATCCCGCGGCCGAGGCCGTGGCAGCTGGCGCCACGGTGCTGGTCGCAGCCAGCGCGTCTCCCTTCGTGCTCGGCAAGCGCGCCCGTCAGCGCGCGCGGCTGGTGCAGGTCGCCACGACGCTCGGTGTGCCGGTCCTGCTGTGCAACCAGACCGGTGCCAACGACGACCTGATCTTCGACGGAGGCTCCGCGCTGGTGGATGCCGCTGGCCGCGTGTGCGAGCAGTGGCCGCTGTTCGAGGCCGCCACGCGCACGGTCGACCTGCGAGGCGGATGCCGGATCCAGGATCCCGCGCCTCGCGCCGCCGAGCGGGACCTGATCGACGCGCTCGTGTGCGGCATCCGCGGCTACTTCCGCAAGACCGGACACGGTCGCGCCACGTTGGGCCTTTCTGGCGGCATCGACAGCGCGCTGGTGGCCGTGCTCGCCGCGCTGGCGCTCGGTCCGGCGGCGGTGACCGGCGTGATGATGCCCTCGAGATTCTCCAGCCGAGGCAGCGTGGATGACGCGAAGGCGCTGGCGGCCAATCTCGGCCTGGGCCGCCTGCTCTCCCTTCCGATCGCGGACCTGCACGAGCGCTTCGCCGCCCACCTGAAGTCCGCGCTCGACGCCTTCAGCGGCCTGCCCGACGAAAACCTGCAGAGCCGACTGCGGGGACTGACCGTGATGGCGGTGAGCAACGCCGACGGCTCGCTCGTGCTCAGCACGGGCAACAAGAGCGAGCTTGCCGCGGGTTACGCCACGCTCTACGGGGACATGGTGGGGGGTCTCGCGCCGCTGGGCGACGTGCTGAAGACGCAGGTCTACGCGATGGCGCGTCATCTGAACGCGCACTTCGCCGACTTCGGGCTTCGCGCGCCGCCGATTCCCCCGGACAGCATCTCGAAGGCCCCGAGCGCGGAACTTCGACCGAACCAGACCGACCAGGACTCGCTCCCCGCCTACGAGGATCTGGATCGCATCGTGACCGGATGGATCGAGCACGAGGGCGATCCGCAGGCGATCGCGACGGCCACCGGACTCGACCTGACGCTCGTCGATCGCTGGTGCCGCGCGATCGACCGCGCGCAGTTCAAGCGTGATCAGGCGCCGATCGTGCTCAAGGTCGCCGCGCGAAGCTTCGGCCGGGGACGCCCGATGCCCATTGCGGCGCAGTGGCGACTGCCGCCGTCGTGAAGCCTTCGCGCGCGGGCTGCTGCGAGGCAACCTGGAGGAAGCGATCCTCCTCGATGCAGTAGCCGGTGAGGGCGCCACCGTAGGCGCACCCCGTGTCCACGTTCACCACGGAAGGTCGGCCGCCACGACGCACCATGAGAGGCTCGCGCAGCGGCTTGTGGCCCACGATCAGCAGGCCATCGCGTCCGTCGTAGAGCTCCCACCACGGCGTTTCGCCCGGCGCAGCCTTCAGGTGGATCTTGTCGTGATCGCTCGTGCCGGCGAGCCCCGCGCCGGGCACCACGCCACCGTGCAGCACCGTCCAGCCGTGACCGCGAAGGCACACGCATCCCACCGCCTCGGCCAGAAGGCGTCGTGCGGCGACCAGCCGGTCGGCGCGATCGAGCAGCCGGATCGCCTGCAGTTCGCTGGCCGCGATCGAGTCGAGCGGGTGTCCGGCGTCGCGCCGACGGAGCGCCTCGAGCAGACGAATGTCGTGATTGCCGCACACCAGGTCCACCCGGCGACCCTCGGCGCGGCACTGCATCACACGATCGACGATCAGGTCGGGCCGCGGCCCCTTCGTGAACAGGTCTCCCACCAGCACCAGGCGCGCATCGCAACGCTCCCGACGCGCGACATCGAGCAGCTCGGCGAACTCCTCGCCGCAGCCGTGCAGGTCGCCGATCACCAGGGTGCTCATGCCAGCGGAGACCATAGCGGTGGATCGGCGTTTGCGCGGTTCAAAGACCAACTTCCAGCGTGAAGGATCGGTGAATCCTGCGTCTCGGGCGTGCCGGTCGGAACCTAGACTCGCGCGCGTGCCGATCCGCCCGCTGCCGCCGAACCTGGTGAACCAGATCGCCGCCGGCGAGGTGGTGGAGCGCCCGGCAAGCGTGGTGAAGGAACTGGTCGAGAACGCGCTCGACGCAGGCGCCACGCGCATCGAGGTGCGGTTGGAGGGGGGTGGCCGTGACCGCATCGAGGTGCTCGACGATGGGGGCGGCATTCCCGCGGAGGAATTGGCCCTTGCGGTGGCGCCGCATGCCACCAGCAAGATCGCCTCGATGGAGGATCTGCTGCAGGTGGGCACCTATGGCTTCCGCGGCGAGGCCCTCGCCAGCATCGGTTCGGTGTCGTGCCTTACCGTGACCAGCCGCCCGCGCAGCGGCTCGAGCGCGGCCGCCATCGAGGTGGATCATGGGCGTCATGCCCCGGTCCGGCCCGCCGCAGGCAATTCGGGCACGCGGATCGAGGTTGCCAACCTCTTTGGCGAGGTGCCGGCGCGACGCAAGTTCCTGCGCAGCGAGCCGACCGAGGCCGGTCGCGTTGTGGAGGCGCTGGAGTGGATCGCGCTGGGTCGGCCTGGCGTGGCGTTCACGCTCTGGCAGGAGTCCCGAAAGACGATGGATCTGCCGGCGGACAACGATCCAGCCCGTCGTGTGGCGGCCGTGCTGGGCGCGGACGCTGCCGCGGACGCGCTGGCCGTCGAGGCCGAGGCCGCGCTCGCGCCTGGCTCGCCGATCTCGATCTGGGGACGGATGGCGCGCCCCGCGCAGGCGAGGGTCGCGGCGAAGGGGCTGCGGCTCACGCTGAACGGCCGCGCGATCACCGACCGCGGCGTGCTCCACGCGATCCGCGAGGCCTATCGCGGACTGATCGAGCCAGGTCGCACGCCGGTGGGCTTCCTGGCGATCCAGATCGATCCCCGCGAGGTCGACGTGAACGTGCACCCGGCCAAGAGCGAGGTGCGCTTCCGGCAGCCTGCGGCGGTGCACTCGTTCGTGCATCGCGCGGTGAAGGCGGCGTTGCGCGCGGCGAACCTGATGCCGGAGATGCCGATCGCGGAGATGCCCGCTCCCTCGGGCGGCGGCGGTTTCATGCGTTTCGGCACGGGCGCGTCGCGTCCCGCGACCGGTGCGGCAGGCTTCGAATACGGCGTGCTCGCCCAGGCGCTTGCGACGCCGGCGCCCGCGGCTGCGCCCAACCTGACGGACGTGCAGCCCGCGGAACTTCCCATGCCGATCGCCGCGCGCCGATTCCTGCAGGCGGGCCGGATGTGGCTCGTCACCAGCGACGCGCAGGGGCTGGTGATCGTGGATCAGCATGCCCTGCACGAACGCGTGATGTTCGAACGGCTGCGCGCGCGCACGCTGGCGGGCGCGCTGGAAAGCCAGCCGCTGCTGTCGCCGCGCATCGAACCCGCCACCGCGCTGGAGGTGGAGCGGCTCGAGGAGGCGCGACCGCTGCTGGATCGACTGGGTTTCGACGTGCGCGCGGGAGGCCCTCGAAGCCTGGTGGTGCATGCCGAGCCGGTGTTCCTGATCGAGCGCGGCGTGGATCCCGTGGAGGTGCTGCGCGCCTGGCTCGGTCGCGACGATTTCGACGCCGCCGGCGATGGCGAGGCCGTGCTGTCCGAGGCGCTGGACATGATGGCCTGCAAGGCGGCCGTGAAGGCGGGTGACGCGCTGAGCGAGCCCGAGATCGCGGAACTGCTGCAGCAGCTCGACGCGATCGAGCGCGCGACCAACTGTCCGCACGGTCGACCCACCGCGATGCGCATTCCGTGGCGCGAGATCGAGCGACGCTTCGGCCGCGGCTAGGTTTCGCCTCGTCTGCAGCTCGGCCTACGAAGGCTCGTCGGCGTCGTGGATCAGTTCGGTGAACACGGTCTGTCCCGTGCGAAGCGCGCGTCGAAGATAGGGCCTGCAGAGCCCGCAGCCGGTGCCGCAGCCCATGCGTGACTCGATCTGCTGCAGCGACAGGCCCTCGCGACGCGCCAGGTCGACGGCATCGGCGAAGGTCTCCTCCATGCACACGCAGCGATCGATGCGCATGTCACCTCGGGTCGTACGCCGAGTCGTCGTGGGACAGGAAACCGTTGCGCGGCCAGTCGAGCGGCGACTTGAGCAGGGCGGGCGAGGCGTGCGGGCCCTGCTGCGGGTCCTCCATCAGCGACACGTGCCCATCCAGCCACGCCACGTTGCACTGCCCACGATGACGGAAGGCGCTGCCACCCGCGTACACCATGCCAAGATCGTTCTCGACCTTCGCGCTGGGGGCGCGCATGAACTTGTTCGCCCCGCCGCGCCAGCCGCCATCGGCGAAGACGGCGGTGGTCTCGGTGTGGCGCCACTGTCCCGGTCCGACACCCGGTCGCACGCGCCTCCAGCCCTCCAGCACCACGCCGGAGCTGGTGGTCATCGGCAGCAGACCCTCGGCCCCCAGATACGAGGTGTTGTAGTGGTAGCCCGTCGCGGGGTCCGCGCCGAATGTGCTCGGCACGCGGCAATCCGGGCACTGCTGCACCGCGTCGGTGCGGTCGGGGCGATCGCCGAACTTCCAGATCGCGCCGGGTTTCACCTTGCCCGCATGCTGCTCGAAGTCCCAGGCGACGGTGCGCATGGCGCCACCGCTTCGGTAGTACAGCACCGCCGCGGGCATGTGGCCGTGATGGCAATTCGCGTACGCCTGCGAGGCGATGAAGATCTGCCGAAGATTGCTTCGGCAACTCGTTGCGCGCGAGCGCTCGCTGGCGGCGCGCAGTCCGCCGACGCTCAGCGCGACCAGCATGCCGATGATGCCGGTGGTCACGAGGACCTCGATCAGCGTGAAGCCGCGTCGCGCGCTCATCCGCCAACCTCCAGCAGCAGGATCGCCACGTCGCCGAAGTCCACCACGCCGCTTCCATCCACGTCCATCGGGCCACCGCTGTCGCCCATCGAAAGCAGCAGGAACGCGATGTCGCCGAAGTCGACCGTGCCGCTGCCATCGAGGTCGTAGGGGGAGGGCGCCGGCGGAATCACCGCCACGGCGTCGACCTCGGGACTTCCGATCGAGCCCGCCGGATGGCGCAGCCGGATGAAGCGCGCGCTTGCAAGCCCCGCGGATGCGAGATCGATTCCAACGCCACCCGCACCGCCGTCGTACAGCGTGACCAGGTCGGCGTAGGGAAGTCCGCTCACCGTGAACTCGTTCACCGCAGGGTCCACCGCGCGAAGGAAGTCGCTCGTCACCGACCCAGGCACCGTGTCATACGCACCCGCATCGCTCCACGCCATCGTGGGCAATCCGCCCTCGATCACCGCGCCGGGCACGTTCACCCACACCACGCCATCCTCGCTCACGTCCACCAGCCCACCTTCGGCGGCGCAGAAGCCGGGCACGCCCGAGGGCCACGCCATGTCGCTGAAGAACGCGTTGCCGTAGACGATCAAGTCGATGCCGAACCGATGGCCCGGGTCGTCGGTGGCGGTCGCGCCGAGTTCGAGCACCAGCGATCCACCCGCGCCGATCGATACGACCTGGTCCGGCATCCACGCGGGCTGAAAGGGCGTGATGGTCTCGGGTTCCGCGGTCGTGCCGGTCATGCGCGCAGGGGCGCCGAGCGCTGACGCGGCGTTGCGATGTCCGGGCGCCGCGCCCGAGCCCGGCGCGTAACTGACCACGCGCGTGGCGAACCATGCATCGCACCAGGCGGATGGAGTCCATGCGCAGCAAACGATCGTGATGATCCAGTGACGCACGCCAGCCTCCGTGAATCGGAGGTTCGCCCGAACCCCGTTGCGCGGGGGCGAGGGCCGAAGGTCGAGGCAGGTCTTCCGGCTTCGGGTTCCGCGCCTCCCGCCTTCCCGACGCGGCGCTGCCGCATCAGTGGCTTTGGGGAGGCGCGTTGCGGGGCATGTGCCCCGCGCCCGTCACGGCGGCGCGTCCGCGGCGGATTTCAACCGCCTTCCCTCATCCGGAACCGGCATGACCGGTCGTCCGGATGGTGCTTGGGATCCTCCCCCAAGACACCTCGACGGCGGCAGCATAGCGGGGCCGCATGCCGCGCCCACGCGCGGATTCCGGTAGATTCCCGAACCCCCAACGCGGCATCGCCGCGAAATCTGGAGACCCCTCGGATGTCATTCGCCTCTGCGCTCGTTCTCGTTCCGATGCTCGCCCTCGCGTCGCCCGCCGCGGCCTTCCTGGACGAGGAGCCCGCTGTCGCGCAGACCGAAGCGCCCTCGGAGGCCGCACCCGCCGACGACGCGGACCTGCAGGCGCTTCCCGAGGAGATGCGCGCGGGCGCCGAGCAGGCGCTGGCGATGCTGAAGCTCGACGAGCAGAACGATCCCGAGAAGCTTCGCGCCGCGCTTGCCGCGATGGCGCAGCAGGAAGACGCCGTGCCGGAGGAGGCCAAGCCGATGGTGGCCTTCCTGAAGGGCCGCATCCAGGCGCGCATCGATCAACTTGAGGCTGGCGCGGGTGGCGCGGCGGACGCGGCGCCCGAGGCGTCCATGCAGGTCGCGCCGTCGGCCGCGAACCAGGAAGCCCTGGAAGCCTTCATCCATGCCGCGTTGATCGCGCGAGCGGATCTGGCGAAGTCGTCGCTCGAGGTGCTGCTGGCCGATGGCGTGAAGGGCGAGGAACTCGCCATGATCGTGGACCAGCGTGGCCTCTCCGATCGTCTGGAGCGCGCCGTCATCGCCACGCGCGCCGTGGCCGACGTGGGACCGATGGCCGCGGAACTCCTGCGCAAGGTCGATCTGGGCCGCAACGCGATGGCACGCGAGGGCGCGCGAATCGACGCGCTGGTGCCGCAGCTCAAGGGAACCGTGCGTCAGCAGGCCCACGCGATGCGCCTGCTGGAGCAGGCCGGCGCCTACGCCATGCCCGCGCTGCTGAAGGCGCTCACCGAGAGCAACGATTCGCAGCTCGAGCTCATGGCCTCGCGCGCCATGGTGGCGATCGGCCGCAACGCGGTGCTTCCGCTGAGCATCGCGCTGCCGACGTTGCCGCCGGCGCAGCAGACCAAGGTCTGCCAGGTGCTTGGTGACATCGGCTGGAAGGCCGCCGCGCCGGCGCTGGTGACGCTGGCCGCGGACATGAAGGCCGATGCCTCGGCGAAGGAAGCCGCGGGTGTGGCGCTGCGACGCATGGGCGTGACCTCGAACGAGCCGGGTCCGCTGTGGGCCAGCCTGGCGAAGAGCTGCCTGACCGGCGGCGAGGGACTGGTTCCCTATCCGCAGGATCCCGCGCAGCCGCTGTGGCGATACAGCTCCGATCACGGCCTGCTGCCCACCACGGTGCAGACGCCGGCCTACCTCGATGTGCTGGCACAAGGCTTTGCGCGCGAGGCGATGAAGAGCGACACCAACGATGGTGGCGCACTGGCGACCTATCTGGCCGCGGGCCTTCGACTGGAGGCGATGCAGGTCGAGGTTCCCGGCGAGACCATCTCGCCGTCGAACCTGGTGATGCTCGCCGGCCCCAGCGTGGCGCAGCAGGTCCTGGGCCTGGCGCTCGCGATCCAGGATCCGGGTCTGCAGCGCAGCGCGATCCGCACGCTCGCCGCGACCGGCGGCGCGTCGTCGCTGGTGCAGGGAGGTCCCTCCGCGCCGCTGGTGGCGTGCCTGGACAGCTCGAGCCAGCGTGTGCGTCTGGAGGCGGCGGTCGCGATCGCTCGCGCCAACCCCACCTCAACGTTCGCGCGCAGCGACGCGGTGGTGCCGTTGCTGGCAGGTGCCCTGCGCGCGTCGGGGCGCCCGGCCGCCGCGGTGGTCGCCGCGCAGTCCGAGGACCGATCGAACTTCGAGCAGTGGCTGAAGGGCCGCGGCTTCGAGATCGTCGCCAGCGAGGCCAACGCGGACACGCTGGCGCAGGCGCTTGCGGGTCGCGGCGCGGTGGAACTGGTCGTGATGGCGGGCAGTCCGGCGGACGTGAACGGCGCCGCGCGTCGCGTTCGTGGGGCCGCCACGACCGGCGGCGCACTCATGCTCGCTGCCGTGCTCGAGGCCGACGTGACCGCGCTGGATCGCACCGTGCGCGATGACCGCTCCGCAGCCATCTGGTTCCTGGGCGGCAATCCCGACACCTTCGGCGCCGCGGTCGACGCGCTGATGCATCGAAGCGGTGGTGGCGCGCTCGCGGAGGGCGAGACCGATGCGCTGGCGATGCAGTGCGCCGATGCGCTGATCGGATTGGGCCGCGCCGGTGGCGGCGTGTTCCGGATGACCGACGGCCAGCTCGCGATGATCGAGGCGCTCCGCACCCAGACGGGTCCGATGCGCGCGAAGGTCGGCGAGGTGCTGTCGTGGGTGCCCTCGCAGGAGGCGCAGCGCGCGCTGCTCGCTGCGGCCTTCACGGCGCAGGGCGGCAGCCCCGAGGACTTCCAGACGATCCCGATGCTGCTTCGCGCAGCCGCCGCGAACGCGCGGCGCTTCGGCGACAAGGCGGATCCCTCGCAGGTCGAGAAGCTCCGCAAGGCCCTCGCCGATCTGGCCGCTGGCAAGGGCGGGCAGGAAGCGCCCGCCGAGGCGATGGCCGACCTGCAGTCGGCGATCGCCGAGTGCTACGGGTCGCTGAACCTCGGGCCGCAGCAGTCGATCAAGCTGATCGCCAACTGAGGGCGGATTCGATCGGCCAAAGAGCCACCTACGGGATTTGAACCCGTGACCTGAGCTTTACGAAAGCTCCGCTCTACCGCTGAGCTAAGGTGGCGCGGCGCGGGCGATGGCCCGCGCGCAGGGCGGAGAGTGTAGCGGCTTCCGGCCGTGCGCACGAGCGGCCATCAGAACAGGAAGCGAAGGCCCGCCATGGCCGTGAAGTTCGAGTTGCCGCGGTTGTAGGAACTCTCCCACACTGGAAGCTGGATCGCGAACTCGAAGGCGAAGCGGGTGCCCTCCATCAGGATGCCCGGACCGATGGACCACTGGGCGCTTCCGTCGGTCTCGTAGATGCCCTGCATCTCGGTCTGGAAGTACCACGCCTCGCGGTGCTCGTGCCCGTATTCCTCGGGCGCGACCCGATACAGGTAGCTCATGCTGCAATGCAGCATGTCGGCGTTGGTCTGCGTGGCGAAGGTCGGATCGAACGTCTCGCCGGTGTTGAACATCCAGCGCGCGCTGAGTCCGACGCCGTGGCGGCCGGCGATCCAGGTCATCGCGCTCCCAAGGAAGGGGTTCACCGAATCGGCGCCGTAGCCGCCCGTGCCGGTGGGCACCTGCGTGCCAGCGGTGGCCGAGACTCGCAGCGTGTCGATCGCGTTGAAGTCGATCTTCAGCAGCCGCAACTTCACGTCGACCTCGAGGTTTCCAAGCCCCGTGCCAAGGATGCGCTTGGATGGGTCGCTCGAGCCCAGGCTGCCGTTGAAGACCGGCAGGTTCCCCTCGATCGCCACGCCCGGAGCGAGACCGACCATGGCCATCGTGTTCTCCTGGATCAGGTAGCCGCTGACACCCTCGGGACCCGTCGAGAAGAAGGTGCTTCCTTGCACCATGACGTGCGAGACCCATGTGCCGGGACCGGGCATGGTGGCCGCAGGCGTGAAACTGGCCTCCTGGGCGCATGCGATGCCTGCCGCGCCCAGTGCGGCGATTGCGGGAAGGGTTCGCATGGCTCACTTCCCCTCGATGCTTGCGAGCGTGAGGCCCGAGTCGTCGACGGCCTTGGCGAGCGCGCCTCGCGTGATGCCCTTCGCGGGGTCCAGTTCCACCGTGACGGCGCCTGCGGCCATGTCGATGCTCGACTTCTTCACGCCGGGAATGCGGGCCAGTTGGATGTCGACATTGGTCACGCACTTCGGGCAGCTCATGCCCTTGACGTGCAGCAGCACTGGTGAGGTGGTCACGGGCGTGGTGTCCTTCAGAAGCGCAAGGTCGGTCGGGGTCTTCTGGACGAGCGTGCCGTCCTCGCACTGGGTGTATTCGCAGGCGGGAATGGCGGCGAGCGCGGCGGCCAGGGCCGCCGCACGGGCGATTGCATGGAGTTGCATGGAGCGTGTTCCTTTCAGGTTCGTGCTGGGGGTGCATGACGCACGCGCGTCATGGCACAGGCGCCCGTTCGTGGGGCGCGAAAAACGCGGATCGCACGTTGAAAGGAACTAGTGGCGCAATCGACAGCCCTGGCGAAGCAGGGCTCGACCGGTCGTGGTGGGGCCGTCACGTCGTGCCGCGCGGGCAGGTCGTGGCTCCTGCGTCTCGAGCATCGGTCCGCAGTCAGGCACGGAGCCAGGAAGGCAGAGTGCGCGCTCGAGTTCGGTGGAGGTGCTCGTGGGGGGTGGCGCGCGCCGCTCGACCGGTCCGACAGGGGCGTCGTCGCTCTCGCAGCAGCACGCCGTGGAATCCCCGGCACGCTCGCAGCAGCCACACGCGGCATCGCAGCAGGCGATGGCGTCAGGCTCGGCTTGGTGACACGTCGCAGCCACCACCGCGTCGGGGCACAGCAGCGCGAGGCAGGTCAGCAGGCTCAGTGCGAGTTGGCGCATCCGGTTGAAGTGTGCTGCCGGTTCGCCGCGGGTGCAAGCGGGTTCGGCGGGGTTCGTACACTTTTCGGATGGCGCTCTCGGCCTCCCGGACCAGACACGTGCGCTCCGTCGAATCGCTGACGGCGCTGGATGTCACGCCGTTGCTGCCGATCGAGATTCCCGGCAGTGCCGCGACAATCTGGTGCAAGGCCGAGTACCTGCACCCGTCGGGCAGCACGAAGGACCGCATTGCCTGTCACATCCTGTCGAAGGCCGTGCGAGAGGGGCGGCTGCGGGCAGGCGCGGAAGTGGTGGAGGCGAGCAGCGGCTCCACCAGCATCGCGATGTCGATGGTCTGCGCGCGTCTGGGCCTTCGGTTCCGTGCGTTCATGCCCGAGGGGGTCAGTCGCGAACGTTCGGTGATGATCCGCGCCTACGGCGGCGAGGTGGAACTCACGTCGCGCGCCGAGGGCATCGTGGGGGCGCTGGAGGCCTCGCGCGCGTGGGCGAGCCGGCACGGCAGCTTCGAACCGCGTCAGTTCGAGAACCCCGACAACGCCGAGGCGCATCGCACGGGCACGGCGGCCGAGATCCTTCGGCAGATTCCGCAGGGCCGCGTGGACGCGTACGTGTCCGGCGTCGGCACGGGCGGCACGCTGGTCGGCATGCGCCTGGGCTTCGCCGACGCCGGTCTTGCGCCGCATGCCTTCGCGGCGCGGCCGATCGCGGGCTCCTCGGGCATGTGCTGCGACTGCTTCGCCGCCGCCGAGCAGTGCAGCTTCTCGGGACGCATCCCGGGGGTGCTGGATGGGATGAGCCACCTGTACAACCCCGCCGAATTCTCGCGGCTCGACGTGGTCGAAGTGTCCGACGAGGAGGCGATGCGGCTCACGCGCGCGCTGATCGGCATGGGCCATCCGGTGGGGCCGAGCAGCGG
>Ga0164292_10001421_pt1 | contig 19301 bp, 12 predicted proteins | sample GEODES117metaG_FD_111486 | JGI IMG/M metagenome (GOLD analysis project Ga0164292, IMG submission 111486) | Eutrophic lake water microbial communities from Lake Mendota, Wisconsin, USA - GEODES117 metaG | ecosystem: Environmental > Aquatic > Freshwater > Lake | place: USA: Lake Mendota...
CATATTGTTGCAATTGCCCATTATAAAAAAATAAATGATTACTTATATCAACAGATTCAGATATTGTAAATGTTCTATTAGAATTATTCTGAACTCCTGTTATTTCTAATTCAGTTAATGGATCACCAGATGAGCCACTTGTTCCAGATGTTCCTGCTAAACCACCAGATGTACCACTTGTTCCAGATGTCCCCGTTGTTCCCCCACTAATACTAATGCTAAACCCTGATATTGGTATTGTATTCCCTGAACTATCATATAAATATAATGTGGTATCTCCTGAACTATATGTTCCACCTGTGATATAAATCTCTGGATTGAACTCAACCCATCTTGCATCCCCTCTTGTTACTCCACTTATGCCTTCAATGGTTGACCCTGTCCAAGCATTTAACAATAATTTACCTTCATCTGTATTATCATATATCTGATAACCAAAATCAATATTTACAACAGAACCAACATTTATAGCATTATTAAATAATGTTTCATAGTTTGGTATTTGGTATTGATATGTCTTATTATTCTCATAAACATAAGCAATCATACCAAGTTTTCTCCTTCCAGAAGAAATCCCATCTGAATATAAATTGACTACATTTGGAAAATTGTTTGGTGCATTATAACTAAAATCAATGGGAATGGTATTTCCTGAATATAATATTGTCCCTGTTGCACCACTTGGTATGTTAAAATTTAAATCACTTAATTTAAAAACCTCGTAAAAACCACCAACTTGGAATGAACTAAAATTGCTTCCGGTATTTGAATCTGTCCTAACTGAATTTGGCCCAGATAGTACAACTGATGATTTAGGATTTTTATAATTAAAACTCATTAACTAATTTATTATTTTTTATAAATATATAAAATTACATTTTAACCATAACTTAAATGGTTGTAAATGTTATTCTATTTGTTGGTGTTGAAATTAAATTGGTGTAGGAGTTGGTGTTGGAGTTAATGTGTTTGTTGGTGTAGGAGTTGCTGTATTTGTTGGCGTCTTTGTGTTAGTAGGAGTAATTGTCCTTGTTGGGGTAGGGGTTTTAGTTTGAGTCATAGTTATAGTTGGTGTTGGTGTTAATGTATTTGTTGGTGTTGGAGTTGGTGATGGGCATATTGTTGAACCAGTAATAACCCCAACTGAATCAGTTGAATAGCAATATCCGTTTATGCTAAAATTCTTTGCCCCATTCCAACTGCTATCGTCATTGTTTATACATGATTGAAAATCAATATAATATTTCTGACCATTTGCACCATTAAATGTTGTTGTTTTTCCACATATTCTGGTATTTGCAACCTCCCTACAAACATCATAACAAGATAATACTGATGGGGTTGACGGATCCAAATAAACATCAAAACAATTGCAACCATTTAAATCTGGTATTAAGGAATTTCCCTTAAAATATATTTTGTTATCATTATTTAATCTGAAATTTGTATTGCTAAATGTTGTATATATATGATAATAATTTTGTGGAATTGTGAAGCCACTATATATTACCGTTAATTCTGCATATAATAAATTTGTATTAACCGGGACTAATGATGTTGAATCCCCATATTCATTAACCCCAATGTTGCTAACAAGATTTCTATTTGTGTCCATATTTGGTATAACCCAAGTATACCAAGAATAACCTGTTGTCAAATATGCTGGAACTTCATGCGTCTTGAATAAATAAGCTTGAATTAAATTACCATATTCATCAAATCCACCACTATTTTGGCGTATCTTTGTTGTTCTTACTTGTGGTGCATTTGCTCCCCAACCTGAAAAGGATATATACCTATTAATCTGGTCATTAAATGTTGCTGCACTTATTGATGGAGCAATACCATTTGAAAATCCCCTAAATAAACTACCACCAGATGACATCCAAGAATTGAACTCCACATTCATACTAACTGGCTCAATAAATAAATAAGCCTCATACTCTTCTGGTGTTGTTGGGGTAACTGTTGGAGTTATGGTTGGTGTTGGAGTATTTGTCTTTGTTGGGGTATTTGTTGGTGTTGGAGTGTTTGTTGATGTTACAGATGGTGTTGGCGTCTGTGTTGGCGTCTTTGTTGGCGTCTGTGTTATAGATGGTGTTATACTTGGGGTTGGTGTTATAGATGGTGTTGGAGTTGGGGTTGTGCATAAAATCTCAAGAGTTATTCCAGCCAAAAATTGCTCTCTTGTTATATTGCTATATATTGGCTCACTATCAATTGTATCAATATAAAAATTAAATGGACCTTTTGAGTGAGATGAGGGATTTAATTGTAAGAAATACCTTGAACAAGCAGTAACCCCTGTTATCTCATTCTCTATGCTATTCTCACATATTGGATCAATATTTACTACAATTAATTTATATGTTGCCATTTAACAATCTATTATTTTAAAATAACTACAAGAATTTATATCTTTTATGGTAACAATAACTTGATTTGACCCAGAAAATCTATTGGGGACATCAATGGTAAGTGGTAATATTCCAGTATTTGTTATTGTTGTAATATAAGTTTCATAATTCCTATTTATGTCTGATATATAAATACCAAATGGTGGAGTTCCTATTATAGATGTTAATGTTATTTTATTATTTGATGAGGCAATTGGAATATACCCTGGAGTTGAAGATGGGGTTGGAGTTGGAGTTGGAGTAATTGATGTAATATCAGTTATACTATAAACAATATCACAATTAATATAACAATTTAATTTCTTTGTTGTTCTGCATCCTTCACTATCCTCAATAATAATGGTAACTTGGGGAGCTGAATTAAATATAATAGGTAATTCATATGTTATATCAACCACCAAAGGTAATGTTGTTACTTGACCCAGATAGTTTTCATTCCCCCCAAATGCATCAGATACATATATATTTAAAGGAGTTGCCCCACTTATACTTGAAATAATAATGTTTGTCATAATTTACAAGATATATCATAATCTATTTTCAATTTTATGGTTAATACTTGTGAGGTTATACTATCTCCTGGTTCTGCTATGATGTTTATTGTATTTGTTATTAAGTCATAAGACACACTCTGTATTCCTGGGATTCCAAGTAATCCTTTTAGGGTATTACCAGCCAACAAATCAACTATGGATTCTGCATAAACCGAATCTGTTGGAACATCTGTTCTTGTATATCCTGTGTAGAATGTATTTCCACTTGTGATACCACTTGGTTCTAACGTATATTCTGTTGTGAAGATTGCTGAGTTTAAATTACATTTTGGATCGATTATAGTGGTTGATCCACTAAACTCCATATTCACCAAATCACTAAAGCCCTCATTCAAGAAATCTAATAATCCAAATTTATTTATTGAATTTATCCCAAATACTTTTGAATCAACAATGTATGTTTGATACGACTTTACTGTACTAAAACAACTTATACTTACATCTCTGGTTAATGAACAACCATTATTATCCACAATTGTTAATGAATAATCACCACTAGTTAACCCAGTTGCTGATATTGATTGTGGATTACCAGATACATTACTTGACCAAGTGTATGTAAAAGGTGGCAACCCATCAGTTATCAAAGCTGTTATTGTACCATCATTACCATTCACACATGATGTTGGATATAATGAAAAATCCAAATAATTACTTGTGGGTATTGTTAATACTTTTATCTGCTCACAACCAGTTGAATCAATAACTCTTAAAGTCTTATTCCCATCTCTTAAATTTGTAAAAGTATATCCTGTTAAATTTGTATCTAAAATGCTATTTACATCATCCAAATAAAAATCGTATGGGGGTGTGCCCCCTGTTGTAATATATGCAAAAAGAGTACCATTGTTTGAATTACAAGTTGTCCCAGTTAATGAATAATTTAATTCAAATTTATCTTCAGCAATAATTGTCACTTCTTCATCATAGTAACAACCTGAAGAATCTTGCATATAAACTGTATATGTACCAGTTCCTAAATTGGTAAATAAATAATTTGTTGAAGTTGTGGTATTTGTTATTGTATCCCCACTTGGTTGAATTAACCCATAAGTATATGGTCCAGTTCCCCCCAATATATTAATTGATATAATCCCATTAGATGAGCCACATAATGAATTTGTTCCAATAAATTCAACGCTTGAAACAGAATTTTCACTAACTAAACTTGTTGTAATATCAAGTGAACATAATGCACCATCTATAACCCTTATGTCATAAGTACCAGATGTTAATCCAGTAATCACAATGTTATTACTATATGTTATATCATAAAATCCTGTACTTGCTGAAAAATAATATGGCGCAGTACCTCCACTAATGGTAACGTCTAAAGAACCTGTTGCAGTAAAGCATGATGGTTGTGTGGGAATTATCTGTAATAATCCCATAGATTCTGCCTCTTCAACTATAATTATTTTGGTGTTAACACAGCCTTGACCATCTGTAACACTAACAGAATAAGAATCTGTGGGTAAATTTGTGATTGTATTCCCAGTTGCTCCATTGTTCCAAAAATAACTATAAGGCCCAGGATTTGTTTGACCTGTTATGTATATTGCACCTGTTGATCCAGTAAAGCAAGGTGAATTTTTAACAATAAAATAACCATAATCAAATGATGTGGAATTTTTTATTATAAAATTTTCTGTTTTTGCTGTACAACCCCCAATATCTTCAACATAAATATAATAAGTGTCTGCACTTAAATTTTCAAAAATAATTTCCTCCGAATTAAAAATATTGTTTGATATTAAGGTATTTCCACTAGTATATAAATAACAATCTGTTGTTGAAAATAGAGATGTTGTTGTTCCAGTTACTGAACCATTTGAATCCCCACATGTTGAATTGATTGTTGACAATATTGAGGTACAAACTCCACTAGATATTGGAATATTTAAATAAAATTCTAAATTATCTGGAGCAGTTGAATCATTCACTCTAACCCCATAAGTTGTTGCTGATAAACTTGTAATTAATACTGGTTCAGTTATTGTTATATAAGGGGTACTATCAATATATGGATTAATAAATTCAATACTATAAGGTGGCGTTCCTCCACTTAATTCAAGAAGTATTGCACCAGAATTTGTATTAGTGCAGTCGCCTGTTAAACTCAAAAAATAATCAAATGCTGCCATTATTCGCAAATTAAAGTTATATCAATACCAACGTTTATCACCAATGTACTATCATATGTATTTTCATTGTTGCAAGCAAAATCAACAAAAGTAACATTGTTATTGTTTGGTAAAGAATAATTTATATCATATTTGGTCACCCCTTCTAATCCTGTTAAAACTGCTGAATTCCAAGCAGAACTAGTAGGAACATCATCACTACCCAAACCATTATAAAACTCAACTTTGGATACTATTGTATTATTTAATATTATTTCAACATACCAAGTTGTCAATACATTATCACTAGAACATGTATCACTAAAATCAAGTTTTGCCTCTGAAATACTATCACCCAAAATATCATTAAATGATTTTGATGGATAAACTAGAAGATTAATATTATTTTTATCGCATATATCTTTAAATATTGGTGAAGTGATATACTCGTCTCCATCTGCAATTGATGTTAAACCAAATACCACAACACCATTGCCTGTTGTTATCACTTGTGGTGATGTTCCTCCAGTTATACTAAATCTTTTATATGCATATTTTTGTCTATGAAATGGTGAATTCTCATATTTAACACCCCCCATCCATAATGTTGTTGCTGGAATCATTTGTTCAACAAGATTAATCCAATTTGGGTTAATCCCATTCACATATTCAATTAATTTATCATAAGTATATTGATTGGTATCAATATTATTAGTTATCTTTGCTTCAATATATTTCCAAAATATGGATTGTAATACTGGATATCCCCCGGTTTTACCATCTGTGATGTATAACCTATTCCTAACATTAATCATATCATTTGCAAAAGTTTGAGCAAATTCAAAAAATGATTTTGATTTTGGTTGTGGATTAATTATGGTTGAATCTGTTCCCCCAGTTGTAGGATAAGGATATGTTAATCCAGATTGCGGAATTGGGTAATCCTTTTCTCTTGATTGAACCCATATATCATAAAGCAATCCTTGTGCTGGATTTAAAAATAAACTAACATTTTTTACATTTAACAATAATCTCTCATCTGGTAAAGTATAATAAGCATTATAATCCCCATCAGATGAATTTCTTAATAATAAATTAGAACTATTCCAAGATTTTTTATTATCAATAACTTTCTCCAAACTAAACCCCTCATCAATGTATGGAAATTTCCTTAACCTATCCAAATATTTTTCACCATACGTTAATTTCTCAAATTCAACCCCATAAGTTATTTCAGTCCCAACTTGCCTTCTGGTATTAACTTGTAAACTTCTATGTTCAGGAGTTAATTGATACCAACCTGCCCCCATCTGAAAGAAAAAATCATCTGTTTCTTTTATCTGTGGATAACCTGTTGTCACATCAAGGGGGTAATTAACTTTAGTGGTATTTACAATTCTGGTATTTGCTGTAAATGCACTATATGTTCTACCTGAAAGTGGATATGTTGTACTTAATACAATTGGATCATTATCAATATATGACCCAGTATTAATTTTAACTAATTCAGAATTAAATTTATCTAAATTTATTTTTTGGTCAGCCAAATAAATATGTTCATTAAATTCTATTAATGCATCTGGTATGCCAAATAATTTAAGAATAAACTCAATGGATTTTCTTGTCCCCTTGGATTTGAAAAGGTAAAATGAATTTATAACCAAATTTCTATAAAAAGAATAGTTTAATTCTAATGGAGTTTGTGAACGATTATATGCTGGAAATTTAAAATCACTATTATTTCCAAATAAAGATTCAACTAAAGTCTGATCCGTTATAAATTGGAAATTCTCTGCCCAACCTAATGTATTTGCCAAATTTGATAATAATTGTGATGGTATATCATTTTTTGGGGTATAATTAACAGAATTCATAAAAGCAAGAGAATCAATAAACTTCTTAACTTCATCAAAACTTCTACCATATATCTGTAAAACACTTTCAACCCTTCTGTCAAATGTATCAAATTCTTTCAAAGAGTCTGAAACCAAAAATCTTGAAATTAAATTTGTCCTAACACTATCAAAGTATTCTGCAATTTCTTGTAATTCATTTATATAATTGGTGAAACTTGAACTTGAAATGTCAATATTCCAAATACCATCTAATGGAAATGTAATATCCCTATTATATACCAAAAATTCCCCATTGATATTTTCTTCTGGGACTTGTAAAGTCATAGTATATTTTGGTATGGATATGGTATTTAGCATATATTGCTCAATCTCATCAAAATCAGTTTTTAATACCAAATTATACAAATAATCATTTGGCTTGATGATATAAGAATCAACTGATTGAGAACCCCCAGAAAATGGATTACCTTCAACAATAATCTTTAACACCCCAGTATTAAGATTATTTGATTTATCCAAATTTAACAAGGGATAATTTACCCCATTTAATTGCAAATCATAATCCAAATAAAATTTTGATAAATTTCTATATTCTGAAATAGCAATTTCCCTAGATTTTATATTAGTTTCAGCATTTTTAGAAAAATCAATTCCAAATGGGTTATATATTTTTTCAATATTTATATCAAATTCAGTTTCATTTAAAACTTGGTCATATAAAATATTTGTTGCTGTATATCCTGTACTAAAATTAATATCATATAAATTTATATCAATTGATGCTGGATAATAATTTATTATTTTTGTTATAGATACTGAAAATCTTTTTGCCAATGATCCATATAAGGTAAACCCCATAACTTGGGTCAAATCATAGTTGGGGTAAACATTTAATTCCTTTGAAACTAATTCCCTAAAACTACTATTATTATCAATACTTAAAGATTCAAGAGTTATTGGATTACTAAATGAATTAACATATAAAGTAATAGGGGCATCATCTGTTATGGATGACCTAAACTCAAAAGTTCCAAGCGTTAACCCCCCTCCTTCAGTAACTTGAAGTCCAACAATATTATCAAAAACTCCAACCCCACTACCAGGTGAATCTGTTATAATTATTTTTGGCATTATTCTAGTATATTATCTAAATTTTTACTTATGTCAACATCATCCCCCCTATCTTGTCTAACTTCATATAATAAATTAGTAAATTGGTTTCTAACTTCAAATAAATTATATTGTTTGTAAATATTATTTGCTGTATCATATAAAGTATAGATACCATCTTCAACTGATTTAGTTTGGTTGCCAAATAAACCAATTGCCAATGTGGATATATCATGTTCAACCATTTCAATTTCAAGCGTTGTGGGGTTGAAATAACTATTTGTTATAATAATTTCTTGATTTGGCTGCCCAATAAATGGAACTGCATTGGTTTTGTTTGAAGGTGAACTACTTGGTGATAATGTTAAAAACACCAAATTAGTGTCATTATCAACATATCTATATCTAATTGATTTTACACTAGTATTTACTTCATTTGTCACTATGGGTTCACAAAAAAAAGATGATGTAACTATTCTAAAGAAATTTGGAACTTTTTGTTTATTATTTAAATATTCAACACGATACCCAACCAACTCTTGGGGTGATGCAAATTTATTTCTAAAGTCTGCTGGAACATTATCCAAATTGATAACAATCCCCTTAACATTAGGAAGAGCACTTAACACCCCACAATCAGTAATTTTTGTTCTAATTTGTGCTGGTCTTAAATAAACAGTATAATAACCCAATGCATTAAATTCTGTTGCTGGTAATGTTAACTTATATAAACCCCCCAATAATTCAACATTATTTGCATCCTCAAAATAAGGGGTCAAAATATCAGTTGCTGATAATTTTTTTTGCACAATTGTTTCACTCTGATCCCTGGTTGGGGAGTAAACCATTATAATCTCAACATCTTCAGGATTTACATCACTAGGTCTAACCGTGCCATATGTACCAATTGCCATAATTTTTTTTTATATTAATATAAATAGTTTATTCTTTATTTATTTGTTAAATTAAAATATCCATATCCATATTTTTCCATATCTAACAAAGTTCTCACCTCACCAAGTCTTTGAACTCTTTCATATCCAGAATTTTTCCCCCTCTCAATAAAAACATTTGAAAAAATTTGAACATCAGAAACGCTCTTCATTAATAAATCATTTTTAACAATTGGACTTGGGTATATTGGCTCTTTTTTAATATTTGTTTTAAATATTGTTATTCCATTTTGATAATCAATATAATCAATATTGCTAATGGTATATGCTGTGAAAATGGTTTCTTTAATTTCTGTTAATTTTCCCTCAAAACCATTTTTATTTACCAACTTACCAACTTTAAATTCATCTTTACCATAAATAGCCAAATCATTTAATCTTGATTTTGTATAACCAGACACATCAACTGAACTAACATCATTGTATGAATATTTTTTTAATCCAGTATCCCCTGTGAAGATATAATCATAATTTATATTAGTATTCTTCCAAGGACCAGCATTTGGTATATATGATGTTGTGCCAAATGGATTTGATATGGTAGCTAATTTAAATGGTTTTTTTATTGTCTTACTGACAATGTTTGAACCAAAATTATTTCTTTGTGTTAATGTTAAAGTAAATTCCCCATCTGATTTGGTATAAGTATGGCACAATTTAGGAGATATCATTTGTTCAATTTGCCCATCACCCCAATCTATCAAATAAGTAGAATCCAATGTTGATGTCTTAACTATTGAGGTATTTGAAACACAAATTCTACTATCATTTTCCCCAGAAAATACAAAGTTTGTTGCAACATCTTTTTGTGTTATTGCACCATCAAATTCTGAATAATACCCCATATCAACAATATCTTGCGTTAACAAAATAGGAATTGTTAATCCTGTTAATGTTGATGCCCCATTTGTCCCACCTGATAAAATATTTGTCATACCAGTATAAACGCCAATTGTCTTACCACTATAATCAAAGTATTTAATTAATGATGATACCGACTCAGGGGATATTTTAATTTTATATATCATTTTCTGCTTATATATTCATACCATAAAATTGGTGATCCAGAAATACCAATCCTATTATCTTTTTTAATATCAAAATATTCATATGTCTTATTATCATAATCCAATTTTAATTTATAATGAAAATCAAAAACTTCATTTAAATTATATCTATCACTCAAATTTGAATCCCCTTGGCAAATATTTGACATTCTTTTAACCATTCCAGTTTTACCATTGAAAAATGTTGCACTAACATAAAAAGTATCAAGATTAAATATTGTCTTATCCCTTAACCAATAAATATAAAAACCCTCTGTATTAATGTCGTGATCCAAATAATACTCTGGAATTATTAAATTATTTGATTGAATTCCATTGCTGGCTTGTAATATAGTTGTAAAATATAATTTTTGCGATTTACTAAAAGGGGTGTCATAATAATCTAATTTGAAAAATGAATTATTAAAACTATTTGTATTAAATCTTACATCATTTTCAATATATCCATTATTTGGGGTCAAATACGTTGTCTTCCAATTTATATTATTGGTAATATCAATTCCTTGTAAAAAATTAAATTTTATATTTAAACTATAATCTGTTGCCATTATATTAATTTTTTATACATCTAACCGAATACCCATTGTTTTTATCATCACATTGGAAATCCAAATTATTATTATTATATTTTAATTGAATTATTTTGGCAAAATTAACAATACATCCAGTTGTTGTATTAGTCCAAAAAGTACCCGTTTCCCCAAAGAAATTAAAATTACCATTATACACTCTTCTACCTGCTGGATAACCACTAAATCCACTAGTATTTGTTGCCCCATCATTTGGGCTATCCCACCATACAACTCCTTCTGTTTTCATCTTCCCACCTGAAATACTATTACCCCCCAGATATGTGGATAAAGTTGCATAGTCAGCCAATGTGGGAACTCTATACTCGGTTGGACATAGATTAGTTGTTGCATAAAAATTATACAAATACCCAAAACAATTATCAATATTATTATTATTATATGCACAATAAGCACCAATTGTTAAATTACTCCAAGTTGTACTATTAGTTACATTTGGAATATCAGCACCATTATTATACCTTGTTGTTCTTAAATTTTCTGTAAACCAAGTTTGTGTTCCAATGGTAGCTGTACCATAATAATTCCCATCCAAATCTGTAACATAAGTTGTACCAGAACAAGTATTGACACTTATCAAAACACCACTTGAATTAATATTGAATACCGTACCCTTTGTACTGCTAACATACCAACCTTCAGGTAATATCTCATAACCAGTATCTGTCCCAATGTAAATAATATCATTAATCTCTATTCTCTGTGGAGTTCTTTGGTTTGTCACATATAACTTATCACAATCCCCCACACAAGTTGTTGGTATTGTTGTGCAAAATATTGAATTACAAGCATCACCACTAGTTGCATGATTAAACCAACTTGAACATCCACTACCAGGTGTTGGCGCATATACGTTAAATTCACTCATATTAATTTGAATTACAATTTTGATTGAATACTATTAGATTATTTGATGAATAATATCTTAATTCCGTTGCTGATGGTGTTGGCGTCATTGTTGGAGTTGTTGTATTTGTTGGTGTTATTGAAGTTGTTGGTGTTATGGTTGGTGTTATTGATGGTGTTATTGAAGTTGTTGGTGTTATAGTTGGTGTTATTGATGGGGTTGGTGTAAATGTTGGTGTAGCAGATGCTGATGGTTGTATAGTTGGTGTAACTGATGGTGTTGGTGTATATGTTGGTGTTGTCGTATTGGTTGGTGTTACAGTAGAGGTCATAGTTGGGGTTGGTGTTGGGGTTGGTGTTGGTGTTGGCGATGCTGACACTGGAATTGGAGGAAAATATCCCTTATGTTGAAATCTAACTATCTCGTAATCTATCTTATCATTTATTGCATTGCTAATTATTGTATCTTCATATTGTTCAATAACATCATCTTGACCTAAATTTTCCACATTAATACTAACAGGAATGCTTATGGTTAAATCATTAACATTTGGTAATCTTAATTTATATTTATTCACACTCATCAATAATAGGTTTTACAACAACACCGCTCCCATCATTTAATAATGAATTAAAATCATACCCAGAAGTATCTGGTATTAATTTGAATATTACATCTGAAAATGGATAAAATGTATCATTAACATATGGGTAATTAACCCCATTTGAATTCTCATCAAAAAAACCAACACTATAAATATCTCTCCATCTAAATTGGGCATCAAATTTTGAATAGAATGCATAGCTTGGGATGTTATCTTTTGATGTTAAACCAACTGATTCAACATAATTTGAAAATACCTTTAATGTCATTCTATTATGTGGCTTATAATAATATCCTGACTTATTATTATCATAACCAGCAACCCTAAAAACACTTTCATTATGTTTTATTTTATAATAAAAATCTGAAATAACAATCTCCTCTTGATTATATTCATTATATTCACAAAAATCACCATCAAATTCATTGGGGGGATTGTAATAATAAAAATTTGATTTTGCGTCATCTGAATATGATATTGCCATAATATTGCTATTGGATAATGTGTTGCTATCATCCCACCAATCACTAACTGACTCACTTCTATTAAAATCCCAGCCTTGTTTCATTGGTTTATTTTTTGATGCAAAAAACCCAGAATACCCTTTAAATAAAATTGTTAAATATAATTCAGTTAAAGGTCTGTTTCTATTATCAACAATTCCTTCAATATCAATTTCATCCTGTATGGTAAAATTATATGATTTATTTGAACCTATTCTTTTTGTTGGGAATTTATTATTATTATCATCATAACTTAATGTTTCTATCCCATCATAAATACCAGATTGAAATCCTGCTTTTGTGGCAACAACTCTATCACCCCCTTTTATAACTTTGTGTTTTCTAATATAATATTTTGAAATGGTTTCACCGCTATTGGCACTATTTGTAACACGCCTTAATGTTCCATATACATTTCCTTTTATTTTATCATTAATGTTAATGATGTTAATTATAGTCTTTTCAGAATTAAAAGAACCATCACCAAATGATAATATATTATGCAAAGATTCATTATTACCAATTTTAATCATCACACTCTCCCCTAAATTCAAATTATGATTTAATCCACAAATAATTTTTGTCACATTAAAACCATTAATTGTTATATTTTCAGAAACAAATGGAATGCCATCACCAGCAACCCATTCAAAATCTTTTCCCTTAAAACCAATATTTAATATCTTTTTATTATCTTCAGAAGATGGATAAGTTAAATAATAATTCCAATTATATGTAAATGCACTAATGCTTTCAAAACCAAAAGCAGTTGTTGTTTTTGGTCTAAAAAAATCAAACTCATAAGATTGTAATAACCCCTTTCTAACATTTTTAGATTGAATGATTAATGAAGATTTTAATGGATAAATTAATTCATCTTCATATTTGGTTGTTGTTGTTCCAGAATATATATTATTATATAAATAACTTATGTTATAAACTGGTCGTATCTTAAATGATGCACTCTTCTCCTTCTCATACAATTCCTTTAAATCTATGTTAACACTTCTATCAAATTCAATTAATTCTTTGGATGAATTAACAAGGTCAACTGATATTTGTGAATCAATTTCATCCCCAATCTTATTTCTATAAATGCTTGGTACTATAATATAGTTATTCATTCAAATATTTTGTTTTAAATTTATCCAAAGATGAAAATCCTTTCTTTATTCCAAAATAAAAATGAAATGGTGCACCAACAACAAATTTTGTATTTTCTTGTTTAGTTTTATTATATTTACCATTTATATCAGAATATATATAACCCCTATGTGAATTATATGCTATATCTGAATTGTCTGAAACAAAATAATCTGTGCTATCATATTCACTAAACTTTGCTGTATCATTATTTCTGGGTTTAATTCTTTCAAGAGATTGATACTTTTTTGCAACAATATCAACTTTTTGTGTTCCCCAATTATTCTTGTCTGTTCCAAAAATGCTATTAGAATTTTCTGCCAATTCCCAAGAATAAAATGGAACCTCTTGTGATCTAATATCAAAATATCTTGGGATTAATGAATTTGTAATACTATCTCTAAAACCAATCCTACCAGGTGATATATAATCTTTATAGGTTAAATCATCTTGCAATGATGAATAAAATACCCCCATATAATTTCTACCCTTTTCTCTAAAAATTAAAGATGGTGAATTATTATTGGTGAAAGAATAAAATTCTGATGAAAACTTCACAACGCCAAATTCTGAATTAATAGACATTAATTGTGCCAAATCACCATCTACCTTTTTACCATTTCTACTAAAAAATGAATTTATTGTTATATTAGTATTCTTATTAAGATTTTTCAATATACTAGAATCCAAAACCCTACTCATAACAAACATGTTAATTAAATCAGAATTATCTGAATAACTTGTATAATTTATTTGATTTACCATATATCCATAAGTATCAAATCCCCTTGACCCAATTAATAACTTATTTTTAATACCCAAATTAATTATGGTTGTTGGATACATTAAATTATAATAATTTAACTTGTTTGCAATATAATTATTCTGGTTGCCAACAAATTGCCCCATAGTTGTTCCACTATAATAAGGGGAACTTCTATAATAAAAGTTTGAAGTTGTATTATCATAATAAACAATATCCTTGCAATATTGTGGATTATTTCTATATGCACCAATAGTGTTTGATTTAAATGATGGCATAAACAAAGATCCATTAACCCAGTTATTAACAAATGTTTCTGATACAATACCTCTACATAAACCATAATTTAATTTAAACCTAAAAGCCCATTCACGGAATGCATCAATGTCTGGCAATAAATCAAGTATAGGTCGTCTAACTAATTGGTAACAACCATCCTTAATATATATAGATTGTCTTTTAGTTGACTTACATTTTTCAGTTATAGATAATGTTTCTGAATCATTTTTATTTTCACTACAAGATAGGGGAACTAAATCTTTACAAGAATTAAATGATGTATTTACACTTGCATACCCTGGTAGCCCCTCTAAATCATTTGCCAAAATATCAGCATCAAAACCAGCATTAATATATAAGGGTGAATTTTCTCCTGTTGATTTTTTAGGATATTTATATATTGTAAAAGAGTTATTTTGTTGTAATATACCAACCCCATTACTATACCAATTTTTACCATCTAAACCATCTGATGTTGGTAGCCTATCTGTTCTTAAAATAATTTTGTTACTATTAGAATGAGATAACTTTCTATTCTTTAATTCTAAATGCGAACTATATGAATAGTATAACATGAAATTATCAAATTCAAATGGATTAATATCATATTTATTATTTGCCACAACATCACCTTTACCAACCATATATGTACCACCATTAAAATCCAATTTTGAATTGCTATATTTTGAATCAATCCATTGGATAGGGGTCTTCTTTGGATAATCCTTTTCCCTCCCCGCACGTTCACTATTGACAATAAAAAAATTATTATCAGAATCAATAGGTTCAGCACTTACCCAATTTTTTATATACTTAATTAATGTAGGAATAAGGCCTAATTTAATAATAAAAGGTTTAGTTATTGGTGAATTACGACCAAATATACCAGAATAATATGAAACAGAATCTGATTCATATGGTCTAAATTCAATTCCTGGTTGAAAACTGTAAGATTCAAAGAAAATATCTTCTTGATTTGTTAATGTTTGTGTTGTTATAAAGTCTGATGAGTTACCTCCTTTACCTAAAAGCCTAATATTGCCAGCATATTCATTCAACTTTTGAATTGGTATATTTAATTTGGTAGCACTATTTATAATTATATTGCCAAATTCATATCCAAATATTTTACTCAAATCATACTTATTATCATATTCTGGAGAATATGGATCAACTCCTCTTTGTAATATTAAAACATATTGATTTTCAATACCATTGAAATATTGGATTGGGTTATCTACCACCAACTCATCCCCGGGTGTACCTTGACCACCAATTTTAACTCTAAGTACAGCAGGTGAAGTTAAAACACTAGGTAAATAACCTTTAGTATTTGTATCTGATAATTTTATATAATCTGAATATGTTATACCAGTAATAACTTGGAAATACTCAATATCCGAAGCATAATACGATGTGCTTGTTGCTCCTGTTATAAATGGTAATTTATATGTTTGACTACCTTCTGTATCTTGAGTATTTGCATATTTAACATTTATAATGTTATTTGTATTTGTTATTTTAGTTGTTCCATTAACTCCATATATAATCTCACCTTCAATTGTTGTTCCGGTGACCAAAAAATTAGGATCTTTTGATAATGAATTATTAACAAAACTTAATATATCCCCAGAATCAAAATAGGCTTCAGATAATAAAACAATTACATTGTCATAATGAAATTTATTTCTATTTTCAATAATATCATTAGCAAAAGTAACTTTAACCTTATTTTTTTCATAAAAATAATTCTCCCTTAAATTAAAATAATTAATTCTTTCACCAATAGGCAATGTTTCACTATATATACTAATTTTTTTATCAATTTGTATTAATTGAAATTCATCTGACCTAGGCATTTTAATATCTGTCTCACCAATTTTTTTAGGATTTATTCCAGATGAGTTGTCTGTCCTACCCCCAATTGATTGAGCAATAGTAAATAATAATAATGGCTTATCATCTTCATAATTAAAACTATCTTTATAATTTATATTATCACTAGTATTATTCTCAATAATATTACCCATTAATTTCCAATCAAAATTTTGTGATAACTTATCATAATATAATGTATAATTGGATACCTGAGATAATACTCCATTGTTTTGTATTCCACTACCTAAATCAACATCAACTTCTTTCATATCACAAATGCAAAACTCACAATTTGGGTAAGTTATATTTGGCAAATGAATTAATTTTAATTTTTTCTTAACTATTTTTTTAAAATTAATTGTCAAATAAACAAGTAAAAATAAAATTGGGCCTAATAGTAATAAATCTTTACTAATTTGGAATAATAAAAATGATGCAAATGTTGGTAATGTTGGTATAATCCCTGCTGAAAATAAAGCAACAGATATTGCATAATTTTTAATTACATTAGATATATAATTTTTAATGAAAAAACCCAAAAGTACAATTATTGCTGGTAATAATATTACAGCCATAAAATTCCACAAAAAAGAAATCAAATGATATCCAAATATTAATGGAATATTAATAAACTGAATAATTTGCAATATTATTGAAAATAAGTAATAAAACAAATCAAAGTTTTTCACACCATCATTAACTGGGTATTTATTTATTACTTGCTCACAACTTCTATCCCCAATTTCTTTAATTCCAATAAATTTGCCTTTATTTGTCCCACCCTGATATTGATCAACCAATCCAGAAACAGTATATACTTTATTATATTCAAATTCATAAAATGTATCTTCACAATTAATTGCAGCAATCTTGTTTGTATATTTTTTCCAATCAAGTCCAAAATAATATGAACCACTTTGTGCCTTTTTGGCTTCATCATTACTCCCAGAACTTGATGGATTACCACCCCCTTCTGTCCACCCATATTCTTTAATATTTGGCACCAAAAAATTGGCTTTTCTTGTTGTGTTTGTTAAACTAATAGAATCTTCCCATTTTATGTTAAATCTATATTTTCCCCTTGTTGGAATACCTATTGTTTCATCTTCTGTTATTTGCAAATTTCCATTCTCATCAGTTATGATATAATCCAAATTCATTGGCATTTCAACAACCCAAGTACCATCCCCATCAATAACTCTACCCCCATTATCCAATTCATAAAATTCAAGAATGGGCAAACCATCTGAATCAATACTTTTTGTTTGTCTAATTGATTGAATTAGTCCTGGACCAGTTTCAAGCAAACATAAATTCCCCAAAGATTCTTTAACCCCACAATTAAGTTTAACGCTATCTATGTTATTTGTTCCAAATATTGACCCAATAAAGATTGATGTTGGTTGAATATCAATACTAGCATCTGTTCTTAAATCAAAATCAACTCTATTAATTGTTGAATCACAAGTTTCTGGATCCCCCCAGAATGGTGAAACTTCTATCCCTTTAGATAATGAAACAATTTGTGGCAATGATTCCAAATCTGTTGATGCTTGAAATGAATTTCCCTTAAATTGACCCTCTGCTGCTCTGCCCATCCTTATCAAATCTTGGGGAGTTAATGAAAATGCCCCAATGTCAGATAAATCCAAATCCATAAAAACTGTATGTCCCCCAATTGGAACTCCAAATATCATATAATCACCACTATCATTTGTCTTTACAGTGAATTTATAATATTTCTCATAAACTTCAATATATTGGTTTTTTGCCAAAACATCATTCAATGATGGAAAATTACCTGTGGCAACATGACCTTCATAAGATGGTTCATATGGTAATAAATTATATCTATATCCCTCCTCATTTTTATCACCAATAGATTTATATGGGTAAATTGAGTTGATTAATGCATTATCTTCATCCTCTGTTGATAGTGGAATAAATACTGATACCCTAGCATTTGCCAATCCAAAACCATTATTTGCTGTAATCCTACCTGCAACAACCCCATAATTGGCACAATCCAATGTATAGATATCAGATTGTCTAACTTTAAATGATAAAATTTCAAGAAATTCAATATTTTGGTCTAACTGAAAATTAACAAAATTATCTTGTCCAATATTGGTTTTTATTCTATATGTATTTTGCATCAAGCCTTTTTTTAAGTAAATATTTTATTGTATATAATATAAAGACTAAACACGTAAAATAAATGAATTATCCTATTGTAACTCCTGAGTTTGTTTTAACACTAATCCTTATATCTCTCTCTGGATATCTAATGTGATATATTTCTGATGGTTGAGCAAAAATTATCTCATCAGTTGGAACCATCACTCTTGATGCCCCAGGAACCAATCTTGTTGTTGCAAAATCCCCAGAATAATCACCCCCAATCTCATTTTTAATTGTAAGATTTGAAATTGTCACAACCCCTGTCAATTTTTGAATATTACCTTTTAATTCAGATAAATTAATATCTTTACCCAATTACATATTCTGTGGTGAGAAATAGGTGTTAATGGTAGATATGACAGATTCAACAATGCTTTTGGTGTCAAACCCTTGAACAACTATGATATTGGCATCAATACTAACATCAAGTATC
>Ga0164292_10001422_pt1 | contig 19301 bp, 32 predicted proteins | sample GEODES117metaG_FD_111486 | JGI IMG/M metagenome (GOLD analysis project Ga0164292, IMG submission 111486) | Eutrophic lake water microbial communities from Lake Mendota, Wisconsin, USA - GEODES117 metaG | ecosystem: Environmental > Aquatic > Freshwater > Lake | place: USA: Lake Mendota...
AGAAGCTGGACGGCTCGATGATTCGCCCTATCCGTCTTGCATCTGGCATTCGCTGGGGCACTAAGATGGGTGTGACCGATGTAGCTATGCAAGCCGAGGAGTTTGTGGCTAAGAACCCGCAGTACCAGAAGTTTGCTGATGCTGCGCTAGAGGCCGGCTGGACTCCAATCTTTGAGTGGTGCTCTCGTCAGCAGCGGATTGTGATTGACTACCCAGAAGATAAGCTGGTGCTTCTGGCTATGCGTGAGAACTTTACCGGTAGGTATATGGATCGCAAGGGTCTTGTGGCTCTCGGTAAGCTGTGGATCACGGGCACCGTCATCCCGGTTGTTAACGTGCTCGACATGACTGATCCAGTGCCTTCTCAGGAAGAGCTGGTTGAGATGATCCGTGGCATGTCTGACATGGAAGGTGTGGTAGTTCAGTTTGCAAATGGCCACATGGTGAAGATCAAGGCCGACCAGTACGTGGCACTGCACCGTGCTAAGTCGTTGCTTGAGAATGAGCGTGATGTGGTTGGTCTGGTTCTCGATGAGAAGACCGATGACCTTATGCCACTTCTACCAGTCTCGGATCGTGCGCGTCTTCGTAATTTTGACGTCGATGTGTGGACTGATATTTTACACTTTCAAACTGTAGTTAATGCCCTGCTGCGTAGCACCGAGGGTCTTGCACGTAAGGAGTTTGCTATGGCAACTGAAACCATGGATCCTCTACTCCGTGGTTCTGTCTTTAAGCACTGGGATAATCGTTCTTGCTCTGCTGACTATGTCGTAGAGCTAGTGCGTAAGCATCTTGGTTCTAAGGCGGCTTACGACAAGGTCAAGCCTATTCTTAAGACTGCTTCCTGGAATGAGAATAAGACCAATGAATGAATGTGACGACTGTGACCGGATGGATTGTCGCATGCGCGGCTGTATTCGCCCGCTCCATAGTGATGAAAGGAATCATGATATGAGTATTACGATTAAGCGTCCAATTGAGGTGGTGCCTGCTATTATGCATGTTCATCTTAAGGTGCGCGATGAGTTTAGCTTTAAGCTTATGGATACCCACGGCCAAGTGATTGCACAACAAGAAGAGGGCTATGTGCCTGATTTCTTTCCCGGTACATATGGTGACTACGTCGAGCTTCAGATTGATGTTCGAACCGGGCAAATCGTTAACTGGGACGAACATTTTTCTGTGTCTCGACTTCAAATGTTTATCAATGAGAAGGAAAATGATGACTGATGAGCAACATTTGGTTTACAGCTGATACACATTTCGGACATAAGACAATTATCCGCTTTAGTAATCGCCCATTCTCTTCTGTAGAGGACATGGATGAGACGTTGATCCAGCGCTGGAATGAGCGTGTGAAGCAGAATGATGTTGTTTGGCATCTGGGCGACTTTGCTTTCCACAAGACGGCTACACAGCTTGAAGAGCTGTTTAACCGACTTAATGGTACCAAGTGTCTGATCACGGGCAATCACGATCACACTGATACTCGGCAACTAGCTTGGTCTAATACCAAGGCACTGACTACGCTCAATCTCGATAAGGTGCCGGTTGTGCTATGTCACTATGGCATGCGTGTGTGGGATCGCTCTCACCATGGGTCGCTGCATCTGTATGGTCATAGCCACAATACTCTGCCTGGTAACAACCAAAGCCTTGATGTGGGTGTTGATTGTTGGGACTATCGTCCTATCAACATCGATGAGATTCGTGAGCGCATGAAGACATTACCAATTAGACCTAAGGAGTTTTAGTCATGAGCGAAATGGGTGATATGAAGTTTACTACGGCCGGTGATATGACCCGGCCTATTTTTATGATGTTGACCGGTGTTCCCGGTTCTGGAAAGTCGACCTGGCTTAAGGATAATGGGTTTATGGATCGTATTGACTGCATGATCCTGTCAACCGACAACTATATCCAGCAGATTGCAAATGAAATGGGAAAGACCTACTCGGAAGTCTTCCGTGATACAATTAAGGATGCTGAAAATAATCTTTATAAGAGTTTAAACGTTGCGCTTGATTATGAACTAGATATTATCTGGGATCAAACCAATCTGACTCGTAAGATACGTATGAATAAGCTTAAGCATATCCCATTGAACTATCATAGGATGGCTATGGTATTTCCAACGCCCGAGCCTAAGACTCATACTGCTTGGCTTAATTCTGAAGCTCGTGTAGGTAAGACTATTCCGGATGCTATTATTTATTCTATGATTGAAAACTTTGAGCATCCTGCTATGAGTGAGGGATTTAACTCAATTCAAAATATAGTGAGGTAATAGCCTATGCCAACATACTATTTGTTAGACGAAAATGAAAAGAACGTGGTCTTCAAGATGCGAGAAGGTATACAACCTCTCACTCCTGAGGACCACGAAAAGCTTTATGAAGAAGCATATATGCTATTCAATCAATGGCAAAGAAGAATTCGTGGTCAGGTAGTCATGCCACAAGATGGTCTAGACTATTGGATGGCAGTAGCTACTAGGCAGTATATCTTACAGCAACTAGGGATCAAGGATGATTAACAAAAAGGGAGCCGTTTGGCTCCCTTTTTTTATGCAAAGATTTCAAGGACTCTATCTACGTATTGATTTCTATCCTTGATGAATACCAATGATTGCTCATCATCTACACTCATAATGATAACGATTTGTGGGAACTTTAACTCGGTCCGTTCCTCGGCCATCATACTATAAGCTGTGGCTTGCAAGAAGTAACCTTCAATATCCTCTTCCTTCTTAACTCTCTTTGAAGTCTTGAAGTCAATTACAGAATTAATTCCTCTAAAGCCAGCCAATAGGTCGCACGTACCAGCAGTCTTTAGCCTTGCACTGTAAAGTGGAATCTCAATACCGTAGATTGATCCAACGTTCAAATCTAGAATAGGTCTGATGCGTGAGAACATATCAAGGTTAACGGGCATAGCTCCCTTCTTCCAGTTTGGCTCATTCATCAAGTAAGCTTCTGCTAGGTTATGAATAGCAGTACCTCGCCGCGAGGCTTGGGTTGATACCTTAGCTGCCTCTTCTTCACCTACACGTTCTTTCCATGCATGTAAACCGGACTTATCGAGCTTCTCGCCAAGAATGGTAGTGACCGACTTAAAAGTGCCGACCGGTGTTTCATAGTATCTAATACCATCTATCTCTACTCGAGGTGATGGTTCAATATGGACTAGATTATGTACAAACTTCTTAGTTCTAGTCACATTAAAGTTCATTGCCAAGGTCCTTTTAATATTACAAATTTACCATCATAAGTTTCTGCTATAGCGGTACAAGATTCAGTCCAGTCACCACAATTGATATATGTGAATTTGTCTTTTTCTAATATATTAGCCATGTGGATATGACCACATATAACACCGCTATAGCCTTTTTGCTTTATAGCATCACACATAGTTGTTTCAAAGGTATTAATAACATTTGTTGCAGACTTGGCCCTCAACTTAACATAATGAGATAGAGACCAATAGCCCATCTTGAGTTTACGTCTTAAAAAAGAAAGTGCTGAATTTAGAACAACAAGGCTGTCATATGCAAATGATCCTATCTTGGCCAAAAGATTATTTTGAATAAGAAAATTGTCATATTGATCGCCATGTATCACTAAAAACTTTCTACCATCTACTGTTGTGTAATCCACACTATCAGAGACTTCTATATCTCCAAACTTAAATCCTGTAGGTAAAGAGCGAAAAATTTCATCATGGTTACCTAGAACATAATGAACGTTTACACCCTTTCTAGACATTCTAAGAATCTTTTGAACTACAGTGTTATGCTCAGGCTTCCAAACAAATCCTTTGCCTAACTTCCAGATATCAATGATATCCCCTACCAAATAAAGATTTTCGGGAAAATTCGATTCCAAACTTTTTAGAAATTCAAGTAGCTCATTGTGCTTGCAGGAAACAGTACCTAGATGAATATCTGAAATGAATATAGATTTATATTTCATTATGTAAGAACTTTTATAGTAGTAATCATAGCACCAACATTTCCACTTTTGCTTCTCTTGCCATAATAAGACTTCTTTGAAAGCTCTCGGACCATTTCTCATTGGCTTCACCGGAGCAAAACATAATTCGTTTAATACCAGATTGAATCATACCTCTGGTGCAGTCAGCACAAGGAAGTAAGTTGCTTACGTAAGCAGTGCATCCTTCAAGAGGAATCCCATTCCTAGCCGCATTGTATATAGCATTTCGTTCGGCATGCTCAACCCAGAAGTATTTCTCTGGTCGGTCGTGCCGTTCATCTATATCGTCGTTGATACCACGACAAAAGCCATTATAGCCTGTAGTCCTGACTTCATGATTTGGTCCGACAATCACGCACCCTACTTTGGTGCTTCTGTCTTTACTTTTCTTTGAGACTAAAGTTGCCATCTCAATGAAGTACTGATCCCATTCCATCAGCTGGTCATTCCTTTCCACGGTCCATTCATCATAGGCATCCAATGTGTTGGAGCATCACCTTCAACTTGTGCATATTGTGTTCGTTCATTTGTGGCTGAATAGTACCAGCGATTTAGACCCGGATATTTAAATCCAAACCTAATCCATTGCTTATCAATATGAGAGACAATCACCTGCTGCCACTGTAATGTGGTGCCGACGATTGTCTTCTCATATGTTTCTATAGGTTGCCACTCACAGTGGAGTGACGAGTCCTCTATCTTCAAGGTCTTCTCTTGCAATAATGTATGATTTCACAATGTCACTTCTAACAATATCGTCTCGAGTAAACTCAATAACATCAAAGGCATGCATCCTATCAATCACTTTGAAGAAGTCTCTAAAGCCAGATTCTTCCTTGCGAGGATTTAGATCGTTCTGCTTGATGTCACCGGCAAAGATAACCTTGCAGTTCCTACCGATACGAGTAAACACCGAGTGTAGTTCGCTCGGTGTCATATTTTGAAACTCATCAACAAAAATTACAGAATCGTTGATGGTAATACCTCTAACAAATGAGGTGGTCATGAACTCAACGACGCCCTTGTTCTTTAGGTAGTCATATGCATCGCCTCTCCCGAAAAGCTCAGAGAATATAGCATAGTAAGGTGCTTCATAGACTTTTGATTTCTCCTTGTTAGAACCAGGAAGAAAGCCCATATCTCTAGTCGGTACTACCGACCTTACAATGGCTAACTTTGTTTGTTCTTTGCCATAGAGAATATTCTTCATACCCAAATATGCGGATAGGAATGATTTACCGGTACCTGCTGAACCTATCAGCAGTAGGTTTTTGCCACTATCCCATGCATCAAATGTTCGTTCTTGGTTGACTGTCAGCGGATCAACATCTTTAAGATTAAAATTTAACTTTTCACTTGTTGCTGCAGTAATCTCGTCGCCACCTTTGCGCGAAACTTGCTTATGGGTTCTACGTTCTTTTCTGGAGAGTCTCTTAGTTGCTGGCATGAAGTTCCTTTAGAAAGTATTAACCGTCGATTTCGTTAACCCCTTCGAATGCGCCTTCTTGATTTCTTTCAAACGATCACGGAACCCATTGTCAGGCTTTTTCAAGCCAAGTCTGATAGAATCGCCAAGTGATGGAGCGCTGACGATCTGTTGTTGAATATGGGGATTGGACGCTAAGTATTCCTCCCTTTCTGCTATGGACATAATCTCGGTGAGTTGTTCACCGGTATTTGTATTTAAAAAAGTGTATGTCGGCACTAGCGATTCCTTAGTTCGGAAGGAGAAGATACCCAATTGTAATCCGGTTCATCATCATCCATATCAAGGATGCGATCAACATTCTTAGAGCGAATTAGGTTCTTCATACGCTTCTCCCTCCGCTTCTCCTTATTGCTCTTATAGTCAGAGCTGTAATCTTCCTCATAGTCATCCCACTTATTGCGGCGGGAAGGCTTACTCTTACTCATGTCGGGATAAGTCCTGGAAATGCTAGATTGATAAGGTCAAGGTTGATACCCGGATATGGAATCTTCTTATCCTTAACGGCAAGAAGTAGCTTGGCATCTTCCGGATCAAGACACTCAAGCATTTCAACAAACAATGTTTCTCTACGCAGTTGCTTGAGGTTAGAATTACCACCCTTAATGAAAAGATAGAGCTTACGGACTTCGGTGAATAGTCTATGTTGCTGGTCAACAAGATCGGAAGGTTTATATGGAGGTTTACCTTCAGGTAGCAACCAAGTTACATATGGACTTAAAGCACCGGTAAGAATAGCCCTAAGTGCAGTCGAGTCATGCGCTCTAAGAAACTCAGCCCTTTGATCAACATTCGGTATATTAGAGGCAGCCTTCAGTACTTCGGCTATACTTAGTCGTCTCATACAAATTCTCCAATTGAGTTAGTCAAGTTCTTCAGCTTATTGGCAATGAAGTAGTTGAGTAGATTAGTTGCCTTCTTGCCACACTGAACATTATAGCTATCCATAATATTGATCTTAACCTTTTCTGGGATAAAGTCAAGGTCAATCAGACTACGGTTGCGCATGTAGTTGCAATAGTTAGGATGATCAAGCTTACCATCAAGCTTCAAGCTGATAAGTGCATCAAGCTTCTTCTGGGTAACTGGAGACTGACGCTTGCCAACAACCAGGCAATTATCATCACTGAGGATATTAGGGATGCCGTCGCCAGTATCACCCTTGATCACATGTTCCTGGAGAAAGCGTTCCGGATCATTACACACAATCTTCTTCTTACGGACGGGATCATATTGCTCCACATTTACATACTTCTGGAGCTGCTGGAAGTCCTTATCACCGGACAGGATAAGAATCTTCTCTTGATGGTTAATTGCCATAAAGGACCAATCGTCCTTGACAGTACCAAACTTATGACACAATGTGCCAATGATATCGTCTGCTTCTGCAGTTTCAACATCAATTACGCGGTATGGGAAATATTCTTTGAGTTCTGCACGAATCTTGCCGAGGCATTCAAAAATTGCCTTCCAGTCAAGTTCGGACTCTGCCTGGGACTTCTTGCGGTTGGCCTTGTAGTAGGGATACTGTTGGCGCCGCCAGTAGTTTTTATTATCGCAAGCAATAACCAGTTCGCCGTATTCCGGACCGAACTTTGTCTTATACATTCTAACAGAGTTGAGAACCATATGGCGTACCATATTCTCTTCAATCTGAGCATTAGTGTGGTTACCCAGTTGGACCATAATATTAGACAGCATCACCTGCGAGAGGTCAAGGATGATCATTTTATAGAGAGCTTTTCAGCTCTTCTCCTGTATCGGGGTTATAACAATCTTCACTTTATCGGAAACTTCTATGTTTCCATCCGAGTCGACTTGTTCGAATAAGTTGTCTGCTATAAGCTGTAGTGGGTGAGGTAAATCATAGATCTTGTTTAGAAAAGATCTAGCAGACTCTACAATGAGTGCACCGTCTTTGAGAAAGTGCATCTCATCAGATGGTTGGAATCCAGCAAGCGCCAAGTTATCAAAAAGCATAGGGATGACTTGTTCTAGCGCTTGTTGGATATGAACTTGTCTAACAACGTCAACCGTCTCTTCTACTTCTTCAATACTTTGAGGTTGAGGCATATCATTCAAAGTAGATTGTCGCTTCCGAGGGAAGGGTATGACGTTGTTAGGTCCGTCCATGTTTGTATATTATCTCACTTCTTGGATAAAGTCAACACTATTTATACTTTTGGCTTGATTATCTAGTTCTTACGTAGGAAGCTTTGACATTACCCCGACGAACTATCTCAAACCCATTGGCCAGGATATAGTCTTCAATTGCCTGATGATCATACATCCAGATGTCATCATAGACAAAATGAGAACCTATGTTTGTTCTAGTCAAGAAGAAGTCAGTTTCTTCACGGACAATTTCGTTAGTGTGTGGGCCATCAAAGAATACTAAAGCATAGCTATTCTCAATCTTCTTGTGATCATTGTAAACCGGTACGCCGTCTGCAAATCGCTTAAAGAATTCAGTGTCTTCCATGCAGAAGAAAGAAAAATTCAATCCGCTGCGGTAAGCATAGAAGTAAAGTGATGGAATAATCTCGTTCGCAACATCCATAGGAGTATATTACCATCTTTTTTGTTAACTGTCAACTAAAATTTTGGATTTTACCCATCAAGCTACTGCTACTACTTCAGAGCCACCCTCGTGAAACTTGAATGGGTAGATTTTACAGTTGGTATTTGTTGTCACAGCTAGTTCTACAGCTTCTCTTACATTGGGCTTACAATAAAAAATGAAGAAGCCTCCACCGCCAGCCCCGAGCAGTTTGCCACCTAGAGCACCAGCATCAATAGCTTTTGTGTAGACATCGTCAAAGTAATCTTGGGTGATTTCCTTCACGACTTGCTTCTTATCTTGCCATGCCTCATGAAGCAAGTGTCCGAAAGAATCAATATCACCTTCTGTAAGCAATTTATATGCAACATAAGCCTTATCGCGACTTTTGCGTACAAGGTTGAACTTATTTTCGTTTAACAAGGCTTCTTTTTGCTTAGACAAAATTGCATTTGCTGAACGCCCCACTCCTGAATACACTAAAAGCAAGTTTTGCTCAAAACTTTTTAATACGTTTTGATCTACTACACCATCGAGACTATCGACAGTAACTTTACCCGATGGATGGAACTCAAACATATTGAATCCGCCATATGCAGCTGCATACTGATCTTGCTTACCTATAGGGTAACCACACTTTTCAATCTCAATTTGACATGCTGCTAACGCAAGTTCTCTACGCGTGGAAGATTGATTAACGAAGGATTGCATCGCATTACACAGTCCGACAGTAAATGCACTAGAAGATCCTAGACCAGAACCTTTGGCTATGATGTCCGATACAGATGTGACTGTAATTTCCCTAGGCAGATTGTACTTTAACAGAGTTTGACTCACGATGTCATTTTGCATTTTGTAAACATCATCATAATCTTCAACCTTATCGTACATCACGCGAACTCCGATAGCCGGAGTCTGATGGACAGACACGTAGTTGAACTTATCAATTGTGGCTGATAATGCCGCTCCTTTTTCTCGTTCGTAGAAGGCAGCCATGTCGCTGCCTCCCGAGAAAAAGCTAATTCTTAGAGGCGTTCTTGTGACAATCATGATGTCTTATACACAAACATTTTGCTGGTTGGAAATTTCCGACTTTCGATCGTGGGGTAAGTCTGAGCAGCGTCGTTCAACAAATCCTCCCATTGACTTTTAATTTTCTGAATGTTGTATCTCGCGTCAACAAATTGCTTGTTCAAATTTACCATGTCGAAATGTTCGCGTTTACGAATCATTGTAATGGATTTTTTTAATTCCTCAGCGAACAGAAACGCATGTCGGTTTAAATCGCCATGCCAAGGATACATCATGTTCAATCCTCCGGAAGTTTCCGGAAGTGCTCCGTAATTCGGATGAACGCAAACCAAACCTGATGTCATAGCTTCGAGCATCGATCTGCAGCTAGTCTCAACCCAAATAGAAGGATAAGCAAAAATATCATAATTATTTAGGTTATTTCGAAGAACATCGTTGGGTTGAAACCCATGATACGTCATTTGCGGGTGATTTCGAATCGTGTCGTACAACGCCTCGAATTGCTGATCTGCTGCATCCCAACCGTAAATTTTAAAGCTAGAATAGATGTGCAAATGAATTTTGGAGTCCGTTTTCGCCAAATTATCGAACGCGGCGACTAGTATGTTCAAACCGCGTTGAGGAGTCGATGTGTATACCATATGTATTACATCATCGTCGTTACGATTTCTAAGGGAAGGATCAGCTGGCTCTATACCAGATTCTAGAACTACGGACTTATCGTCATGAGGAAATCCATGAATCATCTGATAGCGCTGCATTTGCCAATTGGAGATAAACACAAACTTGTGAAAATTATCACAGAAGCTTTTATCTTTGAATTTAGCTGATTCGGGATCCTCAGCTAGATCATGCGCCCAGAAGATCCGGATCTTGTCCTCTTTTAGTTCTCTGGGTCGGGAACAAATTATTTGGAAATTTTCAAGCAACTCGGGATCTAAGATTTGAGCGAGCTTGCGTTTTGCGAGTTCTGTCCCGCCAAAAGCTTTGGCGGAAACATCGTTTTCTTCAAAAGCGGTCATACAGAAATCGTAAACCCAGAGCTTAGAGCGTCGTTGTAGAACATTTTGACTGTATCAAGGGAGAACTCGGCGAGATCTTTACCAAACTTATCAACCTTCTTAATCAAATCAATTGGCATAGTAATGATATCACAACCGGCTTCGATGGCTTCATTGTACGCATAAGCCTGACGAGAACTCGCCCACAGAATTTCTACACTGTAATCAACATACTTTGATTGTTTACGAAGAGCAGAAATTTGTCGCGTCAGCGTCACTGCATTTCGTCCTGTGTCAGCGATTCTACCTGAAAATACTGACACAATCGAAGGAGTTAGTGGATTAAGCGCTTCTAAAATTTCATTCGCCTGATCTAGCGTAAAAACGGCGGTTACATTGCACTTAACGCCGCGATTGCTCAGTTCACGAACTACTTTAGCAGTTGATTCGCCTTTAGTATTAGTTACTGGAATTTTGACGTATACATCATACTTTTGAGACCAACTATTGATGACCATTGCTTGCGCAAAGATTCCTTCCATAGTGTCATCGAAGACTTCTAAGCTGAGACTAGTTTCAGGACGCTTTTCGTAAAGTTTGCTAATCACATTCTTAGCAAATCTTTCATAATCACTTACTCCTGCTTGTCGCATAAGAGTGGGATTAGTAGTAAAACCAGATACCTTGGGATTATTAGCAGCTTCCATAATCCCTTGCTCATCAGCACCATCACTAAACAGTTTAATCATGATTTTCTCCACAAATTAGTTTACATGCATTATTAAGGTCGTCGACAACATAATCGGGGACTATGTGAACGTGATTAACTGGCGTCACATACTCTTTGCCAATGTAGATTGTCTTTAATTGGGATCGGTGGCCACAGACAATGTCTTTCCAGCTGTCCCCTACCATATAACTGGATTTTCTATCAACATCATAGGCTGATACAAAGTATTCTATAATCCCGTTATTTGGCTTATAGTATATAGAGTTGCGTTCTAGAGCAATTCCTATATCATCAAATCCTAGTTTGTAGATTTCTGACATCATGCTATCAAGATCGCTTATGCTCAACCAGCCATCATGCACGTCAGGTTGATTAGTCACACACAATCTAAGAAAGTTATTGTCTTTGCAGCGTTGCACAACTTGTTTTGTTTCTGGTAAAATTGTAAATTCGTCTAGATTCCAAGGAGCTGTAAACGCTTGCTTTTCTTTATGCCATACAAGCTTATTTAGAACTCCGTCTTTGTCAAAAAAGACGGCTTTATTACCACTTTGTTGCATTTATTTGCAAGTCAGGATGGGACACTATGCAATGCCAGACTACTGCTTGAAATGCTTCAGAGTGGGGTGTGATGCGTGCTGGTGAAGCTACAGGAACAACTACGCAAGCATCAGCGTTCTGTGATGTATATCCATCAGGTCGTCCAACGACGCCAACGACCTTAGCTCCTAATTCCTTGCAATAATCGATTGCACTAATCAACCCAATAGAAACATTCTTCTCTTTATTTCCACCACCAACAGACAAAACAAATATAACATCATCATTAGACATGCGTGACGTCTCAAGATACTTCACAAAAATTGTATCAAAGCCTTCATCGTTGGTTCTAGCCGTAACCTCTGAAGCATTGTCTGTCGGGCAATAAGCTTCAATATTACATAACTTCCGAAGATCGTTAACCATATGTGATGCATTGCCAGCAGATCCACCTACCCCAATGACAAATACTCTTCGCGCATCCTTGAGAATGTTAACAATTTTTTCTATTTGAGTAGCATCAATAGTGTTGGCTATCAATGCTACTTCATTTAAAAATTCACGTGCAAAATCTTGATTCATAATATTAGCTTTTAGCATTTCTAATCCTTTCTCGTAAACATGAAGAACTCCAATTATGTGATCTGTCTATGTAATGAACATGAATACGACGAGAATCACAAATGTGTTCGCCCGTTATTGATTTACCAACATAATCAGATCCAATGAACCTAACATCAATCGGCAAAACAGCAAGCATATGTTCTAAATCTTGCTCGGTGTCATATGGAATAATTTCAGCCTGGAGATTGAGAGCATTGATTTGATACCAACGCTCGAATACTGTCTGAATTGGTCTATTCTTAGTATCTGGGCGATCAATAGTTGGATCGGTGTGAAGACCGATTATAAGCCAGTTGCATAACTTACTACATTCTAAAAGAAGATGTACATGGCCTGGATGTAAAAGATCGAAGGCGCCACAGATAAACCCCACAGGGCCTTTTTTTTCGTCAGGATTCATTGCTTCCAGCCTGGCGCTTAAGGAATGCGCGGCGAAGATGCTTAGCACCAAAGTGCTTGACTACGAGCGCCTCTACAACCTTTTCGTCAAAAGGCTTGCAGCTGAACACATCAAGATACATTGTATCATCTTCATCCACAAAGTGGGCACAGATGTTGCTGGTCTCGATGAGTTGGACCAGTGTATAGCCAGCCTTGTCGCCGCTACCGAAGTGCACAATCTGTGGTTCACCATACGCAACCATGTCGATATCCTCGACAAGTTTCTTGGTAAACTTCCAAATGGTATCATAATCGGTGATAGCTTCGTGACTGCATCCTGCGCAGTCGAGCATGAGGTGGTAGCCCCAGTTAGACATTATTTTTGGTTCCTATCAAGAATTGTGGTGGGCTTGGCAATACGTAACAGATTCAATACGAAAAGATCGCCAAGCATTCTTTTCTACATCCCAAGCCGCAATGACATTAGGATTCTGTTGATGAAAAGTCTTCTCTTCATTCTGCTCTTCAAAGTCCTTTCGATAAGACTCCGGAAGCATGCTAGGTAGAAGAGTGCATCGGAGCACTCGAGATTCACCATTAGCCTTGGTGAAGTGGACATCAACAACCGAAGTGCGAAGGCCCTTCAGAAGTTCGTTTTGCTCGTACATTATATATGTCTCCGCTTACTCAGTAAGTAAGATCTGTTCGGAAGACCCACGATTGAGTTCTTCCTTAAGTTCAGTATATCCACCGATATGCATTCCGTCAACCACTACCACCGGGAATGACTTGGCATAAGGAAACTTTTCAAGTAGAACTTCTCGGGTAAAATGCACACTTAGCTTTTGCTCTGTAAAGCTAATACCCTTATTCTTAAGCAGATTGGCGGCTGCAGTACAATACTTGCAGCCATCCTTACTGTATAACTCTACCTTCACAGTATAGCCTCAGATGCCGTAACCTCTACTACAGTGTAGCGCTGAGATGGATTGGACATACCCGAAAAGTAATTCATGAACTTTTGAATTGCTTCGTCAATATTTGATGCATTGACAATGCGGCGCTGATCCGAGAAAATAGCAGAAGCGCCTTCTTGATCAAGGCGAACCTTACCTTCTACAAAGAAGACCAAACTACTTGGTGCAACCCATGGCGTATATTCCGGAAAGGTTGGCAAGGCAAGTGCTGCCTGTGCATTCATTACCTGTGGTGTTACAGCCTCTTGTGACATGACCTGCTGATAGAGTTCCTCGCTCTTATCATAGTCAAACTCTGGCGGCTGTTCTGCAGGCTTGGGTGCTGCATTCTTACGTGGTCTAGCCATATTAATTAGTCTCCTGTATAATAATGTCAACGACAAGGTTAACAACTCCTCTATCTATCATTCCAAGGAGCTGCGCGGCTCTCATGCTTAAGTCAAATTCTCTTCCTTTAATCATTGGACCTCTGTCATTGACTCTCACAACAACAATATTACCATTTGAAGGATTAGTAAATTTAACCATAGTATTAAATGGAAGAGTCCTATGAGCTACCGTGAGACCCATAGGATTATATCTCTCTCCATTGGCGGTTATTGTACCATGCCTATACCAAGAGGTACGAGCAATGTACGTATTAGTGACTGAACTTCTAGTAGCGGACTGATGTCTCACTCTAGTCTCTTGGGTAAGAGCATTGCTTGCGGAGCCGACTTGGGCGTCGGACCTAGTAGCCTCTGATCTAGTGGTTTGTATTTGTGGCGAAGTGAGTCCTGCGCAGGACCCTAATAAAGCTATGCTCAAACCCAAAAGTGCACGATTAAGACTGCACTTTTGCAAGTTTGTCTCCTGTTTGGTTTATTTAGGCAGCAATAGCCTTGAAACGATCTGCAGCAATACTAGCCGCAAACGCGTGTGGCTTTACCTTGGGCTTCATATTACAAGTACCCATGATATACCCAATTGCCTGTGTGACTACACAAGAAGAACCAAAACGCTCATCCGGATTAATGTCCAGATGAATCTCAACAGATCTATTACTGATTACATCTAAAAGTTTGTAATAGAGATCAGCAACTTTTGTCACTTCATTCATCAGTCTGAGTGATGGACGGTTAGGTCTATAGTCGTAGTCTTGTTCACGTGTAACCTCACCAAAGATCTTAGCACCATGCTTTCCATCAATGTGGACAACTACAACAGTTGCATAATCAGCATACCACTTATCACCAAGCTTAAATCGCTCGGAGTCGGCGCCAATGTAGATCTTTGATGTGTTTGAGCAACGCTGTATGTATTGCTTGACTTCTTCAATGTCCATATTCATGGGACGGTTCTTTCCTTAGCTACAAGTACATTGTACCACACTGCTAGAAAAAGTCAACCTTTTCGTAGGTGTGATCTATGGACTCTTACCATAATAGCGTCATTATAGAATCTGTCTGATTCCAGCACGCCAAGTTCAAACTGATATTTGGCTTCGTAGTAGTTCATCTCACCTCTATTCTTACAGAGACGAAGAATCTTTCTTGTAAATTTGGTATCGCCAAGTTCTTTTACATCTTCTTGTAGAACTTTGTTCGAGCCCCAATAGCTTCTCCAATCTGAGTCAACCAAGATCTTTTTGTTCTTGCCTTTGACTTTCTTGGTGCGCTTGAACTTTAAGAGCTTCTTTCCAATGTATAGTCTACCATTGTTTATATTCTCAATTACATAGACAAATCCGATATAGCTTTCAAGCGCTGATTCGTCAACTGGTGTATCATCATATAGCCACATAGAGGAGAGTCTCCTTCCCCTCTATATAGGCCAAGTTAGTCCTTACGAGAAGTCTTCTCGGCCACCATCAGGCCAATCATCACCATCGTCGTCATTATCAACTTCCAAAGCTTCATTGAGCGCTGCATCAAGCACATGATCAATGTCAAAACATTCGTCGAGTGTATCGCAGTCTCTTTCCATAAATGCTACAATCATTGCATCATAAACAGTTCTGCGCTCATCATTATCTGTTACGTTGTCTGCGATTACCTCAGCAATGTCTGCAAACAAACTTGATCCGCTAGCCCAACCCATTATAGACTCATCCCCTTTAGTGTGTCGGCAGAGACGTCCTTCTTGACGCCGCCGACGATGTATGATGTGATTTGTGTTTCTTGCGGTGCTACTTGTACATCAGAACCACTAATCCACTTTTGTGTCCATGGAAGCGGATTCGGTCCAGTTTTATATAGGAGCGGCAGACCGACTGCCTGCAAGCGCTTGTTAGTAATCCACTCTACATACTCAGCAAGAATCTTTTCGTTGAGTCCAATCATCGATCCATCCTTAAAGAGATAGGATGCCCACGCCATTTCCTGACAAGCGGCTGACCGGAACATTTCAAGGCACTCTTCCTTGGTCTCCTCACGGATCTTTGCAAAGTCAGGATCATCAGTCGGAAGAACCTTAAGCAACTGCTGAGTGCTAGCTAGGTGCAAGTTCTCATCACGAGCAATCAACTTGATGATCTTAGCATTGCCTTCCATCTTCTTTAGTTCAGCAAATGCCCATGAACAAGCAAAGCTGACATAGAAGCGGATACCTTCAAGAATGTTGACTGACATTAAGGAAAGCCAAAGTGCTCGCTTGTGTGGATAAGAACCATACGCAGCGCTCATTACGCTATTGCCGTCATTATTCATTTGGATCAGATCATCATAGTTCTTGCTGATGTCCTTAGCACAGTCAACAATTTCCTGCATGCTAAGGATATCGTCAAGCACCTTAGACGGATCGCTATACACATTACGAATGATATGAGTATAGGAACGAGAGTGAACCGACTCACTGAACGTCCATGCAATGATCCAATTTTCCAACTCGGGTAGAGAAGCAATAGGACTAAACGCGGCCGTTGGTGCACGTCCCTGCACAGAATCAAGAAGAATCTGGCGCTTCAGGTTGCTGGTAAAGATGTGCTGCTCATGCTTTGACAACTCACGAAAGTCCTTGGAGTCGCGCATAAGATCGACTTCCTCAGGAACCCAAAAGAAACCCATTTGCTGACGCGTCAACTTTTCTAGGAATGGATACTTCTGCTTGTCAAAGCGTGCAATGGTAGGTGCCTTATCAAAGAATGCACGAACCTTAAGATGATCTTGCTTGTTGTCAGAGTCAAATACGCTGTAAGTCATAGTGTTCTTCCAATCGTTATATTTTTCTGGGCTCTGATATCTTTGTTGCTCCAAGTCCAGCATTCGCCGGTTTTATCTTGAAAGCAAACCCATAGCAAGTTGTGCTCTAGACCGTAGTCCAGAAGCACAACTGCCATTGCACTTCCCTGTGGAGTAGTCACAGGAATTGGTGGTTCAAGTTGTAAAATCAAAGTTTGCAACTCTCACAATCTTCTTCAACAATATCTTCGGCATTATGAGGCTCTTCCATAGAGACCTCACCAGCACCGTCGTACGTATTGAAGTAATAGAGTTGCTTACCACCATACTTATAGAACATAACCATGTGTCTCATCATTTCCGACATAGGTATCTTGTGAACAGTTTCACCCTCTTCAAGAGGATAGTGTTCAGGATTGTAGCTAGTATTGACAGAGATGCCTTGGTCAATAAACTTTTGCAATACTGCGCAGATCTTCAAGTAACCTTCCGGCGACTTTTGATCCCATAGTAGATCATACTTATTCTTCAGCTTACGTACTTCAGGGACAACCTGCTTTAATGATCCATCCTTAGAACCCTTAATTGACACAAGAGCACGAGGCGGCTCAATGCCGTTAGTCGAGTTCGAGACCTGGGCAGACGTTTCGGAAGGCATCAGCGCCATTAGAGTAGAGTTACGAATGCCGTGTTTACCGGCCATAACGCGAAGGTTGTGCCAATCCATATTATACACTGGATTCACCAATTCGTCAACATCTCTTTTGTAGGTGTCGATTGGGAACTGTCCGCAGTGATACTTAGTCTGGTTAGACCAAGCGCATGCACCCTTTTCGGCAGCAAGATCAATAGAAGCCTTAATCAGGTAATACGACCATGCTTCCGTGTACTCATGAATCTTCTGCAGACCTTCTGGTGTTATGTTCTGATAAGTAAGATCATTACGAGCAAGCCAGTAAGCAAAGTTGACAATGCCAACTCCAAGCGGTCTTCTTGACAGAGTTGATCTTTCCGCCGCAACAACCGGATAGTTCTGATAAGACAGTAGCTCATCCAGAGCACGGACAACAAGAGTGCAAAGACGTTCAAAGTCACGAGGATCACGAATCTTCCCCCAGTTAATTGCCGCAAGCGTGCAGAGTGAGATTTCACCCTGTGTATCATGCAAGCTGTTCAGTGCCTTTGTAGGCAAAGTAATTTCTTGACAGTTGTGTACTAAAATTCCATCCGCATAGAAGTTATGATTATCTTCTACAGTTAAGTCGAAGACATCAATTTCTTCTTCTAGATATTCAATCTTTAACATGTATTCTTTTCCCATCTCTGATTTCTACGCGTGTATTTTTATTTGAACCGGGCTTACCTAGATTAGCCACACGTAACTTTTTGCGATGTTCGTCGGTTCTAAAGTATGGATTATAAATCGTGCCCAGCTGATTAGCCACAGCGATTGCCAAATTGGCGTATTTACCGGTAAATCTAAATTGTGTAAAGCTTTTAGGGAATCTCTTATGGGATTTAATCATATGCTTATGCGGTGGTACTCGGCCTAGTTTTTTTGACTCTTCTAATACCATATCAAAAAGTTCTTCATTTGTTATCCCACTATAGTTACCATTACCCTTGCCAATATTTCTTTCCTTAGTCTTAAGACGCCAAGCTTCATACTTTTCCTCGGGGACTATCCATCCCCCACATCCACCTGGTTTAGCATTATAACCAAACTCCATAGTTTTATATTCTTTTATTTTTTGTTCTTCTATGGATCTAATTATAGCAATATCATCATTTTCAGCTAAAATAGTTTTATCCCAACAATCAATACCATATTTTCTAATAGCACTATGAAATCTAAACTTACTACCCTGTCGAACCGCTGATAGATGACTATTAAATCTAGCTTCAAGCGAACGGGAAGTCATACCAATATATGACTTCCCGTTGTTGCGATTTGTGATCATATAGACAATATGCATATAATAACCCTAAGTAAATTGATTTCAAGAGTTATTTATACTAGAGATCACTTTAACGACTGAAGAACGTCCGAGATTTGTAGGTCTTTAGCTTCAACGTATCCTCTATTCTTAGTATAGATTTGATGTTCTGGTGTACACACCACACTATTACCAAATGTATCCGTGATACGGATTACCTTTCGGTTTGTACCAGTTTTGGCTCTGGCAGTAATCTTCTTAAATTCATCTTTGCCGCTCTTAACGTTACGCGACATAATACGATAATTTTCAGCTGACTCAACTACTTCTTGAAGTAACATATCCTTGATGTCGCCATTATCAAGCTGAACAGTAACCATAGTATTACCGGCAAGGCACAGATTAGATTGCTTAATTGGTGCTTGATACTTATCAAATGACCCATGATCGTTAGCATGATCAACATTCATTAGATAGATGCGCCCGGTATCTTTGCGCTCTTGAAGAAACATAGAGAACAAGTCAAGTGCCGAAACAGTCTTCTTGCGAATGTTTGGATTCTTTTCTGCGGCCTCATATAAGTCACGAAACTTATCGACGTCTACAAAGAAAGCATCGTACATTTCGCGCGCATCATTTGGATCAAACAGAGTGATGTTACCGCTGGTAAGTAAACGTTCGTACATGACCTTGTTGAACAAGATTGAATAGTCCATGTTGCGAACGCGATTTTCGTCAGTGCCCTTGTTATTCTTCAGAACTACAAGATCTTCAATCTCCAAGTGCCAAAAGACTGTGTGAATGGTAGCAGAACCGCCACGCACGCCGCCCTGACTACATGACTTGGTAGCAGCTTGAAACAACTTGTAGTAAGGAATAT
>Ga0164292_10001423_pt1 | contig 19295 bp, 8 predicted proteins | sample GEODES117metaG_FD_111486 | JGI IMG/M metagenome (GOLD analysis project Ga0164292, IMG submission 111486) | Eutrophic lake water microbial communities from Lake Mendota, Wisconsin, USA - GEODES117 metaG | ecosystem: Environmental > Aquatic > Freshwater > Lake | place: USA: Lake Mendota, Wisconsin...
ACTGGCCCCTTTTGAAGCGCCTCGCGCTGGCCCCTTTTAGGCGCTCACTGACACCAATTCTCGTTGAGGAGGTTTTTCAATCAAATGCACTCGACATTCTTTGTGCATCGAAACAAATCCCGAAACAAGCAACTCCCTCGCGGAGGCCACGCCCGCTCCGCTTTGAATTTCTCGAAACTGGGGTTGGTGGTGGCGAGGCGACATTCTCAAGACATGATCGACCGTGACTTCTTTGCACACGATGCAAAAGACCGCCCCTCACGGCGCAACTCCATTTAACCGAGCTAGACATGCTGGACTCAGTCCATTCGTCGCGGAAAACATCGCCTTCGTTACGCTTGGGCTCCAAGCAGATCAAGAAATTATCAGCGGTTGTTATCCAAGAGTCCCTGACACCACAGAAACATGATGTCCGAAACCTATGTCAATACTGCATTGGGATAATCAACCCACTCGAGTTCAAATGGAAGAATCAAATTCATCACTGGAGAGGTCTTTGAGGATATCACAGTCGACGTCGCGAAAGCGCTCAAGACCTAACCCAAAAGCGATCAACCCTGCCAACCAAACGGTGTGTACATTTATGCGTGACCAATTACTTTGCGGGACCGACAACTGGAGCTGGATTAGCGGCGGGATTTGGCTTTGGCTCGAACTCAGCGCGGTTGACTCGCCTGACCTTGAGAACGACTTCCTTAGATTCTCCTCCCTTGAGGATAACTTCCTGCTTCGCTGTATAGACGTCTCCCTTTGGTTGCTTCAATACGGCGACTATGTCGAACTTGTACGTCTTGCCTGTCTTTAGTCCTCGAATAATGTAGGGACGTGCTGTGCCCATTGTGATTGTTTCTTCACCATTCACCTTGACGATAGCTTTGTCGTGAACGATTACCTTAAGGTTCGCAATAGACGTTGGGTCTTCTTGGCCGTCGTCTAAAAGTGTGTCAGGCGAAAGCTCGTAGGGGATATCGGACGACTGATACACCACTGAACCCTGGCCCATTCCGGTCGCGCATCCGCATTGGGCAAAAATTGGCGTTGCCAATCCTACGGAACCTAAAGAAAGCAATCCAGAAAGAACGAAAAGGGAAAAGTTTCTATTCATAATACGGGTATTCCTCAAAACCAAAGTACGGGGTAGGGGATTGGCATCTATAACATCGTCGTGTCACACTACTAGACTTCATCACCTCTATTTTACTTTGGTTTGTAGGATGTGAAGCGATTATTCTGGTTCAGCGAGCAAGGATCCACTACTGCAACGGAAAGTCTAGATTGTACACATGACCGATTTCGCTCGAATTTTTCAAGTCATTTTCCGTCACGATGTATATCGCCGGTTCGCTGATGTCGTGATCGAATGTGAATACGTGCTTCTCAGTTAGTTCACTCGTGTTGAGATCATCTAATCCCGTAACTTCTCGTTTTGCCTTTGAAGCCTCTCGGCAAACAACGAAGACTCGATCGTCTCGAGATGTTTGAAGATCTACTGTGATTGTACCATTTGCGTCACGAGTCAAGGTTCCCGATGGGATCTTATAGGATGTCGATAATGGAACAATTTGTTTGGTTCCAGGCAATTGTTTTTCGTTATCACAATACCAGAGATCCAATCGTACTGATTTGGGCACTTGAGCCAACACAAGAGTAAATTCAAGCTTAGGAGGGTAACCTTCAGCAATTCGATGGTCCGCGATCGCATAACTGATCCCCCTCGGGTCGGTCACTTTGGCGATACAAACTGCAGGTCTCGGGATTAGTTTGAGTGGCCCAGACCTTGATTTGTTGTTCCAATCACGTCTTACTTGGAACGTCAATTCATTCTTGACCCTTCTTTTGTCTGCTGTCCATTTGTCAGTTGATTCAGTATTGGTTACAGAATCCAAAGCGATAGGAAGGGACTTCGATGCCGGTATCGAAACACTGTTCAATTGACCGTCATATTCGATTTCCAGCTTCTCGTCTCCTCGGATGATTAGATCGATAGCTGTCCCCCTGTTAGAGCCTCTATTGTTAACGCTCAATGTATATTTGCCAGACGGCATAGATCGGGATTCATTAAATGTCACAGGACCATCAACTGGTGGAGTCACGGTCACATCCGGAAGTGCAAAAGATGCTTCGACCGCACGACGTAGAATGTCAAAATCTCGGAATGAGGCCTGTGTACCTAAACCATCGGGTCGGGATGGTATATCGTTTAGTATTCGAAAGAACTTTGCGTTTTCCTCTTTGTTTTGACCATCATAGCCCGTCACTATCTTTGCTCGCGTGTAATAGTCAACGTTCTCAAACTGAAAGAAATATACGGAGACATCCGTCATCGATTCCAACAGCCGTTGAAGTGTCTCCAACGAGACATGTTTATTGCCATCATCATTTGCTCCATCGCTCAGAACGACGAGCTTCTTGATATCGGAGTTTCGACTCTTTAATTCATTCAGTCCAACGGCCATGGCGTTGTACAATGGGGTGGTGCCTTCTGCGGGGACATTTGCGAGCAATCCTTTCAATCGAAAAAGCTCATCTAAATTGCCACACGGAAAGAAATCTGACCTAATGACTGCTGTACTACCGAATAACTTCTTGGGGCCATTCTTAGTGTTGAACTCACTTAATGTGCCAAAAAAAGAGGCCTCACCAATTCTCGCGACTTCGAAATCTTGCAGAAGGTATCTTGCCTCAGACGGTTGCCCCTCAACAAGCGGTTCTTGTTCCTTTATAGGCACTCCAAAGGGCACAAGGCAAACCTCGCTTCTCGCCAGCCCGGTCGCGTGAAGCCTAACAAGGCTGTTTAACAATAGATCGATTACCTTTTTCGCTTCGTCAAATGGTCGTTCTTTGCCATCCTCTTTGTAGTCCATGCTGTTGGAGCAATCGAGAAGAATTGCGATCGCTTGGGTTTTAGGTTTGGTCTTTACTATGAGCGATGCTGGCTTGATGACATTAACAAAGTCAGATTGGAATCTGCTTAAGGCTTTTTGTTGGGTCATGGCCATCTCGAGGTTGTGGCCTCTGAGCAGAAGATCATAAGCGTCCGCTCTTTGTGACTCCTTGACCTCAATGAAATAGGGTTGGTCGTTTTTTCCAAGATCCATCGTGCCTACGATCTTGTTCGCGTTGGTGGCCACTCCGATTTTGACTTCCTTGTTCACTTCCATCATCCAAGATTTACTATCCTGAATCGCGATCTTTGTTTCATTTTCCAAAAGATCTACTTTTGATTTCTGCAATTCAGCGAATGAAGATCTCGCTGAATTCCATGAATCTTCTAAGTCAACAGATGTAGGAACTATTGATTTGTCTGGAATGAACAAAGGTGTACTATAGGACTTAGCAAGTTTGCGAAAGTAATAATCCTCGGGTTCGTCCGGCAACTTACCGGCTCCGAATCGACTCTTGTAGTGCCGCATTTGTTGCCATTCTAGATACGTCTTTTCTTGCTGTATTAACGTTGAACGAAAGGATCCTTGATCGTCAACGGATTGATTGCCACCCACGGGTTTTTTGTAAAAACGCGATAGGCGAAATAGTTGAGTTCGGGACTGCGCTGCTGCTGACAAGTTCACGTTTTTTTCAGACAGTCGAAAAAGGAGAGATCCCAATTCTTCCTTTAGTTCATCTGATAATTCAAAGACGTTGGATGTCGCGAATTCCATGGTAGCTTCCCCCTCCGAGATATTACTTTTCTTGAAGATCTCGGAAAGTGCTGCATACCACTTCTCCCGTTTCGAATTCGCAATGAAAGGTGAACGCAAAGCCGCTCTATAGACCCGGATGGTTCTAGAGTCTTCTCCCTGGCCACTCTCAAGGGTCGTATCAGAAAGTGCACTGTCAATCAGTCCGACCCATTCTTGAACGGATACACGCTGCAACCCCTTTACGTCGGCTTCCTTGAGCTTCTTTTCCACGTCTCTAGCTTGAACTAGCTTAGATTTGATCTCTCTAAACTTCTCTTCCCATTGTGGACCCGTACTGCCTGTCGACGTTTTCTCTATCGCCAAGTAGCGATGTTCTCTCAGGAGAAACGCCAGTAGGTGAGGAGCTTCGTATATTACTCGATCACGGAATTCAATTGCTTCATCAATTTCATCTGCGTCTCCTTTGATGGCATCGATGTCGCTCTGTAGGTCTTCCAACCGATTGATTACCTCTCGGTAGTTGCTTACGATAAAGTGATCGACTGACTCTAGAAGCCGTGACTCAAGATCGTCGAAATCGTTTTGCATCAACTTTGTACGTTCCCATGGAACACGAGTTGAGTTGAATTCACGCGTTCCAAATGGTTTGGATTTGGTAGCGACAGTTTGAAGATCGCCGAAGGCCTTTATCAGTTTTGCAATCGCCTCCCCTCGCGAATCATCAGAATTCGCAACGGATCCATCGCACAATATCTTGACAAACTGAATTTCTAGCCATTCAACTTGTTCCGTCGGTCCCAAATCAAGGAGCCTTTCTTTCATCCTGGTCGGTGAGAATTCTTCGCGCCAATCTGAAGCCACATCTTTGCTGGCAACCTTATACCAAGTATTCCACAAAAGGATCGCCTTATCATCGCGAGCCAATCCACTGTTATTCAAATCCATCTCCAGAGTTTTGCCAAGCAACTCACTTGAGAAGTTTGTCGATGTTCTCAAGCCGAGTTGTTGATAAAAGCTGGCTTCGATCAAGCTTGGACGATAGGTTGGTTTCCAACGCGTTTGCAGTTCTTCCATGTCCTTTTTAATCTGCTTTTCACGTTCATCCCATGACTCGCCAGTCGTCTCCGCTATGTCTTCCAAAATCAGGAGTTGAGATTCGATTGACCCGTAAAGCACAGGATCTAGCCATCGATACCCTTTAAGCTTTTCGAAATCGTCCCACCGTTCGCTTAGTGATAACGAGCGGGACTGATAATCTACGGCATTGGGGAGCGTTGGTTGGGGCGGAGCAAAGAATCGAGCGAACAACTTAAAATCTGTCAGTTCAACTTCTTCTGACGTCAGCAATACGGGGGACTGGGATGCATAACGGTTCAATCTTACCCATTCAGAAACTTTGCGAGTGACTTTGTCGGCGTAGGTCCTAATGGTGAGTTCCGGATCATCAAATCCAGTCTCGAGCCCTTCCGCAACGAAATAGCCGAAGACTGATGAACCTAATTCGGGTGCAATCCAGCTTTCTTGGCTTTGGCTACATGGCAATAGTACAGATAGACGTCGTTTATTCACGTCTTCCATTTTGAAGATCTTCTGTATGGCTTTAGCGGGGAACTCTAGATCTCCTAAATTGGTCGTTACAGAAGGTGGGGCGACATCCAAGATGACCAGAGCATGAGTCGAACCGGATAGATTGGTTGAGATCTGGGATAACAGTTCTTTAAGATCAACCTCCTTCTTTTCGTCGCTTTTATTTGAGAAACTAGTGTCGTCGAACCAAAGTTGAACGGAATCGGAATCGTTTGAATCTGCCGTGACGATTCCACTCAAGTAAAAAACAACCACGTTGCTATCGCGTCCTCCGGGTTTGGGAATCTTGTTTTGTTTCGAGAGAACGTTTTCGATATTGGTTATGCCAAAAGAGGTTCGTTCTTTGAGTATGGATCTAGACTTTGAATCCTTTTGCTGAGAAGAGGTTTGAAACAACGCCGCCCCTGGGTGTTCGCCAAAAATGTTGGGCTGGTCTGAAGTTGACAGTCTTACAACCAGCGGAACTAAATCAGGCTTGGCAAAAACGTACCAAACAAAGCCACCCAGGCTAATTGCTACCGCAAGACCGAGTGTAGCTAACGTTACAAATCGCTTGAATGCAGCGAGGTCACCTTGGCGTCCTATCGAAGTAGGCCTAGAATTAGTAGGAGTGCGACCACGCTTTGGGCGAGAGACAGATTCTGCGGGACCGTCGTGTTCTCTACGCAGCCTACCTTCAGAGCGACGCACTACCGGCAAGGGTATGTTGGGTTTTCGAGGATTCGGACGGTCGTCACTACTACCGCGCCTGTTAGCCATTAGGGATCTCTCAAAACATCTTGCTGATACCAATATGCTTAGGCTAGACCTGGCAGTCCAACAAAGCCCAAGCCCGTCAGATCAGATTGTAACCTAACAGAACAAGCAATGAAACACGAAGAGCTTGAGAGCGAACAGATGAACATGTCAGCCGAACGCTCCCAAGTTCGAATACGGATCCCATAAATCAAATTTGTTTATTGGCGAACCAAACCTATACTGACATTACTCCCAGCGGCCACTTGCAGTACAAGATTGGAATCAAACCCAATTAGTAGTCTACGACCACTCGTTTCGGTGATCGAGCCAACTTGATGGTTACTCTGCCCGTCGACCACGACTAATGTGTCACCAGACTTCAGGTCATACGCGTCGGGCAGCTCAAGTAGGACCTCCCCTAATTGCGGTTTGCTGGTCAAAATTTTCGCCTGAACGAGTTGATTTGGGTTGACAATCGCATTGATTCTTTCCCCTTTCTTGCCTTTCCTTACTGCGACTCGAACCGGCTCATCCCCTCTTCCAAACTGATCGTAAACAACACCTTCGTTGGTCACCTGGAACGAGATGGGCTGAACCTCATTCGCCTTAGCTTTTCCACGGCTTACGCCGCCCGAGCCTTGGCCACCTAGATTCGGTTCGGGAACAAAGTCTCGCTTGGGGCCTAGATTCGGTTCGGGCACGAATATATCGGATTCTGGCGGCGTGACCAATTCTTCAATCGACTCGGGCGCTGGAAGTTCTTCCGCTGGTTTGGGTGGTGGGCAAGGACATTTTCTCGCCGCTGCAGCCGCTAGGCTGCGAATGGACGCGTCTGGCTCTTTCGGGCAGCCCTGCTCCGTTTTGCCGTATGCAAGATCATTAAGTTTCTTGATGATCTCTTCTGTGCAGCAGGTTGTTTCGCAGCCTGATCTGCATTGGGTGCATTTACCTGCCGTTTGACAGATCGCCTCTACTGCCGCCTTTCGCACATCTGGATCGCAATCGTTTAGTGCTTCCAGAAACGCCTTCGCTACAGCATCGTCTTTGTTGTGACAACCGCAGTTTACTTCAGCTAGGAACTTGATCGCCTTCAGCTTTTGTTTCTTGAGGTCTTGATCCTGTTTGATTTTTGCCGCAGTCTTAATTACCTCTGGCTTTTCCGGCGCCAAGTTGGCAGGATCCGCTAATTTCAGAACGGGTGGTTTCTTCTCCAAACCGGGGAAATTCCCGCTCCGGTTTACGAGTGAATCTCGAATCTGGGCGGATGCCCCGGTGATACCGAGTTTATCCCACACGGTTGCAGTTGGAACTGGATTCGCTGCACACCCAGTAAAAGAAACCATAGAGACCAATACAAGCCAAGACCTTCTTCGTTTTATGGTCGAGCGATCCATTACAACTTCCCTGTGTAAAAGAATTTTCCCCGAAGAGCGGGGATGTTTCATATGGTTTCCTTACCACGGGGTAAATCATCGACGTGCAGACGAAACATCTTTTCCAAATGTCTACCCAGACGCACAGACTGCCTATTTTAACGCACCCGTACAGCGTGTGCCCTTCTCTTCTGCACCATTCCTATTGTGGTTTTGTGGCCGGACTGGACTTAGGGGGTACCGGGTTTACCCACCGAATTTTTAGCGGTGTATGGTCAAGCTGTTCGTTGCCTGCCTTGTCAATCGTAACCAAATAGGCAGCCAAGTCGCTCCTCTTATGGTCCAGCCAGAATTTATTCTTCATATCCACTGTTACGTTACAATTGAATCCATCTTTGGTGGGCGTTGTTGAGCAAAATTCTTGGGGTATCCTGACTGCAGATTTCCGATCTTGATCTGATTTGACAAACTCAAAGTAAGCTTCTCGTAGCCCACTGCCTTTGTTTTCTTCTTCATCCTGGGTTTCTATGAAGAAGCTGAATGTCGCTCCTTCACTCAATAGTATTTCTTGAATCTCATTGCTTCGGATTGTACTCTTGCGGAACTTTGCATCAGCACTGGGTGGTTTTCTGTCCATAATTAAAACTCTCTCCCAAGACGCGGAACCGGCTTGTAGGTTCAATATTAATCTTCTCGTCTCGTTTTCTGCCGGCATCAAACTCTCAAGTTGTATCTCTTCATTTAATTCGGAAACATCAAAGCGAACGGATAGATTCCCACCATCAGTATCGAGAACCGGAAGGAACGTTCTGTCGTCCCATTGGCGTCGCTTTTTCTCGGTATCGTCGTCATCCAAACCTTCGTTCTGAATGGACCAGTAAACTTTCTGATCCGGAGCGTCAGCTTCGATTTTCAATCGGAGCGATGAATATTTCACAGAACGGCTTCCTTCAGGTCCGTTCTCAAAGCTTGGGAAGATCATCGGCTTCTCACCTTCCGGGGGAACGAGGCCTTCAATGCTTTTGACATTTAATCGCCCGGGTCTGGTCACTTCCGCAAGCTTCCTTGTTGCCTTGAAGTCTTGCTCGAAAAATTTAGCACGCTTATAGTCACCGATCTGAGCAGCGAATAAGTAACGTTTATCAGGCAGAATTGGAGGGAACTTTAGGGTGATTGGTTTATCTTTCGTAACTTCGTTTGGAGCGAATAGACCCTCATATTTGTCGTATCCAGGCTCTTGTAGGCTAGACAATTCTACTTTTGTCTTCACTGGGAGCAGTGGGGTTTCCTGGATGCGAACCTCAACTTCACCAATTGATCTTAAATCACTAGGTTCTGTCGTAATCTCCCAACTTGTTTGGTCTATTGGGAGGATGGGAATGAAGCGGATTTCAATAGGCTCAGCTTTTGTAGAACTAGGGCGATCCGCGCCTGAGGTTTCTTGAATGGATGCGTACAAAACTTTTGGATAGGAACTGTTTCCCTGCTCCCGCTGAAGGTGGGTTAGCTGAATCTTCTGGCGGGTTGGCTCCGTGCTTTTCTGTAGGTCAGCAGCTAGGAGTTTCACTGCCTCTGCTCCCGAACTGAAGAACTCCTGTTTCATTTGTTTGTCCTTGTAGAACCTAACAGTAGCCGTTCTTTCTCTAGGCAGACGGTTGTAAAGGTAGCAACTATAGACAGCGGTAGTCTCCTTAAAGCAAGGGGCTTTCAGTTCCAAAACGTTATTCGCGGCAACGAGAACTCGGTTTGGATCATTAGCCTCATCAACAAAAACCACTTCGATTCGATTGGCGTCTGAGAAGATAGGAATTCGCAATCGCTCACTATCATCTACTTTTGTTATTTCGAGATAGGAATCCAAAGGAAGAGCCTCGTTGGGTGCAAGTCGGACTTCTATTTGAATTTCCTCGGCACCTACTCGGAGTTCATCGGGCTTTCCTGACTCCCACCGTTTCCATGGTTCTGAATCACGGGGGCGTACAAGCATCTCTGGCAGCACCTTGCCCGAAGCGCTTTTTATGTTCGTATCCCACGTCAGTGCGCATCGTTCGGGTGTTTTTGTGGCTCCTATGAATTGAATTTTCAGCTTGAAGTTAGCCGAAAGAGCTGCTTGGTTTTTCTTGAGCTCTACAAATGTTCCGTCCTTGAGATTGTCGGTGAACAATGTGGTCGCGTCTAAGGGAACTGGTGAGACAATGATTCCAGCGACTCCGTGTCGGTCCTTTCTTGCAGCTTCGAACAAACCCTTCTCCATTTCTCCTAAATGGTAAAAGTGCCAGCGGTTTATTGCGGCGTTAAAGGGGTTACCCTGCTCGTTCTCTCCGTAGTTTTTGAATCGCTCAAGCAAGTCTGACTGGCCATCGGAATAGCTTAATGGAGATGCGGCGTTGTTGAATCCACAGAGCTTTTCAATTACCCGCAAGCTGTCAAGCGTTATTCTATTTTTCCAGTACTGGGGTGAGAGTTGGAGTGGACCTGGCGAGGCCTGAGTCAGTATTTGATTCAGTTTTTCAGTGGAGAGTAATGGATAGATTGTCAATTGCCAGTTTTTCAATTCACTTGTAACGTTCGCGACTTTCTCAAGCTCTTTTCTCGGTTCGGCCCCTAGTAGCGGGGAGGTGATCAGGTTCTGCAAGAGAGACTCGTCCACGGACGTCCATTTCGTATTGTTGCTTTTGTTTTTCTTCCCCTTGGTTGGTTGAGTTAACTTTTCCGCTCTCAGTTTTAGTTCATCTACAAGACCTTCTAAGCCTTTATGAAGGCCGGTCGTACTGACTGGTTGATCAATCGATTTCGTCTTGTTTTCCATAGCCATTACGGCGCCGTTTACGTCATTGGTCGGTATAGCCTTCCGAAACTGTTGCAAGCTTTCCGATAGGGAATCGAACTGTTTTGTGATCGCATCTACGTTTTCTTTGTACGACCGGTCTTCAGACTGGTAGGTGGCTTCTTTTAGGTTTATTACTAAGTTCCGCCAGAACAGATATTCGGAGACGCCAGCGGCATACTTGACGTAGGGTTCGCGAGTCTCGCTCCAGGTGTGTCTATACTTTTGAGGCAGTTTGCTTGGGTTTTCCCAGTACTGAACGATTCGTTCCGAGATGCCAGTCCCCTCCAAAGCCTTTCGGATCTTAGCAGTCGGTGAACCATCAAGCCAGTACGCAAGCGGCTTAGCCTTGGGGGCATTCTGAAATGACAATCGGTACTCTAAGGCGTCGAATAGAGCTCCATTCCAAACCCAAGGCTCACTACTTTTTTCTCGAGTCTTCCATCGCTCATGATAGTCACGGAATGTGGCTGGTGGCTTTTGGGCCTGGAGATTGGTCGAAGAGTTATCTCTATCTGAGCTTGTTTTTTCGGTCTCATCTTGGATGCTCATCCATCGAATAAACTTCCCGCCATAGCGAGAACTAGGTAATGCTGTTTCCGTTTTTCGGTATGCTGTGTCTGCACCTTCCCTCTTTCTTTGATCAATCTCCTTGGGTGGCGTTGGCTCTTCCTTTCGAATGGTGCTTTCCAGTCTGCTGAGCCGAACACGTTTAGCCAGTTCATCTTCAGGTTTGACCATGGCATTGTTGTGGAAAACAGAGAAAAGCAAAGGTGTCTGTGTCCCCTGCGACCATTCGTGAACATGCGACAATACGTAAGTGTAGAGGTGATCCAGCGTAACCACATCATTATCCGCGTCAAAAGCTGCACGGCATGCTGACTGGAAAAGTGTTGTCCCGTCACGGTCGCGATGAGAAATTTGCCCATCTGCAGACGGACACATTATCCAAAGATTCCTATCTGACTTTCTCAAGTCCTCGCCGATGGTCTCGTTCAGATATTCGCAGGTATCTCTGATCGAGGTTGCGATCGGATTTACGAGTATGCCCTCGGCTGGGAGAAAGGACAAATCGCATATGTCAGCAAGGACAACGATATCTCGCGATGGCATGTCGACTAGCGTTTGCAGAAAGTCCTCCAATAGATATTGCGATTCATCCTCTTGGATTAACAAGCTGCAGCCGAATCGCTGCTTTCCGTTCACAGCCAGAGCGTGACAACGCAACAGAACAAGAGCAGGAAAGTCCTTTTCTGGCATCTGAGACTTGATGTCATTAATCAGTTTGCTCACGTCTTCTTTGTTTTGTAAAGTCCGATCGCCGTCTGGCGGAAGTGGGACCAACTGCCCCTGTCTAAAGTTGGCGAGTTCCTCGTCTGGTGCGAAGCTAGTTGACTCCCATTTTTTTTCTATAACGGGCAGGCCTTCTCGATAGTCGGTAATCGGGACAGAAACGACAAATGAACCGATCCGATCAAATCTAGTGATCAAATACACGAAAGCCGCGAAACTCGCCAGAATCGCCCCCCCTAGCAATAACAAAATGGGCGTCCGGTAGAACTTCTCTTGTTTCTTTTTTGCTCTGGTTCTGCGTCTTTCTACCATCTAAGTTTCTACCTTGTGGATTTGAGGCCAGACCGTCTCAATGATCGATCGCTGCACATTGTAACTGTTCGCCAGGAAGTTATGATGTGGTCTAGTTCGTGGTTGACAGTTTAGCCCAAGAGTCGCTCTAGAAAGCCCCCCATGCAGAACCATCAGGTGCATTGGTCCGAAGGCATGTTCCTTCGCCCCCACCATTTTCAGGCTTCCGATCGCCATTGGTCAGAGGTGACGTCTCAAAATTTTCGGTTTGATCATCCGTATGGTTATGGCATTTCTGCGATTAAGGTTTCCAAGGACGCTCTCGGCAACGGGCTGATTCTAGTGCAAGGCCTTAAGGCGAGATTTCACGACGGACAAATCGTTAGCAACAGCGATGGACAGAAAGATCAACTCGATATCAAGAGCCGATTGTCACCAAAACAACTAGGGCAGCCCCTGACGGTTTATCTTGCGACCGCTGGGCTCTCTGAGGGCTTGGCGAATATTGATGTGGAGCCAAACTCCAAAACCCGCTTCCTTGCAACATCGGTTGAACTACCTGACGAAAACGCCGGGGCAAGCCGACAGGAGATCGGTTTACGTCGTCTCAACTACAGAATCATGCTTTCGTCCGAAGATTTGGCCGGGTTTGACTTGCTGCCGATTATGAGGGTTAAGTCTTCGAGTTCTATCCCTGGTTCCTACATTCTCGACGAAGATTACATTCCACCAATTCTCAGCATTGCGGCTTGGTCAGAGCTGGAAACCATGATTCGCGAGCTTCAGGGGTTCTTAGGGGCTAAGATTCGGACCTTGAATGAGACCGTCCGAGATCAGAACATTACTTTAGCCACCCAAGCACAAGGGGACTTAGAGAAGCTGTGGCTGCTTCAGGTCGTGAATCAGGCATACTCAGAGTTGCGTTGTATTGCGAGCGCTTCTGGCATGCATCCTCTCCCGGTCTATTTGCAACTGTGCAGCATCGCGGGACGCTGTGCCATTTTTGGTCAGGGCTTTTCCTTGGATGAAGTGCCAGCGTATGACCACGATGATTTGGGGACGATATTTAAGCGAGTTATCGAGATCATTCGGCGATTGATCAACTCGGTCAAGGAAGACGAGGTTCACAAGCGATACTTCCTCGGATCCGGTCCAGGTATGCACGTGAATTTGGATTCGGAATGGCTAGGACCAGAATGGGATTGGTTCTTTGGAGTTTGCCCGATTGGCTTTGGGCTCGAAGGCTGTGTTGAACTTTTCAGGAACAAGCCTGTTAGTGGGCTCGACATCAAGATCGGTGCGTCAGATAAAGTCGAAGAGTATATGACCAAGATGCAGCCTGGCCTTAGGTACCGAGGCATGAGTGGCACGCCTCGAGCACTAGCAAACCAAGGGAAGTGGTTGTTTTTCCAAATTGACTTGGAGGAAGATCCTTGGAGATACGTTAAGGAAAGCCACTCAATGGGCTTGAGAGTAAATAAGAGGCAGATTCTAAATCTCGATTCTCTGGAGGGTAGCCGCCGTCTCAATCTATCCTTGGGCGGTCGTCCCTATGGTTTGGAGTTTGCGGTTTTTGCGGTAAAGCGAAAGAATTAATCTGTAAGAGAAATGACCCCATTATTCGCTCAATCGGTTGATCCCATCTTTCTAGCAGCTATCAATCTAGAATCTCGGATCGACAACCATGCCAAGATAATTACTGCAGATGAATGCAACCTTTTGATTCAAAAAATCGAACATGCAGAAAGTCGACTTGGAAGATCTGAGGATTGGATGCTGGCAAAGTATGCGATCTGCGCCTGGATTGACGCTAAGTTAATCCAGTCTGCGTGGTCCGACGCTTCCTGGTGGAAAGAGTATTGTCTTGAGGGGCACTTCTTTGGTCAAAGATTGGCCGACGAGGAGTTTTTCATTCGCGCCAACCAAGCCAGCTCTCTTCCCACAAAAAATGCACTCGAAGTGTTCTTTCTAGCAGTGGTTCTCGGCTTTCGCGGAATTTACGAAGAGACCGATACCTTCAAAAGGCAAGCCTTTTTGAGTAATTCGAGACTCCCTCAGTCTATTGAAGCATGGTGTCGCGAAGCTTCGAAATCACTTCATCTCAACTCAGACCGGCCTCGGATTCCGTCCGAACTCATTGTTCGAGGCCCGAGTCAGCCGTTATTGGGCAAATCGAATCTTCTTCTGTTTTCTATGGGTTCGCTATGTTTAGTCGCGACTGCCATTGTTTTTTATCTTTCGTTATTCTTTTAAGGATGAACAGCAATGATTAGCATGCTAGAGTCCCTGATTAATTCTATAACGTCACCAATCAGACAGTTATATCTTCTCGTATGCCGATTCACGCCTGGCAGCGACACCCTGGCACGCCTTTCTCCCCCCTGGAAATGGACGTTTGCAGCCCTGATTTTTTTGTTGGTAATTTTTTGCTTTGGAGGCCTCGGTTTATTTTTCTTTAACGCCAGGCCATCATTAACATGGGGGCAATGGGTTGGATGGGGGAGCCTAGGTTTAGTTGTTATCCCTTTTCTAGTTTATCAATTTGTTCGAGTATGGTTGGCGAAAGAGCGTTCTCCATTTCCCGACATAGAGAGGATCTGGCTTGACGCCCTTGATCAACTCGCCCAAAAATCCATCTTTATTGAAGAAACTCCCGTCTACTTGGTACTGGGAGGTGTAAACAACAAATTTGCGAGCCGATTACTCAGTATCGGCGACCTTGCCCCGAGCGTTGAGGCCCCCTCATCAGGTGATGCTCCAATCTCGGTTCATTTTCTTGAGGTGCAACCCAAAGTTGACGGAATTGTCGTATTTCTACACGACTGCAGTCAAGTTTCTCGGTTGAGCCGGGCCACGAAAACTAGGCATCAACAAGCGTCCGTTGACTGGGAACCCATCGCAAACCCGGCTGAAAGAAGATCCGAGACCTTGGACGTTTCGTTTTTGGAATCCAATAACTTTCGTGCAGGTGGAAACTTCGATGGCTCGCGAACCGTTTCCTCTGTCCTGGATAATGCTGAGAACGGCAATGAGCAGGGAGATGGCGGGGGGACAATCTTAATCCGAGATGATGACATCACCCCGGAGCAATTTTTAAAAAAACATTACGCGGGCCAGTTGAGCTCTAACGATGAGATTGAATGTGAAGAGCGATTGAGATACTTTTGTACGCTTTTACGAGAGTCGAGGGGGAACGATTTTCCTTTTCACGGCTTGCTCTCGCTATTGCCTATAGGGCTAATTGAGACTTCCGCCAGCGCGCTGCAGATCGCGATTAAAAACGATCTGTTTGTTCTCCGCGATGAGCTTGCCATGCGAGCCCCCAATATTGTCTTGGTAACCGGACTGGAGGAAGACGAAGGTTTCCTCGAGCTTATGAAGAGATCGCAGCCAAAGGAAATCGGAGAGAACCGATTCGGAAAAGGTGCAGATATTTGGTTTTTGCCGGAATCGGAACGGTTAAGAGCCGTCGGTATTCATGCTGCCGGGCAGTTCGAAGATTGGATATATCGGTTTTTTAAATCTGACAATAGCTTGAAGCGTAAGCATAATTCTAGACTTTTTCAACTGTTATGTCGCGTTCGAGGTGGGCTGTCAGAGCAGCTAAGCGCACTCCTCGCAAATGGATTTGGTTTCCGCCCCGATCTGGAACCAGAATTGGCCTCCGAGCAATTTCTGTTTAGCGGATGCTATTTTGCGGCTACAGGAAATGGTCCGAGTGAGCAAGCTTTTGTAAAAGCTGTACTCCGAAAACTCATGTCTTATTACACAGATGTGGAATGGACGCCAAAAGCACTGAAGCAAGATCGCAACTATCGGATACTTGCAAACCTAGCCGCGCTTGTTGGACTGGTTGCGCTGATGGTAATCGCAGCTATGATCGTTATCAAGTTTGGAGGGCTTTCGGCGAATAGTAAATGATCTGTCCTCGTTTATCTGATTCGTACAAAGCGTCTATGTTCTTCGATTCAAAATAAACGCGACAAGGAGACGATAGTTGGGAGATGTGCCTCGAGAATAGAGATGGAAAACTAAAGGAGTTAGCTAGCTCCTTCAAATCGGACGCAACCAAGACACTATCGTGAATCAGGCCGATAAAAGCATCTTTGCCGGCTTGAGCCATGATGAACTCTTCGAAATCCATCGCGCTTTCCCCATGAATCAACCTTAAGGAGTTCGCAATCGGTTCAATGAGATGGCCAGCCATTTGTAGAGGTTTGATAGCTGATAAATCGGGTGCAATCTGGGACTGGTTAACGATCAGTGATACTTTCCGCCCCGCAGACAGTACAGCCAGAATTCCCGAGAAGCGACCAAGCGGGGAAGAGTAGTTTGTCAAAAGCCTGTATACGCCTAGAGTATGATCAGGTTCGAAATCTGCCAAAAACGCTGGTCGAACCAGATCGCTGCTACCCGATTGGATCGAGTCATGAGCAACATTACTCAGTACCGTTGCTTCGAAGTCCGCAACTTTCGGTGCACCAATCGCCTTTAGTTCGTTGTTTCTTGAATCAGATGATGCTTCAAAATTTATCGTCCTTTGAGGCTCACCTGGTTCAAGTTGACCAGCCGAAATAGTCTTACCGAAAACAGTCCCATCACTCTCGTGTGGATTCTCTCCCGACTTAACGAATCTAACCTCAAAAACGCTTGAACCGGCGCGAATCAAATCCCCTTCGCGAAGAGTCTCAACTTCGATCCTATTATCATTAACGAAGGTGCCATTGGAACTACCTAAATCTCGAACTCGAAAACATTGTTTCGTCGAGTCGATCAAGAGGTGCCTTCTCGAAAGATGGCCATCAGCAGTTATCGGAAAATCGGACAAGCTCTGTCGACCTATTTCGAAGCACTGGTTCTCAAGGATGCAGATTCGCTTTCCGGAAGCCGGCCCATCGAGAACATTCAGGACACAAATCATAGGAATTTCAAGGTTTTGGAGTGTCGGCGTAACTGCCCAGTCTTTGGTTATCGTTTCTTGAGACAATCGGTTGCATCGATTCCAGGATAACTCTCTTTTTTCTTTCCTTTATTTCTTCGCAATACTTGCTGAAGCAAGAGATTTCTTGCCTTTTTCTACCTCCAAATTAGAATCGGCTGAGCGTTTTCACCTCGCAAGTGCAGAATAAACACGGACCCATTAGATGAAATCTCGACTCCAACGACTCGGTTGCGGACTACGCTCGGCATTCTTGAAGCAACTGCGAAGCTGGCGATCGCAAGCAGATCGACTGGTTTTCGATGGCTCGTTCCAGCGACTGGAGTCCCGAAGGGTGCTTGCCATAACGGCGACTCTAGACGCCGACGGGCTCTTGCTGATCAACATGTCTGAGGCTGATGATCAGGCCCAACTAACGGAAGACGCTGAAAACTTCATTATCAACGCCACTGAAGGGTCAATTTCCTTCGAGAAAGCTAACGTTCAAAATCTTCAAATTGCTGGGAACGGTGGACTTTTTCGGTGGTCGAGTGAATTTGATAGCTCTCTTAATTCAGTGGTAATAGAGAGCGTCGAATCTGTTGAACTTAACGCTCGCGTCTCAATCGCAGAATCGATCAGTATTCAAGCTGTTAATTCCGTGGAGTTAGGTGGCAGCCTGGAAGTATCTGGCACTTTGGGCATTTCTGTTGACGAGAATGTCAACAACCTAGATGGCTTCTTTCTCGATGTCAGTGGGCACGCAAGTTTTGATGCGGCCACGATCGATCTTGGGAGTGCCGCTAATGACTCGATTAACTTCGGGTCGATTAGCTTTCAATCTACAGGCTCCGTTACCATCCAGGAAAACTCCGCGATGGTGATCGCTTATTCGGATGCTCTGAACCCAACAGGAAATACTGCCGATTCATTATCACTTTCTGCTAGTAGCCCCCTCACCATCAGTGCTGATGTCACGGTTGGGGCATCGTCGGTGTTCTCAGCCAATGGAAGCGTCGCTAACAACGACCACTTGACTATCAATAACAACGCTGTTGTTACACTGGTCGGCGCAGGAACACTCACCTTTGAAGCGGGTGATGATATCGTTTTCGATACGGGGAGAGTTGTTACTGGTACTGCTGCAGGTAACTCGGTTGTTTTGAATGCCGGACTCGATGGTGTCGGTGGAGGAGATGTTACTCAGGGAGGCATCATTGACACAACCGTCGGGGTTGGCGCTCGGGACGTTACCACATTTACACTTGAATCAACCGCCCGGGCAGGGATCAGCCTGGATACCTCGGTCAATTCCATTGAGGCGAGCAATAACTTTTCGGGCAATGTGCTGATTCGGGAACTTGACGGTATCGTTATAGCCGATGTCGAGAACTTGCCAGGCTCCGTAACAATAAATGCGTCAAACGACATTCAGATTGGAGTGATCGACGCTGGTCTAAATATATCCATTACTTCGGTTTCTGGTTCGATTCTCGACGCACAGAATGATGACGTTACCGATTTGACTGCTGGAGGAACGATTTCCCTTCAAGCTCAATCCACGATCGGTGCGACCAATGCAGATTTTCGACTCGATCTAGCTGCGAATAGCAATATCAGTGCCTTGAGTACCACCGGTGGCATTTCGCTTCGCGGTAACGGCGCGGTAACACTTACAAACGTAGTGGCCTCAGCAGGTGCGGTGAACGTATTGGCAACTGGAGCGATCGAAGCCGTCAATGTTCAAGCACTCGGAACGGCGATGAACGTGGTGTTGTTAGCCACTGGCGACATCCAAGTCGGAGCCATAACGGCAGTTGGTAATATATCTTTAACCTCCAACGCGGGTTCGATTCTCGACGCACAGAGTGACGCTGTTACCGATTTGACAGCTGGAGGAATAATCACTCTCAGTGCACAATCTACAATCGGAGCAACCAATGCAGACGGACGTCTTGACTTAGCCGCAAACAGCAATGTTACTGCTTCAAGCACAACGGGCAACATCTCGCTACGAGGCAACGGCGCGGTGACGCTCACGAGTGTGATCGCATCCGCGGGAACCGTAAACGTTGTGGCTACAGGAACGATGAATGCGGTCAATGTGCAGGCCCTAGGTGCTACGAGCGACGCTGTTTTAGAAGCCAGCACAGGAGACATCCAAGTTGGAGCAATCACGGCAGGCCGCAATATTGCCCTAACTTCGACGTTGGGTTCGATTCTAGACGCTCAGAACGATATTGTCACAGATTTGACCGCTGGGGGAACAATCTCTCTAACAGCGCAGTCCACAATCGGAGCAACCAATGCAGATGGACGTCTTGACTTAGCCGCAAACAGCAGTGTTACTGCTTCGAGTACAACGGGAAACGTCTCGCTACGTGGTACGGGTGCGTTGACTCTTACTAGCGTGATTGCCTCTGCAGGAACGGTAAACGTATTAGCTGCCGGAACGATCAATGCGGTCAATGTGCAAGCCCAAGGAGCAACCAGTGATGCGATATTGTCAGCCAGCACGGGCGACATCCAGGTAGGAGCGATCACAGCAGGCCGCAACATATCTTTGACATCGACATTGGGTTCGATTCTCGATACTCAGGATGATGCTGTTACGGATCTGACTGCGG
>Ga0164292_10001424_pt1 | contig 19292 bp, 23 predicted proteins | sample GEODES117metaG_FD_111486 | JGI IMG/M metagenome (GOLD analysis project Ga0164292, IMG submission 111486) | Eutrophic lake water microbial communities from Lake Mendota, Wisconsin, USA - GEODES117 metaG | ecosystem: Environmental > Aquatic > Freshwater > Lake | place: USA: Lake Mendota...
AAAGAAACCGCGGGCCCCGTCGCGGCTGGACACCAGCTCGGCCACCCGATCAGCCAGCACCTCGTCGCTGAGCTCGCCGTTGTCCCAGAGCCCCAGCCACTGGGCCGTGATCTCCATCGCCTGGTGGAAGGTGGGCTCGGCAACGGCGGTCATGGGGAAGGGGCGCAACGCTGGCCCCCAGGCTATGGAAACCCGACCGGCGGGCTGCCACTGTGAGAGGAATGGATTCCCACTCCCCCGCCTCCAGCCCGCGCGAGCCCGGCGCCCCCGCAGCGCCCGGGGCGGATGGCGAGCAGGGGGTGCTCCTGCCGATCCCCGACCCTCAGGAATCGGCCCGGTTGCTGGCGGCTCTGCCAACTGAGCAGCAGGGAAGCCAGCCCTTCCGCTCCGGCTTCGTGGCCCTGATCGGCCGGCCCAACGTGGGCAAATCCACCTTGCTCAACCAGCTTGTGGGCGAGAAGGTGGCGATCACCTCGCCGGTGGCGCAGACCACCCGCAACCGGCTGCGGGCGATCCTCACCACCCCGGCAGCCCAGCTGGTGCTGCTCGACACGCCCGGCATCCACAAGCCCCACCACCTGCTGGGGGAGCGCCTGGTGAAAACCGCACGCAACACCATCGGCGATGTGGATGTGGTGCTCCTGCTGGTGGACGGCAGCCAACCGGCCGGCCGCGGCGATGGCTTCATCGTGGAGCTGTTGCGCCACTGCCGCGCACCCGTGCATGTGGCGCTCAACAAGCACGACCTGGTGGATCCAGCCGAGGCCGAAGCGCTGGCGGCCAGCTATCGCCAGCTGCTGGAGGGCCGCGGAGACTTCGCCTCGATCCCAACCGCGGGAGAGCAGCCCAATCCACCGCTGAGCTGGCCGCTGCATCCAGTGAGCGCCCTCACCGGCGAGGGCACCGAGGCCTTGGTGGCGGCCCTGACCGCCGAGCTACCCGAGGGGCCCCAGCTCTACCCGGCCGATGCGGTGAGCGACCAGCCCGAGCAGCTGCTGATGGCCGAACTGATCCGCGAGCAGGTGCTCAGCCACACCCGCGAGGAGGTGCCCCACTCCGTGGCGGTGAGCATCGATCGGGTGGTCGACGACGGCCCCCGCACCGCCGTGCTGGCCACGGTGCTGGTGGAACGCTCCAGCCAGAAGGGGATCCTGATCGGCAAGGGCGGCCGCATGCTCAAGACGATCGGCCAGGGGGCCCGGCTGCAGATGGAGAAGGTGTTCAGCGGACCGGTGTATCTGGAGCTGTTCGTGAAGGTGGTGCCGGGCTGGCGCCGCAGCGCCGCGCGCCTGGCTGAGCTGGGCTATCGGGGGGAATGAGGCCTGACCACACCAAGCGGCTGAGAGAATCGCCCCATGACTGACACCTGCAGCGATTCCGCGCCCTTTCCCCCCCAGGACATCAGGGCCTTCCTGCGCTTCTGCGCCGGCGAGTGGATGGCCCTGCGCAGCCGTTTTGCCCTCGATGCCGGCCTGGAGGGCGAGAACGGCGATGAGTGGCACAGCAGCGAGCGGGGCGAACTGGTGGTGGCCTACCTGGAGCCCAGCAGCGCCGACTCCCCGGGCGGCCTGAGCCTGGGGCCCAAGGGGGAGGCCCCCCGGCAGCTGCTATTCACCGGCGACGGCAGCTTCACGGTGAACGAGTCAGCTGGAGGCAGCCAGCAGGGCGAGCGGCAGGGCAGCTGGCAGCTCTGGCCCGATGGCAGCCTGGAGCTCACCCTCAGCGAAGGCAGCAGCGAGGTGCGCGAACGCATCTGGTTCACCAAGCCCAACCTGCGCCTGCGCAGCACCGTGGAGAGCCGTGCCGACGGCCTGCCGGGCCGGGCCAGTTTCAGCTCGGAGATCCGGCGGGTCAGCCGCCCCGCAGGCTGATGGTGCCCTGCCGAACCGCTTCACGGTCATGAGACTCGATGTGGTGAGCCTGGCTCCCGAGGCTTTCACCCCGCTGCTGAGCCTTGGGGTGATCGGCCGGGCCTTCGCGGCCGGCATCGCCGCCCTGCACACCCACAACCCGCGCGACTTCGCCACCGACAAATACCGCAAGGTCGACGATGACCCCTACGGAGGCGGCGCTGGGATGGTGCTCAAGCCGGAGCCGGTGTTCGCCGCGGTGGAGGCGATCCCCGTACTGACACGCCGGCGTGTGCTGCTGATGAGCCCCCAGGGCCAACCACTACAGCAGGCCGATCTGCGCCGCTGGGCCAGCGGCTACGAGCAGCTGGTGCTGATCTGCGGCCACTACGAGGGTTTCGACGAGCGGATCCGCACCCTGGCCGATGAGGAGGTGTCGATCGGCGACTTCGTGCTCACCGGCGGCGAGCTGCCGGCGGCGGTGATCATCAATGGGGTGGTGCGGCTGCTCCCCGGCACGGTGGGCACCCAGGCGTGCCTGGAGGAGGAGAGCCACAGTGCCGGCCTGCTGGAGCACCCCCACTACACCCGCCCCGCCAGCTTTCGGGGCATGGAGGTGCCAGGGGTGCTGCGCAGCGGCGACCATGGCGCCGTCGCCCGCTGGCGCTTCGAGCAGCAGCAGCAGCGCACCCGGGAGCGCCGGCCCGAGCTGTTTGACCGCTGGCAGGCCCAGCAGACAGGCCAGGAGCACCAATAAGCAGCCGTTTCAGACCTCTGCGCCGGCAGGCACAACAGCACTTCGCCGCCAGAGCCGCGAGCGCGGCAAGCGTCAGGGCCCTACTCCACACCGTCCAGGGCCATCTGCAGGTTGAGGGCCGCCAGGCGCACCAGTTCACCACCCTTGGCACCCATCTTCACGGTGATGTTTTTGCGATGGGTTTCCACGGTGCGCAGCGACAGACCCAGCAACTCAGCGATGGCACGGTTGGTGTGGCCCTTGCCGATCAGGCTGAACACCTGCTGCTCGCGGATGGTGAGGGGGCTCTTGCGGGCTGCCGCTGCTGCATCACCAGCCTGCTCGGGTTCAGCGACAGGCTGGAGCAGGCGCTGGATCTCAGTACTGAGATCGGCGTAGGCGCGGGTCTTGTCGACCACGGCCTGCACCAGTGGGGTGAGCTCGCGTGGACAGACGAAGCTGCTCGCCTGCCCCGACAACACGATCACAGCCGGTGGCTCCTCCTGATCCCTGAGGGCCTGCACCACACGCAGACCATCACCATCAGGCAGGGCCAGATCGAGGATCAACAGGTCGGGATTGTGCTCGGCACACACCGCAATCGCCTCATCCACCCCCTGGGCGGTGGCCACCACCTCGAGGTTGGGCTGGGTGCGCAGCATCGCCACCAGCAACTGCAAAAACATCACCTGGTCTTCGACCACCACGCAGCGCAGTGCCATGACCAGTGCGGAAGATGGGACCATTACAACCCCGCACCGGTTCAGCTGTGCGGGCTGTTCACCTGCTGGCACGCCCCATACCATGCAGCACCTGCGGATCGGTAACGGCTACGACATCCACCGGTTGGTGCCGGGAAGGCAGTTGATCCTGGGCGGCCAACGGCTGGACCATCCCGAGGGCCTGGGGCTCGACGGCCACAGTGATGCCGACGTGCTCGTGCACGCGATCATGGATGCCCTGCTGGGAGCCCTCTCCCTCGGCGACATCGGCAGATACTTCCCGCCCGACGACCCGCGGTGGAAGGGCGCCGACAGCCTGGTGCTGCTGGAGCAAGTGGTGGGCCTGGTGCACGAGCGCGGCTGGCGAGTGCTGAATGTGGATTCCGTGGTGGTGGCGGAGCGGCCCAAGCTCAAGCCCCACATCGAAGCGATGCGATCCGCCATCGCCAGCCGCATGGGACTGGAGGCCGAGCAGGTGGGCGTGAAGGCCACCACCAATGAGCGCCTGGGGCCTGAGGGGCGCGAGGAGGGCATCTCCTGCCAGGCGGTGGCCCTGCTGCAGCGCTGAGGGCCTGCGGATGCTGGCGCGACAGGGGAGCCGAGGACGCAACAACATCCGCCCGGTCTGGCTCCCTAGGTTGACCGCTCTGTTGGCGCTGCTGGTGGTGTTGATCTGGGGTCAACCCGTTCTGCCCGCGGTGGCCGCCCAGGCGGCTTCGCCGCCTCGATCCCGCCGTGAAGTGATCGAACTGCTGCGGTTGCAGGTGCCGGCCGCAGGCCGAGAGGCCTGGCTGGAAGCCGAGCGCCGCAGTTGGCAGCCGTGGCTGGAGCAGCAGCCTGGCTTTCTGGGCCGTGAACTGCTCTGGGATCCCCAGCACGAAGAGGCCACCCTGGTGATCCGCTGGGCCAGCCGTGAGCAGTGGAAGGCAATCCCCAGCGCCGAGGTGGAGCGGGTGCAACGTGAGTTTGAACAACTGGCCCGCCAGTCGCTGGGCCAGAACGCGGGCAATCCCTTCCCGCTGCTGGCCGAGGCGGAGCTCGAACCCCAGTGAGCGATCACCGGCTTGACCTGGATCGGCGCCGCAGGCTCGGCATGGTGGAGGCGATCTGGGGCGAACACAAGAGTGCCGATCAGATCGCCCGGATCAGTGCCGCCCTGCTGGCCAGCAACGAAGTGGTGCTAGCCACCCGGGTGAGTGCCGAGAAGGCGGCGGCGGTGCTGACTCTGCTACCCGCAGCCCCCTTGCGCTACCACGCGGAAGCCGCCTGTCTCTGCAGCGGGCCCCTGCCTGCACCCCAGAACGGCGCCGGAACGGTGGCCGTGGTGGCTGGGGGCAGCAGTGACCTGCGTGTGGCCAGCGAAGCAGCCCTGGCCCTGGCCTGCCATGGGATCGCCCAGGAACTCGTGCTCGATGTGGGCGTGGCCGGGCTGCATCGCCTGTTGGAGCGGCTTGATCAGCTGCGCAGCGCCGATGTGCTGATCGCCTGCGCCGGCATGGAGGGGGCCTTGCCCACAGTGTTGGCTGGCCTGCTGCCCCAGCCGGTGATCGGCGTGCCGGTGAGCGTGGGGTATGGGGTGAGCGCAGGCGGCCAGGCTGCCCTGCACGGCATGCTCGCCAGCTGCGCCCCTGGCCTGGCGGTGGTGAATATCGACAACGGCTATGGCGCAGCGATGGCAGCGCTTCGGATCATGCAGGGCGGCAGCAGCCCATCCGCACGTTCAGCAGCTGGGCCGCAGGGGGCCTGAGCCCGGGCCCTCCAGGTCGAGCAGGGCCTCGATCCAGAGCTGCATCGAGCGCGGCAGACTGCCCTCCTCGTAGCGCTCGATCGCCTGCAAAAGCACCGGTGTGTTGACCCAGTGAAGTGCGCGGCGATCCATCCGGGCGGCAGACGGCTGGGCGCAGTGTGGTCAGTCCGGGCCGCCCAGGCAAGGGCTGTCAGAGATGCTGCAGGTCGGGATAGGCAGTGAGCAGCTGATCAGCGCTGAGCACCTCGCCAGCCCCCTCCGGCTGCCAGATCACCTCCACAGCCAGCAGATCGCTGGCGGCTACGGCGCCAAGCATCTGCAGACCCTGGCGCAGCTGGTCGGCACTGCCAGCGGCGGGCAGCGCCAAGCGCTGGCGGCTGGCCACCAGCAAGGTCACGGCAATGAAGTCGCTGGTGGCATCGCTCTCACCAGCGGCGCGTGCCGAATCCTGGAAGCGCTGGCCAGCCACATTGGAGGTGAGCTCGCGATCCAGCTTGCTGCGCTCGGCCATCGAGAGGCGATTGAAGGTGGCTTCGGCTGCCGGGAAAGGCACCTGACCCACCTCGACATTGGCGTAGACCCAGAGGTCGGGATGGCGCAGCAGCGCCAGGCTGGTTTCCTGCAACACCGCCTGCAGACCGGTGGCGTTGCTGGTGTCGGCCGATGCGGCCAAGCGGCGCAGGTCGGACTGCAAATCGCGGGCGCTGGCCAGCAACCCCACCTGCACCTGCGCCACGCTCACCGGACCATCGGCGCGCGGTGCCGCCAGGGCGCCACCCCCACCGGCCATGGCGCCGGCTCCGCCCCGCACCGCATTCACGATCAGGCCCACCACGGCCATCAGCACCAGGAAGCCGAACAGGCCGCCGCCGCCGAAGAAGAAGGGCAGCACAAAGGGGAAGCCGATGCCCCCGCCATAGCCGCCCCGGTAGCCACCCCCATAGCCACCACCGCCATAGCCACCGCCCCGGTAGCTGCCACCCCCATAGCTGCGGGGCATGGACGGGGCGCTGCGGAAACTGCCCCCACCGATGCGACCGCCGCTGGCACTCCAGCCCGGCTCCGGAGCCACCACCAGCAGGCTGAGGACAAGGGCCGGCAGAGCGAGCCAGGACACGACGCGGCGCAGCACGGCAAGAAAAAGCATTGGCAAAAATCTAGGAACCCCCCCCCACGATGGTGACCACCTCCAGCACATCGGATTCCACCACCGGCTGCTCAGCCCAGTGCTGACGGGCCAGGATCTCGCCGTTGAACTCCACCACCACCAGCTGGGGGCGGTAGCCGAAGGCCTCAAGGACCCGATCGAGGCTCAGCCCGGGAGGGCAGCGGCGCGGCTCCCCATTCACCTGAACTGTGATCTCAGGTTTGATCTCGCGTGTGTTCTCGCGTGTGTTCTCGTTCATCGCCCAGGTCCGGGTCCGCAGGGAAGCACGCCCAAGAGGCTCAGTGTGTCTGGCCCAGGGCGGCGAGCAGCTCGCGGCTGGCTGCCGCCGGTTCGCTGGCCGCCGTGATCGCCCGCACCACCGCCACGCGGCTGGCACCGGCCTGACGCACCGCCTCCAGGCTGGCGACCTCGATTCCACCGATGGCGAAGAAGGGGATGGAACTCGCCGCCGCCGCCTCGCGCACATAGTCGAGCCCCACCGGTTCTCGGCCGGGCTTGGTGGGCGTGGCATTCACTGGGCCCACACCCACATAGTCACAGCCCTCGGCAATGGCCTGCTGCAACTGCCCCAGGCGATGGGTACTGCAGCCCAGCAGGCGGTCGGTGCCGATCAGGCGCCGGGCCACCGCCACGGGCAGATCGCCCTGGCCGAGGTGCACCCCATCCGCCTCCACCGCCAGGGCGATGTCGATGCGGTCGTTGACGATGAAAAGGGCTGCGTGGGCTGTGCAGAGCCGGCGCAGCGCCTCGGCCTGCTGCAGCCGCTGGCGGTCGGTGAGGGGGGTGCCATCGGCGGCGGTGCTGCCCTCCTTGGCCCGGTACTGCACCAGACGCACACCGCCCTGCAGGGCCTGCTCCACCACGCTCTCCAGCTGCGGCACCGGGCTGGTGACGAGATAGAGATGGCATTCGGCGAGGCGCTGGCGGCGCTGCGCACCGGTTGGGGTGTTGTCGGCCGAGGGGCCCTCGCTCGCCTGCAGCAGCTCCAACTCCAGGTCGTAGAGGGCGTAGCGGATCGAGGCGGCCTCGGCGGCGAGGACGGCGTCGATGGGCCGGCCGAATTCTTCGAGCACCCGCAACGCCTCCTGCACCCGGGCCGCATTGGCCGCCACCACCTGGGTGGGCTCGCGGCGCTCCTGCTGGGCGGGGTGGGCCAGGCCAGTGGCGCAGTCGCTGGCGGTGTGACGGGCCCGCTTGTAGGCGTCGGCATGGAGCCTGCCCAGCCGCTGGCGCTGATCCTTGAGCCGGGCCACCAGCTCCGGGCGCTCCAGACCGAAGCGCGCCCAGTCTTCCAGCACCCGCAGGCCTTCACGGGCCCGGTCGAGGTTGGCGTCGATCAGGCGCAACACCGCCGCGTTGCTCGGGCTCGGTAGGGTGAGGCTCACGGCGCTGGGCTGATGGCGATCGAAACAGGCGGCTCCGACAGGCCGATGCTGGTGTTGGTCTCAGGCATTCTGCTGCTGGGCGGCATCGGCCTGTTCATCAGCTGGGGTCTCACCCACGCCTATCCCGGCGCATAGGCACCTCGCCTGCTCCGCATCGCGCCCGATCTGGGCGCTGAGGGCCTGCAGATCGGCAAAGCGCTGCTGCCGCCGCAGCAGAGTGATCGGCTGCACCACCAGCTCCTGCCCCTCCGCCAGGTCCAGCTGACGATCGAGCAGGTGCACCTCCACGGCCGACGGCGCCGTTGGATCCACGCTGGGCTGGGGGCCCAGGTTCATCACCGCCGCCATCGGCACGCCCGCCGGCAGCCAGGCCCAGGCGGCATACACCCCCTCCAGGGGCAGAAACTTGCGGCCATCCACCCGCAGGTTGGCCGTGGGCCAGCCCAGCTTGCGGCCCAGCTGGCGGCCGCGCACCACGCTGCCGCTGAAGCGATAGGGCCGCTCGAGCAGCCGCTCGGCTTCAGCGAGCTGGCCGGCCGCCAGGGCACGGCGAATGCGGCTGCTGCTCACCCGCTCATCGCCATCCCAGAGCATCGGCACCACCGCCACGGCAATGCCATGGCGGGCGCCCAACCGCACCAGGTCGTTGGTGTCGCCGCTGCGCCCGGCGCCGAAGCGGAAGTTGGTGCCCACGGCGATCCGCCGCACCTGCAGCTGCCCCACCAGCACCTGCTCCACGAAGGCCTCCGGGCTGAGGGCCGCCAGCTGCCGGTCAAACGGCACAAGCACCAGCTGGCGGATGCCCAGGGGCTCCAGCAGGCTGAGTTTTTCCGCGGGGAGATCCAGCCGCAGCCGGGGCTCACCATGCAGCACCTCGCGCGGATGGGGCCAGAAGCTCACCACAGTGGGTACTGGAGAAGTGGGCGCTGGATGAGTGAGTACCGGATCCCCTGGCCCGAGGTCTGGGCCCGCAGGCTCGGTCACTGCGGCGATCACGCGGCGATGGCCGGGGTGGAGACCGTCAAAACTGCCGAGGGCAATGGCCGTGGGCCGGAGTGCGTCCTGGGGTGAGCAGAGCGGGATCAACGCACTAGCAACGCAACGGGTGAAGGCCAGGAGTGGAGGCGAGGGGTGAAGGCGAGGGGTGAAGGCAGTGGCGGGCTCGGGTGGATCGGGCTCACGGGCCAAACGGATCCTCCCATGGCAACTTTGGTGGATCCGTGACTCCCCGCCATGGCCGACCGGCTCGACCTGCAACTCATCTCCGGTGCCCTGCGGCGGATGGGCTGGATCCGGTTCTGGGTCCAGGTGGTGCTGGGCGTGGTGGTGGTGGGGGTACTCCTGTTCAACAACATCGGCGGCCGGCTGGTGGCCAACTCGGCCCGGGCCCTGGGGCTCGGCCCTGGAATCTCCCTCACCACCCTGTCGTTTCTGCTGCTGCTCTGGTGCATCTGGCAGAGCTGGCTGGTGATCCGCTGCGGCCGGGCGCTGGGCTCCTCCGTGCGGCCCAGCAAGGGTGAAACAGCCCGGCTGATCAAGCGAGGCGTGCTGGCTGACCTGGCTGGCCTGACCCTGGCGGTGGTGGGCTACCAGTCGCTGGCCGGCAGCCTGTTCGTGCAGGCCTCCCAGCAGGTGCCGGGATTCTTCGGGGCCCAGATCCAGCAGGCTCCAGGCGTGGGCGGCCGGGTGGTGGGCCTGCCGATCACCTCGATTGAGATGCTCTCGGTGCTCGGCAACACCCAGGTGCTGTTCGCCCACCTGATCGGCCTGTGGATCAGCCTCTGGCTGCTGCAGCGGATCTATCGCAGCGCCTGAGCCAGATCGGGTAGATCGCTGCAGTGGCCGCGCCAGAAGAGCTCCGGCTGCAACGGGGTCAGGGCAATGCCGCCGCCATGCACGTGGGCCACGTCGATCGGCCAGTCGGCCGGTCCTGCCACCTCCGCCTCCAGATCGTTGGCCACCTCACCGGCCAGCCAGTAGTAGGTGCGGCCGCGGGGATCAACGCGCCGGTCGAACTGGTCGGTGTAGCGGCGCACAGCCTTGCGACACCAGCGCAGCGGCCCGATGCTCTCGGCCGGCAGCGGCGGCACGTTGAGGTTGAGCAGCAATCCTCCCGGCCAGCCCGTCTGCAGCATCTCCTCAGCCACATCCAGGGCGATGCGGGCCGCCGGCTCGAACTGACGCCACTGGAAATCGGCGCTGCTCACCGCCAGGGCCGGCAGCCCCTCGATCGTGCCCTCCATCGCCGCGCTCACCGTGCCGGAATAGAGCACGTCGGTGCCCAGATTGGGACCGTGGTTGATGCCGGAGAGCACCAGGTCGGGCCACTCCTCCAGCAGCGAAAACAGAGCCAGCTTCACGCAGTCGCTCGGGGTGCCGCTGCAGGCCCAGGCGGTCACGCCGTCGTCGAACAGCTCATCGGCCCGCTCGGCCCGGATCGGGGTCTGCAGAGTGAGGCCGTGGCCGGTGGCGGAGCGCTCCTGGTCGGGGCACACCACGGTCACCTGGTGACCGCGGGCCAGGGCCGCATTGGCGAGGGTGCGGATGCCACCGGCGAACACCCCGTCGTCGTTGCTGATCAGGATCCTGAGCGGCTGGCTCGGCGCAGGCGCCATCGACTCGCGGGGCTGCATCGGCTCGCTGGGCAACTCCGTACAGTCTCCCCTTCGCCACTGCGCCGGGGTTTGTTGTGAGCGTCACCGTGTCGCTGCAGGATCTCACCGCCCAGCTGGAACAGCTGGAAGCCCAGGCTGCCGCTGAGATCGCCTCGGCCGCCAGCGGCTCCGAGCTCGAGGAGCTGCGGGTGGGCCTGCTGGGCAAGAAGGGCAGGCTCTCGGCGGTGCTGGGCGCCATGGGCAAGCTGCCCGGCGAAGAGCGGCCAGTGATCGGCCAGCGCGCCAACGTGCTCAAGGAGCAGCTGAGCGGCCTGCTGGCCGAGCGTCTGCAGGCCGTGAAATCGGCCGCCATGGCGGAGCGCATCGCCCGCGAAACCCTCGACGTGACTGCCCCCTGCAGCTTCACGCCGCCGGGTCACCGGCACCCGCTGATCAGCACGATCGAAGAGATCACCGACATTTTCAGCGGTCTGGGCTACCGCGTGTCGGAAGGGCCGGAGATCGAGACCGACTACTACAACTTCACCGCCCTCAACATCCCGGAGCATCACCCCGCCCGGGATATGCAAGACACCTTTTATCTGGGGGATGGTCGCCTGCTGCGCACCCACACCTCACCGGTGCAGATCCGCTACCTGGAAAACAACCCACCGCCGGTGCGGGTGATCGCCCCGGGGCGGGTGTACCGCCGCGATGCCGTGGATGCCACCCACTCGCCGGTGTTTCACCAGGTGGAGGTGCTGGCGATCGACGAGGGGCTCGACTTCACCCACCTGCGCGGCACGGTGACCGCCTTCCTGCAGCAGTTCTTCGGCGACCTACCGGTGCGCTTCCGCGCCAGCTATTTCCCCTTCACCGAGCCCAGTGCTGAGGTGGACGTGCAGTGGCGCGGCCGCTGGCTGGAGGTGATGGGCTGCGGCATGGTCGACCCCGCCGTGCTGACGGGCATGGGCCTCGATCCGGAGCGCTGGAGCGGCTTCGCCGCCGGACTGGGGGTGGAGCGCTTCTGCATGGTGCGCCACGGCATCGACGACATCCGCCGCCTTTACACCAGCGACCTTCGCTTCCTCGAGCAGTTCTGAGCGGCGGAATTCTCCGGGGCCCATAAACTCAGTCAGCCCCCGCCTCCCGATCGGTGCCGCGCGCAGGACTGATCGTGAACGACGGCAAGGATCTGGCCGTTGCCACCGCTGATGCGATCGAGGCCCGCCTTGCCGCAGCCGGTTATGGGGTGGCGCGGGTGAGCAGCTCGGGCGGCATGGTGGGCTTCGCCAACCCCGACCAGCACCTGCGCAGCAAGGGGTACAGCGCCTGCGTGCCAACCAGCTTCAGCGAGGACATGGAGCTGGCGGTGGTGCTCGGGGGCGATGGCACCGTGCTCTCCGCCGCCCGCCAGACGGCCCCGATCGGCGTGCCGATCCTCACCATCAACACCGGCCACCTGGGCTTCCTCGCCGAGTCCTACCTGCCCCAGCTGGAAGGGGCGCTCGATCAGGTGATCGCCGGCGACTGGACGGTGGAGGAGCGCACCACCCTGGTGGTGAGCGTGATGCGGGGCGAACAGCGGCGCTGGGAGGTGCTCTGCCTCAACGAGATGGCCCTGCACCGGGAGCCCCTCACCTCGATGTGCCACTTCGAGATCGCCATCGGCCGCCACGCTCCGGTGGACATCGCCGCCGACGGGGTGATCCTCTCCACCCCCACCGGCTCCACCGCCTACTCGCTCTCGGCCGGGGGGCCGGTGATCACACCCGACTGTCCGGTGCTGCAGCTCACGCCAATCGCCGCCCATTCACTGGCATCGCGGGCCCTGGTGTTCAGCGATCGCGAACCGGTGACCGTGTTTCCCGCCACACCAGAACGGCTGATGATGGTGGTGGACGGCAGCGCCGGTTGCTACATCTGGCCTGAAGACCGGGTGCTGATCCGGCGCAGCGACCATCCGGTGCGCTTCGTGCGGCTCGCAGACCACGAGTTTTTCCAGGTGCTGCGCAACAAGCTGGGCTGGGGCCTGCCCCATGTGGCCAAGCCGGGCAATGGACTGGGGCCATGAGCGGAGCAGTCTCCAGCGACTCGACGACCGGTCACCCGCCCCTGGCCACCGTGCTGCTGCTGGGCGCACAGGCCGAGGCCCTGGCGGCGCGACTGGAGGCGTCGGGTTACCGGATCGCCGCCGCCGGCGAGACGCCGGACCTCGTGGTGCTCAGCACCAGCGAGGAGGGACAGATCGCCCAACTGCGCCAGCACTACGGCTCCGTGCCGGTGCTGCTCGACGGCGGCCACGACGACCTGGAGGCGCGGACCCGCTGCCTGGGCAGCGGTGCCGACGATTTCTGGCTCTCGGCCCTCGGCCCCAGTGATCTGCTGATGCGCCTGCGGCTGCACCGCGACCTGTATCGGCGTAATGCCCAACAACCGCTGCTATTGCAGGTGGGGGACCTCAGCCTCAACCCCACCACCCGCCAGGTGAAGCGCGGCAGTCGCAACGTGGCCCTCACGGCACGGGAATATCAGTTGCTCTTGCTTCTGCTGGAGCGCAAGGGCACCGTGGTGGCACGCGAGCAGATCCTGCGACAGGTGTGGAACGACGACCAGGGAACATCCAGCAACGTGATCGAGGTGTACGTGCGCTATCTGCGTCAGAAACTGGAACAGGGCGGCGAGCGCAGGCTGATCCACACGATCCGGGGGCAGGGCTACTGCCTGAGCGAACGGCTGCCGCCCCTGGAGGCCCGCTGACCTTGGGGCGCCTGGTCGCCGGGCTGCTGGCCGGCACGGGGCTGGCTGGCCTGGGCGTGGGCCAGCCAGCCTGGGCCAATCAGCCCGCCTGGCAACAACCGCCGCCGCAGCTGCTGCCGATCGAAGCCCGTTGGTGCCTGGAGCCGCGTCGCTGCATCGAGCTCGAGGTGGCTGATGAGCCCCACGAACAGGCCAAGGGCCTGCAGCTGCGCCCCCCACTGCCGGCGTTGCGGGGCATGTGGTTCCCGTTTGATCGGCCCACGCCGGCCCGCTTCTGGATGCACCGCACCCCTGAATCGCTCGACATGCTGTTTGTGCGCGACGGCCGGGTGGTGGCCATCGAGGCCCGCACCCAGCCCTGCATGCAGCTGCCTTGCCGCAGCTATGGCCCCGACGAGCCGGTGGACGGCGTGATCGAACTGGCGGCGGGCCAGGCGGAAGCCAAGGGCATCAGTGTGGGCACGCCTGTGCGGATCGAGCCGCTGGCCGCCGGGCTCAGGGGCGGCGACCGCAGAGCACCAGCACCGGGTTGAGCGGCGCCAGGCGGGTGCCGTCGGCCAGGGGCGCACCGCGCCAGGCCTGGTGCTGACGCACGGCCACCCCCAGCCCAGCCTGCTCCAGCAAGGGGCGCAGCTCCGCCAGGGCCTCCACGGTGGCCAGGGGAATCACCACCACCCCGCCAGGTCGCAAGCGCTCCAACACCGCTGCCAGCACCGCCCCGCGCTCGCGGCCGCCGCCGCCGATCAGCACCCGATCGGGATCGGGCAGCTGGCCCAGGGCCGCCGGCGCCTTCCCCTCCAGCACCCCCGCCGGCACCACCCCCAGCCGCTCGGCATTGGCGCGGATCAGGCCGGTCGAGCCGCCGCGCGCCTCCAGGGCCCAGAGTTCAAGCGCGGGACGCAGCCGCAGGGCCTCGAGGCCCACCGAGCCCACACCGGCGCCAACATCCCAGAGCACGCCGCGCTCGGGCAGCTCCAGCTCTGCCAGCAGCTGAATCCGCACCTCCCGCTTGGTCATCAGCCCGGGGCGATCGGGGTGTTGCAGGAAGAGGCCGTCGTCGAGGCCGAAGAGGGGCAGGGCGGCCGAATCGGCGAGCGGCGCCGGCGGCTCGGCAATCAGCACCACCAGATGCAGCGGATCGAGATCGGGCGGCAGCGGATCGCCGGGATCGAGCCGCAGCACCCGCTCGGCCGGGTGGCCGAGGCGCTCGCACAGCCACAGGGCATAGGCGGCCTCCAGCCCGGAAGCTCGCAGCAGCGACCGCACCTCCGCGGCGCCGCCGCGGCCGGGGTCGGTGAGCACTGCCAGGGCAGCGGGGCGCCGCTGCAGCTCGACTGCCAGGGGAGCCGGATCGCGGCCATGCAGGCTGATCCAGCTGGCGTCCTGCCAGGGGCGGCCGATGCGGGCAAAGGCCAGCTGCAGGGAGCTGGGCGCCGGGTGAAAGCGCAGCAGACCCGGGCCGAAGGCCTGCAGCAGCAACCGGCCAATGCCGAACCAGAGCGGGTCGCCGCTGGCCAGCACCACCGCGCGCTCCCCCGCATCCAGGGCCTGCCGCAGCCGCGCCAGCAGCGCGTCGGGCCTATCCGTGGCGAAGCGCGCGTGGCGCGGGAACGCCTGCTCCAGCTGGGGCAGCAGCCGGGCCGGGGCCGCCAGCAAGGCGGCCTGCTCCAGCAGCAACCGCTGGGGTGGAGCCAGCCCGTCGAGGCCGGCGGCGTCACAGCCCACCACCGCGATGCTGCCCGGCACCGCGCTGCTGGCAGCACTGCTGGTCGCACGACTGGTCGTCTTGCTCGTCGTCTTGGTGGCCCTATTGCTGGCCGCGTTGCCGTTCAGCGCTCTTGCCTGCCACTGGCGCCATGATGCTCAGCCGCATCCCCGCCCGCCGGAGCCGCCGCGATGAGTGATCGCCGCCAGCGCATCCACGAGCTGGTGCTGGCCCTGATCCAGCGCCAGGAAGGCCTGGAGCTGCTCGATGGCGACGGCCAGGGCCTGGGCGCCGGTCTGCGACTCGGCCCCGGCAGCAGCCAGGATCCCGCCAACTGGCTGGAGCGAAACCGCCGCCTGGTGCAGCGCTACCAGTCCCTGGTGCGCACCGCGATCACCCTCGATGCCCTGATCGACCAGGAGGTGGCGGGACAGCTGTGAGCGCGCATCAGCTCTGACAAGCTGGGCCCACCCTTGGCTGCTCCATGGCGCGCCCCAGCCTCTCCGCTCTGAAATCGCTGCTGCGCCGCGCCCTGCCCAGCCGTCCGCGTGGCGCCCGTCACCGCTGGCAGGCCCCACCCGCCAGCTGGAGCCGCCCCCTTGGCCAGGGCTGGGAGCGGCCCTACACGGTGCGCTACGCCAGCAACCTCGACGACGGCCCCAACCACGGCATGCCGCTGGGGGGCTTCGGCGCCGGCTGCATCGGCCGCGCCCCCGATGGCAGCTTCAACCTCTGGCACCTCGATGGCGGCGAACACTGGTTCGGCACCCTGCCCGACTGCCAGTTCGCCCTGTTTGAGAGCAACGGCGAGCAGCGCCGCGCCCACGCCCTGGCGGTGAAGCCGGCCGCCGACGCCTCCCGCCCTGGGGCCGGAGAACCGCTGAGCAGCTGGACCTGGTACCCAGCCAGCACGCCGGAACAGTGCACGGGCACCTATGCCGCCCGCTACCCGCTCAGCTGGAGCAACTACAGCGGCGTGTTCGACGCCGAGGTGAGCTGCCAGGCCTTCAGCCCGATCCTGCCGGGCGACTACAGGCGCAGCAGCTACCCGGTGGCGGTGTTCACCTGGACCCTGCGCAACCCCACCCGAGCGCCGCTCGATCTCTCGCTGCTGCTGAGCTGGCGCAACACCACCGGCTGGTTCACCAACACCGACCCCTCCGCCTCGGTGCACTTCCGCGACGACGGCAGCCCCGAGCACAACTATGTGCCGGCAATCGGTCGCAGCGAGGGGCAGAGCAACCGCTGGATCGACGACGGCCTCCTGCGCGGGGTGCTGCTGGACGGCGAACGCAGTTCGCCCCTGGGTGAGGGCCAGGGCCAGTGGTGCATCGCCACCGATGCCGGGCTGAGCGCACGCCATCCGGGTCTCACGATCCAGCGCTGCAGCCGCTGGAATCCGGCCGGCAGCGGCGCCGAGCTCTGGGAGCCGTTCGCCGCTGATGGCTCCATCCCCGACAGCAACAACGATCGCCGCAGCGGCGACAGCGATCCAGCGAGCGCGGCCCTGGCCGTGAAGCTGCGTCTGGAGCCGGGCGAGAGCATCGAGATCCCGGTGGTGATCAGCTGGGATCTGCCGGTGACGGCCTTCGCGACAGGAACCAGGGCGCTGCGCCGCCACACCGATTTTTTCGGCAGTGATGGCACCGGTGCGGCGGCCATCGCCGCTGAAGCCCTGCGCGACTGGGCCAGCTGGCGCCGGCAGATCGAGGCCTGGCAGCAGCCGGTGCTGGAGCGGAGCGATCTGCCCGAGCCGCTGCGCATGGCCCTGTTCAACGAGCTCTACGACCTGTCCTCAGGCGGCACCCTCTGGAGCGCAGCCAGCGGCACCGATCCGGTGGGCCGCTTCGGCGTGCTCGAGTGCCTCGACTACGCCTGGTACGAGAGTCTCGACGTGCGGCTCTACGGCTCCTTCGCCCTGCTGCAGCTGTGGCCCGAGCTCGACAAGAGCGTGCTGCGCAGCTTCGCCCGCGCCATCCCGGCGGCCGATCCCACACCGCGGCCGATCGGCTGGTATTTCACCCAGGGCAAAGGCCGGGTGGAGGCGGCTCGCAAGGTGGCCGGCGCCACCCCCCACGACCTGGGCGCTCCGAATGAGCGTCCCTGGGATGCCAGCAACTACACCGCCTACCAGGACTGCAACCTCTGGAAGGACCTGGCCAGCGACTTCGTGCTGCAGGTGTGGCGCACCTTCAAGCTGGCCCCCAGCGGCGAGGACCTGCGCTTCCTGGCCGACTGCTGGCCGGCGGCGGTGCAGGCCCTGCGCTATTTGAAAACCTTTGATGCCAACGGCGATGGCCTGCCCGACAACGGCGGCGCGCCTGACCAGACCTTCGACGACTGGCCACTGAAGGGGGTGAGCGCCTACTGCGGCGCCCTCTGGATCGCCGCCCTGGAGGCGGCGTTGGCGATGGCCCAGCAACTCCAGCTCGCCATGGGGCTGGATACGTCGAGCGAACAGCGGGAATTCAGCGGCTGGCTGGAGCAATCGCGAGCCAACTTCGATCGGCTGCTGTGGAACGGCGAGTACTACGAGATCGATGCGGAGAGCGGCACCCCGGTGGTGATGGCCGACCAGCTCTGCGGCGACTTCTACGCCCGGCTGCTGGGCCTGCCGCCCGTCGTGGCCGACGATCGGGCCCGCAGCGCCCTGGGCGCCATCCGCGAGGCCTGTTTCGAGCGCTTTGAGGGCGGGCAGCTTGGCGTGGCCAATGGCCTGCGCCGCGACGGCACGCCGCTCGATCCCAACGGCACCCACCCGCTGGAGGTGTGGACCGGCATCAACTTCGGACTGGCCGCCTACTACCGGCTGATGGGTGAGAGCACAACCGCCTTCGCGATCACCGGCGCCGTGGTGGGGCAGGTGTACGGCGGCGGTCTGCAGTTCCGCACGCCCGAAGCGATCACGGCGGTGAACACCTTCCGCGCCTGCCACTACCTGCGGGCGATGGCGATCTGGGCCCTGTGGGCCACCCATACCGACTGGCAGGCGATTCCGGGGGCCGAACGCCAGCCATGAGCAGGCTGTTCTCCCTCCTGCTGGTCGTCGCCCTCTGGCTGGGGGTCCCCGCCGCGGCCCAGGCCCAGCTGCACGCCCATGCCGATGAGAACGGCACTCCCGTGGTGCGCAGCCTTGAAAGCCTGCGCGACCTCGACTATCAGAGCTGGCAGGTGGTGGCCTATCGCGAGGGCCGGGCGGGAGGACCCTTAAAGCTGAGGATCGTGGGCTACCCGGGCAAGGTGCGGCTCGATCACCCCACACCGCTGCTGGTCCGCAGCGGCAGGCGCCTCTGGGAGCTCAACGACATCACCCTCAACAACCCCCAGCTGGCCCGCGACGGCCGTGCCGCCGCCGCCGAATTCGACCTGGCTCCACTGCTCACCGACCTGGATCAGAACCGCCCCCTGCGCCTGGAGCTGCCGGGGGTGTTCGTGGAGCTGCCGGTTCCGCCCTTCGTGGTGGAGGAGTGGCGCAGCCTCCCCAGCGCCACCGGGTGAACGACAGCCCCCCCAGCGCCCCCGTCGGGGAAGAGGCCCGTTGGCGCCCCTGGATGGAGCGGGCCCTGCAACTGGCTGCCCTGGGCGCCGGATGCACCAGCCCCAATCCCCTGGTGGGGGCAGTGGTGCTCGATGCCGGTGGCCAGCTGGTGGGAGAGGGCTTCCATGCCCGTGCGGGCAAGCCCCATGCCGAGGTGGGAGCCCTGCGCCAGGCCGGCGACCGGGCCCGCGGCGGCACCCTGGTGGTCACGCTCGAGCCCTGCTGTCACCACGGCCGCACGCCCCCCTGCAGCCAGGCGGTGATCGCCGCCGGCATCGCCCGGGTGGTGGTGGCGATGGGCGATCCCAACCCCCGGGTGGGGGGCGGCGGTCTGGCGGAGCTGCGGGCCGCGGGAATCGAGGTGATCACGGGCGTGGCTGAGGCCGAAGCCCGTGCCCTCAATCGCGCCTTCTGCCACCGCATCGCCACGGGCCGGCCCCTCGGCATCCTCAAGTGGGCGATGAGCGTGGATGGGCGCACGGCCCTGCCCAACGGCGCCAGCCAGTGGATCAGCGGCCCAGCCGCGCGCGGCTGGGTGCATGAGCTGCGGGCCCAGTGCGACGCGGTGATCGTGGGCGGCGGCACCGTGCGCGCCGATGACCCGCTGCTCACCAGCCGCGGCCGCCGCGACCCCGAGCCCTTGCGGGTGGTGCTGAGCCGGGGCCTCAGCCTGCCGCCCAGCGCCAGGCTCTGGGACCAGACCCAGGCCCCCACGCTGGTGGTGCACAGCTTCGGTGCGCCGATCCGGCGTCGCTTCCGGCTGGATCGTCGCGGCGTGGAGCGGTTGGTGCTGCCGGAGTGCAGCCCCCGGCTGGTGCTGGAGGAGCTGGCCCGGCGCGGCTGCAACCAGGTGCTGTGGGAATGCGGCCCGGAGCTGGCCGCCGCCGCCCTGCGCGACGCCTGCGTCCAGGAGGTGGCGGCCGTGATCGCCCCGAAACTGCTGGGTGGCCACCCGGCGCGCACCCCCCTGGGCGAGCTGGGTTACACCGCCATGCCGGCCGTTGCCACCTGGTCAGCCGAGCCGCCGCAGGCATTGGGTGGCGACTGGCTGTGGCGCCTGCAGCCGCCGCCCCGCTGACTGCCCCGC
>Ga0164292_10001426_pt1 | contig 19285 bp, 17 predicted proteins | sample GEODES117metaG_FD_111486 | JGI IMG/M metagenome (GOLD analysis project Ga0164292, IMG submission 111486) | Eutrophic lake water microbial communities from Lake Mendota, Wisconsin, USA - GEODES117 metaG | ecosystem: Environmental > Aquatic > Freshwater > Lake | place: USA: Lake Mendota...
CCGATGACACCGCATTCCCCCACGGCGGGATGCGACAGCAGCGACGCCTCGACCTCCGGCCCGGCAATGTTGTAGCCGGCGGATATGATCATGTCGTCCGAGCGGGCCTGATACCAGAAGTAGCCATCCTCATCCATGAGGTAGGTATCGCCGGTGATGTTCCAGCCATCCTGCACATAGACGCTCTGGCGGCTGTCAGCCATGTAGCGGCACCCGGTCGGGCCGCGCACGGCAAGACGCCCGATCGAGCCGGGAGGAAGGTCACAGCCCTGCTGGTCGATCACCTTGGCTTCAAATCCGGGCACGGCCTTGCCCGTCGCGCCGGGGCGAACCGCCTCCACGGTAGCGGAAATGAAGATGTGCAGCATCTCGGTCGCGCCGATTCCGTCCTGGATGGTGATGCCGGTTGCGGATTTCCAGGCCTCGAACGTGGCCAGCGGCAGCGCCTCGCCTGCCGACACACAGATGCGCAAGCTGGCCGCAGCCCCCGGCTGCATCTTGCCAAGGATGGTGCGGTAGGCCGTCGGTGCCGTGAAGCAGATGGTGGGCTTCAGAGCCACCATCGCACCCAGAAGGTCATCTGGCGAAGCCCGTTCAAGCAGGATCGTCGCGGCACCGGCCCTCAGCGGAAACAGCACGAGCCCGCCAAGACCGAAGGTGAAGGCGAGCGGCGGCGAGCCGATGAACCGGTCGGACGCGGCGGCCTTCAGCACATGGCGCCCATAGCTGTCGCAGATCGCCAGAAGATCGCGGTGCGCATGCATCGTTGCCTTGGGCTCGCCGGTGGTGCCGGAGGTGAAACCGATCAGGCAGATATCCTCGGCAGCCGTGTCGCAGGCCTTGAACGCATCCGAAGCGCTGGCCATCAGCGCGGACAGTTCTGCACCCATGTCGACGATCCGCACCGGTCCCGGCTCCAGATCACGCGCCCTGGCCAGATCGTCCAGCAGGCCGGAAGCACAGAAGGCCAACGAAATGCGCGCCTTGGCGAGGATGTAGGCCAGTTCCCTGGCGCGCAGCATCGGCATGGTGGCAACGACGATGCCGCCGGCCTTGAGGATGGCCAGATAGATCGCAGCCAGCAAGGGCGAGTTGGGCGCGCGCAGCAAGACCCGGTTTCCAGGCTTTAGACCAAGGGTGCCGGTCAGCACATTGGCGATCCGGTTCACGGCTTTTGCCGTCTCGGCATAGCTCCAGACCTGCCCGTCCTGGCCGATCAGGCAGGGGGCCTGCCCGTGTCCGCGCGCCAGATGCCCGTCCAGCAACTCCGATACGGCATTGACGCGATCGGGATATTGCAGCTCCGGAAGCGTGAAGCGCCGATCCGGCCACAGTGCCTGCGGTGGCAGGTTTTCGGCGGCGAATGTGTCCTCGTGCGCACTGCCTGACATCATCGGCCTCACCCCGCCCTGCCGGACAACGTGGCGTGATCGGCCAGCAGCGCCCGCGCGATGATCACCTTCTGCACCTCCGTGGCGCCTTCATAGATGCGCAGCGCCCGCACCTCGCGGTAAAGTTCCTCGACCTTGGAGCCGACACGGACGCCCTCGCCGCCGTAGATCTGGATGGCGCGGTCGATCACGCGCTGCGCGGCCTCGGTGGCGAACATCTTGGCCATGGCCGCCTCCCGCGTGATGCGCGCCGCTCCCATGTCCTTCGTCCAGGCCGCCCGGTAGATCAGCAGGGCGGCCGCATCGATCTCGGTCGCACTGTCGGCCAAGGCCGCCTGCGTCAGTTGCAGATCGCCCAGCATGCCGCCGAACATCGGCCGGCTGGCCGCTCTTGCCGTGGCCTCGTCAAGCGCCCTCCGACCCAGGCCCAGCGCTGCCGCACCGACCGTGGAGCGGAACACATCGAGCGTCGCCATGGCGATCTTGAAGCCCTCACCCGGAACGCCGATGCGCTGGCTGGTGGCAATCCGGCAATCGTTGAAGCGCAGTGTCGCCAGGGGATGGGGTGCGGTCACCTCGATGCGGTCCGCGATCTCGAAGCCGGCAAGACCTGCATCAACGATGAAGGCGCTGATGTTGCGGGTGCCCTTGCCTTCGCCCTCGCGCGCGAAAACGATGTAGTGATCGGCAATGCCACCATTCGATATCCAGGTCTTGGCGCCATTCAGACGAACATGTGCAGCACCGTCCGGCTCGGCCCTGGTCGTCATCGCGGCCACATCCGAGCCCGCCTCCGCTTCGGACAGGGCAAAGGCAGCGATCGCCTCGCCGCGCGCGACCGGCGGCAGATAGCGCTGCTTCTGGGCCTCGGAGCCGAACAGGCTGATCGGCCCCGTGCCTAGGCCCTGCATGGCGAAGGCGAAATCGGCAAGGCCCTCATGCCAGGCCAACGTCTCCCGGGCGAGGCACAGGGCCCGCACGTCGAGCGCTTCGCTGGCTCCGCCGAACGCAGCCGGAACGACCTGCGACAGGAAACCGGCCTCGCCGAGCGCACGCACCAGCTTGCGGCACGAGGCATCCACATCGTGATGATCGACGAGACCGGGAAGCGCGATACGCGCCCAGGCATCGATCCCGGCATGCAGTTGCCGGTGCCGGGCATCCAGGAACGGCCAGTCGAGAAAGCTGCGATCCGCCATGATGCCCGCCTCAGTTGCCGGCAAAGACCGGCTTCTGCCGCGCGGCAAAAGCCTCGAACGCCCGCCGGAAATCCTGGGTGGTCATGCACAGCGCCTGCGCAACGGCCTCGGCCTTGATGGCCTCCTCGATGCTCATGGCCCATTCCATCGCCAGCATCTTCTTGGTGATGTCGTTGGCGAAGGTTGGTCCGCTGGCCAGTTCATGCGCCAGTTGCATTGCGTCCGGAAGCACCGCGTCCGTGGCGCAGAGCCTGTTGAAGAAACCCCAGCGTTCAGCCTCCAACCCGCCCAGCACGCGGCCCGTGAACAGCAGTTCCGAAGCGCGCCCATAGCCGATGATGCGCGGCAGCATGGCGCAAGCCCCCATGTCGCACCCGGCAAGACCGACCTTGTTGAACAGGAATGCGACCTTGGCATCGTGCGTGCCAAACCTCAGATCCGACGCCATGGCGATGATGGCACCAGCCCCGACGCAGACGCCGGCAATGGCCGCAATCACCGGCTGCGGGCAGGCCCGCATCGCCTTGACCAGATCGCCGGTCATCTCGGTAAAGCGCATCAGGGCTTTGGTGTCCTTGGCCAGAAGCGGCTCGATGATCTCGAAGACATCGCCACCGGAACAGAAATTGCCACCCGCCCCGGTGATAACCACGGCCTTGACCGCGTCGTCATATTGCAGTTGCCGGAAGAAGCGGACCAGTTCGGCATAGCTCTCGAAAGTGAGCGGGTTCTTCTTGTCAGGGCGGTTCAGCGTCACGGTCGCCACAGGCCCTTCCACGGCGAGGCCGAAATGGATGGCCTCACGCATAGACGGGCGCGTCGGGTCATCGTGTGGCGTGCTCATGGCGTGGATCCTGTCGGGTAAATGGCGGCCCGCGTGGAGGCTTTCAGCTTGCCCAGCAGCGCCATCAATTGCTCGATCTGGGCCTCATCGAGTCCGTCGAAGAAGCCCGCGATCCAGTCCTCGTGCTGGCTGGCCATGCGCGCAAAGGCGGCGCTGCCGGCGGGCGTCAGAACCACGTTGACCACCCGGCGATCGCTGCCGGAGTTACGTCGCTCGATCTGGCCGGCCTCGACCAGCCTCTCGACCAGTGCCGTCAGGTTGCCGTTGCTGACCATCATGCGGCTGGACAGCTGGCTGAGCGTCAGCCCGTCCGGGGCCTTGTGCAACTGCGCCATCAGGTCGAAGCGCGGCAGCGTCACATCGAAGCGGTTGCGCAGGCGTGAACGCACCTCGTCTTCCACCAGCGTCGCACAGGTCAGAAGCCTCAGCCAGAGCCGGAGTTCGGCCTTGTGGTCGCGCGGACGCTCATAGACCACCGTCTCGGCGTCGACCATCGGGGGCAGGGCCTCGTCCATCAGCCCGTCTCGCCGCCGGAGACGCTCAGCGCCACGCCGTTGACGCTCGCGGCCCCGTCACTGGCGAGCCACAGCACGGCAGAGGCCACCTCGTCTGGCTGGACCAGCCGGCCCTGGGGGTTGGCCTTCGCCAGCTCGGCCCTGACCTCGGCATCGCTGCGCCCCGTCTTGGCCATGATGGCGACCACCGACGTGCTCACCAGGTCCGTCTCGGTATAGCCAGGGCAGACCGCGTTGACGGTGACACCCGAGCTGGCAACTTCCTGCGCAAGCGCGCGCGTCAATCCGATCACACCGTGCTTGGCCGCGCTGTAGGCACTGACATAGGCATAGCCCTTGAGGCCGGCAGTGCTCGCCACATTGATGATCCTGCCGCGCCGCGCTGCCAGCATCGACGGCAGTACAAGGCGCGTGAGGCTGAACACGCTTTCGAGATTGAGCGCGAGCATGCGGCGAACCATCGCCACATCCGTGCGGGCGATCGGGGCGGTTTCCACCCCGCCGGCATTGTTGACGAGGATCGTGACCGGCCCGTGCCGGTCCCGGGCGCTGGCAAAGGCGGCGGCGAGAGCGTCCTCATCCGTCACATCGGCACAAAGCGGAAGCACGCCCTCCGGTGCACCCTTGGCTCCCCAATGCCGCGCAAGGGCACTGACGTGCACGCCGCGCGCGCGCATGGCCAGCACGATGGCGAGCCCGATGCCCCGGCTGCCGCCGGTGACGAGCACATGTTGATCTGTCAGGCCATCATCCGGCATCACGGCTACTTCGCCTTCAGTCTGCGGGACGAATTGCCCGACCAACTGTTTTAAGCTTAAAATGATTCAGCGGGGCTGCCAAGCGGCCAGTCGGACCGATTGCGGGGCCGCGCTGCGGCGGTACGCGACGCCTCTGACGGCCTTGTCGGCAAGGCCGCAGCGGTGAAGAAACCTGCGCCGTGCAGACCCGCCGGAACCGTGATCGGAGCTTCGCCATGCGCCCCAGCAGCCACGCGCCACAGGCCTTCCTCGTCAGCGGAGTGCGCACGCCGATCGGCCGGTATGGCGGCGCGCTGTCATCGATCCGGCCCGATGATCTGGCAGCGCATGTGGTCATGCAACTGATGCGCCGCTGCCCGTCGATTCCCGCTGAAGCCATCGATGACCTTTTGATGGGCTGCGCCAATCAGGCGGGCGAGGACAACCGGAATGTGGCGCGCATGGCAGCTCTGCTGGCAGGACTTGAGGGCCTGACCGGGGCCACGATCAACCGCCTGTGTGGCTCGGGGCTCGATGCCGTCGGGCAGGCGGCCAGGGCCATTCGCACCGGCGAGGCCGAGATCATCATCGCGGGCGGCGTCGAAAGCATGTCGCGCGCGCCCTTCGTGATGGCCAAGGCCACGGAAGCCTTCTCGCGCCAGGCCGAGATGTTCGACAGCACGATTGGCTGGCGCTTCGTCAACCCGCGCATGCGGCCCGCTTTCGGCATCGATTCCATGCCGGAAACCGCCGAAAACGTGGCTGCCGAGTTCGGCATCAGCCGCATCGACCAGGATGCCTTCGCCATGCGGTCGCAGGAGCGCGCCCACCAGGCTCAGGCCAGTGGCCGCTTTGAGCGCGAGATTGCGCCGGTCAGCGTGCCCCAGCGCAAGGGCGAGGCGGTTGTCGTCAGTGTCGACGAGCACCCGAGGCGCACCACGCTCGAGGCGCTGGCCCGGCTGACCACGCCGTTTCGCAAGGACGGCGGAACAGTGACTGCCGGCAATGCCTCAGGCGTCAACGACGGAGCAGCAGCGCTGATGATTGCCTCGGAGGAGGCCTGCCAGCGCCATGGTCTCGTGCCGCTGGCCCGTATTGCCGGCATGGCCACGGCAGCCGTGCCGCCGCGCATCATGGGCATGGGCCCCGTGCCAGCCACCCGCAAACTGCTGGAGCGGCACGGTCTTGGCCTTCACGACATCGATGTGATCGAACTCAACGAGGCCTTCGCGGCTCAGGCGCTCGCGGTCCAGCGGCAACTCGGGCTTGCGGACGATGCAGCCGAGGTCAACCCGAACGGCGGCGCGATCGCGGTCGGCCATCCGCTCGGCATGAGCGGGGCGCGGCTGGCATTGACGGCCGCCATCGAGTTGGCGGACCGCAAGGGAACGCGCGCATTGTGCACGATGTGCATCGGTGTCGGCCAGGGCATCGCGCTGTTGCTGGAACGGCCCTGACGCTCCGTCAGGCCTCAAGCGTCAGACGGCCCGCTTCATGGCTGCGAACACGACCAGCATCAGGGTGGCGCTGATGCCGGAGGCAATCAGCGCCGGCAGGAAGTCGCGCCGGGTTGGCGGCATGCCGATCCAGACCATGATGGCCAAGCCGAGAATCGCGCCGCAGATCAGCAGGATCATGTTGCCGATGACCCCGAAGCTGAGCTGCTGCATCAGCAGGTCGGCCAGCCAGGCCATGATCATGATAACGCCACCTCCCATCAAAGCGATGAAGAAAAGCTCGCCGTTCGACAGGAATCGCCATCCGATAGCATGCAGAAACTGACCGATCATATCCGCTCCAAACAAGGACAGTCCGGAGTATCGCGATCAAACGATGACAAATCGTAAAAGACACCGAAAAGAGCCGCCGCCCCCTGCCCGGTTTCAGAAGGTCGACAGCGCCTCGCGCACCTTGGGCCGCGGCTTCTGTTGATCCTCGATCGCACCATTGAGTTCGGCGCCAAGCAGGAAGATCGCGGACAAGAGATACAGGAACACCAGCGCGATCATCGCGGTCGCCAGGCCGGCATAGGTCGTGACATAGGCCCCGGCGAAGGAATCGAGGTAAGCGCCGAAGGCCAACCCGCCCAGCAGCCAGAACGAGATGGTGAAGACAATGCCCGGCCACAGCGCCGACCAGCTCATGCGCCCGGCCGGCAGCAGCTTGTGGGCGATCACCAGCGCGGTGACGACGATCAGGAAGGCCAGCCCGACCCTGCCCAGACCAACAACCCCAGCCACCGACCGTAGCTCCGGCAACCAGTGCAGCAAGCCCCGCCAGCCGAGTGGAAACAGCACGATCAGAAAGGCGAACGCGATCATGGCCAGCGCCGCCGCAATCACATAGCCGATCGATTCAAGCCGGGTGAGATACCACGCCCGCCACTCATAGGCCTCGTAGGCCCGGTTGAGCCCGATGCGAAGGGCCTCGACCCCCGAGGACGCGAAATAGAGCGACAGCACGGCACCAGTGGCCAGCGCGTCGCCGCGAACAGCCGTCAGAACCGAGCGGATCTCGTTGGCAATCGGCAGTGCAACCTCTTTGGGCCAGGCCTCAAGCAGCAGCCGGGCCGCCTCGTTGGCCAGTTCCTCGCTGCCGAACAGACCCGCCATCGCCGTCACCAGAATGAGGAACGGAAACAGCGACATCAGCACCGACAAGGCGATGTGGCTCGCGATGGCCCAGCCATCATGGGCGATGAAGCGATCAAAGGCGGCGATCAGCAATCGGAAGGGGCTCAGCATGGCGCTGGTCTAGCACGACTTGCCCGAAGCCCGCCAAGCCGGAAACCAGCATCGGGCACAAGCGGAACACCGGCGCAAGCCACTCAATCGGTTCCGCCGAACTGCAACTCGGCCAGCCGCGCATAGAGCCCGCCCCGCGCGACGAGCGCTTCGTGCGTGCCTTCTTCCACGATCCGACCCTGATCGACCACGACGATCCGGTCGGCGGACAGCACCGTTGCCAGCCGGTGCGCGACGACGAGCGTGGTGCGCGAGCGCATCAGTCCTTCGAGCGCCAGCTGCACAGCACGCTCGCTTTCCGAATCGAGCGCCGACGTGGCTTCGTCCAGCAGCAGGATCGGCGCGTCCTTGAGAATGGCGCGGGCAATGGCCAGCCTCTGGCGTTGTCCGCCGGAGAGCAGCACGCCGCGCTCGCCGATCTCGGTCTGATAGCCCTGAGGCAGGGCCATCACGAAGTCATGCGCCGAGGCCAGCTTCGCGGCGACGAGCACATCCGCCTCGCTGGCATCGGGCCGGCCATAGCGGATGTTTTCGAGCACGGTCGTGCCGAACACCACCGGGTCCTGCGGCACCAGCGCAAAGGCACGGCGCCAATCGGTCGGATCGGCCCCGGTCGAGGCGATATTGTCCACGGTGATGACGCCAGCTTGCGGATCATAAAAGCGCAACGCGAGTTGCAGGACGGTGCTCTTGCCGGCCCCGGACGGGCCGACGAGGGCGACGCGCTCGCCGGGCTTCACATGCAAGCTGAAATCGTCCAGCGCCGCATCGTCACGCCCGGCATAGCGGAACGTGACATGCGAAAACGACAAGGCACCGCTGATCTTCGCCGGCAACGGCGCAGGGTTGGGCGGCGGAGCGACCGCAGGGCGCGCGGCGAGCAGTTCGCCAATTCGACCGGCCGAGCCGGCGGCGGCCTGGATCTCGCCATAGACCTCGGAAAGCTGCCCCAGCGAACTGGCCGCAAAGACCGCATAGAGCACGAACTGGGACAGACGCCCGCCTGTCATCGTCCCCGCCATGACATCGGCAGCCCCCGTCCAGAGCACCCAGACCACGCTTGCCGAGACCATGAAGATGCCGAAACCGGAGAGCCAGGCCCTCGCTGCCGTGGACAGGCGTGCAGCCTCGAAGGCATTCTCCGCCGCCATGCCGAAACGGCGGGTGGTCTCGGCCTCGGCCCCGAAGGCCTGCATGGTGCGCGAAGCGCCGATCGCCTCCGTGGCATAGGCCGAAGCCTCGGCCAGCTTGTCCTGGGCGGCGCGCGCACGCTTGCGCACACCACGTCCCGACAGCACCAGCGGCACGACGATGAGCGGGATCGCGGCCAGCACCAGCATCGACAGGCGCGGACTGGTGATGATCATCATCACCGTCGCACCCATGAACAGCAAGACGTTGCGCAGGGCGATCGAGGCGGACGCGCCGAAGGCAGACTGGATCTTGGTCGTATCCGCCGAGAGTCGTGACACGATCTCGCCCGACTTGGTCCGGTCGAAGAAGGCCGCATCAAGCGTGGTCAGATGGCGGAACACATCCTGCCGTACGGACGCGACGATGCGCTCGCCCAGCGTGATCACCAGATAATAGCGGGCGGAACTGGCCACGGCCAGGATCAGCACGACGCCGATCAGCGTCATGAAGTAATAATCTTTCAGTGTGGAATTGCCGGACTCGAAAGCGGTGTCGATCACCCGCCTGAGCGCCAGCGGCAGCAGCAGCGTCGCCAGTGACGCGGCGAGGAGCGCCAGCACCGCCGCCGTGATACGGCCGCGATGGCGCAGGACATACGGCATCAGCGCCGCGAGGGCGGACATCGGAGCACGCGGGGCATCCAAAGAGGAACCCGGCATGTCCGGCACGGCTTGCTTACGCGGCTTTCGCAACTTGCGTCTCCCGACCGGTTCGGCTATAGCCCGCCAACTTCACAAGACACCGTCGCACGTCGGTTTGCCTGTCGCATTGCGGCGACGCAAGATCGTTATGCGCTCAAGAGGCTCGCCATGAAAGCTGATATCCACCCGAACTATCATTTCATCAAGGTCGTGATGACCGATGGCACCGAGTACATGACCCGTTCGACCTACGGCAAGGACGGCGACACCATGAACCTCGACATCGATCCCAAGACCCACCCGGCCTGGACCGGCGGCACCCAGCAGCTCATGGACCGCGGCGGCCGGCTGTCGCGGTTCAACAACAAGTTCAGCGGCATCAGCTTCAAGAAGTGAGGCCCCGCGGCATCTGCCGCACAGGATCGCTCCTCGGCGGGCCGGCGCAGAGCTGGCGCCGATCGGAAAGACCATCAAGCCCGGGCCCACACGCCCGGGCTTTGTCGTTCAGGGGAACAGAACCCCGCCGAAAGTTGCTCTCGACGTCAAGCCCGGCCCATGCTGTTCAGAAGCCGCGTCCAACAAACGAGGCGCGCCTTGCAAAAGATCCTAGAAGAACCGCCACGGGTGAGGACAAGCCATGACGCCGAGCCGCTATCGTGCCACCTATGCCGCCTGGAAAGCCGACCCTCAAGCCTTCTGGGCCGAGGCTGCCAGGTCGATTGACTGGATTACGCCGCCTGCCTCGATCCTTGACCCGGCGGCCGGGCTCTACGGGCGCTGGTTTCCCGATGCCGTCTGCAACACCTGCTTCAATGCGGTCGACCGCCATGCCGATGGCGGACGCGGCGAACAGGCGGCCCTGATCTATGACAGCCCCGTCACCGGCAGCAAGCGCGCCGTCACCTATGCCGAGATGAAGGACGAGGTGGCGACGCTGGCCGCGGTGCTGACCGACCTGGGCATCGTTGCTGGCGACCGGGTCCTCATCTACATGCCGATGATCCCCGAAGCCGCGTTTGCCATGCTGGCCTGCGCCCGCATCGGCGCAATCCACTCCGTCGTGTTCGGCGGATTCGCGGCCAAGGAACTGGCGACCCGCATCGATGATGCCACACCGAAGGCCATCCTGGCCGCGTCCTGCGGCATCGAGGTGGCAAAGGTCATTGCCTATAAACCCCTGCTTGATGGCGCGATCGAGATGGCGAACCACAAGCCCGAAGCCTGCCTCGTGCTGCAGCGGCCCCAGCTCGAAGCGACGTTGCTGCCAGGCCGCGACCATGACTGGGCGCAGTTGCTGGCGGCAGCGCACACGGCAGGTCGCAAGGCCGATTGCGTGCCGGTCAAGGCGACCGATCCGCTCTATGTGCTCTATACATCCGGCACCACCGGCAAGCCCAAGGGTGTCGTGCGCGACAATGGCGGACACATGGTGGCGCTGCACTGGTCGATGCAGAACCTCTATGGCGTCCATCCCGGCGAGGTGTTCTGGGCCGCTTCCGACGTCGGCTGGGTGGTCGGGCATTCCTACATCGTCTATGCGCCGCTCCTCGCCGGCTGCACCACCATCCTTTACGAAGGCAAGCCGGTGGGCACGCCTGACCCGGGTGCCTACTGGCGGCTGATCGCCGAGCACAAGGTCGTGACGCTGTTCACCGCCCCGACGGCCTTCCGCGCCATCCGCAAGGAAGACCCCGAGGCGACGCATCTCGACTTGGCCACCTTGCCGCATTTCCGTGCGCTCTTCCTCGCTGGCGAAAGGGCCGATCCTGACACCGTGAAATGGGCCGAAAGCATCCTCAAGGTGCCGGTGATCGACCATTGGTGGCAGACCGAGACGGGCTGGTGCATGGTCGGCAATCCGCTCGGCCTCGGCATGCTGCCGGTGAAGCATGGTTCGCCGACCGTGCCGATGCCGGGCTATGACATCACCGTGGTGGACGAAGCCGGCAAGCCGGTCCCAGTGAGCCAGATGGGTTCCATCGTGGTCAGGCTGCCCCTGCCGCCCGGGGCCTTCCCGACCCTTTGGCAGGCCGATGAGCGCTTCGCGGAGGCCTACCTCGCGGACTTTCCAGGCTTCTACAAGACCGCGGATGCCGGCTTCATTGATGCCGATGGCTACCTCTACATCATGGGCCGCACCGACGACATCATCAACGTGGCCGGCCACCGGCTCTCGACCGGCGGCATGGAGGAGGTGCTTGCCTCTCACCCTGCTGTTGCCGAATGTGCCGTGATCGGCATCGCCGATGCGCTGAAGGGGGAAGCACCCTGCGGTTTCGTGGTGCTCAAGGCTGGCGTCAGCACGCCCCATGCCGAGATCGAGGCAGACCTCGTGCGGCTCGTGCGCGACAGGATCGGCCCGGTCGCCGCCTTCAAGCTGGCCGTCACGGTGGCACGGCTGCCCAAAACGCGGTCGGGCAAGATCCTGCGCGGCACCATGAAGAAGATTGCCGATGGCGAGAACTGGTCGATGCCGGCGACGATCGATGACCCGGCAGTGCTGGACGAGATCTCCGCCGCGCTCGCAGCGCGTGGCATCAGCGCCTGAGCAGCGTCAGAAGCTGGCTGCCAGCCCGCGCCAGCGCAGCATGCGCGCCGGCAGGACAAGCGTGGCAAGATCCTCGCCGACCATCACCGGGCCAGGGTAGCCGGCGGCGCGGATCTCGGCGAGCACGGCCTGCGTGTCGGCGGATGGCGGCACGACATGGGTCAACGCCAGCGCCTTCGCGCCCGACAGGTTGGCGAGCCGGGCGATTTCGGACGGCACCATGTGGTAGCTTCTGACGGCAGCCACCGTCTCGGCGCTGCGGACGCCGCTGACAATCGGCATCTGGCTGTCGACATAGACCTCGCAAACCAGCAGATCGGCGCCGCTTGCGGCCGCGTCCAGCGCCGCGCAAGGGCGTGTATCGCCCGAAAGGACCACGCGGGATGCATCGCAGGCAAAGGCGAGCCCGAAGGCTGGCGCAACCGGGTGGTGATCGACAAGGAAGGCGTTCACCGAAAGATCGCCGAATCCGCTGAGCGGGCCGGGCTCCAGCGCCTCGAAAACCACTTCGAGCCCCCTCGCCGACGGGCGCTTCTCGAAGGCGATGCGCAGGCGGCGTTCGTCGTCGAAGGCGGCATATTGTGCCTTCATGGCCTTGAGTGCCGGCTCCGGCGCAATCACGCGCCATGGCCGGTCACGACCCTGATGCCAGCTTGAGATCACCAGCTGGTAGAAGTCGACGATATGGTCGGAATGCAGGTGGGTCACGATCAGCGCGTCGATGGCGGCAGCCGGTTTCCCCGCTTCGACAAGCTGATGGGCCACGCGCGAGCCGCAATCGATCAGGACCAGCTGACCCGCAGCCTCGACCAGATGGGCGGGGCCCGCCCGCCGCGCGGAGACGGGCGGGGCGCCGGTTCCCAGAAAGGTAAAGCTCAGCATCCCCGTGTCCTTGCACACCTCTGGTGGCTCAGACGTCGTCGTCCTCGTCGCGCTTCAGCGCCTTGAGCTTGCCGAACACGGAATCGGCGGTGTGCTGCACACCGGGCTTGCTGCGCGACGGCTCGTCGTCGGCAACCTCCGGCTGGAGCGAGGCCTCTGCCGAAAGCAGGGTCGGGCCAAGTTCCGGCTCGACCTTGGGCCGGTCCTTGGCGACACGGGAAATCTCCATGTCGAGATCGACCTGCGAGCAAAGGCCAAGGCTGACCGGGTCCATCGGGGCAAGCTGTGCCGAATTCCAGTGGGTCCGCTCGCGGATCTGCTGGATCGTGTGCTTGGTCGTGCCGGCCAGCCGCATCACGGCAGCGTCCTTGAGCTCGGGGTGGTTGCGCAGCAGCCAGAGGATGGCGTTCGGCCGGTCCTGACGCTTGGAGACAGGGGTATAGCGCGGACCGCGTGCCTTCTTGATCTCAGGCACGCGCACCTTGGGCTCTGCCACGCGCAACCGGTGATCCGGATTGGCCTGCGCCCGCTCCAGTTCCTCGCGGGTGAGCTGGGCCGTGCTGATGGGATCGAGGCCCTTGATGCCGGATGCGACCTCGCCATCGGCGATGCCCTTGACCTCAAGCGGATGCAGCTTGCAGAAATCGGCGATCTGCTCGAACGTCAGCGAGGTGTTTTCGACAAGCCAAACGGCCGTCGCCTTCGGCATCAGCGGCGCATTCTGGGACATTCTGGAGCCTCCTTGTCGGGCGGCGGCAAGCGCGCACCAGACAAACCTTGACCGTTTCAACGACCACTGCGGCAACACTCTTCGCGCTCCGAACCGGCTGGCGGGCCGGAGCGTTCTCGACATCAACCATGCAGGGAACAGCTTTCATATAATTGTGTCGCAGCCCGGTGTCCATGCACTTGGAACGATCCTTGAACGATTGCCCTTTTTGTCCACCCGCCTCTCGCGATCCTGAAGCTGCCAAACCGGCGCAGGCTTGCTATGATCGCCCGGCACGACAATCAGGCAGCGAGGCAGCCATGACAGCGATTGGTGGAACAGGGTCTGGCGATGATGACCGCCCGCGCAGGGCAAATGCGCACGAGATCGGCCAGGATCTGTCGCCCTTGTCGATCGAAGAGATCGATCGGCGCATCGCAGCGCTGCACGCCGAAGTCGAGCGACTTCAAGCCGCACGCGCCGGCAAGCAGGCTTCGAAAGCCGCCGCAGACCTGTTTTTCAAGCGCTGAAGCCGATGCCGGCCACTCGGCCGGACCCGTGGTGTTAACGCGCCCTTAACACTTCCAGAGTATGAACGAGATGTTCGGTTTCCGGACATCGAGTGGCTCTCGTCACTCTGTTTGACGCCTCCCTGTTGACCTTCGAGCCGCTGTTTCAGCGGCTCTTTTTTTGTGGCCGGCAGGTTTTTGTGGCCGGCAGGTTTTTTGTGCCCGGCAGGAGGCCCGCGCCGCCGCAGCCCGAAGGCTATCGCACCCGTTCCAGCGGCATGACAGTCACAGACTGCGAGCGTTAACCTTAACAGTACGTCAACACCCCCTTCCCGGGGTTTGGCGTTATCCTTGCGACAGTGCTGGCATCGCCGGCTCTCTGTGCCAGATTGGCACGGAAAGCGGCCCACGCTGGAGTTGAGGTGCGTCATGGTCGATTTTGTCAGGTCTCCCGCCGTGCCATTCGGCCGCAACTTCGTGTCTTCGGATGCGTTCCGTGCCATGTTCCGCGAAGGCATGCTGCTGGTCGAGGACACAGCAGCCTATCTTGATGGTCCGGGCCGGGACGAGTCACGCGCCCTGCCCCGTGATGTGGCGCTGGCCTACGCCACCGAGAGCATGCGCCTTACCACCCGCCTGATGCAGATCGCCTCCTGGCTTCTGGTCCAGCGCGCGGTCGCCGAAGGCGAGATCACCCCCGATCAGGCCCGCACCGAAAAGAACCGCGTCAAGATCGCCGACATGAACACCCCGACACCATCCTCGGCCCTGGACATGCTGCCGCTTCGCCTGCGCCAACTGATGGACGCCTCACAGCGCATGCAGGCCCGCGTGATGCATCTCGAAAACATGGTGATTGCCGAGAATGAGGCAAGCACCGCGCCGGCACCGGTGAACAACGCCGTCTCCAGCCAGCTTGACCGGCTCAAGGCCGCCTTCGCTCCTTCCGCCGCCTGAGCTGCGCGGCAGGCGGGCCCAGGCCCCTTGCGACAGGGAGCAGGATGGGCCACCTGTGGGGCGTGACCACCGCTCCTTCCGCCTCGCGCCCCGCGCCCATTCCGCTCCAGATCATCACGGGCTTTCTCGGCGCCGGGAAGACGACCCTGCTCAACCGGCTGCTGAAGTCTCCCGAACTCGCCGAGACGGTCGTCATCGTCAACGAGTTCGGAGAGGTCGGTCTTGATCATCTGCTGATGCAGGGCGTCGAAGACGGCATGATCCTGATGGAATCAGGCTGCTTGTGCTGCACCATCCGCGGCGATCTGGTGAACACCCTGGAAGACCTGCTGCGCCGCCGCGACAATGGCCGGATCGCGCCGTTCCGCAGGCTCGTCATCGAGACCACTGGCATCGCCGACCCGGCCCCGATCCTGAATGTGGTGCTGGTGCACCCCTACCTGTCGCAGCGTTACGAACTCGATGGCGTCGTCACGCTTGTCGATGCCGTCAATGGACTGGCAACACTGGCCGCCCATGACGAAGCCCTCAGGCAGGTGGCTGTCGCAGACCGGCTGGTGATCACGAAAAGCGATCTGGTCCCACAGCCAGCAGCGATCGAAAAGCTCCGTCAGGAACTGGCACGGATCAACCCGGGCGCCTCCGTTCTGGATGCGGCCAATGGCGAGGCGTCACCAGCCGCGCTGATCGGCCTTGGCCTGTTTGATGTCGCCGCCAAGCCTTCCGATGTCGATGCCTGGCTGGCCATCGATGCCGTCATGGCCGACGGACATCGCCATGTTCACGACACCAACCGCCACGGTGATGACATCGCGGCCTTCGCACTGATCGCCGAAGAGCCGGTGCGTCGCCAGACGCTTGACCTGTTCTGGTCGCTGCTGCGCTCCACGCATGGGCCAAAGCTTTTGCGGCTGAAGGGCCTCGTCCATCTGGTCGAACACCCTCAGGGGCCGGTCGTGCTGCACGCAGCCCAGCAGGTCATTCACCCGCCAGTCAGTCTTCCCGCCTGGCCTTCCGCCGACCGGCGTTCGCGCCTTGTCCTGATCGTGCGCGGCCTCGATCCGGACATTGTGCGCAAGCTGTGGGCCGCCTTCCTCGGTCAGGCCTGACCGCGCAGCAGCACCTGGCAGGGACAATTCCGACAGGACCGATCCTGGCAAGACTTTTGTAACCATGTCGGCATACCCGCAGACGCCATTCCGCTTCGGTCCGAAACGGAGCAGTGGCTGGCCCGGGATGGCACAAGGTCCGGAGGTCTGGTTCACGATGGCGCATCTCGCGTTTGATCCCATCCGATACGGGGGCCCTGTCGATCCGCAGCGCGTTGCGCCTGCCCAGCTGATGCCGATTGGCGGCCGTGAGGTGCTGTTCTCGGCACAGATCGGCGACATCGCCTTCGAAATCCGGCCCCTCGCGGCCCTGAAGGCCATCGACAAGGCATGGCGTGCCCTCGCCAGCTCTAGCATCGAGGCCAATGTCTTCCATGGTCCGGCCTTCATGCTTGCCGCGCAACAGCATCTTGTGGAAGCATCCGGCCAACTGGCTGCGCTGGTCTGGGATCGGCGCAGCGTGGCTCAGCCACGCCTGCTCGGGCTTTGGCCCCTGCGCAGGAGCCGCGGATCAGGGCATGCCGGCGTCCACAAGGGCCTCGACCTGCGCCTTGCGGCCTCCGGCGCGCCGCTGCTCGACCGGCACTTCGCCGTCGAGGCCGCGTCGACCCTGCTTGCAGGCCTCAGGCTGGCCACGCCGGACATGACCGGCCTGATCTTCGCCAGGATCGCGCTGGATGGCCCTGCGGCCAGAGCCCTCAGGGCTGCGGCGGCGCTCGGCGCCATGCACATCCGCGAGCTTGATGTCCGGCACCGCCCCTGCATCTGGACCCATGATGCGGACTTCCTGCCGGGCAACGCGCTGCACGCCTGCCATGAGACGGCGAGGGCCCTGTCCCGGCATGGCGATGTGCGCATGGTCTCGGCCACGGCGCCGGATGACGTGCGCGATGCGGTCGAACTTTTCCTCGCCCTGGAGGCTTCCGAGGCAGCCAGATGCGAAGATCATCCGATCTTGTTCGAGGCTCGCGATGCTGCCTTCTGCCGCAGCCTGACACGAACCCTCAGCCGCGACGGCGAGGTTGCCGTGCACATGCTGGAGGTTGGCGACCGTCTGGCCGCTGCGTCGGTCACGCTCACCTCGCAAGGACATGGCTGGGTCTGGCGGACAGCCAGCGATGCGGCGCTCGAAGCCAGGCTGTCCGGTGATGGCCCGCATGCCACCGGAGGTCCTGAAGCACAACGCGCCATTCCGGCGCTGCTCGACCTTGCCATCGGCCAGCATTTTGCCGGAAACCCGGCCAGCGATCTGCTTGAAGCTGCCGCCGGGCGCGCGGACACCTGTTCCTGGACAGGACATCAGCGCGTCGGCGATCTCATCCTCGGCGTTGGCGATGATGCTCGACCTGGCAATGCCGGCGCAGCCATGCGCCGGGCCCTGTCGGCCATGACCGGCTGGTCTTCGCGGAACGGCCATCGCGGCAGAGCCTGATCAGCTGGCTTCGCGCAGTTCACGCCGGATGATCTTGCCGGTGGTTGTCATCGGCAGATCGTCGCGGAAGACGATTTCGCGCGGGTATTCGTGGGCGGCAAGGCGTCCGCGCACATGCGCCTGGATATCAGAGATCAGCGCATCGGACGGCACATGGCCGGCTTTCAGCACCACGAAGGCCTTCACGATCTCGGTGCGCAGCGCATCGGGCTTGCCGACCACGGCAGCCAGCGCGATCGCCGGATGCGTGATCAGGCAATCCTCGATCTCGCCCGGCCCGATCCTGTAGCCCGATGAGGTGATGACATCATCATCGCGGCCCACGAAGCGGAAATAGCCCTCGTGGTCGCGACTGCCCTGATCCCCCGTGGTCATCCAGTCGCCGATGAACTTGGCCGCGGTGGCTTCTGGCCTGTTCCAGTAGCCCAGGAACATCACCGGATCCGGCCGCCGGACCGCGATCTGGCCCTCTTCCTCCGGCTCGCACGGCTGGCCGTCGGGCCTGATCACCTGCACATCATGGCCTGGCACGGCCTTGCCGATGCAGCCGGGTTTGCTGACGCCGATGGCGGCGCAAGAGGCCAGCACAAGGTTGCATTCGGTCTGGCCATAGAACTCGTTGACGGTCAGCCCCAGCGCGTCCTTGCCCCAGGCAAGGGTCTCGGCACCAAGCGACTCGCCGCCCGAGCCGATCGTCCTGAGATCGAGAGGGAAGCGGCTACGCGGATTGGCAACGGTTTTCAGCATGCGCAGGGCCGTGGGCGGCACGAAGCAGTTGCGCACCTTGTGACGCGCCATCAGCTCGAAAGCCTCCTCCGGATCGAACTTCGCCGATGCGCGCGCCACGACGGGCACACCGAAATGCAGCGCCGGCAGCAGCACATTGAGCAGCCCGCCGGCCCAGGCCCAGTCAGCCGGTGTCCACAGCCGGTCACCGGGCTGCGGCAGGAACTCGTGCGGCATCTCGACACCCGGCAGATGGCCCAGCATGACCCGGTGTCCATGCAGCGCGCCCTTGGGCTGTCCGGTCGTGCCGGACGTATAGATCATCAGCGCAGGTTCGTCGGCGAGACTGTCGACAGCCACGAAATCCGGCGAGCCGGCGGCCACGACCTGATCGAAGCCCTCCGCATCACCATCGGGCCCTTCCAGCGAGATCAGCACGCGCATCTGCCCCGCAGCCCCGGAAGCACGGGCCTTGGCAAGGCCGGCGGCGTTGGTGATCAGGCAGCTTGCACCCGCGTCTGCCATCCGAAAGGCAATGGCATCGACACCGAACAGGGCCGCCAGCGGAACGGCAATCGCCCCAAGCTTGTAGACCGCGCCATGGGCGATGGGGACGGACCGGCCCTGCGGCAACAGGATCGCGACCCGGTCTCCGGGGCCGATGCCACGCTTGCCGAGGCTGTCGGCCAGCCGGTTCGACTGTTCCCTCAACGCGCCATGGCGAAACAGGGTCACAGAACCATCGGCGTCAGCCTCGATCACGGCGATACGGCCAGGGTCAGCCTTTGCCCAGCGATCGCAGATGTCGACACCGATGTTGAACCGTGCCGGAACCTGCCAGCGGAAGGCCGCCGACAGGCGCTCGTAGTCACGAAGATCAGGAAGCATGCCCCATGCCGTATGCCCGTTGCCGCGTGCGCGGTGGAGTGACGGGCGGCACACTAGATCATGGCGAGGTCAAAGGGAATCCATATGACCGCGGAACCATGATCGATCACAGCTGTCTAGAGCCATGCTGCATGCCCGTCACGTGGTGCCGCGATCCTTTCGGCACGCGCCTCTTGCCAGGTGAGCCGGCACAAGCCGCCCATCCGGCAGCAAGCTTGCACATCAGGGCCCGTTCGAGCCTGCTGCGCGACGCGACATCG
>Ga0164292_10001427_pt1 | contig 19282 bp, 17 predicted proteins | sample GEODES117metaG_FD_111486 | JGI IMG/M metagenome (GOLD analysis project Ga0164292, IMG submission 111486) | Eutrophic lake water microbial communities from Lake Mendota, Wisconsin, USA - GEODES117 metaG | ecosystem: Environmental > Aquatic > Freshwater > Lake | place: USA: Lake Mendota...
AACAGGACCGTGAAACACCTTAGCGCCGATGATAGTTGATTAACGTCTGTGAAAGTAGGACATCGTCAAGCTCTTACCCCTCAAACCCCCAGTCGCTAAAGCGTCTGGGGGTTTGTCTTTGTGGCAAGGAAATCTAGAGACATTGTTTGAGTAGTTGGCTTGTCTCGTACAGAGGCAGCCCCATCACTCCGGTGTAGCTGCCACGTAGCGCGCGTATAAAACGGGCCGCATCACCTTGAATGCCGTAGGCGCCTGCCTTACCGAAAGGTTCTTTTGTTGCGATGTAAGCGTTGATATCGTCTAGTGATAATTGAGCGAAGCTCACTTCTGAGGTTGAAAGTGCTTCCCAGCGCTTTTCGCCTCGCGCGCATACCACTGCGGTATGCACAAGATGTGTTTTGCCAGACAGCATCGACAGTATTTCTCTCGCATCCGCCTCGTCGCGCGGCTTGCCCAGGATGCGTTCGCCAAGAGCGACGGTGGTATCTGCCGTTAAGATTGCGGCGCTTAGATTAAAGATATCCGGTTTTTGTATTGCGAGCCACTTTGCGGCACGATCAGCCTTGTCGCGTGCAGTGCGCTGCACATAATCAAGTGGGCTTTCGTTTTTGAGACGAGGTTCATCTTCACCAGCCGCTGCCGGTATATCGACGACTTCATGTGCGACGTTGATTTGTAAGAGTAACTCGTGTCGTCGCGGGCTCGCCGAGGCAAGATAAAGAGTGGTCGGTGACATTAGGCGCGGTGGTAGGGGTGATTCACGAGAAGGGACCAGCCCCGGTAGATTTGCTCAATCAAGACAACGCGCACCAAAGGGTGGGGCATCGTCATTGAAGAAAGCCGTAAGAGTTGGGTGCATGAAGCTTTAAGCGTCGGGTCAAGGCCGTCAGGTCCACCAATTAACAAGGCGATTGGCTGGCTTGCGTTCTGCCAAGCTTGAAGTGTGTCAGAAAACTTTGTGGTGCTGAGATCTTTGCCGTGCTCGTCGAGCGCAATCCGAAGCGCATCGGAGGGAATGGCCGCCTCGATGCGCTTGGCTTCTGCTGCCATCATTTGTGCAACCGTTTTGCCGGTGGTGCGCGACTCGGGTTTGATCTCTTTAAGTACGATAGCCCAGTCAGAGGGCAGTCGTTTCGCGTAGTCGTCCCAAGCTGTGTTGACCCAGTCTGGCATTTTTGCCCCGACGGCGATCACATAAATTTTCATGTGAATGGTCCTAGTCGGGGCGTGCTGTTCGCTGAGTCCGCTTAGCGCGTTGAACGCGGTGAGCGGGCAGGGCGTGAGGTTCGGCTAGCCACTCGTCGCGTGGAGGTCGCCTCACGCTGGATCATCGGGTCAAACTTGACGTCGCCCGTCACGACGGTGGGTCGTGTCGAGTCGGCTGCGAGTTTCATACGAACCGCCTTGCCACCCCAGACTTCTTCGAGGTTGTAATACACGCGAATCGCTGGTTGCATGACGTGCACGATGATGTCACCTAAATCCACCAAGACCCATTCGCCGGTTTCTTCGCCTTCGGTCGCGATGACGGTGCCACCTGCTTCGCGCGTTTTATCCGCAACGCTCGAGGCAAGCGCACGTGTTTGACGGTTCGACGTCGCAGAAGCGATGATGACGCGATCAAACAGGCTGGTGAGATGTGTGGTGTTAAAGACTTTAATGTCTTGCGCCTTCACATCTTCGAGAGCGTCAACAACGACGCGTTGTAGTTTCGTAATATCCATTAAGTATCCAGTGTCAGGCTGTGCGCTGGCGATAGAGGCCATGCTCGGAAATGTATTGCGCCACAACCTCAGGGATGAGGTCACTCGTAGATTCTCCGCGGGTGATCCGATTACGGATTTCGTTGGCAGAGACGTCTAGTGGGTGAAACGGTAGTTCAATTAACTCGCGTTGATTGGCGGTAAGCCATTGCGAGAGTTCTTGCGGAACGGTTAAAGGTGAACCAGGTCGTTGCGCCACCACGAGCTGCACGCGGGCTGCGATTTCAGACCAGTTTCGCCAAGTACAGAAATTAGAGAGTTGATCTGCGCCAAGAATCCAGAAGTAGTCTGGTCCCTGTGGCAGTGCGTTCAACGTCTCCAACGTATAGGTGGGGCCAGATCGGTCCGTTTCAATAGGGTTAGCCGTCAAGCCCGTGTGACCTTTAATGGCGAGAGTCACCATTTCAAGGCGTTGAGAGGGCGAGGCCCCCAGTGGTAGCCTTTGCCACGGCTGGCCCGCCGGGATCAACTGAACCTGGTCGAGGCCGAGCGCTTCGCGTGCCGCAGAGGCGAGTGCCAGGTGCGCACAGTGCACGGGATCAAAACTGCCGCCGAGTAAGCCGATGCGCATTAGAACCAATCCCGTGGTTTAAGGTACTGCTCAAGTGCAGCCTCGGGCGTACCCGCGTCGGCTTGCCAGTTGTAACGCCACGCAGCCATGGGAGGCATCGATAGCAAAATAGATTCTGTACGGCCCCCAGACTGTAAGCCAAAGAGCGTGCCGCGGTCAAAAACTAGGTTGAATTCAACGTAACGACCCCGTCGATAGGCCTGGAAGTCACGCTCACGCTCGCCATAGGGCAGGTTGCGACGTTTCTCAACAATTGGCATGTAAGCGGGCAAAAACGCATCACCAACAGAGCGCATGAGTGCAAATGAGGCATCGAAACCGTTAGCACTGAGGTCATCAAAAAATATGCCGCCCACGCCACGCGTTTCGTTACGGTGTTTTAAAAAGAAGTACTCATCACACCATTTTTTGTATTCAGCGTACGCAGTCGGACTATGTGGCGCGAGTGCATCTTTATTTGTCTGGTGAAAATGTCGGGCGTCCTCTTCAAAGACATAGTAGGGCGTCAGATCCATGCCGCCACCGAACCAGAAAACATCTTCTTGGCCCGAGCCCTCTGGTGCTTGTGCGACAAACATACGCACGTTCATATGCGTCGTTGGAATGTATGGATTGCGCGGATGCAAGACCATCGATACGCCCATGGCCTCCCACACACGCCCGGCAACTTCAGGGCGATGCGCGGTTGCAGACGGGGGGAGTGTCTTACCCTTTACATGACTAAAGAGCACGCCGGCGCGTTCAAATAAATCACCGCCCTCAATGAGTCGGGATATACCACCGCCACCTTCCGTACGTATCCATTCGTCGCGCAAGAAGCTTTGATTCCCTGCGACTTCAAGTGCAGAGACGATGTTTTGCTGCAAACCTAATAAATAGGTTTCTACGGCAGCCAGGTTCACACTCGACACTTAGCGGGGCTCCCCACTGGCCGCATCAAGTGCGCGCCAGCCGATGTCGCTACGATATTGGGCACCGTCAAACTTAATCGCCGCAACAGCCTGGTAAGCGCGCTGCTGCGTCGCGCGCACGCTATTGTCTAGCGCTGTGACGCACAGTACGCGACCGCCTGCAGTGTGCAACACACCGTCTTTTAGTGCGGTGCCAGCGTGAAACACCACGCAGTCCGCCGTGGCCTCAGGAATGCCCTGAATCGTGTCGCCAGTGCGCGGTGTGTCTGGATAGTTTGCACTGGCCATGACAACGCCAAGAGCAGTACGAGGATCCCAGTCAATCTTTGCTCGGTTCAGTGTGCCGTTGACTGCGTGTTCAAACACCTCGAGCAAGTCGCTACGAATCCGCATCATGATGGGTTGTGTTTCTGGGTCACCCATCCGGCAGTTGAACTCGAGTACTTTGAGCGCACGCTGCGCGTCAGCACCCGGCCCAATCATTAGGCCTGCATAGAGAAAACCAGTGAAAGGAATTCCGTCTGCTGTCATGCCGGCAATGGTGGGCCGAATCACTTCTTGCATAATGCGTTGATGCAAAGCGGGCGATACCACTGGGGCAGGGGAGTACGCACCCATGCCACCTGTGTTCGGGCCTTGATCCGCATCTTTGAGTCGCTTGTGATCTTGGCTCGTTGCCAAGGGCAGTATGTTCTTGCCGTCGCACAGAACGATGAAGCTGGCTTCTTCGCCGAGCAGACATTCTTCAATGACGACGCGCGCACCGGCTGCACCGAGCGAGCCGTCTCCTAGCATGGCATCAACCGCATCATGCGCTTGTTTGAGTGTCTCGGCGACGACAACACCCTTGCCTGCAGCAAGGCCATCAGCCTTGATCACAATGGGTGCGCCTTGTGCGTCAATGTATTTATGTGCGGCGATCGGGTCAGTGAAGGTTTGATATAGCGCCGTTGGAATCTGGTGACGCACCATGAATTGCTTGGCGAAATCTTTGGAGCTTTCGAGTTGTGCGGCTGCCTTGGTCGGCCCGAAGATTTTTAAGCCATGCCGACGAAAGGTATCTACAACCCCTTTTGCCAAGGGAGCCTCGGGACCCACGACCGTGAGCGCAATACCATGCTCTTTCACAAAAGAGGCTAGTGCCTCTGGCTCGGAGAGCTCGAGATTTGAGGCACCCGACATGAGAGCGGTGCCGCCGTTACCAGGTGCGACATAAACGTGAGATACGCGAGACGACTGTAATAAACGCCAAGCTAAGGCGTGTTCGCGGCCACCAGAGCCTATGACTAAAAGCTTCATGCGTCAGCGCCTTGCTCGTCGATGGCTGCGTTCGTGTAGACCTCTTGCACGTCATCGAGTCCTTCGAGTGCATCCAGCAGCTTTTGCATTTTGATTGCATCGTCGCCGGTGAGCTCGATTTCGTTATTTGGCTTCATGACGATGTCCGACATCTCTGGTACCAAGCCTTTTGCTTGCAGAGCATCACGCACCGCGGCAAAGGCTGTGGTCGGGCAAATGACTTCTACGACACCTTCTTCGTCGGTGATGACGTCGTCTGCGCCAGCTTCGAGCGCAACTTCCATGATGGTGTCTTCAGAGGCGCCAGGCGCAAAAATAAACTGACCACAATGCGTAAACATAAAGGCGACCGAGCCTTCTTGCCCAAGATTGCCGCCATTTTTTGAGAACGCGTGGCGCACTTCTGCCACCGTACGGGTTCGGTTGTCTGTCATGCAGTCGACCACGACCGCAGCGCCACCGACGCCATAGCCTTCGTAGCGAATTTCGTCATAGTTGGCGCCATCTGCACCGCCCGCACCGCGGGTAATCGCGCGCTGGATGTTATCTTTGGGCATGTTTGCGCCCATGGCCTTGTCCCAGGCCATACGTAAACGAGGATTTGCTTCCGGGTCTGGGCCGCCGGCGCGTGCTGCCACGGTAATCTCACGGATAATTTTGGTCCAAAGTTTGCCGCGCTTCGCATCCTGGCGACCTTTTCGGTGCTGGATATTGGCCCATTTACTGTGTCCGGCCATAGTTCCCTACAAATTGTCTTGATAATGGTTCATTTTACCTTGGCCACGATATAAACTCGCCCCTCGGCATTGAATTTATGCCCCGAATATCGTTTGTTTAACTATTGCTTTATTTCTTTCCGTCTGGAGCATCCATGAGCAATCTCGTCAAAGCCATCCGCATCGAACAAAACGGCGGTCCCGAAGTCCTAAAACTGGTCGAAATCGAAGTGCCAGCTCCTGCTGATAACGAAATCACGATTCGTCAGCACGCAGCCGGCTTGAACTTCATCGACATCTATTTCCGCGACGGCCTCTACAAGAATCCGCTGCCTCACGGCCTTGGCTTTGAAGGCGCGGGCGATGTGATCGCGGTTGGCAAAGCCGTCAAACAATTCAAAGTGGGCGATCGTGTTGCTTACGGCCAAAGCCCCTTAGGTGGCTATGCCCAAGCGCGTAACGTGCCCGCCGCACAAGTGGTCAAGTTGCCAAAAGGGATCACCTACGAGCAAGCTGCAGCAATCATGCTCAAGGGTTTGACTGTTCAGTACCTGTTTCGCCAGACCTATCGTTTACAAGGTGGCGAAACTATTTTGTTCCACGCAGCTGCGGGTGGCGTTGGCCTGATCGCTTGCCAATGGGCAAAAGCCTTGGGCGTCAAGCTCATCGGTACGGTATCGAGCCCCGAGAAAGCCGCTCTGGCAAAGGCACACGGCGCATGGCAAGTGATCGACTATTCGCGCGAAAACGTGGTCGAGCGCGTCATGGAGTTGACCAAGGGCAAGAAAGTCCCAGTCGTGTATGACGGTGTGGGTAAAGACACTTGGGTTACCTCGCTTGACTGCTTGCAGCCACGCGGTTTGATGGTCAGCTATGGCAACGCCTCTGGCGCGGTCGATGGCGTCAACCTCGGTATTCTCGCTGCAAAAGGTTCGTTGTTCGTCACGCGTCCAACGCTGGGCACGCACGTCAATACGGCTGAAAAAATGCAAGCTGCTGCGGATGAACTCTTTGATTTGGTTCTGAAGAAAAAAATCAAAGTTCGGATTGATCAGCGTTATCCACTTGAGCAGGCTGGTGCTGCACAAACGGCGCTCGCTGCACGTAAGACCACGGGTGCAACGGTCTTCACCCTAGATTAAGTCTGCTGGGGTGTTGCCCACAAAAAAGCCTGCCGAGAAATTGGCAGGCTTTTTTGCTTTTAAGGTGCTTAAACTTTGGCGTCGTGGTGGTAGCGGGTAACGCGTTCCACCTCGTTTTTAGAACCCAAGACTACGCCCACACGCTGGTGCAGGCTGGTCGGTTGAATATCTAAAATACGCTGATTGCCGTCGGTGGCTGCGCCGCCTGCTTGCTCCACCAGCATGCTCATCGGATTGGCTTCGTACATTAGGCGCAGCTTGCCTGGCTTGTTTGGCTCGCGCGAGTCCCAGGGGTACATGAAGATACCGCCGCGCGTAATGAGGCGATGTACGTCTGCGACCATGGACGCAATCCAGCGCATATTGAAGTCTTTGCCGCGCTCGCCTGCTTTACCTGCCAAACATTCGTCAATATATTTGCGCACAGGTGGTGCCCAGTGACGCATGTTCGACATGTTGATCGCGAACTCTTTCGTGTCTTCTGGGATTCTGATGTTCTCGCTCGTCAGAATCCATGAGCCCATTTCACGGTCCAGCGTAAAGGCGACTACACCTTGGCCGATCGTCAACACAAGCATGGTTTGTGGACCATAAATGGCATAGCCGGCAACGACTTGTGTGGTGCCGGGCTGCAGGAAATCCTCCTCGGTGATTTCACGGCCCGAGGCGCTAGCGGGCGCGCGCAACACAGAGAAAATAGTCCCGATAGACACGTTGACATCGATGTTTGACGAGCCGTCCAGAGGGTCAAACAAGAGTAAAAACTCACCCTTCGGATAGCGGTTTGGAATCAAGTGAATGGTTTCCATTTCTTCCGACGCCATCGCGGCTAAGTGCCCACCCCATTCGTTGGCTTCAAGCAATACTTCGTTAGACATCACGTCTAGTTTCTTCTGCACTTCACCTTGTACGTTTTCACTCTCCAAGCTTCCTAGTACGCCGCCCAAGGCGCCTTTACTCACAGCATGGCTGATCGTTTTGCAGGCGCGCGATACGATTTCCACCAAGAGGCGTACCTCTGCGCTCAGTGCGTGTGCTGCGCGTTGTTGCTCAACTAAGTATTGCGTAAGGGTTTTGCGTTTCATGGTTTCAAGGCTGTCCTGAAGGTCAAAGTGAAAGTGCTTTTGAGACGATTTCTAGTGTATTGCGAGATAGGGTCGGATGTGTAGCGATACGTTCGAGTTGGGCATGCAGGCGCTGACTGACTTCGGGGATAAAGCGCGCCCACTGATCGCCCACCCGAGCCAGACGGGCTGCAATCTCTGGGTTAATGGCATCGAGCGCGAGAACCTGATCGCTCCAGAAATGATAGCCCTGGCCATCCTGCGCATGGAAGCCGCGCGTGTTGCCCATGCAGAAAGCAAAGACAACGGCGCGCACGCGGTTCGGATTACGTATGGTGAAGGCAGGATGTGCCATCAGGCCTGTCAGCTCGTTGACGCCTGTGCGTGGTGAGCTTGCCAGGGTGCTAAACCATTTATCCACCACCAGTTGGTCGTGTTGCCAGTCTTCGTAAAACTGTGTGGCGGCGGGCGAACTAAGTTCGGACGACCCCTCATGGATCAGCGCATTAAACGCAGCCATTCTGTCTGTCATGTTTGTGGCGTGCTTAAACTGTGTTTGCGTCAGGTTGGCCGCCTCGGGATGTTTTGAGGTCATGAGATACGTCAGCGCGAGGTTCTTTAAGGCGCGCCTTCCTGCGGGACCTGGGGCGGGTGAGTATTGCCCAGGAGTTAGGTTCGCTTGATAAGTGCTCAGTAGCGTAGCTGCGTGCTTCGTGCCCAACTGCTCGCGGATACGTGTGCGAACTTCAAGAACGGCCAGCGGATCCATGTGCGCCATGCGTTCCGCGACGCCATGGCTTGGTGGCAGTGAGAGCAAGCGCGCGCGGTACCCTGCATCCAAGTCCTTTGCCAATAAGGAGGCTGACCAGCTCTTGGCCAAAAGAGGATCAAGCTCTTCGAACGTGGCATGTCGTCGCCAGGCCTGGGCCAGTGCGATCATTTTGCGTGAGGCGATTTCTTGTCCAGCCTCCCAACGCGTAAACGCATTATCGTCATGTGCACTGAGCAGGGCTAGCTCATGATCTTGGTAGGCATAGTCAATCAAAACGGGCGCTGAAAAATTCCTCAATAGTGATGGCGTGGGACGTGTAGAAATATTGTCGAACACCCAGGTTTGTGAGGCTTCTTTTAGTTCTAGGGTCGTCTGTGGTGACAAAGATTTTCCTGTGTCATCGAGCAGACCAAGCGTGACGGGAATGTGAAACGGCTGCTTAACGATTGGGGACGCTTTCTCGACGCCGACCGGGGGGCAGTCTTGCGTAAGTGTCACTGTGCAGCGTTTGGCGACCGGATCATGCTGTAGTTGCACGGACACGCGGGGCGTACCTGCCTGACGATACCAGTGCCTAAACACCTCCAGATTTTTTTGCGGTGCAGTTTGTTGAAGAGCCCATTGCATGGCGTTAACAAAGTCGTCGCAGGTCACCGCTTGCCCATCATGGCGTCGGAAGTACTCATCCATACCCGCGCGGAACGCTTGTTCCCCGAGCAGTGTGTGCATCATACGAATGACTTCTGCACCTTTTGAGTAAACCGTCGCCGTGTAAAAATTGCTGATCTCTTGATAGCTCTCGGGACGAATGGGATGGGCCATCGGCCCCCGGTCCTCTGGATACTGGCTCAGGCGCAGACCCATCACATCGTCAATGCGTTGAACCGCGCGCGCGCTGGCCGCCTCGGTGGTGGGCAGTCCTGCGGCCATCATGTCGGCCGTGAATTCCTGGTCACGGAACACCGTCAAACCTTCTTTGAGACTCAGTTCAAACCAGTCGCGGCAGGTCACCCGATTGCCAGTCCAGTTATGAAAATATTCATGCCCGATGACAGACTCAATCGCCTGAAAATTACCGTCGGTGGCAGTGTTGGGATTCGCGAGAACGTAGGCCGCGTTAAAAATATTGAGGCCCTTGTTTTCCATCGCGCCCATATTGAAGTCGCGCGCAGCCACGATCATGAAGCGGTCGAGATCCAGCTCCAGACCAAAACGCGTTTCGTCCCAACGTAACGCTCGCTCAAGCGATTCCATCGCCCACTCGGTTTGATCTTCTGTTCCGACATCGCTGTAGACCTGCAGCAGCACTTCGCGACCACTTGCCGTGCGTGTGTGATGTTCACGACAAACAAAATCACCTGCGACAACGGCAAAGAGATAACTAGGCTTTGCGAAGGGATCGTGCCATTGCGCTTCATGGCGTCCCGCCTCGAGTTCACGCTGCTGCAAAAGATTGCCATTGGACAACAGGAGCGGGAACTCGCTTCGACTAGCGCGTAACGTGACCCGGTAAATCGACATCACATCAGGGCGGTCGGCAAACCAGGTGATTTTGCGAAAGCCTTGCGGTTCGCATTGTGTAAACAGGTGCTTACCTGAAACGTACAGACCCGACAGACTTGTGTTTTGTGCGGGCTGACACGTGCCCACGATCACGAGTTCGGCGCGATCGGGCACGTTGTGTAAGGTGAGGGTGGTCTCGGTCAGTGCGTACTGTGTCTGGGACAGCAACACGCCATTGAGCTCTAGAGAGACGAGTGTCAGGTCCTCGCCATCGAGGATCAAATCCTTCGATATCGGCACGTCTTTTCTGCGCTCAACAACCAGCCGGCTGCGCACCTGGGTGCGTTCGGCGCTTAATTCAAATTCCAGCTCGATCGTCGGGATGAGAAAGGGGTAGGGCTGATAATCTTCGCGGCGTATAGTGATGCCGGTCTCTGTACGCATGTCAACTCCAATTGGTATGCTTTGCATTGTAGGGGTGGCAGCCAAAAAATTTGCAGGATTGCTTTGGCGATTAGATTTTCTGCCCTATCATGTTCCTCATGCAAATCAACTATCGTGAGTTCAATATGGCTAATTTTAGAATCCGGTCGCTCGTCAGTCTTGTTGTAGGCGCTGTAACCTCGTTTAGTGCCTCGATTGCAATCGCTCAAGTGCCGCCAGCACTTGCCGGCAAAAGCGTCAAAATCATTGTTCCGCAGACCGCCGCAGGCGCGTCAGATTCTATTTCGCGCCTAATGGCTGCAGAGCTTACAAAGCGGTGGGGTATTTCGGTCATTGTTGAGAACCGTCCCGGTGCGGGTGGCAATATCGGCAGCGATGCCGTGGCGAAATCAGCGCCAGACGGCACCACCTGGCTGATGAGTTACTCCGGTACACACGCCATTAACCCAGCACTTTATGGGAAAATGCCTTTTGATCCTAAAAAAGACTTGGCTCCCCTGGCCTCGTTGGCAACTTTGCCTTTTGTGTTGGTGATTAATCCTCAGTTGCCTTACAAAACGCTGGCCGAGTATGTGGCCTACGCGAAAGCCAACCCGGGAAAGATCAACGTCTCCTCGTCTGGGAATGGTTCGGTTAACCACTTACTCAATGAAATGCTAGGTACCGCAGCTGGCATAAAGACCTCACATATCCCTTACAAGGGCGCTGCGACGGCCCTGAACGATGTGATGTCAGGGCAAGTGCAAGCTTTTTACGCCAGCGCACCGTCTGTGATGGGTCAAATTAAGAGCGGGGCGGTGCGTCCTTTAGCGGCTGCTGCGACCAAACGCGCTGCCGCGTTGCCAGATGTGCCCACTTTCGGTGAGGCAGGTTATCCCGCTTTAAGTATTGATTCGTGGTTTGCATTTTTTGTGCAGGGGGCAACACCGCAAGGGTTGAAAGCACAAATTCATTCAGAAATTAATAAGGTGCTGGCGGATCCAGCGATTGTGGAGCAGCTCTCACAGCGGGGGGCAGCGACAATGTCAACCACGTTGCCCGCATTTCAAAAAATCGTAGATGACGATATGGAAACTTGGGGTAAAACGGTACGTGCATCGGGTGCCAAGATCGATTAATTGTTATATCGATCTTATCAAGAACTGATTATATATATTTATTATATATCTATATATAACAAGAACTTAAGGTATTTTATTAAAGTAATTTATAGATTTTATTTTTTATTTTCTGATATAAAAAAAGGCCGACAAAGTCGGCCTTTTTTAGCAAGTTGAATAAAGCGTATTAAATTAAAAACTGCTGGCGCATTTGGCCATTTTTTTCGGCCTCGACGATCCATAATGGTGCTTTTCCGCGACCGGTCCAGGTCGAACCAGAACTTGGGTGGCGGTATTTAGGTGCAACAGGTTTTTTGACACGCGCTGTTTTGGCTGATTTAGTCGCTTTGACTCCACCGCCTGCTTTTGTTTTAGATTTGCCAAAGGCTGCAGCGATTTCTTCAGGAGAAATGTCGTTCTCTTTCATAGAGCGAACGATCGATGCAATGGCGGGCTTACGCTGCTTGCTTTGCAGGGCTTGGGCCTGTTTCTGAAGCTTTTCGATTTCTTTATTGATTTTCGCTTGCAGCGTCGAATAGTTCTGGCGAGTCATGGAGTGAACCTTTTTAAGTAATTAAAGTATTAAAAATAATTCTGGGTCGCGGTTCGATAAAAGGTAACCGAACTTCTGTGATGCTTATTTTATAACTAATTATATTAATCTTTATTCATTGTATTCAGTATGCGGATTAATTATTAATTTCTTATTTGGAAAGTAGATGAAAGATTCTCTTGCCGTTGCGGCAATACAAATGGTCTCGGCAGCCTCGCTCGCGCGCAATTTGGCTGAGGCTGACGCCTTAATTGCCCAAGCTGCGGATGCGGGCGCAAAGTTTGTGGCACTCCCTGAATATTTCTGTTTTATGGGTAAAAAAGAGACGGATAAACTAGTCCTCGCAGAAACCGAGGGTGTGGGACCTATTCAAGATTTTTTATCTAAAACAGCCCAGCGACATAATATTTGGCTATCCAGCGGTAGTATCCCGTTAGTCACTCCAGACCCCGCACGGGTATTTAATACCCAACTTATTTACGACCCCACGGGAAAACAAATTGCCCGTTACGACAAGGTGCATTTATTTAGTTTTGCGCGGGGTCAAGAAAGTTACGATGAGTCCCGCAGCATTCTGGCCGGTGATGCGGTCAAACGCGTTGATACCCCTGTGGTCAATCTGGGCCTGTCGATTTGTTACGACCTTCGGTTCCCAGAGTTCTATCGCGCGCTTGGTGTGGTGGATCTTATCTTGGTGCCGTCGGCGTTCACGTACACAACGGGTAAGGCACATTGGGAAACCCTGCTGCGTGCAAGGGCAATCGAGAACCAGTGCTATGTGCTTGCTCCCGCCCAGGGCGGGGTGCACGAGAACGGTAGACGCACGTGGGGCCATACGATGCTGATCGATCCTTGGGGTGAAGTCCTGAGCGTTTTACCTGAGCAAGCCGGGGTGGTAAGCGGTACGATAGAGCTCAGCCGTTTGCTCGAGGTGCGGCAATCCTTGCCGTCGCTTTCGCACCGTGTTTTATAGCTTGAGATATGAAATTGATTGATCCAGCACTTGCCTCCTTAGCGACTGCAAAAAATTTGCTCTTAGACCCTTGGGGGTTGACTGAGGCAGACATGGCTCGGGCGATTGGCGAAATTTTTACGCATAAAGTCGATTACGCCGATCTGTATTTTCAATACACACGCAGCGAAGGCTGGAGCCTTGAGGAAGGCATCGTCAAGACCGGTAGTTTTTCGATCACACAAGGTGTGGGCGTGCGTGCGGTTGCCGGCGAGAAGACTGCGTTTGCGTATTCAGATGCCTTGTCGCCGGAAGCCTTGTTGTCCTCGGCGCGCGCGGTGCGCAGCATTGCCCGCCAGGGTGCAGGTAAGGCAAAAATTCACGAGGGAAAAATTGCCACAGGCCGTGATCTTTATCAGCCGATCGATCCCTTAGACACGTTGAGTGCACCGGAAAAAGTTGCCTTGCTCGAGCGTGTCGAGAAAATGGCGTGCGCGCGCGATCCGCACGTCAAGCAAGTGATGGCAAGTCTTGGGATGGAGTATGACGTGGTCATGATCGCCGCGAGCGATGGCCGCTTAACCGCTGATGTCCGCCCCTTGGTGCGTCTGTCCTTGTCTGTCGTGGTCGAGCGCAATGGGCGTCGCGAGAGTGGTAACGCGGGCGGCGGTGGTCGCAGTGGTTTGATGTACTTCACAGATGAAGTTTTGCGAGACTATGTCGAGAAGGCCGTGCACGAAGCGATGGTGAGTCTCGATGCGCGACCTGCACCAGCCGGAGAGATGACGGTGGTGCTGGCTGCCGGTTGGCCCGGTATCTTGCTACATGAAGCAGTCGGTCATGGCTTAGAAGGTGACTTCAACCGCAAAGGGTCTAGTGTGTTTTCTGGTCGGGTCGGACAACGCGTTGCCTCGAAAGGCGTGACGGTTGTCGACGACGGCACGATAGAAGGGCGGCGTGGTTCGTTAAACGTCGATGACGAAGGTAACGCGACGCAACGCAATGTGTTGATCGAAGACGGCATCTTGCGCGGCTATATGCAGGATACGCTTAACGCACGTCTCATGAAGACCGCACCGACGGGTAACGGGCGTCGTGAGTCTTTTGCACATCTGCCCATGCCGCGTATGACCAACACTTTTATGTTGTCGGGCAACACTGAGCCAGAGGAGATCATTGCCTCGGTTAAGAAAGGGATTTATGCGGCGAACTTTGGCGGCGGACAAGTTGATATTACGAGCGGTAAGTTTGTTTTCTCTGCCTCGGAAGCCTACATGATCGAGAACGGTCGTATTACCTATCCGATCAAAGGTGCTACGTTAATTGGTAGCGGGCCAGAGGCCATGAATCGCGTCGAGATGATTGGAAACAATATGAGTCTGGATAGCGGAGTAGGTACCTGCGGCAAAGAAGGGCAGAGTGTGCCGGTCGGTGTTGGAATGCCAACGATCAAGATGGCTGGACTCACTGTCGGCGGAACCGCTTAAGACGTTTTTTTATATTGAAGTTGTTTGATTCAGGAGCTAGTCGTGCCACACAATACTGATGATCTGCGTATTCGGGAAATCAAGGAGCTTGCTCCACCTGCGCATGCGATGCGTGAATCGCCTTGCACTCCGGAAGTGTCCTCTCTCGTTTATGAAACGCGTCAGGCGTTGCATCGCATTCTGCATGGCATGGACGATCGTCTTGTCGTAGTGATTGGGCCATGTTCGATACACGACACAAAAGCTGCGATTGAATACGCAAACAAATTGAATGCACAGCGTGCGCGCTTCAAGGGTGAGCTTGAAATCGTCATGCGCGTCTATTTTGAAAAGCCACGCACCACGGTGGGCTGGAAGGGTCTGATCAATGACCCAGATATGGATGGCAGCTTCAATATCAATGAAGGCTTGCGCATCGCCCGCGCCTTATTGCTAGAAATCAATGCCCTGGGCCTGCCCGCAGGGTGTGAGTTCCTGGACATGATCACGCCGCAATACATTGCGGACCTCGTGTCCTGGGGTGCTATTGGTGCGCGTACAACAGAGAGCCAGGTCCATCGTGAGCTCGCCTCGGGCCTGTCGTGCCCGGTTGGTTTTAAGAACGGTACCGATGGCAACATCAAGATCGCGGTTGACGCGATGAAAGCCGCGTCTCAGCCACACCATTTCTTGTCGGTCACTAAGGGTGGTCATTCTGCCATCGTGTCGACACTTGGTAACGAAGATTGTCATGTTATTTTGCGGGGTGGTAAGGCGCCCAACTTTGATGCAGAGAGTGTGCAGGCCGCTTGCGCCGAGATGGCCAAATCAGGTCTTGCCCAGCGCGTGATGATTGACGCGAGCCATGCCAATAGCAATAAGAAGCCTGAGAATCAACCGGCAGTGTGCGCGGATGTTGGCGCACAAATTTCGCAAGGCGAGACCCGCATTATGGGCCTGATGATTGAAAGCAACTTGGTGGCAGGTCGTCAAGATCTGATTCCGGGCCAGCCCTTAGTCTACGGCCAGAGTGTGACCGATGGTTGTATCGATTGGGATAGCTCCTTCAAGGTACTCGAAGCGCTAGCTGAGTCAGTACGCGAACGCCGCCGTGCGCTCCTGAAAAGCGAACAATAACGAAACCAAGGATTGCGACGATGAACGCTCCCCATGACCTGCAAACCCTACGTCGACCGCTGCCGGCAGAGATGAGCGAGGCGCTGCGCGCGCGCTTCGGTGACCGCTTTTCGGTTGCGAATGCCGTGCGCGATCATCATGGTAATGATGAATCACCCTATCCCTCGATGCTTCCTGATGGCGTGGTCTTCGCGCAGAGCACAGAGGATGTCGTCGCTGTCGTCAATTTATGTAATCAGCATGGCGTACCGCTGATTGCGTATGGTGCGGGATCTTCGCTTGAGGGACATATTCTCGCGATCGAGGGCGGTATCTCGCTCGACATGACACAAATGAATAAGATCGTTGTCTTGCATGCGGAAGACCAAACGGTCACTGTGCAAGCGGGACTCACGCGTAAGCAATTGAACGAACAAATTCGGGACTCAGGCTTGTTTTTCCCGATTGATCCCGGCGCTGATGCTTCGTTAGGCGGCATGTCGGCCACGCGTGCCTCGGGTACGAACGCTGTGCGCTACGGCACGATGCGCGAAAACGTTGTGTCGTTGACGGTGGTCACCGCACAGGGCAAGGTCATACGTACCTCGCGTCGTGCCCGCAAATCCTCGGCTGGTTACGATTTGACGCGTTTATTTGTCGGCAGCGAAGGCACGCTCGGCATCATCACTGAAGTGACGGTCAAGCTCTACCCGCAGCCTGAAGCCGTCAGCGCTGCGGTCTGTAATTTCCCGACCGTGCACGAAGCTGTGCAATGCGTGATTCAGACGATTCAGCTTGGTGTGCCGGTGGCACGTGTCGAGTTGATGGATGCCAATGCCGTCATGGCGGGTAATCGTTACGCCAAGCTCACCCTGCGTGAAACACCTTTATTGTTATTTGAATTCCACGGCTCCGAAGCGAGCGTGAAAGAGCAAGCACAGACGGTGCAAGAGCTCGCGAAAGACTGCGGTGGCATGGATTTTGAATGGGCCGAGCGGCCTGAAGATCGCAATCGGCTGTGGACTGCGCGTCATAACGCCTACTTTGCTGGCTTGCAATTACGCCCAGGCTGCCGTGCGAGTACGACTGACGTGTGTGTGCCGATTTCTCGGCTTGCGGAGTGCATCGACGAAGCGACTAGGTTGTTAGAGAAAGCGAGCTTTCCGAGCACCATCGTAGGTCACGTCGGCGATGGTAATTTCCACGTGCTGATGCTGCTCGATCCGGACAGCCAAGAGGAATGGGAAGAATCCGAACGCTTGAATCATCGACTCGTCACACAGGCCATTGATGCCGATGGCACATGCACCGGCGAACACGGTATTGGTTTGCATAAAAAGCAGTTTATGGTGCACGAACATGGCGAGGACGTACTGGATTTAATGCGTTCCCTTAAAAAAGCATTTGATCCAAACAATATTTTGAATCCAGGAAAAATCCTGGATGCGCGGCCCTAGGCGATATAAATGAACGCCATCACTGAACCTGTTTTAAGTGCTTCTGCCATCGCATCGCGCGAACAAGTCTTGCTTGCGTTGCGAGCCGTGTTGCCGCCGCATTGCATCCTGAGTCGCGAGGAAGAAACGCGTCCCTATGAGTGTGACGGCTTGTCGCTCTATCGTTCAGTGCCGATGGCGGTGGTATTGCCCGAATCCGAGGCGCAGGTGCAGGCCGTACTCAAAACGTGTAAGCGTTTGCGTGTGCCTGTAGTTGCGCGCGGTGCTGGCACAGGTTTGTCGGGTGGTGCGATGCCCCACGCGCAAGGCGTGTTGCTCGGTTTAGCCAAGTTCAATCGTATTAAGCACGTGGACAAAGAGGCCGCGATAGCGGTGGTGGAGCCAGGCGTGCGCAACTTAGCCGTGTCTGAAGCTGTGGCACCCTTTGGTTTGTATTACGCACCGGATCCTTCGAGCCAGATCGCCTGCACCATTGGTGGCAATGTCGCAGAGAACTCTGGCGGCGTGCATTGCCTTAAATACGGGTTAACGGTTCACAACGTATTGAAAGCGCGCGTGATCACGATCGATGGTGATGTGATTGAGTTGGGCTCTCTTGCGCCCGATGCGCCTGGCCTGGATTTATTGTCGGTCTTCGTCGGCTCCGAAGGGATGTTAGGTGTGGTGACTGAAGTCACCTTACGTTTAACACCCAAGCCCGCTTTGGCGCGCGTCATCATGGCGAGTTTTGATGATGTAGAAAAAGCGAGTGATGCGGTCGGGAAAATTATTGGCGCCGGCATTATTCCCGCAGGCCTTGAAATGATGGATAAGCAAGCAACGCAAATGGTTGAACCCTTTGTGCGCGCGGGCTATGACACCGAGGCCGAAGCGATTCTGCTATGTGAGTCCGATGGTACGGCTGAAGAAGTGGCCGAAGAAATCGAGCGCATGGAAAAAGTCTTCCAGCAGGCTGGTGCGGTGCGTCTACAAGTATCGCAATCAGAGAACGAGCGCTTGTTGTTCTGGGCGGGTCGCAAGAATGCCTTTCCCGCAGCGGGACGGGTATCGCCTGACTACTATTGCATGGATGGCACGATCCCCCGACGACGCCTCGGGCACGTACTCAAGGCGATTCAGCAAATGGAAATTAAATATTCCATGCGGTGTGCGAACGTTTTTCATGCCGGTGATGGAAACCTCCATCCTTTGATTCTGTTTGATTCAAACATCGCGGATGAAGTGCGCCGTGCGGAAGACTTTGGTGCAGAAATCCTAGAGCTCTGCGTCGAGGTCGGTGGAACAATCACCGGCGAGCACGGTGTGGGGATGGAGAAGATCAATCAAATGTGCGTGCAATTTACGCGCGATGAATTGGACTCCTTTATGGCCGTCAAACGCGGCTTTGATCCGGAGTGCTTGTTGAACCCAGAGAAGGTTATTCCCACCTTGGTGCGTTGCGCCGAGTATGGAAAGATGCATGTGCATGGCGGTGCCTTGCCGTTCTCTGATCTGCCGAGGTTCTAAGCGATGTCGACCGAGATTTTGGCCGGCTTAGCCGAGCAAGTGCGCAGTGCTGCTGCCGATCAGCGACCCGTGTTAATTCGTGGTGGTGACACCAAGGCCTTTTACGGTAATCCGTTTGTGCCAAATGATGTGGCGCCAGTCATCATGGATATGCGGTGCTTAAAAGGCATCGTGAACTATCAGCCCTCAGAATTGGTTGTTACCGCGCTTGCGGGTACCCCGTTGCAAGAAGTCGTGGATACGCTTGATGCTTCCGGGCAGATGCTGGCATTTGAGCCACCTGCTTTTGGAGCAGGTGCAACTGTCGGTGGTTGTGTATCTGCGGGCCTCTCCGGGCCAGGGCGCCTTGCCGTAGGTCCTTTAAAAGATTTTGTTCTAGGTGCGCATCTGCTCGATGCGCAAGGACGCATTCTCAAGTTCGGCGGTGAGGTCATGAAGAACGTGGCAGGCTATGACGTCTCGCGTTTGTTGGCCGGTGCGATGGGTTCCTTCGGTGCGTTGACACAGATATCGCTCAAAGTTGCGCCAAAGCCGTTTGAGACCTGCACACTCGAGTGGGAGCTGGATGAAGCGGAGTCACTCAAGCGTTGCCATAGCTGGCGTGCCCACCCCTTATCCGTATCCGCCACTGCGTGGGAGTCGCAGGGCGCAACAGGCCGCCTTCGTCTGCGTCTAGCCGGTGCTGCCGCGGCGCTGCGTTCGGCGCGCCAAAAGCTTGGCGGTACTGTGGTGGATCAAACGCAAGCGCAGGCCTACTGGACTGCGCTACGCGAGCAGCAATTACCGTTCTTCAAATCGGAGGTGCTCTGGCGCGTTGCCGTCGCCCCCGGCACTGGCCCGCTTGGCTTAGGCCCCACACTGATAGAGTGGGGCGGTGGTCAGCGTTGGATTGCCGCATCGTTAGAGGCCGCGGTCGTGCGCGACGCAGCGGCGCGTGCCGGTGGGCA
>Ga0164292_10001428_pt1 | contig 19272 bp, 31 predicted proteins | sample GEODES117metaG_FD_111486 | JGI IMG/M metagenome (GOLD analysis project Ga0164292, IMG submission 111486) | Eutrophic lake water microbial communities from Lake Mendota, Wisconsin, USA - GEODES117 metaG | ecosystem: Environmental > Aquatic > Freshwater > Lake | place: USA: Lake Mendota...
CCAAGTCCGCCAGGCATCCATCAATGCAGCACGGCTGGCGGAATAGGAGGCGTTGAAGGCCTTGGCCAGCACCTCCTTAGGAATCCCCAGGCCCATGGAGCAGATGTTCAGCATCGCCCCAAAGAATGGGTCGAAGTTTGGATTTGGGCGGCCAGGGGTAGGGCTGACAATGCTTTCGCCTGGCATCAGGTTTATGGCGCGGCCGCTTTCGATCGTGCCGTCCCAGCCACCAGCTGCGGCCAAAATCTTGCCCCGCTCGTCATCGCTGAAAATGGTCGTTTCTTGAAAGGCATCTGGGTCCATCTGCAAAAACAGCGCCAGCGCTGCGCTGTTCACCGCCGCGTCCACTTCGGCGTCGGTGTACCGGGTTATCTGTTTGATTGTGGCAATAATCGGGGCCAGGATCGGCAGCCCACGGGTTTGGCCGGGGCGCTTTACCTCCTTCAGGTGCAACACATTGCGGCGGCCAGAACTGCCCCGGTACGGGATGCGCTCCCATGTGTTGGCGGTTCGGGGAACTAGCCGGCCTGGGTGGTAGCGAGAAACATGGATCGCTACCGGCTCGCCGTCGGCATCGCGCTCTACGCCATCAATCAGCGTGGCGGTATTCATCCGTCCATCTGGATTGCTAACCCGATCAGCCTCAACAAGCTGCACCGTCAGCCGAAACGGCCAATCCTCGCGGCCCTTATCACCAAGCAGTACAAACACATCACCGCTGGAATCATGCGAACGCAACGCCAACTGCTGCTGCTCATAGAAACAAAGCTCACCATGGCGATCGGCATACTGGGATTTCGCCCACATTCCAAACCGCCGCTCGGTCATGCTCTGCCATTCGCTGGCCTGTTCATCCGACAAGCCCAGTTCCTTGGCATCGATTCGGCTTTGCAGGGTGAGGCCGGTTCCAACAATGTGCGAAACCCTTGTCTCGATTGCCCCAGTCGCTACCGGTGCGGTCCTCTCCAGGTCCCTGGAGAATGCCCGCAGGTCGGCCAGCTCATACTCGGCATCACCGTCTGCATCCAGCAGCTGGGGGCGCCAGTTGGCAAACCGCGGCGACCGGGCCATCCTGCTGGTGCCGGTCATGCCGCCAAAGGCCATCATCCCGCGGACATGGCCTAGGCGGTCAAGGTCGGCGGGCAGGGCCTGAGCCAGCTGAAGCTTCTTGTTGTTGCGACGCTTTGCCATCAGAAGTTAGGCCTAGGGGTGAATCCCCGGCCACGGCCATTGGCCCGACTGCTCAGCTCCTGCACTCTGCGATCCCATATCTGAATCCCTGCCTGAATTTCCGCTAGATCTGCACGCTTGAGCATTCGATCTCCCATCTTTTTTTCCTGACCACCCAATACCTTGACCTCGGCATCAAGGTAATCATTGAGCCGCGCAGTGGCGATAGCGAGCGTAATTCCTGCCATGCCTAGCATCATACTCACCCAAACCGCCCGCCAGTGCCAAACCTATTAGCCCCTCCCCCTCCTGTCCCCGGCGCCTGGGTGCCCAGGGTGCGGGCGAGCTGGGCCCACATGGTGCCTGGGGTGTAGCGGCGGGTCACCAGCTGCAGCACCGCATAGGCGTAGCGGGTGCAGTCGCCCCCCTCATCTCGCGCCCCGGTTGGTGGCTCCCAGTGATAGCTGATCTGGCCCCTGCTCCGCCGCGGCAACCGCCTCCAGGGGAACAGCTCCGCCAGGAATTGATCGGTTGAGCACAGGCCAAAATGCAAGTAGCCAGGGCCCACGGTCTCAACCCCCAACCGATACTGCAGTGACTTGACGCTTTCGTCATAGCCCACAAAGTACAGGTTAACCCCGTTTTTTACGATCGGCTTATTTTTGCGGTTGATGCTCACCGGCACGCCCCTGCCCAGCAACGGTTTGCCCTTCTGCGGGGCCCCTCGAACTGGCACCCAAGTGTCCTTACGGGTTGAGCAAAACTCGCGGACTGCCTGGCAACTGGTTGCATCGCCACCCTCGTCAATGCCGCCCCGCGCCAACCTGAGCACGGTGCCATCCTCTCGAACCCATTTGGTTTCGGCGATCCGGTCCAATTGCGCAAGCGTGTTTTTGTCCTGGGGATCGCCATCAATGTCCCAATGGCCCAGGTGCCAGCCCTCCTCCCCAACACCCCAGCCCCAGACGGTGGCCACCAATCGCTCGTTTGCCGTGCCGCCACCGCCCTGGGTGTCCACTCCAGCGGTGATCAACAGCACGCCATCAGGCACGCCGGTCAGGGTGAAATCTTCGCCAAGAATCGAATAACCGTTGCCCAGCTCCGTAGATTGCCGGCGCTTGGCCAGGTTGTCGGCCGAGACCTTGCCGGCCTGCGAGTCCTCCCAGCCTTCGCCGAGCACCGTATTTTTGAAGGTCTGCATTGGCTCTGGGTCGCCTTTGCGCAACGCCTCCAGGGCCTCTTTGTATTCACGAACCAGAATTGCCCAGTCCGCCGCAGGTGAATAGCTGTAGGCCGCCCACACATGGAACCCAACGAGACGAGGGACCTGGGCAACAGCGGTCGGGCGATCCTCGCAGCGCTCCACCATCCAGCGTTTTTTGCTGTGCGGGATTGGCTTTTTGCAATTCTCGCATTCGTAATGGGCGGTAAATTCGCCCTCTTTTATCATTTGATCCCATCGCAAAATTTGATAGTGATTGCAAAATGGGCAGGGAACAAAAAATTTTCTTTGATCTGATTTCTTGTATAATTCTTCTGTTCGCCCATCCTTAAATATCGGCGTACTGCCTACGCCTATTTTGCGGTCCCAGTAATAATCTGCTCGGTTGCGACCTAGCTTGTAAACATCACCTTCGTCAATTCTGCGATAAGCGTCAAACTCATCAAAGAGAACAATCTTTCTAGACTTGCGTCGAAAGGCCCGCCCACTCGCAGCGTTTACTATATCTATTAAACCACCATTGCTAAGCTGTTTTAGAAGGATTGTATTACTGCTGGTGTTGCGTGCTTTGGATTCAGTTATCAGCCCCTGCAGCGCTGGCGTATCCTCGAACAATGGCTTGATTTCTTCCTTGCTATACCCTTCAGCGTCTTCCTTTACTGGCTGCACAATCATGATCGGGCATGGATCATGGTGCGAGTAATACTGAACGACAACGCCCAACATCTTTGTCCAGCCGACGCGAGCCGACTTCAGGCAAACGACCGTCTCAACGTTGGGGTTAGTAAACGCATCCAGGATCGGGCGCTGATACGGCAGCGTCCGCCACTGGCCCTTCTCCGCTGCGTTGCCGGTCATCACCGCGCCGCCATCGACCGTGGCCGGTTGGTCCGCATATTCCGAAAGCCGGAGCTTTGGAGGTGGCTTGAATCCGCCCAGGATGCGCCGCGTCAGCTCCTGCACCGCTGGCAGCGTCAAGGCTCAACCTCTGGGTAAAGCTCCATTACGTCGCCCGCAGCGAGACCACTCAAGGCCTCGCGTATCAGGTCCATCAGCACCGCCACCTCATCGGGTGTCAGGTGCGGGATTCTCTGCTTTGCCTTGCTTGGCACCCCGAGCATCACGGTGCGGGTGATGTTTACCGCTGCATCCCAGGCCTGCCCTACTTCCTCGCGGGGGAGCAGGGCGTTTGCCTTGGCCTTGCGATCCATTTCTAGGATATTGGCCTTCTCAAATTCGGATCGAGCTCGACTGTCGTTGTAGCTGGGGATTTCTTCAGGCTCTGGGGAGTCGTCGGCGAAAGCCTGGGCAGGGGGACGCGACGGCCTGGCCTTTGCCGGCTGCTGATCTCGCTTGGCCGTGGGCTGCTTGGCCTCGGATTGAAACGGTGCCACCCTGGCCAGGTACTCATCCAGCAAGATGTCGGCATCAAGCAGCAGGGGCCTAGCCCTGAGGATGCAAGGGCTGCCCAGGAGGGCGCCCTTGACGCACAACTTCTCTAGGTTCTGCCGACTGCATCCCCTTTCCGGGCCTGTCGCCGTTTCAATCAGCGCCGCGCCTTTGGTGCTGTTAACAGGGGTAGCCATTGCAACCAGCTTAGCAGCGGTTGCAATTGGGTTGCAATTGGGCAGCAGGCTAGTGGTTAATGGTTATACGCTATGGCAAAGGCAAGCTCATCAGCGCTGGGAGCTTTAAGAGCATTCTGAATTTTCCTTAATCGAAGCTCACTGAAAAATGATTGGTTTTTATACCATTCCTCCATAGGCTTAGAACGTTTTGAAAAATTACACGACATACATGCTGGAATAATATTTCCGATATCATGCGCTCCCCCCTTGCTAATGGGAATAACGTGTTCGATTTGCATATCACTATTTAGTCCGCAATACGCGCAGCAGTTATTAAATTCATTGAATCGCTGGCGCAATGCGGACACAGATACCTGAACAGGCGTCTGGCCTCGATCTTGAGCTTTGCGACGTTTTGATTTTTCCCTGTGGTAAAGGCGTAGATCTGGTTTTGTCTGGTATTCAAGCCACCAGCTCAACTGGGCCCATTGGCGATCGTGCTTTGCTTTAGCCTTTGGGTTTTGAGCCCAGTACTGGCGTTGCTGCTGCATGACAAGATAAGCCACTGTGGAGGGCTTGCCAACTGCTCGGAGGGCCTTGTTTAAAGCGCTTTGCTCTGAACCTGAAGCGGCATTAATAGGCATGGTTCCGCGTGAAGTTAAACCCTTATTTTTCAGTGACTGCCGATATGTTGCCTTGTAAATTTTTCTTCGTTCTTGAACAGAAAGGCAAGGGGCGCTGGGGGAGGGTATAAGTTTTGTTTTCGCTCTTGCCGCGCGGTTTATTTTTTTACATTCAATGCAATCACCTCCTTTAATCCCTCTAAGGCTTTGGCCGGTGGTTTGGTAATCGTGCTTACGCCTGCACAGGCTTCCAAGCCTGAATCTTTTGATGTCAAAGCTGTATGCTAATTGCATCGGCCTGTTAGAGCAGGGTGATCACGGGTCGGGAGTCTCACCTCGCCGGCCCACATATATTATAGCGCCAATCTGCAACCTATGCGGAAAGCGTTATCAACAGATAAATCGCGGCTTCGTGGCTCCCTCGCTATGTGTCGCCGGGAGGACCCAAGCCGAAATCCCTTGCTATGACTGGGTTCTTGGCAGATGAATGACTAAGATTTGCCGAGATCCCTTGCTATGACTAGGCCGCGCATCATCGCCCCCCATACCCCCTGGCGGCTGAGTCCAGGGCCCGCTTGTAGCCCGCTATGAACGATCTGTTGATCTCGATGTTGATCTCCGTCTGGATCAATTTGCTGTGCTCGCCCTTGTCGAACATCCGAGCAACCGACGGGCCGTAGACGACAACCAGTTTGCGTTTGCCGTCAGGCTTGCGCTTGTTCCCAACCCTGAAGGGCAGCATGACGCCGCCTTTGCCCATGGCCATGAACGTCGTTGGGTAGTCCTTGCGTTGGCCGCGCAGAATGCTGGCTCGGCCCGGTCGGCCCCGTTTTGTTGCCTTCCCCCAACCACGTCCGCGGCCTAGCCCTGGGAGCCCGGTGGCACGGGTACCGGGCCTAAACCCGAACTGGCTAAGAGTTGGTGCGCGTGCTGCAAATGTGAGAGTGGCTTCTCCTCTGCTCGCCAAACCCGTGAACAGGCTTACATCCTGTTTAATACGTCTTGAGCCAATGTTATATCTTTGGCTAATACTTTTGCCTGCCTGCTTATTGGCGGACGTGGCAGCGGCCAAGATCCCTGCCCTTGTTGCTTTCTGAAACAATTTGGGATCAAGGAAGGCCCGCATCTTTTCTAGCTGGCTGATGCCATCGACTTTCACCCTGATGAATTCGTTGGTGCCCATTTATCCCCCCGTCAACCCCATGGCCTGGAGATAGCGGGCCCATTGCTCCACTGTCAGCACCACGCGCCATTTGCCCCCGCGAAATCGAATCAGGCTGGCAGCGTGTTCCTCTTGGGCGTTAATCCGCTGTTGCTCTGCTGCGGTGGGCTTCACCCTGGCGGCGGCAGCGGTGTCTTCCCAGTTGGCGATTTGGACGACATGTGCCGGAACCCCGTCAAGGTCGCCGGTGTCGTCCGCCCTGCCTGCCCCGAGCTTGCGTCGAATGGGCAAGCCAAGTGCTTCGGTGAGGATTGCAGCAGCCTCCAGCTCGCCTCGATCCCCTTTGCGTTTTGGTCGGTTCGCCATGCCCCCAACCCTACCTCAAATCCTGCGTTGCCGCTTGTGACACGCGCCGGTAGTGAAGGCCGCAGGCTGCGGTTCCGTGGGTGACTGAATTCCAAATGTTTTTTTTATGAGTAAATACTTCCCTAGCTGCTGCAGCAATTGAAGGATATCGGCGTCCAGTTTCAACGCATTCTATAACATAAGATTTAGTTAATCTTGGTAATTGCATTTTGGTGATCCTAGAAGCAGCAATCTCCGAATCAAAAAGTTGTGTAAGTTCTGATTGTCCAATGCCTCCAAACTGTTCTGGATATTTTACAGCAAATCTTCTAAGTTGCCTACGTGAGACAAAGCGAGGGCTATTTTTTGCATCCGATCGTGCAACAGCGGGAAGGCCAATTTTAATCCAATTATAAATCTTTTCATAGCTATAGCCCGTAAACGTTCTGATGTCTCCGATAGATATAAATTCTCCTTGGGGCTGCATTGAGAGGCCTAGCTGCTCGGCCTTTCGCTGCATGGCCATGGGCGTTCTGGGTGGGCGGCGTTGGTTGAAGCGCCTGACGACCAGCTGCCAGGGCAGCTCCCCAGCCAGTTCGGACAGCACCTCCAGGTCTTCAGGTGTCCATCGCCTCGATTGTTGTTTGGGTGCTGGTTGGTCCATGGCTGATAAGTGGGGCTCTTCGTGATGAGTGGGGATGAGTTCAGAAATCACCCCCCCCCCAATAAAAAACACAGGGATCGGGAAAAAATCCGGCAAATCGCAGTCATAGCAATGGTTTAGAGGTTCAAAACATCGGGAATTTTGCGGGAATTTCTTTGGGGATCGGGATTTTTCAAAATCCTGCCTCTTGAGAAATTCCCGCAAAATTCCCGCAAAATTCCCGATTTGGCAAACCTGAAACCCTTTCCACTGCAAACGATCTCGCGGATTTTTTCCCGAAATCCCTCTAAAAAGAAAAAACAGTATGGGGGGGGGAGGTAAGAGGTAGAGATTTGGTTCATTACAGAATCCTTACAAGGCATATCGAGGGGCATTGCGGCCAACGGTTGTCAGCTTCCAGGCCTTCCCCGCTTTTTTGATCAAGCCTTGCTTTCGCAGCCAGGTCAGGTTGTTTCGCACTGTGGCCTCAGAGACCCCCTGGAGGTCATCGACCAACATCCGGGTGTCGGTGGGCCTACCGCTGGCCTCGCGCAGCTCCAGGCGATCCAGGAGGGCGCAGCGAGCGTTTCCGGTGATCTCGCCATCGGTTACCTCAAAACCGTCACCTGCTAGGCGGTATTTGAAATCACGGGATTGGCTGCCGCGGAGCTTCAAAACCGACCACTCATTGCAGGTGCCCCGTTCGCCGGTGTGCCTGGTGATCTGGTGGACGCCGCTGGGGATCTGGTTGATGTTTTGGGAGCCTGCAGCGGCCTGTACGCCCTTGCCAGCGGCCTTGCCGCCTGCAGGGTGGTGCAGCCAAACTAGGGAGCAATGCCGGCCAACGAGGGCCTGCATGAACCTCATCAACGTGCCGACCGGGCCGATTCCAAAATTGATCCCGGCAAGTTCGAGCACGGCTTTAAGACTGTCGATGACGACCAAGCTGTAACCGCCAAGTTCAAGTTCATCGCGCAACTCAAGCAAGCCCCTGGGGGAGCAGCACCAGGGCGGCATGTGATCGCCAGCCTCGGCGGCCCAGATCGATAAGCCTTCGATGATCTCTGGATCGTCGGCCACCCCAAGATCTTCGAGGTATTCCAAAACCATGGCCCTTGCCCCCTCGCCGGCGTCGGTGCCAATCCAAAGGACCTTGCCGCGCCGGCCGGGATCAACGGGGATCTCCTGATCGAGAAACGCCCGGCCTTTGATGACAGCCGCGGCCATTGCAGCTGCGGCCATGGTCTTGCCGGCGCCACCTGCTCCGAATACGACATGATCCCGACGCCAAAGCAAAAACCCAGGCAGCAGATCCTCTGCAGGTGAGTCCAGGGGATCGGTGATTGATCGCCCCCGGCGTTGCCCGCTGTGGCCCTGCTGCAGGGGAAGCCCCCACCGCGCCGCCAGGGCCACCATCATCCGATCGTCAATGGCATCGCCCCTTACCCCCAAGGCAAATAGCTCGGCCCTGATCGCCTGCTCCTGGGCCCATTGGTCAGCGGGCTCAAGCTTGAGGTCCAGGAGGATGTCAAGCAGTGATTGAATCTGCTGGTCGCGTGGGGGCTCGGATCGTTGGGGCCCTGGCTGCTCCTGCTCCTGTTGCTGAACCTCAACCAGCGTCCAGTAGGCCTCGGTGGCAGCTTGGATGATGTCGAGGATCGCGCTTTCGGGCCCATCTGGGGCATCGTCGATGGATCCACCGTCTGGGAGGCCGGGCCATAGATCAATGGCCGGGATCACGATCATGGGCAGCCCTGCCTGCGCTGCGGCCTCGGCCGCGTTCTCGGCGCGCCGTCGCCCCTCCTGCTGGTGCTCGGGCCGGTTGGGGCCGTCATGGTCGGCCAAGTAAACCACCCCTGGACACCCCGCATCCCGCAGCGCCTGGTAGCGGGGCACGATCAACTCAATGGTGCGGGCGTGTCCTGGCTGGCTGATCGTGACGACCCCTTCGAACGCGCCGATCTCTGCGCATTTTTCGCCCTCGGTTTCCAGGATCCAGCCCTCAGCGCCGATGGTGTCGTCATGGTGGAAAACTGGCCATGGATCAGGTCCGGACCCCGTTTGCCATTGGTCGTCCAAAAAAGGCACAAGGATGCCGAAATAACTGGCGTAGAACGCTTTGTCCCCGTCAGCCAATGGCACCCTCCTGACCAGTTGGGTGTCGCTGTAACGGTAGGGGCTGCCGCCTGGCTCCCTGGGGGTCATCCTGGCCAGGGCCGGCGGCCGGTCAGGCAAAGGCGCCGGCTGTGTCCGCGCCGGCTCTGGTGGTCGCCGCTGGATCAATCGCCTGGGGAGGCGCTGGGCCCCGTCGCGGGGTTTGTCGAGGGTGAAGTGTCCCGCCCGGCCGTCGCGGGTATTGCCGGTGAATGCCCAAGCCCCCTCGTCTGCCCCTGTGACCACCTCACCGGTTCGCAAGTTCTTCGGGTGATGGCAAATCACCTCCAAGCCATCGGCTGATATTCGGCAGTCGCTGTCTTTCGTTCGACCGCAGACCGGGCAAGGGTTGCGCCTGCTGCTGGGGATCAATTTTTGTTTGTCGCCCATTAAGGCTTGCCCTTGTGGCTGGTGCCGGCCTCAGCCTTCATCGCGTCAATAACCAGCAACTGCATCAGGGTCGTCTTTGGGATGCCTAGGGCCTTCGCCTTGGCATCTAGCCAGTGGCGCTGGTCTTCAGACGGTCGAAAGGTCAGGGTTGCGCGGGACATCTGCGGCAGCGGGTTTGATTAATTTACATCAGATCCGCATCAGATCCGCGTCAGGGGTGCTATGGTCCACCCATGGCCGCCGCACCATGACCTGGTAGCCAGCTACCGATCCTTGAGGCTCCCACCATGCCCTAACCCTTATGCCCCGCCTGGGGGTTGTTTGACAGCTTTGAAAATCATTATTATTCCCGCTTTCCCATGACAGCCGAACACAATGAATTTCCACCGCTGACACGCGATACAAAAGCGGTTTTTGATGCGGGAATGCTTGACCTTGACACGTTCGCGCCTTATTGGAGTCGCCGCTTTGCCGCTGCCGTGATCCGGGAGGCGATGACGCAAGCCAGCTCAGACAGGCCAGACAGTTCCAAGTGGGATGCCCTCGGCGCCATCGCCGACAACCTGCACGCCCCGCCCCCACCCCCGCCGACGCGGGAGCAGATGGAAGATGCGCTGCGGCTCTTGACACAGCTTGCTAACTACCAGTCAGGCAGTGAAGCTGATGTATGGGCGCAAACCATCCAACGCGGCATCGCCCACTACTGCTCCCCCACCACCTAACCCCACGGGGCATGGCGGGCAGTTCATGGCCCGGATATGCGCTCCCTGGTGATGCCGTCTACTGCCCGGCCCTGGTGGTAGCAAACAACGGCCTCTTGCCTGCAACGGGACCCATCGAGGTTTACCGCTGGTGCCATCCGCACTGGAGGTGAGTGGTAACAAGCGCAGACCTGTAAGTCCCCGGCTTTTTCTTTACACAATCACCCCCCTGTTTTTTCCCATGTTTGCTTTAATCGAAACTAACCAAGCGACCCACATCGCCATCCACATCCCACACGATGGCGCCGATAAGTCATTGCCTGCTCTGGCTGCAATGCTGGAGCAAAATGCTATTTTTGTAAGATCCAATTATTTGGAAACAATTAAAGTAGAGCCTAGTATGACAATACATCTTAAAGATACAGTAGAAATTGTTGGCAGGGAAATGGAAGTCGCCATTGTCGTGCCATCAAGCAGGCAAGTCTTAGGTGACGACTTTGTTTTAGCCACTTCAGAGGCTTACATCAGCAACAAGAAAACTCTTGAGCAGCGTGACGAAAAAATATCTAAACTAACTAGCGAAAATGTTTTTTTGAAGGCTTCCCTAGAAAGGCTGCAAGCGACGCTAGATGAATTAAATAAAGAAGCTAACGATGCGATAGAATAGGTTTAATTTTTTATACACAACCCCCCTTTTGATTCCATGAAAGACCCGCACGGCACGCCACCCCCCAATCTTCCCGTTTTATGGTGTCGATCTGATGATTATCAACAATCATTGAAAAGTCTTAAATCGGTCGTTTGCTGGACCGAACCCCACTGCGGCTTGGACATGCCGCTCTATGCCGCGCCTCAAGTGGCTTCTCAAGTGGCTTCTGGCATCGATCGTGAAACCGCATCCGACTTGGCTGCTCAAGTATGGGCAGAGCTGCATAGCGCTGGAGTAGAAGTGCCCCCTGCGGACATTGATGTTCGCCAAATCATTGAAGATGCCATAGTAGTTGGCATAGATGATTTGTCGCATCAACACTTTATTAATTGGTTGGATTTGCGGGGCCATCATTACATTGCCAAACTTATCAGGGACCATGTTGCCCAATGATTCACACAATCTGCGAAAACCAACGCATCACCGAAGACGGCCTCGTCTGGAAGGTGATGCTCCAAGCCACCCTAGGGGTTGGCACCTGGAATGTAAAAGCCACCCTGACCCGCAAGAGCAGGGTCAAAGAGCAATATGGCCGCTGGTCGTCTCGAACCGGGTGGAATACCACAATGTGGCACCCGCTGCCAGGTTCTCAGATTGCCCAGATTGCAGAGGACTGGATGCGGGCCCATCCCGTACCGATCTCTGATGGTGTTGTAGTTAGCCGGGGAAGGCCATGAGCATCCCCACCGCCCGCGAGGTCCTGGCCCGGTTGATTGAACTGGACGACCAAGCGCCAACGGGGTTTGAGATTGGGACCGATCCGCAGTGGACCAGCGACTGGTATCAGGCTATGCACCAAGCCCGCCAGGCCCTGGCCCCAAAAATCGCCATGAATCAAGCGGCATGGCTAAATGTTGCAATTTGCGCCGCTCAGCGAGCCAAGATTGCCAGACAGGAAGCCAGTAACCCCAAGCTTGAAGGCTGGAGGCGTCGCAGATTTACTAATCGGGAAATCGGCGAAACGGATACTGTCAACATGGCTTTCAATCGTGCCGCTGGCACTAGGGTTTTGCTTGATTCTGTTACGTTTCGCTGGATGTTTGACTATTCAGAGCTTGATCAATCTGTCGTTGAAGAGGCACCATGAGCACCCTGCCCCAAATCCCCCCCGGTTCAACAATCCGCCAAAACCCTGACGGGACGTGGTCGTATCGAGACGGCCCCCACGTATGGCGCCCAATGCCAGCCCCGCTGACTGCTGCGCCGTGGGTGGTGCTAGAGCCTGCAGCACCAGCGCCGACAACCGGCACAGCGATGAGCACCCCCAAGGCGCAAACCGACGCCGCGCAGGCGGTTTATGAAGCCGCCCACAATGCCTGGGTGAAAACCGACGACCCATCCAATCACCTAGGCTCTATTGCCGCCGCCGCACTCCGCGCCGCTGCTGCGCAAATTACCGCAGGGGAGATCCCGCCCCATGTAACGGGCGATGTTTATTGGCCGTGGCGAAACGGTCGCGCTACGGCCGAGGAACATTTGCTCGCCATCGCCACCGAACTGGAGGGGATCAATGGCTGACCCCACCCTCTCGGACCGCCTGGCCCTGGCTGCGTGCCCCCGGCAACGGTCAGGGGCCACCCCATGCCCCGCGCCGTGCATTGGTTGCCTCGTCATTGCCAGGGCGGTTGCTCACGAGATCGCCGACTGGCTACGCGAGCGTCACGGAGGATCGAGCACCACCGCCGACCTGCTTGATGGGGTTGGTTGCCACCAGCCCGATCCCCCGGCAGGGTGGCCAGCGATTGACCCAGGGCAGGAGGCTGCCGCGATTGCTATCGCCCGTGAGCTAAGGGGGCCCGATGCCTGATCCCGTCTCAAACGACGAGCTGGCTGGTCTGGCACGCCTTGCGCAACCGCGACAATCACCCAACGAGGGGCCATGACCCGATCCTCCTCCATCTCCTGATCACCCACGCCCACGTTCAACCATGACCGCCACTCGCTCCTCTCAACCCATGCCTACCAACGATCCAATTATCGCTTGGCACCGCCACGCCCTGGAGGCGATCCAATCCGCCGGCAGCAATGGCAAGCCTGGCGTCCCTCCCACTACGGGTACGCGGCTAATGGCCATGCTCTCCACCGCGCTAGAGGCGTCACGCGACAGCGGAGACGCGGCACTGCACAAAACGGCGCACACGATTTTGTGGCATGAGCTACCCACGGAAAGGGTGGCGCTAGATAATCATTACTACAGGGCTATGCAGTCCGTCGGGGGCCCCTGGAGGGACATTGTGCTAAGCCGGCGCCGTGGCCAGGCTATTGCCGATTCCATCCGTCGCACTCGCAACGAGGACGGCTCTCGTAACACCACCCCCTACAGGCCCCCAGCCAACGCGCTGCCAGGATATACCTGGATGCCCGCCGAGACGGGCCCCACGGCAGGGGTCGCCGTAGGCCCTAGCTGGGGATCCGTGGGGCTATGGAACCCAAAAAACAAAAGGCTGCGCACCGATGGCCTGCAGGCCCGGCCCGATGTCAACCTTGACCTGTACGCCCAGCAGCTCAACGAAGTACGCCAATACGGTGGCCTCGCCAGCACCGCAACCACCACTTCGCTGCGCAGCGCTGAGCAAACCAATATTGCCTTGTTTTGGGCATACGATCGCCCCGACACATTCCGGCCCTACGGCCAGCTTGTCGAGATGGCCATGGATGTGGCGGCCCAGCAAAAAATGAGCAGCCGGCTTACCAGCGAGCTGCTGGCTACTTTGAGCCGGACAATGGCAGACGGGGTCACAAAGGCCTGGAAAGAAAAATACGACAACGTCCAGCCCCGACCCTGGGACCTGATCACCGGCAGCTTCTCCGATACGGATGGTTCGGCCCTCACGGTCCGTGATCCAAACTGGCAATCTTTGCTGTCTTCTATCAATGGCGTTCAGTCACCACCTTTTCCAGACTACCTTTCTGGTCACTCAGTAATGGGGGGTGTTTGGGCTAGCGTTATGACGCATTTTTTGGGGGACAATGTAACCTTTAGCGCAAAATCAGTAGACTTGCCTGGAAAAATTAGGCATTTTGATGGGCGTATTCCAGTGGGCAGCCTGGGAGATATAAGTGCCGTAACAGCTTCCCCTCTATGGAGAAATAATGCCTTTTTTGAATCCGGTCTAGAGAATGCAATGAGCCGCGTCTACGGCGGCGTGCATATCCGTGAGGCTTGCACGGATTCCTTTTTGTTGGGCGTTGAGATCGGAGCCAACCTATGAGCAACCCCGTCTACGGCGGCGTCTCGAACGACGAGCTTGACTGGCTGGTCTGGCGCGATCTGCGCGATCGGGACGGGCATCCAACGAACAGCCCCGTTCTGATGGCCGCCGCTGGGGGGCAATCGCACCTAATCAAAGCCAGGCTCCAGGCCATGCGCAAGGCTGGTCGGGTTCGGTTCCATCGAAGGACCGAAAGCCGATGGCCCGCCCGCATCCGCGCCCACGGCTGGGAGGTGCTCGGCTGCCCCGGTGCCGGCATCCAGGAAGATGGGCAATTTGACTGGGCCTATGGCTGCGCTGATTGCCTGTGCCGCGTTAGGCCAGACCCCGCTGATGGGGTGATCGAGCCGCCGGCGGTCATTGCGTTTGAATGCGAGCTGAGGATTGAACCATGACCAACACCACTGAGCAACAGCCCACGATCAAATGGGAGATCAAAAAATGGGGACCAGACAGGATCTTGCCTGTCAAAGTGGTCAAAGAAACTGACAAAACCTTGTGGATTGAATTCATAAATTATCGCGGCAAGCCATCCATTGACCAACGCCGCAAAACCAACGATTTCCACGACACATGGGAAGCCGCGCACAATCATCTACTTATTAAGGCAAAGGAGCGAGTTGAATACGAAAAACGCAATCTAAACAGCGCTCGATCTGAGCTTGGGATGATTGAAAAGATGAAGCCGCCGATTGCCTAACCCGAAACGCCCCGGCCGCCCCCGCAAGCCTGCCGCCCCCAAGCTCCCGCTAGACCCACCTGACACCACCCCGCAGGGCCCACCACCCCCTAGCGGGGATGCAGTGGCAGCGGCCCTAGTTGCCGTGGCATCTGGCGCCGTGCCGGTTGAGGCCTATGCGGTCCGACCTGATGAGCCCCTAGACCGGCAGCAGGTTTGGGCTGGCGACGGCTGGCGCTTTGCTTTCTGGTGGAGGCTGGGGGTGCTCCACCGCCTGGCAGTGGCCCTGGCCCCCGGTGGTGGCCGGTGGGAGTACGGCTGCGGCCGGTGGCCTGATTGGCTGGCCGGGCCTGATGCCGTGGTGCTCGATCCGATCCATCACCTGCTGACAGCTCAGCAGAGGGTTCAGTTGCAGGCACGGCTGCTGGGGTGCACGCCGCGGCCACGGCCTCCGGTGCCTGAGTATTTCACGCGCCCCTGGCCGTCGCTTGAGGAGACGTTCCCGGCCGATGAGGAATGGCTGGAGCGGGCCAGCTGAGGGCGGCCATGAAAAAGCCCCCGGATGGGGGCGATGTGATCAGGTTGGGATCAGGCATTGCCCCGGCGTCGGCCCCTGGCCCGGCGTGCTCGCCGTTTGCGGCCGATGCTAGGGCCTCGTTCAAACTCCCACTGTTCCTGCATGGCCTTTAATAGAAGCGGGCTGATGCTTGCCAGGGTTTTGCTGCAAGCTCGCCCAAACGCAAGAAGGCTATCAGTAGTCCGCTTGATTGCATTTTCTAATTTGTCTAAATCAATTGTTCTGCCGTCAGCAATACGTTTGATTGCATCATTGAATCTTCCCGAGGATTCATTCCGTTCCCTATCCCACCGCTCGGAATAAGTTTCAAGCCTGCTGCCGTCCTCAAGGGCAGCCAGGATTCTTTCCTGATACGGCTGAGGGGGGCGAGGGGTCGAAAACGTGATGAGAGGTGGTGTGCTGGGGTCAGGCATCGACCGGCACCACGCGCAACCTAGAGCGATCAAAACCATTAGCGGCTAGCTTATCACAAGCTGCCAAGGCTCCTTTTTCTGTTGCCCACAAATTGTCATCCTGGGAGCAGCCAAAGCCAAGTTCAGCGGCTGAGTCGTTCCATTCACCGTTGGCAAGGGTTTGGATCTTGAAAGTGGTCATAACGGAAAATGCAAAGCGATTGAATTGTTGCCGGGAAGCCCCGGCGGGGGGGTAAAAGTCAGGCCAACTTGTAAACCCGGCATAACCGGCTGAACTCAGCCGGGTCAAATTCTGGGTGGGCCATCCACTGATCAAGCCTGGCTGACCAGCGGTCGTAAGCGGCCATATCGCACCCGGCAGACGCAATGCAGCTGGACTGAGCCCGCACCGCCATGTTGGTGGCGGAGGAGGGAAGCATGGACAGAGGTGCGGTGGTCATGACTGGCTGGCTGGCTGGTGAGTGGTGTGCGGCTCGGGTTTCCCCTTGCCTGTCCCCATAATGTAATCCGTAGATAACGCCCCAGCATGACAACCCTGTGACGCTTCACAGATTGTCACCTTTCTGCTTCCGTCGCTGGCGATGCTCCCACACCAGCCGGGCCACCGTTGCTCGGCCCTCTGGGGTTTTGCGGGCACACTCCCGACAGATGCGGCCATGGGTGCCGGTGTGACGCCGGCCGCAGCCTTCGCACAGGAATCGCCGGCCGCCTGGCGCCAAACCCGCTTTGCGCTGGCGGTAAAGGCGCTGGCGTTGGGCTGCAGGGCTGGGGTCTGGGGTGTTGGGGTCAGGCATTGAGGCGCCTTCCTCCAGCCATGACTAAAAACCTCCCTTTATCTACGCGAACCACGGCCTGAAACCGCATGGGTTCGATTGGTTCGATGGCAAAGGATTCAGCGGCGGGACCGCATGTGTAACAGCAGATCGCGCAGCGCTGGTCGTAGTCCGCTAGCTGGGCCCGCCGTGCCCGATCTTCTCGGGTCATGGTGGCGCGATCCACCAGCCCCCAGGCCGCTGCAATGGTGGCAGTGATCGGCGCCACCGCCGCAACTGGTTGGCTGGGGAGCCGCCGCGCTGAGTCAGCGGCCAGGGCGTCGATCTGCTGCCGGCCCCAGGCCCCGGCTGCGTAGGTGGTGGCCACCGCTGCGATCAGTGCCGCGCCGATCTGCTGGCGATGCCGCCAGAGCCAGAGGCCCCCGGCCGCAATGGCCAGGCCGGCCAGAGCCAGCAGCAGGGGGGCGATGCGTGCCGCCGCTGCAGTGGGGTGAAGGGTTCGAGATTGAGGGGTCATGGGATTGGGGGGAGGAGTCAAAAGAAAATAGAACCAGGCTGGCCTGTCTGGCCTCTTCGCAGCCACTTCACAACAGGCCCAACCGACTTGCGATCGGGCCATTGATAGATGCCACAATCAATCAAATTCTTGCCTACACAGGTAACCTCTACCTCGCTTCCATCGTGAGCAAGGTATATGGATGAACCGCATTTGTTTGCAGCTTCAGCACTGAAATAGGCGTAGCGCAGGGTAGGCGCAATTTTTGCGCGCCAGGGGAGTGGATCAAGTGTCATGGAATTGGGGGGGTGTGAATTGTTGCCGGAAAGCCCCGGCAGGGCTGGGGGGATCAGACCAGGCCGGCGGCCTCCATGGCGCCGGTCAGTCCGATCAGGATGCCGTGCGCCCGGCTCAGTGCAATCTGCGCATCGGCCGGCAGCTCCAGCCAAAAGTCGGTGGCCTGCAGAGCCTCCAGCTCTTCGGCTGCGTTGGAGGCGTGTGCGTGGGGCAGTTCGTAGTCCATGGTGCGGGGTGCGATTGGATCCGGGGATCTCCGCCCCGGTGAACAAAATGTAATCCGTAGATAACGCCCCAGCATGACAACCCTGTGACGCTTCACAGATTGTCATGGTTTGGGGTCAAGGTCGGAGTGGTTGCGCTCCGACTTACCAAATGGTAATCTTTGGGAGTTCAACCGAGACCCAATCATGGGCACCCCACCGCTCCGTCTCCCGACAGGCCCAGAGCTGCGAACCACGCAGCGACTTGAGGCCACCATCGGCCATTTGACCAGCCTGCAAGCCCACTGGTCGCAGCTGCCAGACCGGAGGAAAGCTCAGTCGCTCGACATCGCAGCGGCCAGCCTCGACGATGTGCGCGCCGGGTTGCAGGTCACTGGCCCGTTGTGGTCAGGGCCGCGACCCAGGACGACTTCCGCCCTCTCAGCCCTGGCCACGTTGCTGGTGCTGGGTGCTACTGCTGGGTGGCTGGTTGGCTTTCACCACGGCCGAACCCAATGCCCCGTTCCCAACCTGGCGAGGGTCGGCCCGTGATCGAATTTTTCTACATCTGCGTGGTGTTGCCCGCCATCCTTGTCGTTGGCGTGGTCAGCGCCAGGCTGCTCGGTGGCGTCGTGACTGATTTGATTCTGCGGATTGGAGGCGACCATGACCATCGCTGAAAAACATCAATTCCTGGCCCAAGCCATGGCCACAGCCCGGCGTCGAGCCGGGGCCGACCATGACACCAGTTGTTGGGAACAGCTGGAGGAAATGCTGGCCGTGCTCGATCACAAGATTGAGCACGCGAAGCCCGTGGTTCCTGCCCCTCAACCGCGAGCGCCTAGGCGCAGTGTTTACGACATCGACCACGCCCGCGCCCTGCGCAGCGCTCGCCGAGGGCTTTCGAGCTGATGGCTGACGATCAGACCCTAAAGCCCCGCCCCCTTCGCCGGGTCCGGTTTGGAGCAGCCCCACGTGAAACCATCACCCTGCGCCTGTTTCCCGATGAATGGGCTGCAGTTCGGGCCACTGCCAACGAAACCAACCTCACAAACGCAGGGGCCGCTGCCACCCTGCTGCGCCGCGGGGCCAAGCTCAAACCGTTAAAACTATGAAAATTGTCGATCCGATTTACCACCGCAACATCGAGCAAGGCAGTGACGATTGGCTGGCCCTGCGCCGGGGCGTGATCACCGCCAGCACGATCAGCAGGCTGATCACCGGCACCGGCAAACCTGCCAACAACGACACCAGCCGCACCCAGTTGCTGCAGTTGCTGGCCGAGCGGATCACCGGTGAGACCGATGCCAGTTTCTACGGCGACGACATGGCCCGCGGCCACCTACTCGAACCGCTGGCCCGTGACATCTACGCCGCGCACCGAGCACCGGTGGAGGAGTGCGGATTCGTCACTGCTGATTTCGATGGCACCGTGATTGGCTACAGCCCCGACGGTCTAGTGGGCGATAACGGCTTGATTGAGATCAAGAGCCCCCGGCAGAAGCATCACCTCCGCTCGCTGCTCAGTGATGAGGTGCCAGCTGAGTATGTGCCGCAAGTCCAGACCGGCCTTGCTGTCACTGGCCGCCGCTGGTGTGACTACATCAGTTACGCCCCCGGTCTGCCGCTGTTTGTCCGCCGGTGCGAGCGCGACGAAGTGGTGATCGCACAACTGATTGCCGCAGCCCAGGCCGCCGAAGCCGAGCTGCAGCGGCTGATGGAGATTTACACCACGAAAGCCGCCATTTTCCCGGCCACCGAACCTATCCAACCTGAGCAGGAGATCATTTTTTGATGGACATCAGATCCACCTTGGAGGCGAAATCCTCACAGCTCAACACAGACGACCTGATTGCCGGCCCGAAGACAATCACGATCACAAAGGTCTCGGCCGGCAGCGCTGAGCAACCTGTCGCCGTTTCGTTCGAGGGTGAC
>Ga0164292_10001429_pt1 | contig 19268 bp, 21 predicted proteins | sample GEODES117metaG_FD_111486 | JGI IMG/M metagenome (GOLD analysis project Ga0164292, IMG submission 111486) | Eutrophic lake water microbial communities from Lake Mendota, Wisconsin, USA - GEODES117 metaG | ecosystem: Environmental > Aquatic > Freshwater > Lake | place: USA: Lake Mendota...
CCCGCTCCCGGCCGCAACATGCTGATTGTCTTCGACGGAATCGATGGAGCTGGCAAGTCGACCCAAATCGAGTCCACTTGCCGTTGGCTCGAACTCCGACGCGGGCATCCAATTCGACGCCTGCGCGATCCGGGCAGCACGCCCTTGGGAATGAGGATGCGGCAACTGCTCCTCGATCGTCACGAAATCCCGATTTCTCCCCTGGCCGAAGTCATGCTCTTCATGACCGCCCGCGCCCAACTGGTTGCGGAGGAAATCAAGCCGGCGCTAGCCCGCGGAGAATGGATTGTCTGCGATCGATTTGGGTTCTCGACCGTCGTTTATCAGGGACATGCGGGTGGGATTGCTCCCGACGAGATTTGGAGAGTCAATCAGGTGGCAACCGAGGGCATCACACCCGACCTGACGATCATTCTCGATCTTCCAGCCGAGGTGGCGAGTCAGCGCATTCAGCGCGAACGCGACCGCATGGAATCTCGAGGCGCGGACTATTTCCAACGAGTTCGAGAGGGCTTTCTGCTGGAGTCCCGGCGTTGGCCTCGCGGCGTGGCCGTTGTCGATGCCAACCGCTCGGCCGAGGCGATTCAAACAGAGATTCAACAGCTAATCACCCCTTTGCTGGTGGAGCGAAGCTGATGAGCTGGCTAGAGATTCACGGGCACCAGCATCAAGAACAGCTGTTCCGGCGAGCAGCCCGCAAGGAGCGGCTGGCCTCGACCTTCCTTTTCGTCGGCCCCGAAGGAATTGGGAAACGCAAGTTTGCCAGACAATTGGCCCGAGCGCTCTTCTGCGAGCGTCATGCCGAAAACGAACTGCAATCCTGCGACGCTTGCCCGCAATGCCTTCAGGTCTCGGCGGGAAGCCACCCCGATTTGCTGGAGTTGCGCAAGCCTGATGATAAAAACAGCCTTCCGATCAAAATGTTTGCCGGAGATGAAGATTATGGTCCCGGCCTGTGTCACGACATCGCCATTAAGCCAGCTGCTGGCGGGAGGCGAATTGCGATCATCGATGATGCCGATTTTCTCTCGACCGAATCAGCAAACTCACTGCTGAAAACTCTCGAAGAGCCGCCGCCGCGTTCGATCCTGATTCTGCTCGGGACTTCGGAGCAACAACAGCTGCCCACCATTCTTTCCCGTTGTCAGATTGTCCGCTTCCAACCGCTGCCCATCGCAGACTTGCGGCTCATTCTCGAAGGAATGGCGATCGGGGAAGGCACTCCCTTGGACGACCTCGTTCCCGCTTCATCCGGGAGTGTCCAACAAGCATTGCTCCTGCACCCGCCCGAAGTCTTCGCATTTCGGACCCAACTGCTGCAACAACTGGCAACACTCAATCCGGCCGGGGGTGACTTCCTCAAGTTATTATTGGGTTTTCTCGGTGACAAGGATTCCGAGGCAGTGGTCAAACGGGCGAAACTCCGTTTCATTGCCGACCTGGCAATCGAGTTTTACGGGCTGCTGCTGCAACGAACCAGCGGCTTGAATCCTAGCCCGCCAGACTCCGTAACTGCGGGCGCTTTGGCCGAAGCAACTCAGCGCTGGACAGCCCCAGCTGTGCAACTGGCGACCATGATTGAGCGGACGGAAGCGATGAGTTCCCAAATCGAAATGTACCTCAACTCCGCCAACCTGCTTGGCCCTTGGCTGGCTGATTTGGGGAACCTCGGACATGGTCGCACGCTGATTCCAGTCGAGTTTTAACTCGCGCTCATTTTCTAAATGGCAATCGCAATACAACTCCCCCTTACCGCAGTTGGCAACCTCGTCAAAAGATTGATAGGCAAGCCAAGCGGCTTCTGTGCTTAGTGCTCGGCACTGACCGCAGGTGTCAGTGGGTCATAAAGCTTGTTGGGAAAATCAGGTTCAACCGTTCGCGTTTTGAGCAGCGCGGCCTCCAGTCGCTGGACGATTTCCGGATGAGTTGCCGCCAAGTCATGGGCCTCCGCGCGGTCCGCTTCGATGTCATACAATTCCCATGCCAAGGGCTGCGGCTTGTTTATATCGCGACGGATCGCTTTCCATTTCCCTTCGCGAGCCGCTACCGTACCGCCATACTCGACGAAGTCCCAAAACAAGGGACTGTTACGCTTTGGCTCACCCCCGCCGGCCAATGCGACACTTAAATCCACGCCATCCAATGCCAACTCTGGCCGTAATTGCACGCCGGCGGCCCTGCACAAGGTTGGAAACCAATCGGGAAAGTAACTTAAACAATTGCTGGCGGTCCCGGGATTGGTCACTCCCGGCCAACGAACCAGGCAAGGCACCCTCAATCCACCTTCCAAACAACTTCCCTTCGCGCCTCGCAAGCCACCAGTCGAATTGAAAAATCGGCACCCCGCCCCCCCAATTGAAAACCGCGGGTCATTGCCTTCATGGGTTGGACCATTATCCGAAGTGAAAACAATCAGGGTGCGATCGTATAGCCCGCGTTGCTTGAGGGCGGCAACTATCTGCCCCACATGCTCATCCAAATGGGTAATCATCGCCGCATAAGCCGCTCGGGGACGCGAGTGGGGCAAGTATCCGTTCTCTCCCCGATAGGCGCCGGATTCAGCATCCCATTCGAGTGGGTATTGCTCTAGCCAGGCTTGCGGCGGGTGCATGGCCACATGCGGTTCCACAAAGGGCAGATAAAGGAAAAAGGGCCGCTCGGTCGATTGCCGATCAATGAACTGCAAGGCCTCTGTCATGATCACATCGGGAGCGTACTGCGATCCTCGATACTCGGCGTCGACAACGTCACCTTGCGGTTGCTTGCGATGCCCGGGAATGGGCGAGGCATTCAGCTCTCTTGTGCCAGCATCGTCGTCGAGAAAAGGTGGATAGTAACTGTGGGCGTTGCGTTGGCAATTGTAACCAAAGAAGTGTTCGAATCCCTGTCGCAATGGACTTCCACTGGAGTCTGTCGGCCCCAATCCCCATTTGCCGAATCCGCCCGTCGCATAGCCCGCCTCACGCAAAACAGCCGGGAACGTGACAGTCGAGGCACTTAGCGGCCACTGCCCCGGAAACGGCCGGCCATTTCCCGAATCCCGATTGCCGCGAATTTCGGCGTGTGCCAAATTTTGTCCTGTCAACAACACACATCGGGAAGCGGCACAGGTCGGCGCTCCGGCGTAATGCTGTGTCAGGCGAACTCCCTCACGAGCCAGTTCATCAAGATGGGGCGTCCGAATTTTCTCTTGTCCATAGCAACCCAGTTCGCCGTACCCCAAATCATCCGCCAGAATGAAGACGATATTCAACCGCTGATGCGCCGGTCCGACACGTTCGCCGTCCGCTGCCCCGGTCGTGGCCAGAGCAGCATTTGCCGAGCCGACCAGAAGAATCGCTGCGAACAAAAGCCAACAAAACAAACCGGCTCCCCGGCCGAACCACCGACGTCCACTCAACTCGTTGGCTCTCACTTCAACTCGCTCCCAAACTAAGGTGTTTTATCAGCGCAGGCAGAAGTCGCCGCATCGCCCGGGCCCGATGACTCAGAACCCCTTTGACCTCCAAGCCCAACTCGGCGAACGTCAAATGGTACTCAGGCAATTCAAAGTAGGGGTCGTAGCCGAATCCGCTGACACCACGCGCCGCCATGACAATGCGGCCGTGACACTCGCCCACGCTTTCGGCCACAATCTGACCTTCTGGATTCGCGAGGCAAGCATGACAGGTATACCAAGCGTGTCGCCGCTCTTCCGGGACGCCGGCTAGTTCCGCAAGTAACTTGGCATTGTTTCGCTCGTCGTTACTTGGCAAGCCGGCGTAGCGGGCCGACCAAACCCCCGGTGCCCCGCCCAACGCCTCCACACTCAGGCCGCTATCTTCGGCCAACACCCATTCGCCCAACCGTCGCGCTTGCTGGCCAGCTTTGAGCGCCGCATTCTCACCAAAGGTGGTGCCCGTTTCATCCACTTCCGCAGCCGCTGGAAAATCGGCCAAGGTCGCCACACGCAATGGCAGACCGGCCAGCAACTGCTCCAACTCCAAACGCTTTTTGCGGTTGCCCGTGCCGAGCACCAATCGCGGCGAATTTACCATTTGTTCCGATTACTTCCCCTCTGCCTGGCTACCTCTCGGGTTGCGTTTCAGCATCATTGCCGCGACCGCGGTTGACGAGTCTCACCGCGGGCGTCGCCTCCTCACAGCATTTCCCTGATTTCGAGAAAAAGTTTGCAATTCCCAATGCCGGAAGCCCAAACCCATCCCAAGCTTTTTCCGTACGACGCTTCTGACGTCATTCAGCCGACAGCGAATCCCAAACGCTGGCAGCAGAAAAAACCGACGAGCCATGATGCCCGACCCCGGGTGATGGTGACTGGCAGGGAGACACCTCCAGTCACCTTTTTTTATTTTGGCCCAAGCTTACGCGAATACAATCAGGGCCGGGCACTTCTCTTGCCCCTTTCCTCTCTGGACCTCGCCCGCCTCCGCCTCTCTCCAGTGGCCGCCGTACTTCGGCGTACGTCCTTTTCCTGACCTAGCCCGAGCAAGCGAGGCGGCGCACCACACCCTCCCGCAACTCACTCACCTCCGAGGCTATCGTCGATCAATTGCCGCAGGGCGGCCGGGTCGTAGCTTGAGCCATTTCGAATCCTGAGCAAGGGCAGGCCGGCGCTTTCAAAGGCATGGTCCACAAATTCATCTCGCTCTTTGCGTTCGGGCCGGTCGTGACTGGCGTCATCCAATTCAATTGCGAGAAGAGGTGCCAAACTTTCCGGGTCGCACAGAACAAAGTCCACGTGCTTGGCGAGGATCTTCCCCAGCCACTTTCGCCGCTGGGCAGCCTGCATTGGAACAGTCAAAATATCCGCAATGCGCACCATCGCGAAGATCTCAAGATCATTGGCGACCGCTTTCTGCAAAGCCCGGTAAAACCGCAACTCGGCTTTGGTCACGATTCGTTCACGGACGGCATAGGGCAATCGGCCCCTGCCGGCGTACATCCGCACCAACCAAATAAAAGCAGCCAACATCCCCAAGACGAGCAACATCGGCCAATATTTGTCCAGCAACTCGATCATTCGTCGAACGTCCTCAGTTAAGCCGGACTACGGGAAAAGGCTGACTACCTGAATAGGATGACCAAGGGGAACTGGCTTTGTACCCAGACAGAAACGTCGGCTTGTTATAAAATCGGGACTTCACCCCAGACAAGTCAACTTCCATGCAAACCGCCTTCAAACCCCTCCAAATTGGTCCTTTGACCATCGGCTTCCCTGCCGTTCAGGCTGCGCTCTCTGGCTACAGCGATCTCCCCATGCGGCTGTTGGCCCGCCGAATGGGGGCGAGTTACACGCTCTGCGAAGTGATGCTCGACGAGTTCCTGGTCCAGCTGAAAGACCGCAAACGAACCAGCCACTTCCTGCAAATAGCGCCAGAGGAGCATCCGGTCGGAGGGCAGCTGATGGGCGCAGAGCCCAGGCAATTTGCCTTGGGAGCCGAACGCCTCGTCGCTGCGGGTTTCGATGTCATTGACATCAACTTCGGCTGTCCCGTGAAAAAGGTGCTGGGGCGATGTCGCGGTGGTTATCACTTGAGCCAACCGGATGTGGCACTCGAAATCGTTCGACTCACTCGAGCCGCTGTTCCAGCTGATATCCCCGTAACGATCAAAATGCGACGCGGATTGGATGATACGCCCGGTAGCCGGGACAACTTCTTCCGGATTCTGGACGGTGCCTTCGCATTTGGCATTGCAGCGATCACCGTGCATGGACGGACGGTGGAGCAAAGGTACATCGGCCCGAGCCGCTGGGAGTTTTTGCGAGAGGTCAAAGCTTACGTAGGCGATCGAACCATTATTGGCAGTGGTGACCTGTTCACGCCGGAGGATTGTGTCCGGATGCTCGCCGAAACGGGAGTCGACGGAGTCTCGATCGCTCGGGGAGCCATCGGCAACCCTTGGATTTTCCAGCAAGTTGCCGCTTTGCTCGACACAGGCTCCGCCGGAGAGCCACCCGGACTTTTCGCGCAGCGGGATCTGATCCTCGAGCATTATCGCCTTGCCGAGGAGCTTTACGGCCCGGAACGCGTTGGCCCTAACATGCGGAAATTCGGGATCAAATATGCCGCTCTCCACCCTCGCTACCTCGAGGTGAGAGCCGATTTTGTCGGGGTTCGGTCGTTTGATGACTGGCGGCGCGTCCTCGATAAATGGTACGCCGAAGACTTGCCCGGCGTCTTCCCTGACGGCTCACAGCACAAGGCGCAGGGTAGTCTGGAATGCGGCTAAGCGGATTGGAGCTCCGTAACTCCGGCCCCAGTTTGGGGTGGACCGTCATGACATTCCCGCCCCAACCCGTGGAACTTCTGAACTGCAGCACTGCGGAGTCTTGGGGCATGAGCCTCCTGGATAACGGCGGGAAGGGGGTCTTGCGGTCTGCCCCAGAGGCGCAGGCTCTGGACTTTAAACTGTTAACCTCTCGCCCAGGGGCGGTAGCAACTCTGACTTAACGCTCTTCCGCCTTTAGTCCATTAGAGAGGAATGCCCGCTAGGGCGGTGCTATAACCCTTGCTTCGCCCTGAAGTGGTGAGGCGGGCCGAAACTCCTAATGCGATTGGGCAAATTTGACTTTAGTACTTGCGCCCCTTACACTTGCGCGCAGTCAACCCAGCAGTCTTCACGCCTTGGCGCCCGTCAAGCAGGTCTCGTCGGTCTGTCGATCGTCGCACCTGCAATCCGCTCACGACGGGCCCGTAAGGATGCTGCAGCAATTTCCTTTTCCCGATTGCTCCATGACCAAAAAAGAAATTGTCAAAGCGATCTCCGACCTGCTCGGCCTGCCCCAGCAACAGGTTAAGGGTATTGTCCAGAAACTCCTCGAATCTGTTATCGAAACCTTGGCCGAAGATGGGCGGGTTGAGCTCCGCAACTTCGGTGTATTCGAAGTGAAAAAGCGGAAACCGCGGCACGCCCGGAACCCGAAAACAGGCGAACAGGTTCCGATCCCAGCCCGTTCAGTTGTCACCTTCAAACCAGGCAAGGAAATGGAAGCCCGGGTCATGGAAGTCATGGCCAGGAAGGTGCGACTCGCCAAGTTGGCTGAACCGCCAACAGCAGCCACCACTAGGCCCAACGAAAACAGGCCACCCGAGCCAAACGGAGCCGCAGGACTTCCACCACCCAATGACGCCCTGAGGTAAAATTTCGGCTGGAGTTGCTCGCATCCGCCAACGAAACCAACGACAAGTTAACCGCACTTCCCCGCTTAGAGGCCCTTTCCGTGGACAATCCCTTTCGAGCCCTGCCTTCGGTCAGCCAACTCCTCGACAGCCCACCGCTGAAGAAGCTGATTCAAAACGTCAACCACAATGTGGTCGCCGACGGCGTCCGGAGCTTTCTCGACAACCTCCGCCAACAGATGAGTCAGGCGGCTGAGAAAATTGAACTTCCGACATCGAGCGAACTCGCAGAGAAAATTGCCACTTGGCTGCAGAAGGAACGGCGGCCCGCTCTCCGGCCGGTGATTAACGGCACCGGGATTCTGCTGCATACCGGCTTGGGGCGGGCTCCGCTCGCAGAAGCAGCCATTCGGGCAATCGAACAAACAGCTCGAGGATATTCCAGCCTGGAAATCGACTTGGAAAATGGTGAACGCGGGCAACGGGCTGAAATCGTCCGCCGCTTGCTCTGCGAATTGACCGGAGCGGAAGATGCCGTGGTCGTCAACAACAACGCCGCTGCAACCATGCTCGCCTTGGCAACCGTCGCAGCTCATAAGGAAGTCATCGTCTCCCGCGGTCAACTGGTGGAGATCGGCGGAAGTTATCGTTTGCCAGAAGTGATGGCCTGCGCTGGGTGCCATTTGCGCGAAGTCGGAACCACCAACAAGACGCGGTTGGCCGATTATGAACTCGCTATCGGCGAACAAACCGGAGCCCTGCTCCGAGTTCATCCGAGCAATTACGAAATTGTTGGCTTTACTGAATCTGTTTCAATTCAGGACTTGGTGCAATTGGGCCAGCGGCACAGCCTGCCGGTCATCGATGACATTGGCTCCGGTGCCCTGCTCGATTTCACCCGCTTTGGTTTGGCGGACGAACCTCAAGCCGCGCACAGCATTGCCGCCGGCGCCGACCTGGTCCTGTTTAGTGGTGACAAACTTGTTGGAGGCCCTCAAGCCGGGATCATCGTCGGCTCCCGAAAATGGGTCCAAGCTGTTCTGAAACACCCACTTATGCGAGCGATGCGCGTCGACAAGATGACTCTGGCCGGATTGCATGCAACTTTGGAATTGCATCTCAAACCGGAACAGGCGGAACAGCAAATACCGCTGCTCGCCATGCTTGCAACTCCGCTGGCCAATCTTGAACTGCGTGCCAAAAAACTCGCCGGTCTGCTGACACCTCTGGCCCTGCTCAAGAATGTCGCCGCAATTCCCGAGTTCTCGATGCTCGGGGGAGGCAGCATCCCGTCGCAAAAAATCCCCACCTGGTGTGTCTCCTGCGAACCGGCGGTCGGCTCGCTCCAGCAGCTCGCCTCCCAATTGCGGCAACTCGAACCGGCCGTGATGGGTCGAATCCACCAAGGCCGGTTTCTCCTCGACCTGCGGACGATCCCGCCGCGACACGACCCGGAACTCATCAACCTGCTAGAGTCCTTCAGCCGCCAAGTGACTCAAGCATCCGCTCCAGCAACGCAGAGCCAGACCTGACAACGGCGCGGCGCCTCGTGCCCCTCGCGCTGGAAGCTGCCTGCCCGCCAGAGCCTACAATCAGGGACGCTGCGAGCCTGAAGCTTGGAACTTCTTGCCCCTGCCCCGAGTCGCCCAGCCCATTCTCGGCAAGGTGCGGAGTATTCGCTTACGTCGGACGATTGGGCCCGTGCCGTGCAGCAGTCGCGCGGCCTAATCCGCGCTTTCAACGACAGGTAACCTCAATGAATGGTTACGCTGTGCCTACACAAAGGTGCACCTACACAAAGGTGCCTCCCGCCAAAGGTGCCTCCGGCCCGCGCTAAATCCCATCAGGCCTCAATCCCCTGCCCCGCCATTGTCCGTCGCTACGTCGGCATAACGAACCCACCGACCATGTACCAATCGCTCGTGCGGCAAAAAGCGAGCCTTGTACTTCATATGTTCCGAGTTCCGAACATAGTATCCGAGGTAGAGGTACCTCAAATTCTCCTGCCGACAATATTCGACCTGCCGCAAAATTGCATACGTTCCCAAGCTTTCACGCTGCAATTCCGGGTCAAAGTACGTGTAGACAGCTGACATGCTCTGCCTGCCGCGATCGCAAACGCTCAGGCATACTAATTTGCCAAGGTGATCAACGTAGGCCAACTCAAAGGACTGAAAGCAACTCCGCACGAATCCCCAGTGATACTCGTCGAGGTCAATTTCCTTATCTTGGGTCGCCAATCCGCGGAGCAACCGATGCTTGTTGAACAACTCAACGCGCGCCTCATCCGCGACCAGAGCTCCAACCTGTTGTCGATACCTTGAGTTCCCCCGAGACAAAACCCGCTTGTGATTTTTGGAGAACTGGAACTCTGTGCAATCAATTCGAATCGGCTCGCAAGCATGGCATCGCGGACAATGGGTCGAATAGACAAACTCCCCGGTGCGGCGATTCCCCTCAGCCAATAAGCGATCGGCGAATTCCGGATCAATCGCCCGCAATGGCATTCGCAACGGCATCCGCGCCGTTTGGCCTGGCAAATAGGGACAAGGCTCCGTTTCATCGATGATGACAATGTCAGTCTTGTCGCGGGAAGTCATGCGTCTGAAACCAAATTCATCCAGGCAGGAAATGGCAAGGCAGGTGAAGAAGCGGCAGCCAAGTTGGCGAAACAATCCAATCGAGATCTCGCGGGTTCCTTCTCCCGCCACACCTTGCCGAATTATTTCGAGTCACCGGCAGCGGAACCATGCCCGGCACCCCGAAATGCAGGGAAATCGACTTGGCCAACTCATTATAGGGGCCTTCCACTCAATCCATCGACCAAGAACAAAAATCGGAGCCCTCTGGGCGCAACTTCTTGAGCATCACGGCAGGATATCCGCAATACAAAGGCATTCCCCTAACCTGAGGAGCCCCCTTTTTCACCGGCAACCGCGCAGGCTCCGCTTTCCCGGGAGCGACATTCACCAGGGAAACGACTTTCCGATGACCAACCGGCCTCGTTTTGGTCCAAGCCTAGCCAAAATCGACGGCTTGGACCTCATCGAATTCCCCAAACCGCTCGGGCGCCAAATCCTCGAACCGAGTGAAATCACGACGCCAAGCTACCTCGACATCCCCGACGGGCCCGTTTCGCTGCTTGGCTACGATGATCTGAGCCTTATTCTGGTCTTCCTCAGGAACCGCACCGTCCTCGCCACCCCGGTAATAATCTTTGCGGTGGACAAACATCACGACGTCGGCGTCCTGCTCGATCGCACCCGACTCACGCAGATGACTTAGCTTGGGGCGATGATCACGGGAATCTTCCGCTTGGCGATTCAACTGGGCCAAACAGGCAACCGGAACCTTGAGCTCTTTGGCCATACCCTTCATTCTGCGAGCGATCCGGGCGACCTGCTCCTGACGCGGGTCAGAATTGTTATCCGGTTCGATCAGCTGCAAATAGTCGACCACGATCAAAGCCAAATCTTTCTGCTGCCGCTTGATTCGCCGGGCGGCCGCAGCAATCTCGGAAATGGTCTGACTGGGAGTATCATCAATAAACAGCTTAGCCTGGCTGATTTCTCCCGCGATCCGGACTAACTTCTGGCGATCCTCTTTCGCTAAACTGCCATTGCGCAGCCGATGGCTGTTGACCCTCGCCACGGAACATAACAACCGCTCAGTTAATTCAATGGCAGCCATTTCCAGACTGATGAACAATACCGGTCGCTGACTCTTGAGGATCACGTTCTCCGCAATATTAAGCGCGAAAGCCGTTTTTCCCATACTGGGCCGGGCCGCAATGATGATCAACTCAGAGGCATGAAAACCACCGAGCAAGGCGTCCAAGTCCTTGAATCCACAGTCCACATTGCCTTCAAGGTCCTTGCCCTCCAACCGCAACTCCAGTCGATTGATGGCCTCTTCCAGCGACTTCTCCAGGGGAACCATCTTGCTGGTGTGACGCGATTCGCGAATCGCGAACACGCGTTGCTCAGCCTCATCGAGCAACTTCCCTGAATCTTCCATCGGCTCATAAGCCTGCAGCATCAGGTCCGAGCAGGCCGAAATCAGCGCTCGAACCGTCGACTTCTGCCTCACAATCTGGGCGTAGTGCCGAAAATAACTCGGCGTCACTTGCGAATTGAAAATCTGCACCAGCCCCGCCGGGCCACCTACCAACTCCCGGTCGCCATGAGCGGCCAACCGCTCGTTCAACAGCATCAAGTCAATTTGCAAACCACTGCTGTGCATCTCGGTCAGATGGAAATACAAACGGGAGTGCGCCGGATCGTAGAAATCATCAAACTTCAGCAGAGGAATGACTTCATCGCAAATTTCAGGCGACAACATGATGCTCGCCAAAACCCCGCGCTCAGCGTCGAGGTTAAATGGCTGCTCTCGCCCCAGGATCTCCCCAATGGAAACCGGCGCTTCGGCTTTCTTCTTTTTCTTGCCGGGAGGCGATGATTGATTTGCCATAATCACTCCATTGAACGTTCCACTTTTCCATCGCAGAAGCAAACTGAGCTTGCCGGCGATCCCATTTCCCCCTCCTCTTTCAGATCAGGGGCAATCAACTTGAGAATCGAATTCTACGGTCCAGCCGTTCCGTTTCCACCCCGCGCGTTCATTTCCAACTCGGCCCGCTCCCCGTTGAGTCGAGAAAAGCCGGGAAGACACGGTAACCTAAGGCTGAAAATCAAAAACTGACAATTCCAGGCTGGGACAACGCCACTCAATGAGCTCGCCCACCGCCACAAACACCCCACGCTTTCGGGAATCGCCGCGGCATCAACACATTGCGGCTTCAATTCAATCAGGTCGGCCGATGACATGCCACGGAAGACCAAATCCACCTGCGAGCCAACGAACATGACAGTCCCTATTGCGCTCCAAAAAAGCCGCCGTGCCAAAAAACACCACAGGGCAAACAAAAACGGCAGGCCCATCAAGGCAGCCTGCCGTCAGATGATTTTAATTGTTAATCAGCCGGATGAGAGTTGCCTGCGGCCAACGGAAACAGGGCAATTTGCTCGAAATCTCGAACGAATCCTTCTCCCCTCGCCTCAAGGCAAAACAATCTGCCCGCAGAAACTCCCTTTTTCTGGGCGGCATCAACCCCTTCAAGTTCAGAGCTGAAAAACGCCCAGCACAATCGCCCGAGCAACTACTGCCCACAAGCCTTGAATGTCGAATCCGCGAAAACGCTCTCGTGCCAAGAGACGAAAGCAGAATCGCTGGTCCTACTTTTTGACTTCATCCTGAACAGTCGGGACAACCCAAACCTTAAGCTCAGATTCAATGTCATTGTGCAAGTGAACCCGGACCGTATAGAGCCCCAGTTCCTTCAATACGCCTTCCAAGCGAATCTGGTCGTTGGTGACGGCAATGTTGAGCGCCTTCAAGGCTGCAACGATATCGGGTGCCGAAACACTGCCGTAGAGGTGCCCCTCTTCGTTGGCATTGGCTTCGATCGTGATACTTTGCTGGCTGATCAAATTGGCCAAATCGCGGAGAGTCTTCAGGCGAGCCTGTTCAATTTCCAGCAACTTGGCGCGGTGCTTCTCGACCATTCGCTTGTGGTGGTCACTCGCAACGGTGGCCAGTCCCTGAGGGAGCAAATAGTTTCGGGCAAACCCCGGACGCACGGCAACCACGTCTCCTTGCTTGCCCAAACTGTCAACCGATTGGATCAACAGCAGTTGGACATTGCCACCTTCCGTCATCGGAAGTCGCTTCTGTGCATGAATGCGTCGGTTCTTGGTCGCGCTCATTGAATTCCCAATTCCTCAAAATCTCAAACTTCAGTTATCTAGTTTCATTTTCAATCAAAACCCCCAATCACCACAGGCCGGTTTTCACCGGCCTTAAAGTAATCAGGTCATCGCAACTGGCTGTTAGCAGCGTAACTGTGTCAACGCAACTGTTTTACCGAGCCAATCTCAACCTGCTCGCAGTGCCTGTGACCAGCCAAAAAGGGAGCCCCGTGTTTGGCCTAAAAGGGAACCCTGTGCTTGGTCAAAAACGGATCCCCGTGTTTGGCCTAAAAAGGAACGTCGTCCCCGCCGCCTCCGGAACCACCGCCGTAACCGCCGCCCGTTTCCGGTTCGGAATGGGCTGCGGCCGAAAAACGGTCACCACCAGCAGAACTGGCCGGTCGAGCACCACTGCTACCGCGACCGCCTTCTCCGCCACTACCACCACGACCGCCGAGCATTTGCATTCGCTCGCCAATCACGTGCAGCTTGGATCGCTTCTGCCCATCTTTTTCCCAGGAGTCAAGTTTCAATCGACCTTCGATTAAAACCGAGGACCCCTTGGAAAGATACTCGCTCGCGACTTCCGCCGTTCGCCCCCATAACGTGATGTCAACGAATGTCGTTTCGTCAACCCACTCGTTATTCTTCTTCACCCGGTCATTTACCGCCAACCCAATTTCGGTAACTGCCGTGTTCCCCGCCGTGTACTTCAATTCCACATCGCGAGTCAAATTTCCAACCAAAATTACCCTGTTAAAACTGGCCATGGGAGCCTCCCAATCTACAACACGCTTCCATCCAGTCCCTACAAATCAAATCGGCCAGAACCCTCTGACCGAAACAAATCAGGCTTTTTCGGCTCGCCACCCCCCCGCACTCAATCGGTTCTGCTTGGCCCAGCCAATCAGGCTCGCCCCGAAGAACTGCGGCATTCGGAACCGAACTTACTCAGCCTCGACAACTTCTTCCACTTCTTCTTCGACGTTGACTTGAACGTCAGGCATCGCGATGGTTCGTTCACCCTTGGCCACGGCCACCAGAGTATCAACGAGACGCGGGTCAATCCGAATTGCTAAATGTCGCATCACAATGTCAGTCAACTGGCACTGCCGATTGAATTTCAGCATGTCAGTGCTTTCAATGTCAAAATAAGTCAACCAGTAGACACCCTTGCGATGGCCGTTGATTGGATAAGCCAGCTTTTGCTCGTTCCATAACCGGCTGGCAAGAATCTTGCCTCCGACCGTCGAGACCAATTGCTCAACAGTGTTGGCTGCGCCCGAAGGATTCTTCGCATACGCGTTCGGGTTGAGAATAAACATGCATTCGTAAACAGTTCGAGCCAAGGCACTACTCCGTCGAAATCGAGTATCGCTGATTGATTTGTTTTGATGTTCCGCCGTTTTTATCTGTTCTGTACTGACCGCTACGGCATTTCGGCTGGTCAGCCATTCAACCCCAAAGCTTCAACCTGACCAAGCCTTTCGGCCCTTCCGATCGAAAACATGACTGGAAAACCGAAATCGTGAGCAAAAAGCCCCGGATTCGCTGGTTATGGTAATTGAGACGGTAGCGACCAAACAATGGCCGGCAGGCATTGGCCGTCAGCAGGGAGTTCTCGTCCACCCGCGTACAGCTCAAAAGTCCAATCGGCCCAGCAAATTTGATCGCAAGCCCAGCCAACTATCGCAAGCCCAGCCAACTCAGGCGAAGGCCAAATCAGTCAGCCAACTCACCCGAACCACCATCCAACCCACGTCCATTTTTTCGCCTGCTACCGGGTTCTCCCGAATCGGAAGACTTCGGTCCGGCTCCGCGGATATCTCCGCGTCTCCCGATACCTTTTTCCCCCGAACCCTGTTTCCCCGGCCCGCTATTTTTCGTTCGCTCACCGCCAGGGCTATTGAATCGATTCATCGCCTCGCGAATCCCTGACTCAGCCCAACAAAGCACCGTTTTGGCAGCTTGGTCCAATACCTGGCCCATTTCGGCCTGCTCGGCAGCAGCAAACTTACCCAACACGTAATCGGCCGGGTCCCAGCCCTCAGGCGGTGAACCAATCCCCACTCGCAATCGCGGGACCGACTCACTGCCCAAAACCTGACAAATGTTTTGCAACCCTTTTTGACCGCCTGAGGACCCGCTTTCCCGGACCCTTAACCGACCCCAAGGCAAACTGAAATCATCGCATACGACCAACAAGTTGGGAAGTGGAAGACCGAAAAAATCGACCGCTGCCCGCACGCTCCGACCACTCAAATTCATGTAGGTCAAGGGCCACAACAAAGCGATTTTTTCCGAGCCCAGCCGAACCTCGAGCAGTTCTGCGTCGAACTTCGATTTCGGCCGCTCCCCCCCCAATAACTCTCGCAAACGGGTCAGAACATCAAATCCGATGTTGTGACGGGTGCCGCGGTACTGCTGCCCGGGGTTCCCCAAGCCAACGACCAGTCTCATCACACCACCCATCCAATTTGAGCAAAGCGTCAAACGGCAAACTTCCCAACCGCAAGCTTTTGCCCTGTCACCGCAAAAAACTCAGGAGGCAATCTGCCGAAGACAAATTCCGGCACGAAACCAGACACGACATCAGAGTAAAGTTTGAGCAGGTATGAGCAGTTAACCCTCACCACGCTCGCTGAACACAACCAGCTCACGCCAGCACCAACTCCAATACCGCCTACGCCCTCTACTTCCAAAGCTCTATTCGCCGAGCCCCCCAGTAAAGAGTCCTGCAACATGCGATTTGCAATTGCTCACTCGAGACGAGACTACTCCTTGGCAGCCTCATCTTCCTTCTTCTTGCCGATCACTTCGGGCTCGGCCGCACCAGTTGCGGTCTCCTCGGAATCGGCAGGAACCGAGCAAAGCACGATCACTGCCTCAGGAGCCGTCACCAAGCTCGCCCCTTCAGGCAAAACGATATCTCTCGCCCGCAGCGATTGACCGACATCCAAGTCTAAAATCTTCAGTTCGAGCTTTTCCGGAATCCGCTCAGCCGGACACAAAATCGTGACTTCGTGCAATACGTGATTCAACAGGCCACCATTGCTGATGCCGCGTGCAGTGCCCTTCAAATCAACAGTCAATTCGACTTCAACCGCTTCGGATGCGTCGACGCGGCTGAGGTCAACATGTAATACCTGCTGCAACACGCTGTCCCACAGGACATCCTTGATGAGTGCGCTCTCTTCGACCGCGCCCTTGAGATTGACGATGTGCCCACTGTGACGCAAGACCGCCGAAAGTTCGCGGGCGTCCAATGTCAAATTGACATTGTCCTGGCCATGGCCATACAGAACTGCCGGCACCTTGCCGCTGTTCCGCAATCGCCGCATCCGAGCCGTTCCCGTTTCGTTCCGCTTTTCAACTGTCAAATTATCAGCCACGACTCTATATCCTTCACGCTCGAGATGCTTAAACCTTTTGCGAGTCGGTTTCCCGACCCTTGGACCCTGCCCGGCCCTCCAACCCCACTTGCGGACGCAACCAAATTCGCCGCTTATTTCCGCTCGCTCCGGCGAACAATTGCTCGCTGGCCGCGCCCCTCTGGGGGCTTGAAAATTGGAGTGAAGATTGTCTCAAAATTCGCCCGCTTTTCAAGCCCAACCGGGAATTCCTCGTGTTTTCCCTGAATTTACCGCGCCCCAGCCAGCCACTCCAGTCAACTGGCCACCGCCTCAGCCCGGCTCCGACCATTCGGGCGGTCCCACTCTGAAGGGAACTTGGGCTGTCAGCCCCGTCGTCCTCCTTAAATCCGGATTACCCCAGTTAGACCGCCCAGTCACCAGCCTCCCGCCCAACCAGACTTCCTGAGGAAACATCGGGCAAGTCCGGTTTATTCAGCCTCCGATGACCTCGGAAATAGCGGCAGACCGCCAGTCCGACGCTTCCTGGTTGCCACTGCCTTGCTCCGCCCGCGATTGACGCGACCGGCTACTGGGATATTATCGTCTCTGAATTGCTCCAACGCCCCAGCTTGTACCGGAATCCCTACATGTCTTCCAAAGGCAAATCTCGCACTACGAAATTGGATTACGTCGAGCCGATTGGATTGCGTGTTCTCGTTCGAAAAGACGAACCCAAAAGGGAAACGAAAGGGGGCATCGCGCTCCCTGATGCAGCTGAAATCCCGACCATTACCGGCAGAATCGTTACCATTTCTCGAGCGGTTCACCACGATGCCGACATTCCGCTCCGTCAGTATGACAAGGTCCTCTTCCACCCCAAAAATGCCATCCCGGTGGATTTTGAATCCGATAACCAGCTGTTTGTCGTACCTACCGAAGATATCGTCGCGGTTTTCCGGGCAGAACCACCCGTGCATGACGACGAACACGAATAGCCCCCGCCGAGACGCAAGCTAACGCCCACCGGCTCTGAATGCACGTCGTCTCCGAAGGCTCGCACGTCGTCTCCGAAGGCTCGCACGTCGATTGCTTCTCAGCTGAACAACTAACTCCCGGCGGCCAAGCCTGCTTCGACAGCCAGGTTGGACACCAAGATGGACTCCCGCGCCGCTGCTGCGATCAAATCAAGATTCAAATAACGAGTTCCGAAGAACGATCTTCCGAAACTCTACGCCTTTGGGGAGTGACCTTTCAGGGCGGCCTTGTTCCGCAAAACCGCACCGGAGCAATCCTTGTGGATCGGCATTACTGCCTGCCGGCACGAACTGAGCTCTCAGCTATTGACGATCGGTTCGTCGGCGAAGATGCCACTAATCGACTTGTGCTGGTGAATCCGCCGGATCGCTTCGCCCAACAAACTCGCCACGGTCAAACGAACAATTTTGGGGTGCAGTTTTTCCTCAACCAACGGAATTGAATCCGTGACCACGACGCTATCGACCGGGGCCTTTGCCAACTTTTCCAAGGCCTGCCCCGCGAAAACACCATGGCTGGCACCCACATGAATCTCCCGTGCACCTTTGGATTTGAGCAATTCAGCGGCACCGCAAATTGACCCGCCGGTGCTGATCATGTCATCAAACATCAAGGCAATCTTGCCTTCCACCGGCCCGCCGATGATGTTTTCCTGCTTCGTTGTCTCCGCACCCAAACGCCGCTTATCAATGATGGCCAACTTGCCACCCAACCGCTTCGCATGCCCCACGGCCCGCTTGATGCTCCCTTCATCCGGACTCACGATGACCAAATCTTCCGGGTTCTTGAATTTGTTTCGGAAATACCCGGTCAAAACCGCCCCGGCATAAAGGTGATCCACGGGAACGTCAAAGAACCCCTGAATCTGGGCAGCGTGCAAATCCATCGCGAGGACGCGATCGGCACCAGCTCGAGTGATCAGATTCGCCACCAGCTTGGCAGTGATCGGCACCCGGCCCTCATCCTTACGGTCCTGTCGCGCGTAACCGAAATAAGGGATAACCGCGGTGATCCGCTCGGCACTTGCTCGCCGACAGGTGTCAATCAGGATCAACAACTCCATCAAATTGTCGTTGACCGGCGGACAGGTGGGCTGAACCAAAAACACATCCCGCCCCCGCACGTCTTCAATCTTGCAATGAAACTCCCCGTCCGGAAAAGTCTGGAACTTGCAACTTCCCAAGTCGAGGTTCAGAAATTCACAGATCTTTTGTGATAGCGGAAGATTGGCCCTGCCACTGAAGATTTTCAACTCGCGCATTGGCTACCTGTTACCCCCTTGAACAGCCCCTCTATCCAAGACGAAGCCTGATGGCAACGCCCAGCCCCCATCGCTCCGGAATTACCGGCGCTCGAGCCCCTTCCCAGCGAGCTATCTTAGGAACTTTTTGACGCCTGCCCAGAGCAGCACGGGAAACGAAGAAACAGCCGGGGAATCGCCCGAATTTACCTGCCGAACCGATGCAGCTTAGCGACCGATTGACCGCAGCGCAGCTTCCACTTCAGCCAACTGTTCGACGGTGTTCACACTCAACGCTTCGATTGGCTGCAAACAAGCCAACGCCCGTACATCTTCGCCTTGCCGGAGCAAAATCTCTGGCAAGTCGGTTATGTAGTACTCACTTTGTTTATTATCCGAACGCAGTTGCCCCAAGGCGGTCAGCATCTTTTGGCAATCAAAAACATAAGTACTCATATTCACTTCGTTGATCGCCCGCTCCTCGTCGGATGCATCCTTCTCTTCCACGATTCGTTGAAACTTCCCGGAAGAGTCGCGAACAATTCTCCCCAGCCCCTGAGGAGTAGGATGGTGCAGCGTGCCCAACAGGCAGGCGGGACGATTAGCGCGGAAGTCATCGAGCAAGGCTTGAAGAGAACTGGCTTGAAGCATCGGCGAGTCCCCGGCAACGACCACCACTGGACCGTCATGCCCAGCCAAGGAGTCGCGGCACATCATCACCGCATGCCCGGTTCCAAGCTGCTCTGATTGGCTCGCAAAGCCAAGGTCTGGC
>Ga0164292_10001430_pt1 | contig 19263 bp, 20 predicted proteins | sample GEODES117metaG_FD_111486 | JGI IMG/M metagenome (GOLD analysis project Ga0164292, IMG submission 111486) | Eutrophic lake water microbial communities from Lake Mendota, Wisconsin, USA - GEODES117 metaG | ecosystem: Environmental > Aquatic > Freshwater > Lake | place: USA: Lake Mendota...
ATAATTAATAGATACTCCAATAAAAACCCGGCATCAGCCGGGTTTTTTTATGCTTAACAGGTACTAATTATTGTCCTTTAAAATCTGGCTTTCGCTTCTCTACAAATGCGTTCATTCCTTCCTTCTGGTCTTCGGTGGCAACCAGCATATAGAAGTTCTTCCTTTCAAAATACAATCCCTCCTGCAAATGCGTATCGAACGCTTTCAGCACACTTTCTTTGGCCAATTGCACAGCAATGGGGGATTTCTCGGCCACGGCAGAGGCCATTTTAATGGCTTCGTCCAAATACAAAGCCACCGGCACAATTTTGTTAATCAGTCCTGCATCTTTGGCTTCCTCAGCAGAAATAAACCTGCCGGTGAGCACCATCTCCATGGCCCGCACCTTGCCTACGGCTTTCGTTAACCGCTGGGTTCCACCTGCGCCGGGCATCACACCAATATTGATCTCCGGTTGTCCAAACTGCGCTGTTTCCGACGCCACAACCATATCACAATGCATCACCAATTCGCAGCCTCCGCCAAGTGCAAAACCGCTAACAGCGGCAATCAATGGCTTTTTGGTGCGGCGTATCGCATCCCAGGTACTAAACTGATCTATTTTAAGCATATCTACAGCAGATTTTCCTGCCATTTGCTTGATATCGGCTCCGGCTGCAAATGCCTTGTCGTTGCCGGTAATAACAATGGCCCGTACCTGATCATCAGCATCGAGTTCTTTCAACGCATCTCGCACTTCCCCCATCAGCTGCAGGTTCAGGGCATTGTATTCTTTAGGACGATTTAACCTGATCAGCGCAACAAAAGGCGCCACCTGTGGTTCTACCAAAATAAATTCGTAAGCCATGCCGCGACGATAAATGCTGTGCGGCAGAATTGATTACTGCGACAGGCGTGGCAAAATCAACCTGTGGTAAATAAAAAATAAACCCATCGCAATGCCACAACCCACCAAACCGCCACATATCACATCCAGCGGATAATGTTTTCCCAGGTATACCCGTGAATAAGCCACCAGAGCAGCTATCAGCAACAATATATATCTTCTATAACTACGGTAATTTAACAACATTGAGGCCAGCAGCATGATGGCAAAAAAATTGGAAGCATGGCTACTCACAAAACCATAATTGGTGCGGTTTTCTTCTATAAACTTTGGTATTTCAGCCGCAGATTTTTCGGGCAACCGCGCATAATTACTTGCTGTAATATAGGGTCGCTGCCGTTTAAAGTACGGCTTCATTACCTTGGAAGTAAAACTATCCGAAATGCCAAAGGCCACCATCATTAATAGTACATGGGATACCCCGGTCTTCCACGGCTGATTTCTGAAAAACAAAAAAATCAACAACCCATACAAAGGCAACCAGCCGTATTTAGAACTGCAAAAAATCATAAACCCATCCAGCCATGTTGCAGACAAGGTTTGATTAATCAATTTAAACAGTGCAACGTCCCATTGTAACATACAGACTACATTTTTTGCGATACAAGAATAATGCGGGGCGAGGAATTTTCTGCAAAGGGCTCTAAAGAATAGTTACCAAAACGATGCCTGATTTGAAAACCTGCAGCAGCATGCAATGCCTGCAGTTGTGCTATGGAATATATTTTCACCGACTCTTCAAAATCATAGGATTGATTACCATCGGCAACATTAATTTTCTTGCGAATAAATCCGGAGTCAACATATTTATGGATTTGAAAGGTAATGCCCTCCCTGATTTCACCTTCTCGTTTTGGCAATTGCGGCAATACCGATGCTGCATTTAAGTAATCCTGAATGAACCAAGCTCCGGGTTTTAGGGCATTGTATATGTTACCAATTGCCCGTTGGTCTTCTTCATCGGTATCAAAATATCCAAAGCTGGTGAAAACATTGATGGCGGCATCCAGATGTTGGACCGGCAATGCATTCCTCATATCATGAACAGTATAGGATTCCTGGGCTGTTGCTATGGATTGGGCAAATTGAATACTATTGGCACTGATATCAAAACCATGCACACGCATACCGAGCGATGCCAGTACACGGCTGTGGCGGCCTTTACCGCAGGCCACATCTGCGAATAATGAACCGGGAGCAATATTAAGTAGCGAACAAACGGAAAGCATGAAATCTCTTGCCTCATTATCGTCTCGCTTATTGTATAAAAGGTGATAATATTCGGTATCAAACCAAGTTTCGAACCACTTCGGCATAATTTTTTCAAAGATACTGTAACTATCGGGCAGTCAAAAACGTATTAATAGTAATAGGCATGAATGAGGACCAGTTTCAACAATGCGTAACAGCATTCAGCGATGGACTGTACCGATTTGCCCTTAAAAACCTAAAAGACAGCGATGAAGCCAAGGAAATTGTTCAAAGCAGCTTTGAAAAACTGTGGCTGCACCGAAACAAAGTGGACCATCCAAAAGCAAAAGGCTACTTATTCACTATGGCATACCACCTTATGGCCGACTTTTGGAAAAGAAATAAAAAAATGATGCCCACTAGCGATAATACCGCCATGCAAAAAGCCGCACCTTCGGCTGAATATAAGGGGCTAAAAGAGTTGCTGAACAAAGCATTGGATTCGCTTCCTGATATTCAACGCGCTGTGGTTATACTGCGCGATTATGAAGGATATTCGTATGATGAAATTGGCAGTATTACCGGTTTAAACGAATCACAAGTGAAAGTATATATTTTTAGGGCAAGGCAAAGTTTGAAAACCCATCTGGGAAGTCTGGAGGCAATATTATGAAAGATATTGATGAAAATTACAGCATTCTTCTGTTTGACCTGCTTGAGGGGAATCTAAGCGAGCAGGGAAAAATCAACTTATTGCAACAAATTCAAAAGGATAAAAATCTGAAACATGAATATGAATTGTTAAAAGCGACCTTCCTGATTAAGGATGAAAATATTTTATTCCCCCATAAAAATGTATTGCTGAATATCCCCAAAAGAAATAATTATTTAATACTATTTAAAAAATATGCAACAGTGGCTGCCGCATGTTTGTTCATTTTTACAGGAATCAGCTATTACATGAGTAGGAAAGCAATATCATTAAAAAACAATTCCAATATTTCCATAAAAAGTCCGGAAATTAAATTACCGAAAATTGAAAAATTACCTCTTACTGCTAAAAGAACTAGTGCAAATAATGCAGATTTCATTCAATACAATCCAACTCCTGTAAATAACGATAAATCAAACACAGAAATACTTGCTGTTACAACCTTAAACAAACCTGACAGCAATATCATCTCAATAATGCCTGCTGCTCCCGTTTATAAAGCAATAAATACAGGCCTGATGGAAGAAATCACCTATATAATAAATGTTTATCCTGAACTAAAAACACCTGTTTCTAACCGAAAAAAGCGCAGTATTCATTATCCATTATTACGCTTCGGAAGAACCATGATAGCCAATTTACAACTACCAGAAATTAAAATTAAAATACAAAAATCAAAAAACATAATTCCTAAAATCAATATTCAAATTCATACACCTTTAAATTACGCCGCATACCATGAAAATTAAAAACATAAAATCGATGCTATTATCAGTTACAGTTTGCTTTCTGAGCAGCAATATCCTATTCGGGCAAAACACACCCAAAAAAGGTGAAATTATTGTTGAAAAATCCGTAAAAAATAAAAGAGATAGCTCCGGTAAAATAACCGAAACGAGAATAACAAAAAGAATTACATTAGACAGTACGCGAATTGAAATGATCGATATGTTGGAGGATTCACTGGAAGCCGACTTTGAGTCAGATACATTTAATTCTATAATCAGCTTATGGCCCAACAAAAGTGTGGTAATTATACATCATGATACCATCATTCCGTTCCCCAAAAAACAGAAAAAATCTCCCACTATTATTACTTCAGGGGGTATGCAGATGGGTTTTGCCACGCTTCAGCGGACCAATATAGCATCCATAAATGCCGAGTTCCCCGAATTAAGAAACAGCAGCTCATTGCACTTTGGTTTCAATTCGGAATGGGGAATCAAAACTTTCTCCGGAAAATGGAGGTTATGGAGCGGCATTCAATACGATATCATAAATTATCGGTTTAGCAACAGCAATATGCGACTGATGGCAGACCAGCCTGTATTCAATACGCAATTGGATTCTGCCAACAATTCCGCCAAAAGCAAAATTGTGGTAAATTACATTGGGATACCCATTTCATTTGGCTACCAGTCAAAAGCAAAAGAAGCAGATGAAGGGTTTAGATTCCGCGCAGGTTTGCTGGCGGGCTACAGGGTAAGAACCCATACCAAGGTGAAACTCGACAATGATAAAACAACCAAAGATTTTGACGATTTTAATATGAATGATTTTATGATTACACCCTTTGTGCAGATGAGTTATAACGACATAGGCCTTTATTTCCGTTACAATACAAGTCAACTGATCAAGGATAATCAAGGACCTAGATATACCGGCATGCAATTCGGACTGGTTTTTCAGTAGAATTTGCAATTTGGCGGTAACTTTGCACGCAAATGACTAACACCCGCATCTGGACTCCCATAAAGGAATATTCCGACATTCTTTTTGAACAATACAATGGCATTGCAAAAGTAAGTATTAACCGTCCGCAGGTATACAATGCCTTCCGGCCACAAACCGTAATGGATATGCTGGATGCATTTGACATCTGCCGCGAGCGACAAGACATCGGGGTTATTATCCTTACCGGTGTGGGTGATAAAGCATTCTGCAGCGGCGGCGACCAGAATGTGAAAGGCATTGGCGGCTATGTGGGTGAAGATGGCATACCCCGCCTGAATGTGCTGGATTTGCATAAAAAAATACGTTCTCTTCCAAAACCCGTCATTGCCATGGTAAACGGTTATGCCATTGGCGGAGGCCACGTACTGCACGTGGTTTGCGATTTAACCATTGCAGCTACCCATGCTAAATTCGGTCAAACAGGCCCCAAAGTTGGAAGTTTTGACGGTGGATTTGGCAGCAGTTACCTGGCCCGCCACGTGGGACAGAAAAAAGCCCGTGAAATTTGGTTCCTTTGCAGGCAATACACCGCCGATGAATGCGAAAAAATGGGCTTGGTCAATAAGGTTGTGCCCATGGAGCAACTGGAGGACGAAACCATAGACTGGTGTAACACCATCCTGGAACGCAGTCCCATGGCCATTCGCATGCTGAAAAGGGCATTCAATGCCGAACTCGACGGGCAGGCAGGACTGATGGAACTGGCAGGCGATGCTACGCTGCTATATTACCTCACCGAAGAAGCGCAAGAAGGCAAACATGCATTTCTGGAAAAACGCAAACCCGATTTTCAGAAATTTCCTAAATTTCCGTAAAATAATCACACCAATGGTGTGATTACGGGCGCTGCAATACAAACCGCAAAAATTTGATGGTGCGGCCTTCTTTAAGCCATATGTTCTCGTAGAAAGTTTGAATTTCTTTTAACTCGGGCGCACAGGGCTGTGTGTACACATTTTGAATGTTTTCAAGTAACGTCAAACCCTCTTCCTGTATGGTTTCCAGGGTGCTTTCATAAAACAAATCACTGTCGGTTTTTAGAAAAATATGAGCATCCTTTTTGCATATATTGCGATAATGAGCCAAAAAACGTGTTGATGTTAACCGCTTTCTGGCCTTGGCTGGCTGAGGATCAGGAAAGGTAATCCAGATGCCGGAAACTTCATTTTTATCAAAGTGCTTTTCTATAAAATCAATCTGTATGCGCAGAAATCGAACATTGCTCAAACCCTCATCGGTAGCGGTTTTAGCGCCACGCCACAGGCGGTTTCCTTTGATATCAACACCAACGTAATTGATACCGGGATTGCGTTTGGCAAGACCCACAGTATAATCTCCTTTGCCGCAGGCCAGTTCCAGCACAATCGGATTTTCATTCCCGAAAATCTCCTGCCACCGCCCTTTGGTGTCCACATTAAAGTCAAGCGTGTTTTCAAACGCATCAAATTCTGCAAACTTTTGCAGCTTCCCCTTGCTCATCGAATGCAAAAAAAGCACATAAACACTTTACTTTCTGATAATATGGCGAAATTTGCCCCATGTTTTTGTCGCCGGAGATTCTATTGGCTGCCTACATGTCAGGGGCATTCCCCATGGCCCATCCCGACGACAACAACGAAATCTATTGGCATACTCCAAAAAAACGCGGAATTATCCCCCTGGATGAGCGCTTCAAGGCATCCAAAAACCTAAAAAGATTATACAGAAGCGGCAAGTATACCTTCACCATCAACAGAAATTTCGAGGATGTTATCCGTCGTTGTGCAGAACTGCGGGCAGAAGACACCTGGATTTCCGAAGAAATCATAGAGGCCTACATCGCATTGCACAAGGCAGGTTTTGCCCACAGTTTTGAAACCCGCCTGAATGAAGAACTGGTGGGTGGGCTATACGGCGTGTCTATTGGTAAGGCCTTTTTCGGTGAAAGCATGTTTCATACCCATACCGATGCCAGCAAACTGGCGCTGATGTACCTGGTGGAATTTTTACGCGAAAAACAATTCACGTTGCTTGACACCCAATACCTTAATCCGCACATCAAACAGTTCGGGGCGTATGAAATTTCGCATACTACCTACATGCTGCTATTGAAGCAGGCAACAGTTTAGGTGGCTGATTATTTGCAATAATTACAAAAACTACAGCCAAATTTTGCAATTTTCACAAAACACCATTCTAACGTTGCCAAACCCTAATTTTGCCTCATGCATCTTGAATGCCAGATAGACGGTGTAAAATATTTTAGCTCTCTGCATGCGGGCGTAGACCTCAGCCAGGGATTTGGACCCGGTGGCGACAATGCCCTTGCGTTTCATATACCCCCTGCAGAAATTGCACCCATCCACGTAGGCGATTTTGTGGGCAGCGTTGCGGCCGGCAGCGGCGCCAATTGTGAGGTGATACAATTCTGTGCACACGGCAATGGTACCCACACCGAGTGCATTGGTCACATAACCCGCGAAAGACACAGTGTTAACCAACTGATTAGGACTGAAATCATGGCCGCCTGCCTGGTGTCTGTCACCCCTGAAAAAAGAGGCAATGACTGGGTTATAACGGCTACCGGATTAAAAGATAGTCCATTGCACAGAACCCCTGCAATTATCATCCGAACAAACAACATTTCCGATATACGCGGCAAAAACTGGAGCGGCACCAATCCTTGCTATTTCGAACCCGCAGCCATTCAACTGCTTGTTGATGCAGGATATGAGCACATTCTAACCGATTTACCCAGCATTGACCGTGAAGAGGATGCCGGTGCACTGGCATCGCACCATGTGTGGTGGCAATATCCGCAAAATCCGCGCAACCATGCTTCCATTACCGAATTGATTGTGGTGCCGGAAAAGCTGCAGGATGAATTATACTTTTTGAACTTGCAGTTTGCTCCCATTGAATCGGATGCTGCTCCCTCCAGACCTATAGTCTATCCTTTAATTCCGTTAAATCCTTGAACGCGAAGCGCGAAAAATGGCTATACTTCTTCAACATGCTGCTCTCGCGCATGGTGAATGTGGGCAAGCGTCCCGGCAATGTAAACCCGGATAAAATCCTAATTGTTAAATGGGATGAGCTGGGCGATCTGGTCACCGCTACCCATATTTTCTCTATGCTTCGGGAACGGTTTCCGGCGGCTTACATTGAACTCATCACCAAACCTCAGAATGTGCCTTTGGTGAAATACGACACCAATCTGGACTGCATTTCATCCAAAATTGAAGACTGGAAAGGCCGTTATGACCTTCACATAGAACTTCGGGGCACATGGAAGTCTTTTTTCAGAACGTTCCGCTACATGCCCGGCTATCGGCTGGACCGTGGCTGGATCCGTTTCCTACAGCGCGGCAATCAGCCCCATGAAACGGTTACCAACTACCGCATAGTGGCGCCGGTGCTTGGCAATATGCCTGTCCACAAACCTTACATTTCCATTTCGGAAACGGATGATATCCGCATCTCAAAATTCCTAAAAGATGCAGATACCGATAAATTCATTGTTTATCACACCGGTGCAAGAAAAGCCCTTCGCCGCTGGCCTTCGGCCCATTTTGCCGCACTGGCAGATTATGCATACCAAACATTTCAGCTGAAAAGCATTTTTGTTGGCACACCGGATGAACTCCCTCAAATAGAAGCCATTACCCAACAAATGCAAACACCGGCTTTGATAGCGGCAGAGAAAATGTCATTAACCGAACTGGCCGCGCTCATCTCCAAAGCCCATGCATTCGTTGGCAATGAAAGTGGCCCGCTGCAGATAGCAGACGCCATGAACATTCGCTCCCTGTCTTTTTTTGGTCCCGGCGTAAAAGATGTGTTCTATCCCCAACATCCGCAATCTGCGGTAATCCATAAAGTGTTGGCCTGTAATCCCTGCGATCAGGTGCATTGTCGTTACCCGGAAAATCCGTGCATTAACCGCATCACCCTCGATGAAGCAAAAAATGCCTTGGGACTGATGTTAAGAAACCTTTAGACTACCTTTAATTTTTGCACGTAAAATTGAGGGTTTTCCCTGAATTTGTTGTATATTTGGTAACACATGCACCGATGTTTTGAGGTTACTGTTTTGGGCACATCGTCCGCATCCCCTACCAAAACCCGCTTCCCCAGCAGTCAGCTGGTGCGGCTTGAGGGGGATTATTTCCTCATAGATTGCGGTGAAGGCACCCAGCACCAGTTGGTGCGCCTGGGCTTGCGTATGCAGCGTATTCGTTACATACTTATCACGCACCTTCACGGCGACCATTTCTACGGCCTACCCGGACTGATCAGTAGCATGTCACTGTTTGGAAGAACCGAAAAACTAACCATTGTGGGTCCGTCAGCCCTGAAAAATCTGCTGGACACCATTATTAGTACCACTGAGTCTCGGGTTACATTTGAGATTGAATATATTCATACCAACCCAATAAAATCCGAAACCGTGCTGGCAAACCGAAAATGGAGTGTGAGTACCGTGCCCCTGAAACATCGCATCCCCTGCACCGGATTTATTCTGCGTGAACAGGGTCCTGAACTTCGTCTAAATGCATCTGTCTGCGAAGAACTGGGTGTTCCGGTTGAATGGTATGAATCCTTGAAATGGGGTGACGACTGGACCCGAGAAGATGGAACCGTGATTTCCAATTCAGTACTTACCCTGCCGGGCAATCCCAACCGCAGCTATGCCTATATTTCAGATACCATCTACGACGAAAATATCGTTCCCCATATTCAGGGCTGCAACCTACTGTATCATGAGGCCACCTTTCTGCACAACCTGATAGAAAGAGCCACAGAAACGCACCATACCACCTCAAAACAGGCAGGGCAGATTGCAGCCAAAGCCCGGGTAGGCAAGCTGATGATAGGGCATTTTAGCAGCCGCTACCACCAAACGGATGAATTGCTGAGTGAAGCAAAGGCAGAGTTTGACGATTGTATGCTGGCTGAAGAGGGTATAACGGTAGCGGTCTGAAAAACTATCCATTCAGTACTTAATTTTTGCGCTTTTATCGTGAACATGCAATTTTGGCGTGATTACTTCGTTATTCAGTAATTGCACTATAAATTATTATGTTATACAGAATGAATATATTGGCACTGTTAATATGCAGCATCCAGGCTTTTGGACAAGTAAACATCGGCATTGAAAAACACAATGTTATTTATCGGGGATTGCCCAATCCCATTTCTGTGGCCTGTGGCAACAAAGATTCATTCTACATTAAAGAAAAATCAGCATTCCTGGAGGTTAAAAATGAAAACGGGCGTTTATACCTGAACTGTCTGAATGTAAAGGAAGACTCAGCATTCATTCTTTTTGGCCTCCGAAACTCAACCCTGCAAAGGAAATTTATTTTTAAGGTAGCCGATGTACCAGAACCATCAATCCGCTTAGGCGCAATCAATCCTTCAACGGGCGACGTTAATAAAAGTGCGCTTATGGTGCAGACGCAGATGATGGCCGTTTTGGAGAATTTTGTTTACGATGGTATAAAATGTAAAATATCCGGTTATCGGATGCGGTATTTTGATTATATAAACCGTGAATTTAAAAACATAGATGTAAAAGGAGCTTCTCTGGCGCCTATGAAACCAATGCTAAAAAAATTAAATGCGGGAGATCGTTTTGAAATAAGCAATATTCAGATTTTAACTCCGGACAATAAGATTATTAACCACCCCAACATTCTTGTAACGCTTAAATAACATGAAACATTTATTTAAATTTTTTATAATTATATCGCTGATATGTTCAAAAAATGCATTGGCTCAAGATAAATTTGATATCAGTGTATCGACCGATGAAACCAATGTTATTTATGTTGGCTTAACCAATACCATACAATTTAACATAAACAATATTTCTTCAGATCAATTGTTGTTAAAATTTCAGGGGAATAATGGATTAGATTTAGATTCGGCATTTTATAAGATTACCAGAATCTCCTCCAACACGTATATACTTGAAGTAAACCGCAGGGCAGACAATGAAATATTGGTTTATCTATGCAAGAAAGAGGCTGACTCAACCCTTGTATTGGGAATTAAAAAATTCAAAATTCGAAATGTACCCAGGCCCACAATTGATTTAGGCTGGATTCCTGAAGAGCAGCAATGGGATTACCTTATGAATAATTCGGAACTAAAGGTTTCAATGCCGGGTATGGTAAGAAAAGATTTTGAGTATAAAATTGTTGGCTATGATTTTATATTGATTTCAAGAGATGGCCCTAAAAAGGTTACCGTATCCGGAAATTCACTGCAGCCGGTTAAATCAATATTAAAAGAAAACAAAATTGATTCGGTTTTTTATATGTTTAGTAACATTAAGGCAAAAGGACCCTCAGGCACTGTATATCTTGAAAACATTGGCAGAATGATAGGCAACGGAGAAAATGCTAAAACAAGCTTGGAATCATATTATGCCAAAAAAATGTCTAAGACATTTGATTTTCAAAAAGCCATTCAAAATAAATTACTGCAGATTTCAATGAAAATCCATAATGCCAGCTTAGCAGGCAAAATTCAACCATATTGGGATGAAGCACTTATGAAAAAATGTAGTCGTGATTCTTATTCAATGGTAGGATCAAGGATGTATGTAACTCAAATACCTGTGAGCATGAGCGCTTCTGATGATTTTAAGGACTCAGCATATATTGAGAAACTTAGTGAATCGGAAATGGTCTCAGATATAGGTTTTGGTTTTAAATTCTCTTCATTAAACCAGGGCTCTTTACAACGAGATATTTTAAGTTTAGCCCCCATGTATTTCGAAAAATTCCTCAATGGACAAAAATTCAACATACCAATCGCTTGGTTTACTTATAAAGATGTAAGACCATTGTTAAGCAATGATGATATAAAGTTTATTGAAGCTTATACTTGGTATGTGCAGCCTTTGGCTGAGCAAAACAGGTCAAACATCTACCAATCGAAACTGGAAAGGTTGGCCAAAAACAAAATGATTACTTACACCCAGTCAAACACAGGTGAACATCTGGGCACTGAACTCTTGGAATATTGGCGGCATCAGCTATATACAGATTTTCAGCAGAATAAATTTTCATTACTAATCGGGTTAAATAAAACCATTTCAGAGCCCGAATTTAGAAATCTGCATACCATCAAAATCAATACGCTTATTCAGGATACCGCCTATCCTGATGATCCTGAAAAATTACTCGAAGTTTTTTACTTCGATATACCTTCAGCATTTGACTCTATTTATTTTGACAATATTGATGATAAAAGTTATTTATACATTCATCAAAAAACAGATGTACAAGATATTAAACATTCATATCAAGTACTCCTATCCGATATTAAACCGCTAGTGGAGCCGCAGGCTTACGTTTTACTTGAAACTCTGCTTTCAGACAAAAGGCAAAAAATGCATCAACTAAACACCAAGTAGGTCTAACTGAAGGCGCGAGAAAGGCAGACGCAACGAGCCCTCCACTATAATAAACACCCTTTTACTGCGTTAATAACTCTAAAGCCCGCTAAACGCAGGTTTGGATATCTTCGCAACTCCCCCATGCCAGCGAAAAAACAGGATAAAGACAAAATAACGGATTTTGATAAATCCGATAAAGGTAAAGATACTGCACCCATAGACCGCAAACAGGTGGCAGATATTGCCACCCTTAAAAATGAACAGGCCCGCAAAGTGTTTGGGTTTCTGCTGCTGGTATTGACCGCTGTTTTGCTAATCAGTTTTATCTCGTTTTTCTTCTCCTGGAAATCCGATCAGGATTTTCTGGCAGGCGGTGACTGGAAGTTATTCAAAGCCAACCATGGCAAAGTAGAAAACGCCATGGGGCTATTGGGTGCACGCCTCGGATATTACTTTATACACAACGGCTTTGGGCTTGCAGCGTTCGCATTGCTGCCCTATGTGGCCCTTTCCGGCCTGTTTTTATTGTTTGGTTACCGACCCTTCTCGTTGCTTCGCATCGCCATACACACCATCCTGTTCACCGCCTGGTTCAGCTTAACCCTGGGTTTTATATTTCACCCCTGGTTCCCTCTCATGGGCGGTACTTTTGGCTATTTTGGCATAGACAAACTCAATCAAATTATCGGCTGGCCGGGATCCCTAATTTTCCTGATCTCGTACGCCGTAGTCTATGTGATGCTCTTCCTGAACCTCAATCCGTTCGACCGCATCAAATTACCTTCAAAATCGCCTGAAATGGAAGAAGTAACGGAAGAAGTGGAAGAGGCCATTTCCGGAGCCCGTATCATAGAAGATGATGCCGATGAGAACCCGACGCCTGAAACCGACCCGGATATTGTTTTTGTGGACGAAGATGAAGACGATGATTACCGGCCCGTAGACGTTGCTGCCCTGCCTCCCATCGAATTAAAAATCAAAGAAGAAACGCCGGTTGTTGTGACACCTCCGCCACCTGTGGCAGAACCGGAACCTCAGATTATCAATCTTAGCGACGATGATAATTTCCAGATAGAAGTAAAAACTGACAACCCGGATGAATTTGTGGATGAAAATCTGGGAGAAACTGCCGCTACCCACTTTGGGGTAGACACGGCTTACGACCCTACCCTGGAATTGAGAGACTATCGTCACCCCACCCTGGATTTGCTAAATGACTACGGAAGCAAAAAACAGGAAATTGACATGGGTGAAATTGAAAGCAGTAAAACCATGATTATCGATACGCTGAAAAATTACAACATCGGCATATCCAAAATCATGGCCAGCGTGGGCCCTACCGTTACACTGTATGAAATCGTTCCTGCACCCGGAGTTAAAATTTCTAAAATTAAAAACCTGGAGGATGATATCGCACTGAGTCTTGCAGCATTGGGCATACGTATTATCGCTCCCATACCGGGCAAAGGCACCATTGGGATAGAAGTTCCCAATAAAAACCCTGAGATGGTTCCCATGAAAGGGGTACTGGCCAGCAAAAAGTTTCAGGAAGCCGACATGCAACTGCCGGTTGCCCTCGGAAAAACCATCAGCAATGAAATTTTTGTTACCGACCTTGCCAAAATGCCCCACCTGCTGATGGCCGGTGCTACCGGACAAGGTAAATCAGTCGGGCTGAATGCCATCCTGGTTTCATTACTATACAAGAAACACCCTGCCTATATCAAGTTCGTACTGGTAGATCCCAAAAAAGTGGAACTAACCCTCTACAACAAAATTGAACGGCACTTTCTGGCCAAACTCCCCGGTGACGGTGAAGCCATCATTACCGACAATACCAAAGTAATCAATACCCTGAACAGTCTGTGTGTAGAAATGGATAACCGCTATAAACTGCTGCAGGATGCCATGGTGCGTAACATTGTAGAATACAATGCACGGTTTTTGGAAAGAAAACTGAACCCGCAGAATGGGCATAAATTCCTGCCTTACATTGTAGTGGTGATAGATGAGGTTGCTGATTTGATGATGACCGCCGGCAAGGAAATTGAAACACCCATTGCCCGTATTGCACAGCTGGCAAGGGCCATTGGTATTCACCTGATTTTGGCAACACAGCGCCCCAGTGTAAATGTCATTACCGGTATGATCAAAGCCAACTTTCCGGCCCGTATTGCATTCCGCGTAACCAGTAAAATAGACAGCCGAACCATTCTAGATGGCAATGGCGCCGACCAGCTCATAGGTAAGGGCGATATGCTTTACAGTGGCGGCAATGAAATGATTCGCCTGCAATGTCCTTTTGTTGATACTCCGGAAGTGGAACGCATTGTTGAATATATTGGAGAACAAAGGGCCTACTCTACTGCATTTATCCTTCCTGAAGTAAAAGATGAATCGGGCGAGGGACGCGGTGGGGAAAACTTCGATCCAAACGAGCGGGATGACCTGTTTGAAGATGCCGCACGGGTGGTAGTTCAAAACCAGATAGGCAGTACCAGTCTTATACAACGTCGCCTGAAAATCGGTTATAGCCGCGCAGGCCGACTGATGGATCAGCTGGAGGATGCAGGTGTGGTTGGACCCAACCTGGGAAGCAAAGCGAGAGAAGTACGTATTCCGGATGAAGCCAGCTTGGAACAGTTTTTGAATAACCTGTAGTAGATTTGCATCTTTATGAACAAAAACACCCTCCTTATTGGCTTATCCCTGTTATTTCTGTCAACCCTGCACGCGCAACCTGATCCCAAAACAAGCGACCCCAAAGCTACCAGCATCCTGAATAAGGTCAGCAAATTGTATAAAAGCTATTCAGGTATCAAAAGTACCTTTAGCATCACCACCACCTCCGCACAGGGTAAAAGTACCAGCAGCAACGGAACCGTTTGGATTAAAGGCACTCGTTACAAACTGGATTATGCAGGTCAGGAAATTTTTTGTAATGGAAAATACATTTGGACTTACAATAAAGAAGACAATGAAGTGACCAAGGAAAACTATAAGGTGAAAGACAACGCCATCACCCCCAACGAAATTTTCACGATTTATAACCGTGATTTTAAAAATGCTTACGAGGGTCCGACCGTTAAAGATGGCAAAACCTATGAAGTCATCAAAATGGTTTCCAAAAAGAAAGTAAACTATAGCTACATCAAACTGGAGATTGATAAATCTACCAACAAAATTCAACGCATGGTTCAGCACTATAAAAATGGAACCGAAATCATATATGGCATCGGTCAGTTTACGGCCAACACATCACTTGCTGACAATTTCTTTGAATGGAATGCCGCATCCCACCCAGGGGTATCTGAGGTAGATCTAACCAAAAAATAAACCCATCAAACACACCATAAAAAAAGGCTGCAACAATCATTGCAGCCTTTCTTTTTATGAGATTTTTATTAAAGTACCTCTTTCATGCGCTGACCAATTTCAGCAGGGCTGGCCACTACATGTATTCCACATTCAGCCATAATCGCCATTTTAGCAGCCGCTGTATCGTCTTTTCCGCCAACAATCGCACCGGCGTGACCCATTCTGCGACCGGGAGGCGCCGTCTGTCCGGCGATAAACCCTACCACCGGCTTAGTTCCGTTTGCCTGAATCCAGCGTGCAGCTTCCGCTTCCATACCACCGCCAATTTCACCAATCATCACAATACCCGCAGTTTCAGGGTCGTTCATAAACAACTCTACGGCTTCTTTGGTGGTAGTTCCTATGATAGGGTCACCACCAATACCGATGGCAGTGCTTTGACCTAGTCCAAGTTTGGTGAGCTGGTCTACCGCCTCATACGTCAAAGTACCGCTTTTAGACACAACACCGATATTGCCTTTTTTGAAAATAAAACCGGGCATGATACCAATTTTGGCTTCTTCCGGCGTGATGATACCGGGGCAGTTGGGGCCAATCAGGGTAGATTTTCTACCTTCAAGATATCGCTTCACCTTCACCATATCGCGGGTGGGAATTCCCTCCGTGATGGCCACGATCACTTTGATGCCGGCATCGGCAGATTCCATGATGGCGTCGGCGGCAAAAGCCGGTGGAACAAAAATAATGCTAACGTCGGCTCCGGCGTCTTTAACGGCCTGCTCAACCGTATTGAAAACGGGTCTGTCAAGGTGTGTACTACCCCCTTTACCCGGCGTTACACCACCCACAAGCTGGGTGCCGTATTCTATCATTTGTGTTGCGTGAAACGTTCCTTCGTTTCCGGTAAATCCCTGCACTATGACGCGGGAATGTTTGTTAACCAGTATACTCATGCTGCGAAAAGTTCCGCGAAAATACGATGTAGCAGCTGAATTGCCTTGTTATTTTTCAATCGCTGATACCAATTCAGCATCTTCCGGATTTACACGGCTGGGGTAATAGCCCACCAAATTGCCGCTTTCATCGATTAAAAACTTATTAAAATTCCAGGTCACGGATGCATCAAGCGCACCATTCTGCGTTTTATTGCATAGCCATTGGTAAACCGGGTGCTGATTTTCTCCGCGCACTTCCAGTTTTTCGCTGATGCGGAAACTCACTCCATAATTTTTCTGACAAAATGATCCGATTTTGGCTGCATCACCGGGTTCCTGACCTCCAAACTGATTGCAAGGACAACCTATGATTACGAGTTTATTGCCATATTTCTCATGCAACTTCTGCAAACCCTCATATTGTGGTGTGTATCCGCATTCACTGGCGGTATTTACAATCAGCACCTTCTTCCCTTTCAGTGATTCAAAAGACCACTCCTCTTTGCCATCCAGCGTTTTTAGCTTTAGCGTATAAAAGGATATGGGAGCCGGTTTAATCATGTTTGCATCCACCGTTTTGGTTTTGGCGAAGAAACAACCCTGCACGGCCAGTATTAAACCACCGAATAAGAAAAATCGAAATGCTTTTTTTATCATAATCAGGTAACAAAAATATGCCCTTATTGTTTAGGCAATAACAGTTTGCTTAACTTCGTGGCTACGCATGAAAAAACTGCTCATCATTCCTTTTCTGGTTTCCATTATCTGGGTATCCTGCGATGAAGAACCGCCTCCCGTGCGCTTTACAGACCCTGAAAAACCCCTGCTGGATACAATATATTCCGGCACAGCACCGGCACCGGATCCTAAAATGTTATTGCTGATGGATATAACAGGTGTAAACTGTCCAAATTGTCCCAAAGCCGCTACATTGGCCAAAAACTTGCAAAGTGCAAACCCAGGCCGAATCAATGTTCTGGCCTTGTACCCCGCCATTTCACCCGGAAATGCACTAACAAACCCATGGCCCGGCTATGATACGCTGGTCTCTTCAGATGCTGATGGCATTGTTTCCAATCTGGGTAGTGTAACCGGATTGCCGACTGGCATTATAGACCAAATTAAACTGGGGGGCAGCTTTTTTGTGCCAACCACCTCATGGGCGGGTACCGTTAGCGACAGATTATTACAAAATTCTCCATTGAATCTGGATTTAAATTCAAAATGGCTGACTTCTAATAACAAAGCCCGTCTGGAGATCAAAGCCGTTTATCACACAAACCTTCCACCAACGGCTAAACACCTTATCTACATTGGAGTAACGGAAGATAATATAGTTGGGAAACAGGCCAATAACGATTCGGCGAGCGGCTATTCCTACAAATATAAATTCATGCATGTTTTGAGAAAATTAATGACCCCGGTTACCGGAGACACACTGAAAGCAGACTTGTCTGCAGGCCGTGTTTTCGAAAAACATTACTACATCAGTCCCCGCTATAACTGGAAACCCGACAACCTCAATGCCATGGTGTGGATTGTGGATGCCGCCACCAAAGAAATTCTGCAATCTGCCGAGGTGAAACTCAAACCATGAGCGGTACCTGGAACAACCATTTTAAACATTTCAGACAATACCTGCTGCTGGAGAAATCGCTGGCAGCTCCCAGCATAGAAGCTTATCTTCACGATGCAGAGGCCCTGCGGAAATGGGCTGAACTCCGTGGCATGAACCGAAACCCTGAAGATTTTAATCTGCAGGACCTGATGGCCTTTTCTGCATGGCTGGCCGAAATCGGTTTCAGTGCTACATCTCAGGCCCGCATACTCAGTGGGATTCGAGGGTTCTACCGTTTTTTGGTATTGCAGAATGTGATTCCCGAAAGCCCGGCCGATTTTCTGGAACCACCCAAAACTGGCCGTAAACTCCCTGTGGTGCTTAGCCCTGAGGAAATTGACGGCATGATTGCCGCTGTAGACCGCAGCAAACCCGAAGGTGAACGTGATGTTGCCATGCTGGAAACCCTATACAGCTGCGGCTTGCGGGTGAGTGAACTGGTAGGCCTCAAAACCACCGATATTTTCGCAGAAGATTCTTACCTGCGTGTGATTGGTAAAGGAAACAAAGAAAGACTGGTTCCCATTGGTGGAAGAGCCCTCAAGCATATAAACTTATACCGCGATGCCGTGCGCCGCCACATGAACATTCAGCCCGGCAGCAGAGATATTGTTTTTCTGAACCGCCGAGGAGGCAAACTCAGCAGGCAATCGGTGTTTTTGCTTATCAAATCGCTGGCCAATAAAACAGGTATTTCCAAAAATATTAGTCCGCACACTTTTCGTCATTCTTTTGCAACGCACCTTGTGGAAGCGGGCGCCGACTTGCGCGCAGTGCAGGAGATGCTGGGCCATGAAAGTATTACCACAACTGAAATTTACACCCACCTGGATCGTAGCTTCCTCGCTGACACCATTCATAAATTTCACCCGCGAAGTCATTAAATAAATCAGGGTTCTACTAAACTAAAATCCTAGTTTATTCCATGTTTTTTTTCCTCTTAGAAAATATGCAGATACAAGCCCAGAATGCAATACGCCACTAAGCTCTGTAAGTTTTTTATTACCCTCACCGCGCTTCAATTGTAATTTTATTTTCTCAAAATCCCGATGGGCTTTTATAATTTGTGGAATATGGCTAATCTTTCCCTGTAAAATAAAAAAACATGCCGCAAGACCATCCAGTAATTTCCTTTTAAAAATGATGGTGTCTCGCTCCTGCTCATGTAAATTTTTATAGAGCATCAATAAATTATTGCGGAAATTTAAATAGGTTTTTCTGGGACTTTGATTACTCAATGTAGCCCCACCAATATGATAAACATTACTGTTAGGACATGACCATATTTCATAACCCATGTTTTTCAATCGCCAGCACAAATCAATTTCTTCCATGTGAGCAAAAAACAATTCATCCAGTCCGCCCGCTTTTTCCCATGCCTCCCTTTTGATGAACAATGCTGCCCCTGTTGCCCAGAATAAGGGCTTTTCATCATTATACTGTCCCAGATTCTGCTCTACATTGCCAAATATACGTCCA
>Ga0164292_10001431_pt1 | contig 19261 bp, 15 predicted proteins | sample GEODES117metaG_FD_111486 | JGI IMG/M metagenome (GOLD analysis project Ga0164292, IMG submission 111486) | Eutrophic lake water microbial communities from Lake Mendota, Wisconsin, USA - GEODES117 metaG | ecosystem: Environmental > Aquatic > Freshwater > Lake | place: USA: Lake Mendota...
GGCCATCCGCAGCGCAAGACCGAAGCCGGAATAGCCGTCAAAGCTCTGAGCCGCATGAACGAACCGGGTTGGCCGATTTCGGTGCGCGTCGCCTGAAGCCAATGGGGAAGGGCGCGTTGCGACACGAGAATTCTTCGTGCAACAACGTCATCGCCAGCACAAGGGCCTCAACAACCGGGCAGAGAATGCGCATCTGCCGACACGGCGGCGCAAGAGGATCATGAAGCGGTTCAAATCCGCCCGACACCTCCAACGGTTCGTCTCCATCCACGATGGGGTCGCCAACCTCCACAACTTTCCCCGCCACGCCATGTCGTCATCTGACGATCGAGCGCTTCGTTTCGAGGCGATGGTCGCCTGGCGCGAGATCGCCGAACCGGGCGTCGCCGCGTAACGCGCCCCGTCTTCGCAGGACCGCCGTTCGGCAAGTTGACAGTACCCTATCCGGCAAGCCAGCCACCGTCGACGCGGAGGCAGCTTCCGGTCGTGAAACTCGACTCGTCGCTTGCCAGAAACAGGGCTGCCGCTGCGACCTCTTCGGCTCGACCGAGCCGGCCCAACGGATGACGGCCAATCGATCGGGCTTTGGTCGACTCAGGATCGGCCGCCCGGGCAAAGGCGCGGGCTAGCAAAGGTGTATCGATTGCACCGGGCACGAGCACGTTGACGCGGATCCCTTCTATAGCGTGGTCAGCCGCCATGGTCTGGGCAAGTGAAACGATCGCCCCCTTGCTGGCAAGATAGGCGGCATTGGCTCGACCGCCGGCAAAGGCGAGTTGCGAACCGACGAGAATGATCGAGCCGGCGCGCTGCGCCCGCATCGGTCCCAGCACCGCTCTGGACCAAAGAAACGTGCCGGTAAGGTTGGCCCCGATCACTATGTTCCAGTCGTCCAGCGCTGTTTCCGGCACGCTGGTGCCTGTGGAAAACCCCGCCGCTGCAAGCAGGATGTCAATCCTGCCGAAACGCCTCAGAACAGCGTCCGCGTTCTGGGCAACCGCAGTCTCGACTGATACATCGCCGGCAAGTGCCATGGCTGGATACGGAGCCAATCCGGCAAGTGCCTCGGCGAGAGTTGAACCGTCGCGGTCGACGAGCGCCACAGATGCACCCTCGGCGGCGAAACGCCTGGCGCTCGCCAAGCCGATGCCTGAGGCGCCGCCAGTGATGACCGCCACCCTTCCTGCCAATCTGCCAGCCTGTCCCGTCATCGGTGACCTTCTTTCCGGCTCAACGTTCTCTTGCCAAGAGATGCTGCATTGTACGAGTGTAAGACAAGCTGTTTGCGCGGGCCAACGCCTTTTGGGAATGCGAGTGGGAGAGTGGAGATCGTGAACAGCCTTTTGCAGGTGCAAGATCTCTCGGTCGGGTTTGCGACACGCAGCGGCTTGCTCACCGCGTTGGATGGGATTTCTTTCTCGATTGGCAGTGGCGAAATTCTCGGTCTGATCGGCGAATCTGGCGCCGGAAAATCCGTCGCAGGCGCGGCAATCGTCGGACTGATCGCAAATCCGGGACGCATTTCGGGTGGAACAATCCATCTTGCGGGAGAGCGGATCGACAATCTGTCAGAAGAAAAGCTCAATGCCGTGCGCGGCAAGCGCATTGGGATGATCTTCCAGGATCCCATGACAAGCCTCAACCCGCTGATCCGCATCGGCGACCAACTCGTTGAGACGATACGCCGCCATCTGGGCCTGACGCCAAAGCAGGCGCGGGAACGCGCCATTGATCTGCTGGCCGAGACCGGCATTCCGGATCCTGCCAGCCGCATCGATGCATACCCGCACGAATTTTCCGGTGGCATGCGCCAGCGCGTGGTGATTGCGCTGGCACTTGCCGGTGAACCTGATCTGGTTATCGCTGATGAACCCACCACTGCGCTCGACGTGTCTGTGCAGGCGGCCATCATTGCGCTGATCGAGAAACTCTGCCGCGAACGGGGCACGGCAGTGCTCCTCATCACCCATGATATGGGCGTCATCGCCCGCGCCACGCAACGACTCGCCGTGATGTATGCCGGCCGCATCATTGAAACGGGCGATACAGAGTCGATCCTCGACCGTCCTCGGCACCCTTACACGCACGGACTCATGCAGGCGATTCCACCGCTTGGCACCCGCCCGCGCCGGTTGGTGCAAATTCCGGGAGCCATGCCGCGCCTCGCTGCGATGCCGAAGGGTTGTGCCTTCCATCCACGGTGTGCCATTGCGGAGGAGCCGTGTCGTCAAATTCGGCCAAACCTTGTCGGAGGCGCGCACCAAGCTGTCGCCTGTCATCTCGCAGAACCAGCATTGGCAACCTGATGAGTATGCAACCATTCCTGCATGTCGAGGCACTTACCAAGCTTTTCTTGCCGCGACAGACACTGCTGGGTCGGCTCACCGGTCGGAAGGGTGGGGGTGTGCTCGCGCTCGATGAGGTCTCATTTCTCATTCCCAAGGGCCGCACATATGCATTGGTCGGCGAATCCGGCTCGGGCAAATCAACCGCGGCGATGCTCGTCGCCGGGCTCATAAAGCCGGATCGCGGCAAAATCGAAATCGACGGCATTGAACTCGCCAAGGCCACCCCCGCAACCCGCCAGGCTTTGCGGCGGCGGGTCCAAATGGTCTTTCAGGATCCATTCACCAGCCTCAATCCGCGTTGGCGGGTGGGGGCGATCATTTCTGAGCCGGTTCAAGCGCTTGGTCTCCTGAGCGATCGACAGGCAATCGCCGCGCGTGTTGTCGACCTGCTCGGTCGCGTTGGCCTTGATGGCGCCGATGCTGCTCGCTTTCCTCACGAATTCTCCGGCGGTCAGCGCCAGCGGATCGCTATCGCGCGCATGTTGGCGGCCGAGGCTGAGTTGGTCATCTGCGATGAGCCTACTTCTGCGCTCGATGTTTCGGTGCAGGCACAAATCCTCAATTTGATGCGAAACCTTCAGGAGGATCTCGGGCTGACTTATCTTTTTATCAGCCACAACCTCGCTGTTGTCCGTTTCATGGCCGACGAGATTGGTGTGCTGAAGGCTGGCAGGCTTGTCGAGAGCGGCAATGCCGAGACGATCTTCGCCGATCCGCAACACTCCTATACCAAAGCGCTGCTGGCTGCTGTTCCTGAGGCAACAGTGGAGGCAGCAGTCGCAGCGCGGCAAGCGCGCTAGTGCTGGAGCCAAATAGGTTCGCACTCGAATGAGGCCGTTCGAAGCCCGGACTGCCAATGGGTTCTGACCACTTCGAAGATCGGCGAAAAGACGAAAGAGGCTCTGTATCAGGCCACAACGCTTGTTGACGGGCTGTCTAATTGTATTACAATAATTTCGGTGCAATCTCTCTGGAAACCCTAAGGGTACATGGCGATGGCAACAGGGCGCGCGTGGCGGAGGTTCACTTGAGAATGGAAGGGAACTTGCCCGGTCCGGCGATTGCCTTGGGGCGATCCCTGAGGCCGCTATGGCAGCTTGATCCTTCTGTCCAACACCTCAATCACGGTGCATTCGGTGCTTGCCCGCTCGAGATCCTGGAGGAACAAGCGCGCTGGCGGCGTCAATTGGAGGCGAATCCCTCCCGTTTCTTTATGATCGAATTGCCGAAGGCGCTTCGCCGTACCGCCGATGAGGTAGCTCCCTGGCTTGGCACACAGCCCGAACGCCTAGCCTTCATTGAGAATGTGACCACGGGTACAAGTGCTGTGCTGCGCAGCCTCAGTTTCTCGCCCGGCGATGAGATCTTGACGACTGATCACGTCTACAACGCAGTACGCAACACGCTGCGGTACGTCGCGAGCCTTACTGGTGCAGTCGCAATCGAGGCGCCAATGCCCGAGCCGCTGGCCAGTAGCCAGCAGGCACTGGACGCTATCACCGCTTTGATAAGTTCGCGAACCAAACTGATTGTTGTTGATCATGTAGCGTCAGCGTCCGCAGCGACATTTCCTGTTGCACAGATCGCAGCTGCTGCACGCGCACGCGGCATCCCAATTCTGATAGATGGCGCACATGCACCTGGTCTGCTCGACCTTTGTGTGGATGCAATCGGGGCCGACTGGTACGTCGGCAACTGTCACAAGTGGCTCTGCGCCCCGCGCGGAGCGGCGTTCATCGTTGTCGCGGACCGGCCGACGCCCGAGATTCATCCCCTGGCCATATCCCACGCCTATGGCCAGGGGTTTCCGGCCGAATTTGACAAGATCGGCACACGTGATGCCTCCCCTTGGCTCGCAATCCCGGCGGCGATCCGCTTCCATGAAAAGCTGGGGGGCCAAGAACTCCGGCGGCGCAATCGTGAACTGGCGGTCGGGATTGCAGCGTCAATAACCCGCGAAACTGGCTATCGAACAGCTGCGGAGCCTGGACTCTGCCAATCCATGGTCGCGATGAAGTTGCCGCTTTCGCGTGCCGCAACTCGCGAGGATGCCGGTGCGATACACGACTTTCTTTACGACCGTCATCGGATCGAGACGGGCGTCACAGTGCTGAAGAATTCGCTGCATTTGCGTTTCTCGGTTGCTGCTTACAATGAGGCAGCGGACTATGCTGGCCTTGGTGCGGCGACACGCGATGCGCTGGAGCTGCTCGCATGACGGGCTTTCTGGCGCAGCGCCTTGGGCAGGCGCTTTTTGTGCTGATCGCCGTGAGCGCTCTCGCTTTCCTCATGTTCCACTATATCGGCGATCCCGTGGTGGCCATCCTCGGTGCCAATTCCACCGGGCTGCAACGCGACGAACTGCGCCGCCAGATGGGACTGGACGGCCCGCTGATCGTGCAGTTCTTCGACTATATGGGCCGCATGCTCGTTGGCGAATTTGGCTTGTCTTATCGCCTCGGTCTGCCGGTGAGCCGAGTCCTGCTAGAACGCATGCCTGCGACCATGGAGCTGGCTCTGGTCGGCATGGTGATCGCGCTGGCCATTGGGATTCCGGCTGGGATTTATTGTGCGCTCGAACGCCGGAGTGCAGCAAGCAGGCTCGTCCTTGGGCTTTCGCTTCTCGGCATTTCAATGCCCTCCTTCTTCATGGGAATGCTGCTCATTTTCCTGTTTTCAGTCATGTTGGGCTGGCTACCGTCGTTTGGTCGCGGCGAAACGGTCAATCTCGGGTGGTGGACTACAGGCCTTCTGACGGCCAGCGGTCTCAAAGCCATCATCATGCCGGCCATCACCATAGCTGTATTCCAGTTTGCCATGATCCTTCGCCTTGTACGCGCCGAGATGCTGGAGGTTTTGCGAGCTGATTTCATTCGCTTCGCCCGTGCTCGCGGCCTCTCGCGGCGCTCGGTTCATCTCCGTCATGCCCTCAAAAACACGCTTGTTCCGCTCATCACGATTGTCGGATTGCAGCTGGGTTCGATCATCGGCTTCGCGGTGGTGACCGAGACGGTGTTTCAGTGGCCTGGCCTGGGCTTGCTGTTTTTGCAGTCGGTTGCGGCGGCAGATATCCCCGTGCTTGCCGCCTTTCTGATCTTCATCGCGCTCGTGTTTGTGACCATCAATCTGGTCGTCGATCTTTGTTACTATGTGGTCGATCCCCGCTTGAGACTTGCTGATCGCTCAACAGGGGCGGCTTGATGAGCATCACCGTCGCCAAGGAGAGTTTCTTCGGCAGATTGACCGGCTGGTTGGCGCGCAGTTGGCGCAGCGACTTCGCATACGACTTTCGCCGATCACCGATCGCCATCGCTTCACTGGCGATCATCCTGCTCTATGTGGCGGCAGCCAGTTTTCCTTCGATCTTTGCGCCACGTCCCGTCTTCGACCTTGCGACGCTCGACTTCTCGGACGCCTTCAAGCCGCCAGCCTGGCTTGCCGGAGGTGACTGGCGCTTTCTCTTCGGCGCGGACGACCAGGGCCGCGATGTATTATCTGCCATCATCTATGGCCTGCGTGTTTCGCTATTCGTCAGCGTCGCCGCAGTGGCGCTGTCGGTCACGATTGGCGTCACGCTCGGGCTTGTTGCCGGCTTTTTCGGTGGCCTCATCGACAGTATGATCATGAGGATCGCCGATTTGCAGCTCACCTTCCCGGCCATGCTGGTCGCAGTGCTGGTCGACGGCTTGTTGCGGGCTTCCGCTGGCCAGCGCTTTCACGAAGAATACGCCGTGCTCATCATCATCGTGGCAATCGCGCTGTCGGGCTGGGTGCAATATGCCCGTACCGTTCGCGGCCTGACGATGGTTGTTTCGACACACAATTATGTGCTCGCTGCTCGCATGCTCGGGCGCTCGGTGCCGTTTATTCTGTTCCGTCACATCCTGCCTAATGTAGCGACGCCGGTTTTCGTGGTGGCGACCATTCAGCTTGCGGTCGCAATCATTCTCGAAGCTACTCTGTCCTTTGTCGGGCTTGGCATCCCGCCGACCCAGCCCTCGCTTGGCACGCTCATTCGCGTCGGCAACGGCTATCTGCTTTCCGGCGAATGGTGGCTTGCGATCTTTCCCGGCCTCGCCTTGCTGATTCTGGTTTTGGCCGTGAACTTGCTAGGAGATTTCCTGCGCGATGCGCTCAACCCGCGACTGAAATGAAGACGACGACCATGCCAAACAGCCGTACCCCCGGTGCGGCGCCGAACGTAACAGGAGAATGAAATGCTCAACCTGAACATGCAGCGATTGGCCAGCGCTTTCCTTGCCGCCGGCCTTCTAGTGATACCACTTGCAGCGCAAGCAAAACCGCTGCGCATTGGCGCTCAGGCTGATGCTGGAACGATGGACCCTCAAGCGCAGAACATCCAGACGACGATCACGTTGCTCTCGATGATCTACGAGCCGCTTGTGACGCGCGACAGGTCTCTCGCCAAGGCGCCGGCACTGGCCGAGAGCTGGACTGCGGTCGATCCGCTGACCTGGCGTTTCAAGCTGCGCTCGGGCGTGAAGTTTCATGATGGCTCGCCATTCACGGCGGCTGACGTTGCGTTCACAATCGCACGTGCGAAGGCGCCGACCTCGCAGTTCGCGTCCTACGTCGCCGGCACCGAGGTGAAAGTGGTGGACGACCTCACGGTCGAAGTGAAGACGGCGGTACCTGACCCACTCATCATCGACAAGCTTCTTTACGTACCGATCATGAGCAAGGCCTGGTCGGAGAAGAACAATGCGCTACAGCCGCAGAACCTGCGCGAAAAGCAGGAAAGCTTCACTGCGCTGAATGCGAATGGCACGGGGCCTTTCAAACTGAGCAGCCGTGCGCCCGATTCACGAACAGTGCTTGATCGCGTCCCTGATTACTGGGGCAAGATGGATGGAAACGTCAGCCAGGTCATCTGGACGCCGATTGGTTCCGATCCAACCCGTGTTGCCGCTCTTCTCTCCGGTGAACTCGACCTTCTGGTCGACGTACCGGCTCAGGATGTCGCCCGCATACAGCAGAATGCGGACATCAAAACGGAAAAGGTGGATGAATTCCGGACCATCTTCTTCGGCTTCGACCTCAAGAACGACAGCCTGAAATATGGCGAGCCTGGGAACAAGAACCCGTTCAAGGACATCCGCGTCCGTCAGGCGATCAATCTAGCGGTCGACCGGGATGCGGTGGTGCGCACCGTGATGCGCGGGCTCGCGACCCCGACAACACAGATCCTCGCGCCGAAGAACGTCGGCTATGACCCGGCACTCGACAAGGCGGTGACGACAAATCGTGACCAGGCGAAAAAACTCCTCTCCGATGCAGGCTATCCGAACGGCTTCGCCTTCACATTTGATTGCCCGAACGACCGCTACATCAACGACGAGCAGGTCTGCAAAACGATGGCGACCATGCTCTCGCAGATCGGTCTCAGGCCCACGCTCAACGCGATCCCGCGCGCACGCTACTTCCCGAAGATCTGGGAGCGTGACACCTCAATGTACATGATGGGCTTTAACTCACCATATTTCGACGGAATGTACGCGCTCGAAACCATGCTGATGAGCCGTGACGACAAGAAGGGCGAGGGCATCTACAACTATTCGAACATCGCCGATCCGGTACTGGACAAGGCCATCGCCGCCGCGCGTGCGGAACTCGACCCCAAGAAACGGCAGGACATGCAGGCGGCGATCTACAAGAAAATCACCGACGACGCGCTCTTTGTCTCGCTCTACAATCAGGTGCTGGTCTACGCGATGCGCAAGAACGTCTCTACACCCGTGCGCCCGGACAACTGGCTGGAAATCCGCTGGGTGACCGTGAACTGACGCCAAACGGCGGGCCGAGCAACGGCCCGCCTCCCCCTTTTGCAAGCTGAGTGTTTTCATGCCCCAGCCACGCTACAGAATTGGCATTGATGTCGGCGGAACATTCACCGACTTCGTGCTGGCCGATATGAACAGCGCGACCTTGCATTTTCACAAGGAGCCAAGTGTTCCGAAAGATCCGTCTGCGGCCGTTGAAGCCGGCATCGGCGCGATGCTTGCGCGATACGCAATGCAGCCGAGCGAGGTCGAACTCATCGTTCATGGGACAACGATCGGGCTCAATGCCATCATCCAGCGGCGCGGTGCGCGAATGGCAATGGTAGTCTCGAAGGGCAATCGGGATCTGCTCGAACTGGCGCGGCTTCGCTTGCCATCATCGTATGATTTCACTGAACCACGCGAAGTCCCGCTTGTTCCGCGCGACCTGATGTTCGAGGTTTCAGCCCGCATGCGTTCGAACGGCTCGATCCTCGCGCCGCTCGACTCCGTTGAAGTGGAGGCTTTGGCGGAGAAGCTGCGCGCCGAGAAGGTCGAGGCAGTAGCCATCCTGCTGCTCAATTCGTATCGCGATGCATCGCTTGAGGCTGAGCTTGGATCCGCATTGCGCGCGCGATTGCCCGGCGTGCTGGTGAGTGAGTCCGGACTGATCTGGCCGGAGGTGCGCGAATACGAACGCGGGCTGGTCGCCGGGCTCAACGCCTATATCCATCCGTTGATGACCAGCTATTTTACAAAACTCAAGGCCAGACTTGATGGGCTTGGGGTGACCGCTCCGGTCTACATCACTGCCAACAATGGAGGCAGCCTGAGCCTCGAGACTGCCCGTGCTCGTCCGATAGATACCGTTCTCTCTGGTCCAGCCTCTGGAGTCGTCGCCTCGACACGGCTGGGACGGGCGAATGACCAGACAAGACTCATCACCTTCGATATGGGTGGCACGTCGGCGGATATTTCCGTTTGCCAGAGTGGCGAGCCCGAATTCACGACCGCGACTTTCGTCGGCGACTTTCCGCTGATCATGCCAGTGGTGAACGTCGGCGCGATTGGTGCCGGCGGCGGCTCGATCGTTTGGGTCGACAAGCAAGGCCTGCTCAAGATCGGGCCGCTCTCTGCTGGCGCTGACCCTGGCCCGGTTTGCTATGGCCGTGGGGGCACCGAAGCAACCATAACCGATTGCTACGTTATTCTCGGCATCCTCGATCCCACGACATTCCTAGGCGGCAGGATGCAGCTTGATACGGCGGCAGCCGTGCGGGCGCTTGATGGGATAGCCGAAAGGCTAGGGCTCACCGGAGAGAACCGTGCCGTGGCAGCAGCCGAAGCCGCCTTGCGCGTGGCCTCCGCCAAGATGGGCACCGAGATCACCAAATTGCTAGCGACCGCTGGTGTTGATCCCCGCGAGTTTGCCCTGGTTGCCTATGGCGGCGCCGGGCCGACGCATGCCAACCTGCTCGCTGCCGAAGCGGGGCTGACATCGGTCATCGTGCCAACAGCGCCGGGTACATTCTGTGCGCTCGGCGCCATCCTCGCTGACGTGCGGCGCGACTACATCCGCACGATCCGGCGCCCAATTGGTCCGGCTGCCGGCCGTGAAGATGGTTGGGCAGACATCGTCGCGGTGATCGACGGGCTCGAAAAGGAGGCGCGCGCCTGGGTCGCGAGCGAAGGCGAGATCGTCGGCGAGCACGAAATGCTGGTTTCCTTCAGCCTGCGCTATCAGGGGCAAGCCTACGAACTGGCTGTTGGGATCCCGCCGGGCGAGCGGGACGGGCTGTCAGCCAGGCAGGTATGCGACCTCTTCCATGCCGAGCATGACCGTCTCTACGGCTTTTGCGACCTGGCGGTGCCGGTCGAGACTGCTACCGCCCGGCTCGGTGTCGTAGGCAAGGTGCCACCTGTCGAACTGCCGCAGGCGGCTCCTGGCCAGCCGAAGCCGCAACGGTTTCGACCTCTCTGGCATGGCGGTCACCGGATCTCCGCAGCAGTCTTTCAGCGCACGGAGTTGGGCGCTGGCGCCTTGATCCACGGCCCGGCGATTGTCGAGCAACTGGATACGACCACCTTCATTCTGCCTGGCTGGCTGGCCCGCGCCGACCGGCTCGGCGCCCTTCACCTAACGCGCGAGGTTGGGGCATGAAGCTCGACCCGGTTCTTGTCGAAATTTTCTTTCACAAGGTGACGGCGATCGCCGAGGAGATGGCGATCACGCTCCAGCGCACAGCGCGAACGACCTATGTCAAGGAAGCTGGCGACTATGGCTGCGCGCTTGCTGCGCGTGGCGGCCGATTCTTTGCCTATCCGAAGGTGCTGGGCGTCTCGGGTTTCCTCGACAGCGATGTCGGGCCGACCATGAAGCGCATCCCCCATCTTGAACCGGGCGACGTCGTGCTCACTAACCACCCTTTCGAGAGCGAGGGGTTGGCCACGCATATGCCGGATTTGCATCTCATCCGACCGATCTTCTTCGAAGGCAAGATCGTCGCCTATGCTTGGGACTTCATTCATTCGGCTGATATCGGCGGCGGCGTGCCGTCATCGATATCCCCTCGCTTCTCCGATCTCTATCAGGAAGGGTTCCAGATCCCGCCGGTGAAGCTCGTCAAGGCTGGCGTGATGAACGAGGATTTTCTCACACTCTACAAGGCAAATTGCCGTACGCCTGAAGTTAATCTCGGTGACATCAAGGCGATGCTTGCCGCTCTCCTCGTGGGTGAAAAGCGCGTGCTCGGGCTGATCGCCCAACACGGCCTTGAGACCTTCATGGACGCTCAGGACGATCTTGTCGAACTCGCTGGCACCAAGGCACTCGCCGTACAGAAGCAGTTGCCCGACGGGGAGTATGTTTTCTCCGACTTTCTCGACGATGATTTCAATTCAAAAGTGCCAGTGCGCGTCCGTTGCCGGATGGTTGTAAAAGATGGTCACATCCATCTCGATTTTGCCGGGTCGGATCCACAGGTGCTCGCAGCCTACAATATCCCCACGGGCGGACACAGACATGTCTGGTTGACGCTCAAGCTGATGCATTTCATCTATAGCCACGACAAGACCGTGCCGCTCAACCATGGTCTGTTCGCCAACGTGACCGTGAACGCACCACGCGGCACCATTGTCAATCCTGAGCCCGGCGCCGCGGTGGGCGTGCGATCGGCTACTGCCATACGCCTCAACGAGGCCCTGGTGGGCGCGATGGCCCGAGCGAAACCCGGATTGATGCCGGCACCAAGCGGCGGCATCATGATTCCCTCCGTTCTGGTCGAACAGGATCAGGCATCCGGACAGCGCCGCGTGATGGTCTTGCAGTCGCTCGTTGGCGGCACCGGTGCCCGTGTGGGATCAGACGGTGTTGACGGTCGCGATTCGTCTCTCGCCAACCAGCGCAATACTCCCATTGAAAAGACCGAGGAAGAAGCCGAGGCGCATATTGTCCAATATGCCCTTCGCCCTGATTCCGGCGGTGCCGGCCGCTGGCGCGGCGGTACCGGTGTGATCTTCTCCGTGAAGATCGCCCGTTTTGGTTCCGCTGTCCTTGGACGAGGCATGGAGCGCTTCGTCTTCCGTCCATGGGGAATGGCCGGCGGAAAACCCGGCGAGAAGGCGCGCGTCGTTGTGAACGCCGGCACGCCGCAAGAGCGCGAACTTGGCAAGCTCGACATATTCTATCCAGAGCCGGGCGATGTCGTCACGATCATGACTCCCGGAGGCGGCGGCTATGGCGATCCGCTGGATCGCCCGGCAGCCGAAGTTGTGAGGGACGTCGAGGTCGGCTATATTTGCCTTGAGGCAGCTCAACGCGATTATGGCGTGGTGTTTGCCGGTGCCGGTTTGGATGCCGCGGCAACCGAAGCTCTTCGCGCCAAGCTTCGTGCTGCGCGCGGACCGGCGCCAGATTTCGATTTTGGCCCCGAGCGGCTGGCCTGGGATGCAGTTTTCGACGATGCGACACTCAATCGGATGAACGAGTTGCTCATGCAGCTGGGCACCAATGCCCGGCCTTTGGTCCGCCGGCAGATTTTCGAGCGTGTGGTCCCGGATCTTGTCAAGGTCGGCATCCTGCCGCTCCATGAGGCCGTCGGCGATGTGGCGGCTGCCCGCTCCCGGCTCGCAAGCGAGATGATGACACTCGAAACCATGGTGCAATCCGTGAAAAGCACCCGCGCAATCTGACCTGAGAGGACACCATGGCTGGCAAGCGCCACGATTTCTATCTACTGACCCCGGGCCCGCTGACGGTCGCGCCGGAGGTCAAGCGCGAGATGTTGGCAGATCGTTCACCCAATGCTGCGCCACATAGCGCACTCACACAGGAAATCCGAAGTTACATCCTCGAGATCTGCAACGGCCAGGACAGCCACGTCTGCGTCCCGCTGCAGGGCTCGGCCACTTATGGCATTGAGGCAGGGCTGCATACCTTGGTGCCGCAGAATTCAAGAATCCTGATCATCGAGAACGGCTTCTACGGCAAACGATTGACCGAGATCGCAGAGGGGAGTGGTTTCGCGGTCACCCGGCTCGAGTTGCCCATGCTGCCCTTGCCAAGCGAGGCGGATATCGAGCGGGCGCTCGCGGCAGACGACGCCATTACCCACATCATGCTCTGCCATGCCGAAACCGGTACCGGTGTACTCAACCCCATCGCCATGGTCGCTGACGTTGCGAAGCGGCATGGCAAGAAACTGATGATTGATGCTGTCGCATCGTTCGGGGGCTTTGCAATTGACGCCAAGGCGCTTGATGCTGAAGCGATTTTCATTTCGCCGAACAAGTGCCTTGAAAGCGTGCCGGGTGTGGCTCTGATCGTTGTGAAGAAGTCTTCGCTCGACGCCGCTGCAAAACGCTCACGTTCGATGGTGCTTGATCTGCACGCCCAGTGGAAGTTCATGGAGGCTGCCGGTGCGTGGCGCTGGACGCCGCCGACCCATGTGATCGCGGCTCTTCACAAGGCCTGCGAGCGCCATCGCAAGGAGGGCCGAGAGGCGCGCCTCGCCAGATACACGGCCAATTGGCGAAGGCTGGTCGACGGCCTGCGCCAACGCGGGCTGAAAACGTTGCTGCCGGACGATGTGGCGGCGCCTATCATCGCCACCTTCCTTGATCCGAAAGATCCCAACTACTCTTTTCCTGCCTTTTACGCGGCGATGGAAAAGCGCGGCGTTATCATCTTTCCGGGACGCCTAACTGCCGCAGGCACCTTTCGCGTCGGTACAATGGGCGACCTGACTGACGAGGACATGAGCTTCGTTCTCGCGACCATTGTCGAGTCGCTCGCTGAGATCGGCGTGGATATGGGCGACGCTGCTGCATGACGCGCATTGTCATCATTGATCCGCAGTTTGCCGAGCATGCCGATATCGAGCGGGCGGCTGCCGGCCAGGAACCGGTCTTCGATATTCTGCGACCGGGCGAGGATGAAGTCTCGGCGCACGCGCTCAAGGGCGCAGACGCCGTGCTCAATTGCCGGTCACGCCATCTCGTGCCCGCGCGGCTGATCGAAGCGATGGACGGTGTCCGCGTCATTGTTCAGGCCGGTGTGGGCTACAATCATATTGATCTCGAGGCCAGCGGCCGGCGCGGCATTCCTGTCTGCAACACGCCCGATTATGGCACGCGTGAAGTGGCTGACCACGCAATGGCGCTGATCCTCGGGCTCGTGCGCGGCATAACCGCCTATAATAACCGGTTGATGGGGCACGATGATTCCTGGTCCACGCTGCGTCTGCCGTTGCGCCCGGTGCGCCGGATCTCGAGGCAAGTGCTTGGCATTGTCGGGCTCGGTCGTATTGGCACGGCGCTCGCGCTTCGTGCGCGTGCCTTCGAGTTCGATGTTGTTTTCCATGACCCCCAATTGCCGCCGGGCCACGAACTGGCGCTGGGCCTGCGCCGCGCGAAAACGTTGCATGATCTGCTATCCGAAAGCGATGTTGTCTCGCTTCACTGCCCGCTGACGTCCGAAACCGAGCGGCTGATCAATGATGCCACGCTCGCTGCGATGAAGCCCGGCGCCATTCTCGTCAATACGGCTCGTGGTGGCGTCACCGATCTTGATGCGATCGAGCGATCACTTCGGTCTGGCAGGCTCTGCGCTGCCGGTCTTGACGTTCTGCCAACGGAACCGCCTGATCGCGCACATCCGCTGATTGCGGCATGGGCGCGCGGCGAAGCGTGGCTTGAAGGGAGGTTGATACTCACGCCTCATGCTGCTTTCTACAGTCCCGAAAGCCTTGCCGACATGCGGCGTATCGCCATGGAAACAGTGATGCAGTTCTTGCGAGAGGGCATCCCGCGCAGTTGCGTGAACCTGAAAGAACTCGCCCGTTACGGCAAGCTCCCGGAAAGCGGAAGCTGGCCCATCAAGCAGTGAAAAAGGCGAACTTGGTACCTTGAGCATAAGTGCCGTGCCAACAGCCATTCATGCTTCACCCCCTATAGAGGAGTTAACCATGTCCGACGCCGCCCCTTCCATCGAATCTCTCCGCGCCCTTCTGCTGAAAGCCGCGGTGCCTACCGTTGTCTCGTTGCTTTGGCGGAAGGGCTTTCGCAACACCTTCATGTTCGGTCCAAAGCCCCTCAATCCGAGCGCTGTGAAGTTTGCAGGGCCGGCTTTCACGGTGCGGACGATCCCTGTCCGCGAAGATCTGGTTGAGTCGCAGAATGCCGGAGGGCGTCCCAATCTTCAGGCGAAATCGGTAGCAGATATTGCCGCCGGTCAAGTGCTGGCTGTCGCCATGGATGGCGAGACGCGGACGGCCTTCATGGGTGACATCATGACAACGCATCTCATGGTGAAGGGCTGCGCTGGCATCGTGCTTGATGGTGGCGTATCCGACGCTGCAGCAATTTCGTCCATTGACGTGCCATTGTTCTGCACGGGCAATGCCGCAACCCCGGTGACATCGCATCGCTTTGTCATCGATCTAAATGTCCCTGTTGGCATCGCGGGTGTGCCGGTGCTGCCCGGAGACTTCCTGATGGGCGATGCAAATGGCGTTGTCGCAATTCCCGCCCATCTCGTCGGGGAAATTGCCGAGGCAGCGGCCGAGCGCGAGATCCTCGAGGAATTCGTGGTTGGCAAGGTGCGCGCGGGTGCTGAACTCGCCGGCACATATCCACCCAATGAAGCGACACTGGCAGAATATGCGCTCTGGCGGAAATCGCGGGGCGGCTAGCCGATACTGCCTTGGAAAAGCACGTTTCCATCCGCAATGGTCTTGTGATGTCATCAACCTGTTGCGATCGTCACCGGTAAGCCGCGTGCGGCTGAAATCGACACTGCCTCGAAGGCCGCGACGCCATTGAGGATCTCCGCAAAGCTGATCGGGTAGCGGGCCTTCCCGGCAATGGCATCGGCAAAGGCTTCGAGCTCCGCCCGTTCGATATCCAGCGGAGCATACTGCCTGATGCTCCGCTCACCTGAAACACTCGTGATCTCCATGGTCTCCGAGCCGCGCTTTTCTGCGGAGCCGTCGATCTGGACCTTTCCCTTCGTGCCGAAGACTTGGAGCCTGTAGGTCGCGGCAGTCGCTGTCATTGTCAGCAGGGAGGCCGTCGCGCCATCGGCAAGCCGGAATATGATCATGGTCGTATCATCGAGTGGCACGTCGTGGATACGCGCGACAGATACCGCATAAACCTCCGAGATCGGTGCAACCAAATGGATGACTGCGTCGATCTGGTGGATGCCTGAGCCGGCCAACCCGCCGGCAGGGCTTTCCCCCGTTGCCACGCGCCAGGCTTCCTTCGTATAGCGCCCGACGGCATTGCCCGAGAAGTTGGTCTCGACATGCAAGATCGTGCCGAGTTCGCCGGCCTCGATCATGCGCTTGAGTTCAACGATGGGTAACAACCAGCGTCGATTGTGCCCGGCCGCAACGATGATGCCAGCCTTGGATGCTGCCTCCAGCGCGCGTGCGGCAGTCTCGCGAGTGAGTGTGAACGGCTTTTCGACGAATACGGCCTTGCCGGCCTTGGCGCAGGCAATCACTTCGTCGCCATGGCGTGAATGGGGCGTCGCCAGCACGATGCCGTCGATCTCGGGGTCTGCCAGCGCAGCATCCAGCGACGGGATAGCGCGGATGCCCTTGGGTGAACAATATGCCTCGGCAGCAGCCGGGTCCCGCGTGACAGCAACGCCAAACCGTACCTTTTCGCTTTTTCCCTGCACCGAATCGACGAGCACTTTGCCCCAACGGCCAAGACCGACAATCGCAAGCGTCTTCATGGGGCATCTCCTTGGATCGTGGCAGGATCGGAACGCATTAGCGGCATCAAACGTGCGGCATCCGCGCTCCTGAAGCAGGCAAGCGGCCAATCCGCTCCGTCACGCATGGTGAGAACCGGAGTCTCGCGTCTGCACGCGTCAAGCGCAATCGGGCAGCGACCTGCAAAGCGGCAGCCGGGCGGCGGATCCATCGGGCTGGGCACATCGCCTTCCAGAATGATGCGCCGGCGCGCCCGTTCAACAGTCGGATCCGGCACCGGGACGGCAGAAAGCAGGGCTCTGGTATAGGGGTGGGTCGGCTTCGAGTAGAGCGCGTTCTTTTCGCCGGTTTCGACGATCTGCCCCATATACATCACAGCAACGCGATGAGAGATGTGCTTGATCACGTTCAGCCCATGCGCGATGAACAGGTAGGAAAGCCCGAGCCTCTCCTGCAGATCTTGCAGCAGATTGACGATCTGCGCCTGGATCGAGACATCCAGTGCGGATACCGGCTCATCGCACACGAGCAGATCCGGCTCGCAAGCCAACGCACGTGCAATGCCGATCCGCTGGCGCTGACCGCCGGAAAACTCATGCGGAAAGCGCCCTGCATGCGATGCTGATAGCCCGACCAGTTGCAACAGTTCCTGAACTCGATTCTGAACCGCCGCTTCCCCTTGGCGCAATCGATGCAGCCGAATTGGCTCCGCAATCGCCTCGCCGACGCTCATCCGGGGGTTCAAGCTGGCATAAGGATCCTGGAAAATGAGCTGCACACGGCGCCGCAGAGCCCGTAGCGAAGCCCCGTCCAGCCCACCGATTTCCTGTCCTTCGAAAACGATGCGGCCTCCCGTTGGGGCAACGAGTTGGAGGATTGCGCGGCCGACCGTCGATTTTCCGCACCCGGATTCGCCAACCAGTCCGAGCGTTTCGCCGCGCCTGAGAACGAAGTTTACCCCATCAACCGCCTTGATCAGGCCAACCTGACGTTCAAACACAAGCCCGCGCGTAACCGGAAAATGGACTTCCAGTCCCTCCACGGAAAGCAGGATCTCGCTTGGCATCGTCACAGTGCACCCTCCGTGACGATGTTGGCACCGCGGGCGGGCGCTCCAATCTCGGCAAGGCGAACATCAAAATGGCAGCGTGCATGCCGTCCGGGGCCGATCGCGCGGAAGGGAGGAGCTTTCACCCGGCAGATTGGCGCGGCATGCGGGCATCGTGGGGCGAAGCGGCAGCGCATGGCCGATCCGATCGGTTCGGGCGGCTTGCCCGGAATCGGCGTTAGTCTGCGTTCATCCGGCCTGTCGAGCCTTGGTATCGAACCAAGCAGGCCGATTGTGTAGGGCATACGAGGATCGCGGAACACATCCGCCGTCGGTCCTTCCTCAACGATGCGCCCGCCATACATGACCGCAACACGGTCCGCGAGGCCCGCCACGACTCCAAGATCATGGGTGATGAGGATGACGGCCATTCCCAGTTCACGTTGGAGGTTACCGAGGATTTCAAGAATCTGCGCCTGGATGGTCACATCCAGTGCGGTTGTGGGCTCATCCGCGATCAACAGTTTGGGATTGCATGCCACAGCCATCGCGATCATCGCACGCTGGCGCATGCCGCCGGAAAAGCGATGGGGGTAGTCATCAATCCGCTGTTCCGGTGCAGGAATGCCAACCAGGGTCAGAAGCTCGATCGCGCGATTCCGTGCTGCTTTTGCACCGAGGCCGAGATGGACTTCCAGCACCTCGGTCAATTGCCGTCCGATCGTCAGCACCGGGTTGAGTGATGTCATCGGATCCTGGAAGATCATCGCGATGTCGCGCCCACGGACCGCACGGATCTCTTCGGCGCTCACGGCGAGGAGATCCCGCCCTTCGAACAAGACGCGCCCGGATATGATCCTCCCGGGCGGTGTCGGCACCAGTCGCATCAGGGCAAGTGCGGTGACGGATTTTCCAGATCCCGACTCCCCGACGATCCCGAGCGTCTCGCCCCGACCGAGCGAGAAAGCGACATCCTCAACCGCATGCACCTCCTGCCCTTGCGATGCAAAGCGAACCGTCAATCCGGAAACCTCAAGGATGCTCACGCAGCTCTCTCCTGCCGATGGTGGGCGATGAGCGTGCGGATCCCATCCGGAACAGCGATCCGGGGTTCGAATCCAGTCTGTTCGACAAGCCGCATATTGGAGATGGCTGGTCGATTCTCATCAGGCAATACGCCGACTTCAAAGCGCTCGTCAACATCGATCGCTTCCAGTCCCTCATTGCGAAACAGCTGGACGATCTCCCGGAAGCCCGTCGCTCGGCCGGAGGAAACGTTATAGACGACGTGATCGAGCGTGGGGGCTGCAAGCAGTCCAGCGACCGCCCGGCCGATATCGTTTCCATGCACCCAATCGCGGCCCGCATCGGCCTTGCTCACGCGAACCGTTGCGCCAGAGATCGTCGCAAGCGCCAGCCGATGCATCAGGCTGGTCCTTGGGGCGCGACGGCTTGCCGTTGCCCGTTCCAGCGGCCCATAGGCGGAGCATACACGGATCGCAGCCACTGAAAGGCGCCCGGTCGCGACCATACGATTTGCGAGACCTTCGCATGCAGATTTCGTGACGGAGTACAGCGTGGTCGGGGCATGAACGAGCGGAGCATCCTCGCTCAGCAGATCAGGAAAGTGGCTCATTCCGTTGTAGACCGCTGAACTCGAAAACACGACTGCGCGCTGGACACTCCCAACTCTGGCGGCAGCATCCAGTACATTGGCCGTCCCGCCTGCATTCACCGCGACAATTCTTGCAAAGTCGCGCGCTTCCTCTTCTTGATCGGGTGTGATGGCAGCCGCGTGCACGACAAGCCCTGGCTTGCTGCTTGCCAACAGGGCGCCGACCGATCTGGCGTCGGAAACATCAA
>Ga0164292_10001433_pt1 | contig 19251 bp, 15 predicted proteins | sample GEODES117metaG_FD_111486 | JGI IMG/M metagenome (GOLD analysis project Ga0164292, IMG submission 111486) | Eutrophic lake water microbial communities from Lake Mendota, Wisconsin, USA - GEODES117 metaG | ecosystem: Environmental > Aquatic > Freshwater > Lake | place: USA: Lake Mendota...
AGGAGCACTTAATTTTTCCGTGAAGGGGGCAGAGAGAAAGAAGTGCAGCCGATAGGAATCGAACCTATAACCTTCTGATCCGTAGTCAGATGCTCTATCCAATTGAGCTACAGGCGCAACGGACCACCACCAACGCACACCGAAGTACCGCACTTGCTACCTCATGCTCCCAGCGCCGCCTGGCGAGGGACTCGCAACCTAGTGCCTCAGAGCGATCGTCGCTACTGCCCAATCGTTCCAGCGACACCTGGTTCCTGCACCAACAGTGGGTCGTACAAGACTCGAACTTGTGACCTCCACGATGTCAACGTGGCGCTCTAACCAACTGAGCTAACGACCCTCGACATCGGACCTGCAGAGCGGGAAACGGGACTCGAACCCGCGACCCCAACCTTGGCAAGGTTGTGCTCTACCAACTGAGCTATTCCCGCATGAACCGGAGTGGCGAACACGTCGCACCACCGGGCGCCTCGTTTTGCATGACGACGGTCAGAACGACCGAGCCAGCAATCCGGGGCATGGAGCCGAGGGGAATCGAACCCCTGACCTCTTGAATGCCATTCAAGCGCTCTCCCAACTGAGCTACGGCCCCGGTACCTGAACCTCGTCGCCGCGAACCAGCAGAGCTGGCGTCGTGCAGCAGGGTCTCAGGAACCGCGCAGTCTAGTTAGGTGTATGTCCTGCGTCAAGCAGACTCCCAGAAATCACACTGGCGCTTCCCCAACGCTGGCGTATCTTGCAAGGCTACCCCCGTTCCGCTGTCGCTCCCGCTGATCCTTTGGCGTGTCGGCAGGGCGGATGGGTTGCAAGTCGCTACACTGGGCGTGTGCCGGCGCCGATGCCAGGCCAGCCGACCCCCACGTGGCTGCTGCTGTCACTGCTCCTTTTTTCGTCTCTTCAGCAGGGATGATGTCTCATCCCAAGGTCGCTTAGCACATCATGACCGAAGTCAAGCGGAAGCGCCGTCGTGCGGCCCCCGCGGGCATTGCGCCCAGCGAGCCGGAACGCGACATCCTCGACCAGTATCTCTACGAAGTCTCGACGTATCCGCTCCTCAAGGCCGCGGAAGAAATCGAGCTCGCCAAGAAGATTCGCGCTGGTGATCAGGACGCGCTCCAGGAGCTGGTGAAGCGCAACCTCCGCTTCGTCATTTCCGTCGCCAAGAAGTATCAGAACCGCGGCCTGCCCCTCATCGATCTCATCGGCGAGGGCAACGTCGGTCTGCTCACCGCGGCGCGAAAGTTCGATCCCGATCAGGGCGTGAAGTTCATCTCCTACGCCGTGTGGTGGATCCGTCAGGCCATCCTGTCGTCGCTCGCGCGGCAGGGCCGCACCGTGCGCGTGCCGCTCAACCGGACCGCCGACCTCTCGCGCATCATCAAGGCGTCGGAGATTCTCCGCCAGAAGCTGCGCCGTGAGCCCTCCCCCGAGGAGCTCGCACAGGTGACCGGCCTGTCCGTCGACGTCGTGCAGTCGCTCGCCGCGCTCAACACCGGCGACGTGCGTCTCGATGCGCCCATGGATCCGGACGGCGACCGCTCGCTCATCGAGCGCTTCGTCGCCGATGAAATGCCGGACACGGAAGAAGAAGCGATGAACCGCTTCCTCACCGACGAAATCGAGCAGGCACTCTCCACCCTGCCGCCGCGTGATGCGAAGGTGCTGCGCCTCTACTTCGGGCTCGAAGGCGGGCGTGAGCATACGCTCGAGGAAATCGGGTCCATGCTCGGCGTCACCCGTGAACGCGTGCGCCAGCTGCGCGACCGGGCGCTCAAGCGCCTGCGCGAGGGAGACGTGGGGCGCGCGCTGGGCAGCTTCGCCGCCTAAGACGTACCACCGGTGAACAGACAGGGGGCGGTCGAATCACTTCGGCCGCCCCCTCTGTCGTATACACGGCCTCTGCCGCTTAGGCTCGCCGGCGACGCCTGGCGGCCACCACCATCGAGATGAGGCCCGCGCCAAGGAGTGCGCCGGACGATGGTTCGGGAACCTCGGCCGCCTGGATGAAAGCGCCGCCTTCAGGATTGTCTGGCGTCGTTCGTGTTGTCGACAGTGAGAACGAGTACGACCCCGGGGCGAACAGCGCCTGGCCTTTGCTCAACCGCTCATCGTTCCACGCAGCATCGCCACTCTCGCAAGAAGCGAGATCACCGTCCGTCCCAAATGCGCCCGTCGCGAGGGAGCCGGTCGTCGTGCCGGTCCACGAGAGCAAAAACTGGTCACCGATCAGGCAGACATCGGTGACTCGGATCCGGAACGGATTGAGAGACGACACCCCGAACGAGTCGAAGGGGCTCAAGGCCGGTCCGCTTTCATTCCAGAAAAAGACCTGCCACGTGCCGTCCACGGGCAGCTGCGCCCTCGCGAAGGCCGGCGTGACGCAGGCAAGCAACGCGGCCGTAGCGGTGTTGCGGAACAGGGACCAGCCGATGCGACGTCGCACCCGGGACCTCGGTCGATGTTGAAGTTGTGGACAAGTGCACCCCAAAACGGCCCCATCCATCAAGCTTTGTGCCGACGAATCGGTACGTGTGTAACGGGCCGAACAAGAAATACTTCCAGATAACGGAACGGCGAAAGCCGCCACGTGGTGTTGTCTGGTGGCACCGATGTCGTGGTCGGCATGCCACTGCGGAGCGGCATGCCTAGCGATGGCGCGGCACGGGTGTCATATTTGTGATCCCATGATCGAATTCCGCAACGTCCACAAGGCTTTCGGCCCCAAGAAGGTGCTCCGCGGCTTCTCCCTCCAGGTCAACGAGGGCGAAACCATGGTCATCATCGGTTATTCGGGTACCGGCAAGTCGGTCGCCATCAAGCACATCGTCGGCCTCCTCGAGCCCGACGAAGGCGAGGTATGGGTGGACGGCCTGCGGGTCGATCAGCTGTCCCGGAAGGATCTCTATGCCCTCCGCGGCAAGATCGGGTACGTGTTTCAGTTTGCGGCGCTCTTCGACTCCATGACCATCGGCGAGAACGTCGCCATGGGATTGCGCAAGCAGGGCGAGCTGTCGGAAAAGGAAATCGTCGCGCGCGTCGACGAGGCGCTGCGCTTGGTCGACCTCCCCGACGTGCAGAACCGCATGCCGGCCGAGCTCTCCGGCGGCATGCGCAAGCGCGTGGGGATCGCGCGCGCCATTGCGCTGCGCCCCAAGTACATCCTCTACGATGAACCCACCACCGGGCTCGACCCGGTTACTTCGGCCACCATCGACCAGCTCATGGTGCGCATGCGCGAACAGCTCGGCGTCACGGGGATCGTCATCACGCACGACATGCGCAGTGCCTACACCGTAGGCACGCGCATCGCTATGCTGTACGAGGGGAGGGTGCACGCCGTGGGGACGGTCGACGAGATCCAGCACAGCACGGACCCCTTGGTGCGGCAGTTCGTCGAGGGTCGGGCCACGATTGACGACGATGCCCCGCTGATCGCTGGTCTCCCCGGCAGCTTGCCGCCGGACGCCGTCACGACACCGCACCGGTAACCGCCGGCCATGTCGCAGCCCGCGCGCAACCCGCACCGTACCCCGGAGACGTCGTCGCCCGATGGCGCCGACGGGCGCAAGCGCCCGCGCGCGAAGCTCGAAACGTCGGCCGGCGGGGTCGTGTATCGCCTGCACAACGGCGAACCGCTGTTTCTGCTCATTCGCGACAGCTACAAGAACTGGGGATTCCCGAAAGGCCATCTCGAAACCGACGAGGCGCCCGATGCGGCGGCCGTCCGCGAGGTGCGCGAGGAAACGGGACTCGCCGACGTCCTGCTGGACGGCGAGATCGATACCATCGACTGGTTCTTCCGCTTCCGGGGCAAGCTCGTGCACAAGGTCTGTCACTTCTTCCTCATGCGCACCGAGGTCGAGAACACCACGCCGCAGCGCGCCGAGGGGATCACGGCGTGCCGGTGGGCCTCGTTCGACGAGGCCACGGAGCTGGTGAGTTATGCGAATGCGCGCGATGTGTTGTTGCGGGCGAATGCCATGGTGCAGGGCGTCGATGTGAACGCCGATCCGGCCGAGCCGCCGCGCCGCCTCACCCCGCCACGGTCGATGCAGGCCATCGTCACGCCGTCGCCGTCCGACCCGTTTCGTTCCGCCTGAGCGCGTCCATGCCTCCCGCCGTGAAGAGTTCGGACCATGCGACGCCCATGCTCAGTATCGTGGCGCTGTGCAAGCGCGACCGTGCGCGGCAGCTGGTGCGCACGGCGTTCCCGCGCCGGCGGGCGCACGTCGTGTCGGCCAAGAGCGCGACCGAGGTGGAAGAGCAGCTGGTGAAGGCGCTCGTCGATGCGGTCATCATCGATGCCGGCGCGGGGGATGATGCCCAGCGTCTGATCGCGCGCGCCGATGAGTTTCAGAGTGTGCCGTTCGTGCTCGTCACCACGTTGCTTCCCGCCGACGCGCCGCTCGTGGCGCGTGCCGCCGAATCGGGCGTGTGTGAGGTGCTCATCGAAGGGGTGGATGACGCCACCGCGCGCGATCTCGTGTCGCGTCGGGCGTTCTCGACGCGATTCGAGCGCGCGCTGAGCAGTCCGCCACCGGTGCTGCACCTCGAAACGCCGCTACAGATCGCCGTCTGGCAGAGTGTGGTGAAGCGCGCCGGCCGGCCGGTGCGCACCGACCAGCTGGCGAAGGAGCTGAGCGTGTCGCGTGAGCATCTCTCGCGCAGCTTCGCCGTGGGGCAGGCGCCTACGCTCAAGAAGGTCATCGACCTCGTGCGGGTGCTGGCCGCGGCGGAGTTGTCCAAGAACGCGGGCTACGACGTGCGCGATGTGGCCGAGGTGCTGGGATTTGCGAGTTCGTCGCACCTGAGCAGTACGACCCAGCGCCTGGTGGGGGCGAAGGCTTCCAGCCTGAGCCGGTTGCGGGCCATGGACCTGCTGGACCGGTTCCAGCGTTATGCCACTGTTCCGGACACGGATGAGGGGGAGTCGGGAGCAGGGGTAGGGGTTGGGGGCGGTTCCAACCGACAGCCGAAAGCTGACGACTGACGACTCCGCCCGACGTTCGCGTGATCGTCGGGCGGAGCTCTCAGCTGTCGGTTCTCAGCTTTCAACACCCCCCTCACAAATCTGCCGTCCGCCCGCTCGCCGCTGGCGGGACGGGTTGCCCCACCCCACCCCTTGTGATAATTTTCACAAGCTGTACCCGAACCGCCTCCACTTCGGTTCGTCCCGCGGTTTTCTGAATTCGCATCGCCCGCGCGCGTCACGCGTGCTCCCGCGCATTTTCACTGCATATACACGCCCAGCATCATGGCCACCCAGACCGCCCTGCGTCCCGGCGAAATCAAGGACATCCTCCTCCGTGAGATCGAGGCCGCCGACCTCGCCGATCTCAACGTTGAGGAAGTCGGTACCGTCCTCGAGGTGAAGGACGGCATCGCCCGCATCTACGGCCTCGGCAAGTGCATGGCCGGCGAAATGCTCGAGTTCACGTCGTCGGAGACCAAGCAGGTCATCACCGGCATGGCGCTGAACCTCGAAGAGGACAACATCGGCGCCGTCATCCTGGGCGACTACCTGCAGCTCAAGGAAGGCGACGAAGTCCGCCGCACCGCGCGCGTGCTCGAAGTGCCCGTCGGCCCGGAACTCATCGGCCGCGTCGTCGATCCCCTTGGCCGTCCGATCGACGGACTCGGCGAGATCCGCGCGACCCATTTCCGCAAGGTCGAGTCGCCGGCCCCCGGCATCATCGTGCGCCAGCCCGTGAAGGAGCCGCTCCAGACGGGTATCAAGGCCATCGACAGCATGATCCCGATCGGCCGCGGCCAGCGCGAGCTCATCATCGGCGACCGCTCCACGGGCAAGACTGCCGTCGCGATCGACACGATCATCAACCAGAAGGGCCAGGGCGTCATCTGCGTGTACGTCGCCATCGGGCAGAAGGCGTCCACGATCGCCTCGGTGGTCGAGAAGCTGCGCCAGGCCGGCGCGCTCGAGTACACCATCGTCGTCGCCGCCTCGGCGTCCGACCCGGCCCCGATGCTCTACATCGCGCCCTACTCGGGCTGCTCGATGGCCGAGTACTTCATGTACAACGAGGGCAAGCCCACGCTGTGCGTGTACGACGACCTGTCGAAGCAGGCCGCGGCGTATCGCCAGCTGTCGCTCGTGCTCCGTCGTCCGCCGGGCCGCGAAGCGTATCCGGGTGACGTGTTCTATCTCCACAGCCGTCTCCTCGAGCGCGCGGCCAAGCTGCGTGAAGACGAAGGCGTGGTGGATGGCAAGAACATCCTCAAGCCGGGTGGCTCGCTTACCGCGCTCCCCATCATCGAGACGCAGGCCGGTGACGTGTCGGCCTACATCCCGACGAACGTCATCTCCATCACCGACGGCCAGATCTTCCTCGAGACCGACCTGTTCAACGCCGGCATCCGCCCGGCCGTGAACGTCGGCATCTCGGTGTCGCGCGTCGGTGGCTCGGCGCAGACGAAGGCCATGAAGAGCGTGGCTGGCCGTCTCCGTCTCGACCTCGCGCAGTTCCGCGAACTCGAAGCCTTCGCCGCGTTCGCGTCGGACCTCGACGCCGCCACGAAGCGCCAGCTCGAGCGTGGCGCGCGCACGGTCGAAATCCTCAAGCAGGGCCAGTACTCGCCGCTGCCGTTCGAAGAGCAGGTCGCGGTCATCTATGCGGTGACCAACGGCTTCCTCGACACCATCGACACCGGCAAGGTGCGGGCGTGGGAGAAGGGCTTCCTCGAGTACCTGCGCGCGCAGTTCCCGCAGATCCTCGACGGCATGCGCAGCAGCAAGGCGCTGGCGAAGGACGCCGAGGCCGAACTGAAGCGCGCCATCGAGCAGTACACGAAGTCGTTCGCCGCCTGAGCCCCGGGTAACTGACTCATGGCCAAGGGCCGGGAACTGAAGGGGCGCATCAAGTCCGTCGAGAACACGCGCAAGATCACGCGCACGATGGAAATGGTGGCCACTTCCAAGATGAAGCGCGCGGCGGACCGCGTGAGTGCTGCGCGGCCGTACGCGCTGGCGCTCGGCGAAGTCCTGTCGCACGTGTACACGCCGGAGCTCGCGGAACAGTTTCCGTTGCTCCGGCGCCCCGCGCAGATCAAGCGCGCGGCACTGGTGGTACTCACGGCGAATCGTGGACTCTGCGGCGCGTTCAACACCAACCTGCTTCGCGAGTCGCGTGCACGACTCGCCGAGTGGGAAGGACAGGGCGTGTCCGTCGAGCTCCACATCGTGGGGCGCAAAGGTATCGGCTTCTACAAGTACCTCGGCCGTACGCTCGCGAGCTCGCGCGCCGACATCGGTGATCGGCCCACGTCGGCCGATGCGTCGTCGCTCATCGACGAGCTGATGGCACGGTATGCGGCGGGCGACCTCGACGCCGTGTTCATCACCTACGCCAAGTACAAGTCGGCGCTGTCCACGCCGCCGGCCACCGAACAGGTGCTGCCGGTCGTGGCCCCCGGCTCGACGGGCGAGAGCACCGTCGCGCGCGACTTCATCCTCGCGCCGTCGGCCAACGAGATCCTCGAAGCGCTGTTGCCGCTCTATGTGCGCAACACCGTGTACCGGGCGCTCGTGGAAACGGCTGCCGGCGAGCAGGGCGCGCGCCGGACGGCCATGAAGAATGCGACCGACAACGCTACCGAGATGCTGCAGCTGCTCAAGCGCACGTACAACTCGGCGCGTCAGGCGCAGATCACGCAGGAAATCGCCGAAATCGTCGGCGGTGCATCGGCACTGCAGGGCTGACGTTTCACCATATCCAGTACGCAATCATGGCTACCACTGCCGCGCCGACCACTGTCGGCAAGATCGTTCAGGTCATCGGGCCCGTCATCGACGTGGCGTTCGAGAACGATCACCTGCCCGAGCTCTACAACGCCGTCACCGTTTCGGCCATCACGCCCGACGGACAGACGATCAAAGTGACCGCCGAAGTGCAGCAGCACATCGGCCGCAACCAGGTGCGTGCTGTCGCCATGTCGTCGACCGACGGCATCACGCGCGGCATGGACGTGGTCGATACCGGCAGCGCCATCACGGTTCCCGTGGGCGCGCCGGCTCTCGGCCGCATCCTCAACGTGCTTGGTGATCCGGTGGACGACGGTGCGCCGATTCCGGCGAACGCCGAGCGTTGGCCGATCCACCGCAAGCGCCCCGACTTCGTCAACCTCGAGCCGAAGACGGAAGTCTTCGAAACGGGCATCAAGGTCGTCGACCTCGTCGCCCCGTTCGTGAAGGGTGGCAAGATCGGTCTCTTCGGCGGCGCCGGCGTGGGCAAGACGGTCATCATTCAGGAGCTCATCAACAACGTCGCGAAGGGCCACGGCGGTAAGTCCGTGTTCTGCGGCGTGGGTGAGCGCACGCGTGAAGGCAACGACCTCTATCTCGAATTCCAGGAAGCTGGCATTCTCGACAAGGTCGCGCTGATCTACGGTCAGATGAACGAGCCGCCAGGTGCGCGTCTGCGCGTGGCCCTCGCCGGTCTCACGGTCGCCGAGTATTTCCGCGACATGGAGAACGCCGACGTGCTCGTGTTCGTCGACAACATCTTCCGCTTCACGCAGGCCGGTTCCGAAGTGTCCGCGCTTCTGGGCCGCATGCCCAGCGCCGTGGGGTACCAGCCCACGCTGGCGACGGAAATGGGTGAGCTGCAGGAGCGCATCACCTCCACGCGCAACGGCTCGATCACCTCGGTGCAGGCCATTTACGTGCCGGCCGACGACCTGACGGACCCCGCGCCGGCCACGGCGTTCGCGCACCTTGATGCCACGGTCGTGCTCAACCGCAAGATCACCGAGCTCGGCATCTACCCCGCCGTGGACCCGCTCGACTCGACGTCGCGCATTCTCGACGCGCAGTACGTGGGCGAGCGTCACTACAATGCCGCGACGACCACGCAGCGCATCCTGCAGCGCTACAAGGAGCTTCAGGACATCATCGCCATCCTTGGCATGGACGAGCTTTCGGAAGACGACAAGAAGATCGTCGGCCGTGCCCGTCGCCTGCAGCGTTTCATGTCGCAGCCGTTCGCCGTGGCCGAGCAGTTCACGGGTATCCCCGGCAAGTACGTGAAGCTCGAAGAGACGATCTCGTCGTTCGAGCGTATCTGCGCCGGTGAGTTCGATAATCTTCCCGAGCAGGCCTTCTTCATGGCCGGTGGCGTGGAAGACGTGGTGGCCAACGCGAAGAAGCTCCAGGGCTGATCCGTGGCCGATCTCAAGGTGTCGGTGATCTCCCCCGAGCGCGTGCTGTACGAAGGCACGGCGCGCGGGGTGATCGCCCCGGCGTTCGACGGTGAAGTGGGCATTCTGCCCATGCATGCGCCGCTCATGACGCTGCTGGGTCGCGGGACACTGCGCGTGGACACTGCAGAGGGCGAGCAGCGCTTCCAGGTGGACGGCGGATTCTTGCAGGTGGTGGACGACGCCGTGCGCGTGGTGACGGAGCAGGCGACAGCGGCCTGACGGCCGCAGTCCTTAGGTCCGAGTTGTGAGTGGGTAGTTGGAGGATTGCGCGCCCCATCTGCGTGGCGCGCGCGTCGCCGCGGGGCTCGTCGTGCAGGAGCGGTGCCCGACGAGCCACCGCGCCGACCGAAAGATCAAGCGCCAACGCCGTTCGACGGTCACGTCGGGCGGCGTTTGTCATTTGGGGCTGGCGCCATGGGATGAGCCGCACGGTCATCACCGTTGGTCCCGAAATGCGAAATGTTCGTCACCGAAACGCACGGGAGCGCAACGGTCGCGAAGCATAGGGCGTAGGTAGGGCACGCAAGTGCGGCGCACCACCGCCGATATGCACGGTGCAGGTCGCAGCGTGTCTGCTCGCGTCATCCCCAGCTCTCCATGCCCCTCCGTGTTGCCGCTCTCGGCCAACTCCCCGGCACGCTGCTCGCGCAGCTTACCGATCTGGCCGCTTCGATGGATTTGGTGGTGCTCGGGCAGGCGCCCGACACCCGCGCTGCCGCGTCGGCGCTGTCGCACTCCATCCCCGATATCGCCGTCGTCAGTACCACGTTCAGCGATGGAACCGGCTTCAGCTTCGTGCGTGAGCTCCCCGCCGGGCAACGCCCCGTTGGTCTCGTGTTCGTGGGCGCGCGTGAAGATGAGGCGGTGACTGCCTTCGAGTTGCAGGCCACGGACTTCCTGTTGTGGCCGGCGGCGGAGGGGCGCCTGCGTGATGCGCTCGTGCGCGCGAAACAGCAGGTGCTGCAGCTGTCGCTGTTGCGGACGGCGGACGAACTGCAGCGGTTGCTCACGGAAGCGGGTGGGAGCAGTGGCCTTGACCTCGCCGGCCTCTTCCGCGGGCGCAGCGAGTCGACGGTCGCGGCCACCGGTGGAGACACGGTCCGTCGGCGTCGGGCGGCGGGCGGGGCATCGACGGGCACGCTTATCGCCTCGTCGCCCTGGCGTGCGACGGGGCGTACCGGTGACGTGCGCGCCAAGGGCGGCCGCGACGGTGAGGAAGGGGTGCTGGACCTCTCGCAGGAAGACGGCGGCCGGGGGGACAGCGAGGGCCGCCCGTTGCGCGTGCTCGTGCGCGAAGGGCGCCGCACCCGCTTTGTGCCCCTCGTGGATGTCGATTGGTTCGAAGCCGACGGCAACTACATCCGGGTGCACGCCGGTGGCGAGAAGTACCGCACGCGTGGCACGATCACGGCCATCGAGGCGGCGCTCGACCCACGGCAGTTCGTCCGCATTCACCGTCGCGTTGTCGTGAACATGGACCGCGTGCGCGAAATGAGCCCGCTCCCCGGTGGCGATGGTTTGCTGGTGCTTGGCGACGGCTCCACGCTGCGCCTCTCGCGGACGTATCGGTCGCGGGTGCGGTGAGAGCGGTGACCGAAAGCTGAAGGCTGCAGACTGAAAGCTCCCCCCGATATCACGCGATGCCAGGGGGAGCTTTCAGTCTTCGGTTTTCAGTCATCAGTCATCCCCCCGGTGACCCGCCTCACCAAGTTCGCGCCCCCGCGGATCCCCAACGCGCCCCCAGTGGTACAAGCCACGATCGATTCAGGCTAATGTGCGGCCTGAACCCATTCTCTTTCGACTGGAGATCGTATCATGGCGTGTTCCCCGTGGAGTCGTATGGCTGTCGCTGTTGCCGCGGCGATGGTTGGTCTCGTGGTGGCTGCCCCTCGCGTGGTCGACGCGCAGGCGTACAACTACCCGTCCATGCAGACCCCACGGGCGAGTACTCGCGATTACACCGCCGGGATCGTGGGCGGTGCCGGATCCACGTTCCTGTTCCAGTGGCGTGAGGGGTTGAGCAAGACGCTGCATTGGCAGATCGACGCCGGCTTCGCCGACCCTGAGGGCGGGGTCGATCCGTTGTTCTTCGTGGGGGGCAGTCTCGGCAAGGAGCTCACGCGCGCCCGCGCGGATCAGCCGCTGGATATGCTGCTCACGGTCGGGGCCGGTGCCGCGTTCGGTGGGAATGCCACGGTGTTCCGCTTGCCGGTGGGGATCAGCGTGGGGCACACGTTCGACCTCGAGGAGGGGATGACCATCACGCCGTTCGTGCATCCGCGGTTGTCGGTCGATGCCTGCGGCCGTTGCGGTAGCAACACCACGTCGCGGAGCAATCTGAGCGCCAATTTCGACCTCGGTGCGCACTGGCAGGTGAACCGCCAGTTCGGGGTGCGCGCGTCGGCTTCGTTCAGCGGGTCGGATCTGGTCGGCACCGATGAGACGGTGGCCATCGGGTTCAGCTGGTCGCCTGCGGGGCTGTCCCGCCGTTAGTCACCGGCGCACGTGAAGGCAAGCCGAAGCGTGGGGAAACGCGGCCGACGGCCGCGTTTTTTCATTTCGCTCACCCGGTTCGGTCTGCGAGTCCAATCCACGGTTCGGAAATTACGCGCTACGAATCGGTGCAAATACGTACAGGACGTACCTGAGTGTGATGATCGGGATTGATTTCAGTGACGAATTCGGTACCATTGCTGTTCGCACTGCCGAGGTGGGTACCGCGCGACGCGCCGAGGGTCCGATGGCTGCGTTTCGTCCTACCTTGTCCGTGAAGTGAAGGAACCAGTATCTGAACAACATGCCGCGACGCGTTTCCCGTCCCCCGTGATGGGCGCGTCCGGCACTATGCAGTCCCGGTGTCTCCGGCCCCGAAGCAACCGGAGCCATCGGAACTCCCGGTCGTTGGCAGCCCCCACAGCTGTCCGATCGGGAACTCCCCAGGTCGCGACGCAGCGCACCCGCCTGCTGTCGCGGCGTGGGGTCTATCTCCCCCGTTTCCGGCATATGTGCGCCGAGGGCTGAGCATGTCGAGACTGATGCGGTGGTTGTACCGGTTCCCCGCGGCGGTCCTGTTGTTTCTGTTGCCGAGCATGGCACAGGCGCAGGGGCCTGCTATTATCACGGGCCAAGTCAAGAGCGAATTTGGTGATCCGCTCGAGAACGCCAACGTCTACATCGTGGAACTCGCCATTTCGGTGGGAACCAGCGCGACGGGCAAGTACACGCTCACGATCCCGGCCGACCGTGTCCGCGGACAGGCGCTGCAGCTGCGCGCCCGCGCGATCGGCTACAAGGCCGAGCTGAAGCCGCTGACGATTCGGGCCGGCAACCAGACGATCGACTTCTCGCTGCAGAAGGACGTGAACCGTCTGCAGGAAATCGTCACCACGGGCGTGACGGGCGCGACGGAGCAGAAGAAGCTCGCGTTCTCGGTGGCCCAAGTGAGCGACAAGGACATGCCGGTTCCCGGCTCCAACCCCCTCGCGCAGCTGCAGGGTAAGGTCGCGGGTGCCAACATCGTGTCGGCGTCGGGTCGGCCGGGTACGGCGCCCGCCATCATCCTCCGTGGTCCCCAGTCGATCAACGCGTCCGGCCGTGGCCAGGACCCGCTCTACATCATCGACGGCGTGATCTCGCAGGGCGGTCTGCAGGACATCAATCCGCAGGACATCGAGAACATCGAGGTCGTGAAGGGTGCTGCCGCCTCGTCGCTGTATGGCTCGCGCGCTGGTAACGGCGTCATTCAGATCACCACCCGCTCCGGCAAGAACCAGTCGGAAGGCGTGCGCTTCCGCGCGCAGGTGGAATACGGGCAGTCGGACATCGAGCGTGAGTATAAGTACCCCACTACGCACTTCATGCTGATGGACGAGACGGCCTCCCGGTTCTGCGTCACGGTTTCCGGTGTCGCCGACTGCTCGCGCACGGTCGATATCTACAAAGAGGCGTATCGCATCAACAACGACGGCGGGGACTTCTCGCTGCCGCCGGTGACGTTTGCCAACGATGGCGGGATTTCGCGGAATCCGGGTGCCGTGGGGTCCCGTGCGTTGTACCAGGTCAATCAGTTCCCGCAGACCTTCAATCCCATCGAGCAGTTCCTGACGAACGGTCAGGTGGTCAATTCCACGCTGGACGCCACGGGCCGTGTGGGTCGCACCAACTTCTTCGCCTCGTTGAACCAGCTTCGTCAGGAAGGCTCGGTCAAGTTGGTGCCGGGGTACACGCGTAACTCAATGCGATTGAACGTCGATCAGCAGTTGGGTGGCAACATCAACTTCTCGCTGCGTTCCAACTACTCGACGGCCAACGACTACAACAACGGTGTCGGCTGGTTCGGCCTCACGCGTCAGCCTGCCAACGCGCAGCTGTTCGCCACCGACTCCAAGGGCCGCCTGTACATCCGCACCGTGGCGCAGAACCAGGGTGCGCAGAATGTGAACCCGGCGTACAACTCACAGAACTTTCAGCCGCTCAACCGCATCGACCGTTTCGTCGGCAATGCCACGGCGCGGTGGACGCCGCTTTCGTGGCTGGACGGCGAGTTCAACTTCGGGTTTGACGGCCGGAACAACTTCCAGGAATCGCAGCAGGATCGCGGGTACCGCACCTCGGCGCTCAGCTCCACCAACCTCGGCTCGATCAGCCGCAGCGCCGGCCGCTCCTACTCCCTCAACGCCTCCGGTAACCTGTCGGCGCGCCGCAACTGGTTCTCCGACGCTCTCTCGTCACGCCTGACGCTGCGTTACCTGTACGAAACGCAGGACTCGCGGTCGCAGAGCACCGGTGGTAACAATCTCGCCGTGCCGGGCCTGCAGGACCCCGATGCGGCAATCACGGATTTCTTCACTTCCGGTGGGACGTCGACCGTCCGTCAGCTCGGGTTCTTCACGAACCTCGACCTTGACTACAAGGGCCGCTACATCGTCGGCGCCCTCGTCCGTCGCGATGCCGCCTCGTTGTTCGGTGCGGCCAACCGCTGGCAGACCTACGGCCGCGCCTCGTTCGCCTGGCGTCTGTCGGACGAGCCGTGGTTCAACCTGAACCAGATTTCCGATCTCAAGTTCCGCTACTCCGTCGGCCAGGCGGGCAATCGTCCCAACTTCACGGCCCAGTACGAAACGTTCACGATCGGTGCCGGTGGCGCGCTCAATCCGAGTCAGCTCGGCAACAAGAACCTCCGTCCCGAAGTGTCCACGGAGACCGAGTACGGCATGGACATGGAGCTGTTCGGTAAGTATGGCCTGACGCTGACGAGGTCGCGAAATGTCATCGACGACCAGCTGCTGCAGCCGCCGCCGCCCGCGGCCGCCGGTTTCGCGAGCCAGTGGACGAACGCCGGGCAGCTCACGAACAACACGTTCGAAGCCTCACTCAACATTCCGATCATCGCGACCCGCGCGGTCGACTACTCGGTCCGGTTCAACCTCGATCGCACCACGTCGGTCATTACGCGCCTCGATATTCCGGAGTACTTCGTGGAAGGGACGATGTTCAAGATCGTCCAGGGCGGCTCCATGGGGCAGATCTATGGCCGCCGTTTCGTGAAGGACTGCGCGCAGCTGCCGGCCGACTTCCAGGCACGCTGCGGCTCCGGCCTCGACTACCAGCGGAATTCGGATGGATTCATCGTGTACGTCGGACAGGGCAACACGCTTGCCGACGGCATCACGAAGAATCTGTGGATGACCCGCGTCCCGGCGGCGCAGGCTCCGTGGAAGGGCGGTACCTCGGGCGAGCCGTTGAGCTGGGGCATGCCGATCCTCGAGCGCGACGCCAACGGCGCCGTGCCCGTGTTGCCGGTGGGTCAGGCCCTTCCGCGCTTCCGCTGGTCGGCGGCGCAGAACTTCCGCTACAAGCGGTTCACCGCCTACGGCCTGCTCGACGCCACGATCGGGAAGGATGTCTGGAACCAGGGACGCCAGTGGTCGCTCGGCGACTTCATGCACCGCGATACGGACCAGCAGGGCAAGTCCGTCGCCGACGCCAAGCCGTTGGGCTACTACTTCCGCGCGGTTTCGACGGGCGGCATCGGTGGTCTCTACGACGTGCTCGGCCCCAACAACAACACGGTCGAAGACGCCAGCTTCGTGAAGCTGCGTGAACTGTCGGTGGGCTACCGGATCGGCTCGATTGCCGGCGTGGGCAACTGGAACCTCGCCCTCATCGGTCGCAACCTGCTCACGTTCACCAAGTATACGGGCTTCGATCCCGAAGTAGGCTTGGGGGGTGGCCAGCTCGGTTCGGCGGTGCTCAACGCCAACGACGGCTACACCTTCCCGAACTTGCGGCAGTTTACGATTTCGCTCAGCACCAGCTTCTGACCCTGGAGTCCATGGCGCGTGAGGCGTGCAAGACCCTCACGCGCGTGGACAGCCTTTAGAGGAGAATCGATGCGTAAGCACGTTTCGCAGTGCATCGCGGGCGGTGGGATGCTGCTGGGGCTCATCGCCTGCAGCGGCGACTCACTGAACGTCGTCAATGTCAACGATCCGGACGTGGCCCGAGCCTACTCTACACCTGCGGGTGTGGAAGCGGTCGTGGCCGGACTCGGGGTGCAGTTGAACAACACCCAGCGCGCGACCGAATCGGTCAACACCCAGGCGCGCATTCTTTCCGGCGAAAACATCGCGTCGGTCGCCAACTTCGGTATGGCGGCGCGGTCGCAGATTCCCCGCTCGATCATCTCGAATGAACTCGGGAATGACAACCAGTCGGGTAACCTCGCGAACTTCAACCAGTTCTCCCGCGTCTCGCGAACGGCGTCCAATGCCATCGCGGCGGTGAACCGCCTGCTGACGGCCGGCGTCACCATCGGCAGTCCGGCGCAAGACGCCAGGGCGAAGGCCTTTGCGTTCTTCATCCTTGGCCAATCCCTCGGGAACCTCTCGCTCGCCTACGACTCCGCGGCGATCGTGACGCCGGCCACACCCAGTGACGTGGTGCCGGGGCTCTCCAGCGCGGCCCAGGTCAATGCCGCCGCGCTGCAGATGCTGGACTCGGCCATCGCCATTGCGAACTCGCCGGCGGCAACCACCGGTGCGAACGGATTCCCGCTGCCGACCACGTGGATCAGCGGCGTGGCAGTGACGCGTGACGGGTTCGTGCGCCTTGCCCGGTCGTTCAAGGCACGCTTCCGCGCTGGTGTGGCCCGCAATGCGGCGCAGCGCGCCGCGGTGAACTGGCCGCTGGTCATCGACGATGCGACGAATGGCATCACGGCGGATCACAACATCACCCTCGGCGGCACCACGGGGTGGTCGGCCGCGTACGACTTCAACCAGATGTATGTGGTTGGTGGCTGGCATGCCGTGCCGTACTACTACTACGGCATGGCCGACGTCTCCGGCTCGTACGACGCCTGGTTGGCCACGGCACGTGATTCACGCAGTGACTTCACGGTCGTGACGCCCGACACGCGTTGGCCGCGCGGCAACACCCGTGCGGCGCAGCAGGCCACCGCGCCGACGCTGGCGCTCCCGACGGGCGTGTACTTCCGCAACCGTCCGACCGGCGAAGACGTGCCGCTCGTGGGTCCCGGTGATTCACAGTACGATCATCGTCGCTACGGCGCGCAATGGCTCAACTCCGTACAGGGCCCGTACACCGATATGTCCAAGACGGAAATGGACATGCTCGCTGCCGAGGGCCATATCCGCGGGGGTAACCTTTCGGCTGCGGCCGCGCTGGTGAACGTCACGCGCCTGAAGAACGGTCTCGATCCGATCGGCACCGTCGCGAGCGCGACGGCACCGTATTCGACCGACCTGACGAAGTGCGTGCCGCGAGTGCCCGTGGCACCGAATTTCACGTCGACGGCGTGTGGCAGCCTGCTGGAAGCGATGAAGTACGAGAAGCGCATGGAAACGGCGTATACCGGTTACTTCATCTGGATGGCGGACAACCGTGGCTGGGGTGATCTAGTGGAAGGGACGGTCGTGGAATGGCCGGTGCCCTACCAGGAAATGCAGGCCCGGCAGAAGCCCTACTACAACGGCACGAACCGCGCGCCGCGCGGGACGTACGGGTTCTAAGATGCGAGGGCACCGGAGCCTCCCGTCTCGCTCGCGATCGGACGTGATTGCGCAGCGGTCCGTGAGCGTTCTGTGTGCGCTGGCGCTGGCGCTGCAACTCGGGTGCTTTTCGTATCGCCCGATGCAGTCCGCGCCCCCCGTCGTGGCCCAACAGGTCGGGGTCGTGATCAATGATCGCGGTCGCGTCCTGCTGGGGGAACGGGTCGGCGCCAGTGTCGACCGGATCGAAGGAAAAGTGATCAGCCGGCAAGGCGGATTTCTGGTGCTCGACGTGTATCGCGTGACCGACTTACGCGGTAGCACGGCTACGTGGACGGGAGAACGGGTCTCGATTCCCGAGGAAGCGATCGCGGGGTATCGCGCTCGCAAGTTCTCCGCGTTCAAGACGCTCCTGCTGGTTGGTATTATCGCGTCGGCCATCATCGGAACGCTTGGCAAGAGCCTCGATCTCTTCGGAGACGAGCTTGCCGAGCGTCCCGGCGAGGGGCCGCAACAGTCCTGAGCGGCTACGCATTCGCGTGGCCGTCTCGCTCAACGTTTCAGATTCGCTTCTTCTCGGAGTCCTTGCCTTATGCGGTTCTCCCGACTTGCAGGTCTTGTCACAGCAGTGATGACGATGGTCGGCTGCAGTGAGCCCAGCGATGCGCCCACTACGCCGAACATCCCGCCACTGGCCTACGTTCGGTACATCAACGCGGTGCCCGACACACTGAACACCACGGTGCGCTTCATCGATCAGGTGGAGTATTCGCCTATGACGTTCGTGAACGTCGCGTTCCGTGCGCTTGGTCAGGGCAACTACCAGCCCACCGCCGCCGGGTCACGCAAGTTCCGCGTGTTCACGGCTGACGCCGTAAACTTCAGCGCCGCTGGTAACACCACCGTTCTGGTGGATACGACCATCACATTCGAAGCGGGCAAGTACTACACGCTGCTGCACTCGGGCTTTGCCCGGGCGGGCGCGTCGCCGCGTCAGCGCATCGTGGTCCTGAACGACGTGTTCCCCACGGTGACCGGCGCCAACATCGCGCTCCGCGCCATTCACCAGGCGTTCGGCGTGGGTGCGGTCGATCTGCACGCGGCGCCCAGCGCGACGGCCACGCTTTCCTCGGCCACGCGTCTGGTGCCCAACTTCGCTGAAGCGGCGGTGTCGCCGTACGTGACGGCCGCGGTTGGTCCGCTCGCGGCGGCCGTGACGGCGCCGGGTGCCTTCACGGCGCTCGTCGCTGCGGCGGCGCCGGCCGGTACGGCCGGTACGACGTCGGTCGATCCGATCGGTGGCTCCACCATCGGTGGCTCGATCATCACGGCCATCGCATACCCCGCCTCGCCGGCGAACTCGGCGGGTGCGCGCTTCGCCGCGCCTGGCATCGTCTACTATCTCGACAAGCAGCCGCCGCGCACCACGCCGTAACTTTGGCGAGGGCAGGTGGTAGAGAAGGGGGGAGTCCTCGCGGACTTCCCCCTTCGACGTACCCGTCCCATTACTCATTGTGCGCAACATCCCCGCATTCACCGCTTCACGCCTGCGTGTCAGCGCAGTGCTCCTGATGATCGGCGCGTCTTTCGCGCCGGTCTCGCTCGTGGCGCAGGTGATCCGTGGGACGGCGCGCCGCGCCGACACCGAAAGCCCCTTGCCGCGGGCGCGCATCATGGCGCTGTCGCTCGATGGCCGCTCGATCGGTGAGACCTATTCCGGTGACGACGGCCGGTTCCTGCTCACGGTGAATGCACGCCGGGAGCCGTTCGCGATTTCCGTGATGCGCATCGGCATGAAGCCCACGCTGTCGGGGATGCTCGATCTTGGCCCGCGCGACACGCTCGATGTGGACTTCAGCGTGTCGGAAGAGGCGGTACGAACCGACACGGTGCGCGTTCGTGCCGCCCCTGGCCTCAACGAGATCCGCCTGCGTGAAGCCGAACGGCGCGGATGGAAGGTCTTCCATCCGAAAGACGTGGCGAGCATCCGTGACCGCGTGATGAGCTTCGAGGACATGCTGCG